>Ga0068860_100004741_pt1 | contig 13857 bp, 13 predicted proteins | sample KBSSwiS32_FD_66597 | JGI IMG/M metagenome (GOLD analysis project Ga0068860, IMG submission 66597) | Switchgrass rhizosphere microbial communities from Kellogg Biological Station, Michigan, USA - KBS Switchgrass S3-2 | ecosystem: Host-associated > Plants > Roots > Rhizosphere > Soil ... | reverse complement strand
GGCATACCAGAAGAAGTGCTGGACAACGCCAAATGCATGATCGTAGTCCCACACCTTATTAAGGCTGGTTTCATTTTTGGCGGAAAACATGGGCGAGGAATCGCCACCTGCCGTACGTCGAGCGGTTGGAGCGCTCCAGCGTTTGTCTCAGTCAGCGGGGGAAGCTGGGGCCTGCAAATCGGAGTCGAAGGTGTAGACCTGGTCATGTTGATCATGAACGACCAGGGCCTGCAGCACTTGCTTTCCAGCAAGTTCAAGATCAGCGGCGAAGGTTCAGCGGCAGCGGGCCCGGTAGGCCGTCACGCTTCGGCCGGAACCGACTGGAAACTGAACACGGAAATGCTGACCTACTCACGCGCCAAAGGTGTATTCGCAGGTCTGACGCTCGAGGGTGCAGTTGTGGAACAGGATGACGACTCAACACGCGCCATCTACCACAAGAATCTGCCGTTCCGCAGAGTATTGTCAGGCCAATCTCTGACCCCAGTGGTTGCAGAGGAGTTCATGAAGGCTGTCTCCGATGCTGGCAAACAAGCGCGGGTGGCGGAAATCAAAGAAGATGCGAAGAAGTAATTAGCACGTGGCTGGCGTACGAAACTGGATTACCAGCTGACCAACGGATGCGTTGGTCAGTGGTGTACCAGTTCCACAAGTAACGAAAGGCGGCTAGTTATGATAATTAATCTTAGAAAACACATTTGTCCACAAATAGTGTGCCTCAGCTTGTGGCCGGTTCTTCTATTTGCGCAGTCAGCGGACCTCGATAAGGGCCCGGCAGTCTGTAAAAGCGGCACAGAAGTCTGTGAGCAATCCAAGATGATTCAGGTACAGCCACAATCCAAGGCGAACACCGCAGATCATCAACACAACATCGCTGCTTGTAGGAACGGTTGGGGATCATGTGATCGTTCGAAGCTTACTGCGACGGAAATCATTGCACTAGCAGTTGCCGAGCACGAGCGAAATGTTTCCAATTGCAGTAGCGGCCTCGGCTTCTGCGACCGCTCCCGGCTTTCGGTTGCAGAAGCCAATCAAGTAAACGCTGCTGAACTCCAGCGAAATTTTTACGAGTGTACTCAAGGCTGGACATCCTGCAACCGTGCACTGCTCAAACCAACCGAAACAAAAGCTGTGATCCTCGCCGAGGCCCAGCGCAATGTTTCCAACTGCAAATCCGCTATAGGAACCTGTGACTCCTCGAAGCTTACACAAGCCGAAACCCGCGCAGTTGCCATCGCCGCTCATGAACGCAACTTTTCGAATTGCAGGAATGGCTGGAGCGAGTGCGACCACTCCCAGTTAACTACTTCAGAGACACGTGTGGTCGCTGCCGCAGAGCACGCGCGAAACCTTTCAAACTGTCAAGACGGCGTTGAAACCTGCGACTACTCCCAACTCACCGTTTCGGAGTCGAGCACGTTGGCGTTGGCCGAACAGAAGCGCAACTATACGGCCTGTGTTAAAGGATATGGTCTTTGCGATCGCTCCCGGCTTACTCCCGCAGAAACTGAAATGATCGGACACGAAAGCAAACCGCTGTCCCACTAGACACGAGATGCTTTATGACTAGAGAGATCGAGGTTGGCACTATCTTGTTGGAGGACCGACCCGCCATCACCCAGGCTCTGGAATTAGAAAGCGAATCCTTCTCCGAAGGCTGGGGAGTTCTAAAAACCGTCGGCGCTCCTGCTCTCGAATTAAAGGTCGGAGCCGCCGGATGGAGGTGTTTTTTCTTGGCCGGAGAAGTGAAGGCTACCGTCTTCGGTTCTCTTGGTATCGAGAACAGTCAGCGAGCAGTGCGCCGTATCCTCTCCAAGGTGCGCGAGGCAAATTTTAACTGCCTCGAGGTCACCAGAATCTCTGCGGGCCGTTTTCTCGGGATACCCTACAGCACAATTGCCGGACACTCGCGTCACATTCAACAAGCCTGGATATTACAGGGTGCTAAAGAACGGCGTAACGCTCAAACTGATGCGGACTGGGCACGCGGCTAGGCGTTGTGCTTGTTGTTGGTTCAGTTCACTTTTGATCAGTTTTCTTGTACGTGAATTCACTACAGTAGTATCAGCACAAGTCACCCAAAGGAGCGTTCCACCATGATGGCCCCAGAAAAAGGTCCGAATCGCCTGAATATGAAGTTTACCAATGCAGGCACCAAACTAGTGATACATCTCGTCCGTGGCCTGCCGAAACTCAGCAGAGACAAAAAGACCATTACCATTCTGTTCGAGGAACCGCCTCGAATTCGCGCAAAAGCATGAGATATAAGGAATTGGAGCCAAGGAGCGAAACGCGAAGCAAAGGATTTCTAATGCAGTAGAACAGCGCAGAAGCGCTTCGCTTGCGTACTGCCGTATCTCCAATCCCGTAACGCTCCTTCGGTCGCCGTGGAACTCATGCCCCAATATCGCGCACGGTCCGGTCGCTAAGTCAACTCAAAGCTCGGCAGGCTGCAAAGCGCCCTTTCATTCTGACTTCATCAGCAATTCACTCCTGTATCAATTCTCCGCTCTCATTCAGCGAAATATGCGGCACGGGCCGCAAGGGAATGCTGAGTTTGTAGCGGGCATGCTTGCGTTCGCCTTCCCTGATCAGTGCGCCTTTTTCCGTCAGATCCGCAAGATCGCGTGTCGTTGTCGCCGGAGATGCACCCGTGATCGTGCTGTACTTTCCCGCGCTAAGCCCTCCCTTGAATCCTTCTGGGCCTTCTTTGAACATCCGCTGCAACGCTTTCTGCTGCCTGTCATTGAGTTGACCGGCAAGGCGGTCGAGCAGCTTGGTTCTGTCGATTAGGAACTCGATAAGAGCAATCGTCGGCCGCTGCGCCTCGATCGTCACACCAGCAAACCAGGCGAGCCAGTCAGTCATTTCGTTTTCCTTGTTCGCCGCCTCCAAAGCCGTGTAATAGCGCGCGCGCGCCGAGCAAGGATAGTTGCGGCAAGCGCCATCAGCGACGGCTGCCCCAGGCTCTGCGCCAAGGATTTTTCCGCAATGGCTCGCCCGATGCGCCCATTGCTATCCTCGAAGGGATGGATCGATTCAAAGTACAAGTGCGCGATCCCTGCCCTGGTGATCGCAGGCAGAGGTTCCGCACCTGCCTGACCGGTCCCGTTGAACCAATCAACAAACTGCGTCATTTCGGAAGGAATTCGGACCGAAGGTGGGGCTTCAAAATGAATCTTAGGGGAGCCCATTGGCCCCGAGAACACCTGCATCGGTTCAAACCCAGTGCGATACCGGCCGATATCCGCCAGGCGGCGCTCATTCTAGTGTTTTATCTATTAAATCTATGATTATGAAAGGCTTACGGATTTGGTCTTCGACTCTACCGCCTCTCGCTCGAACTCGGCCTTGCTTGATTCCGCCAACGACGGTTGATCTCATACCGTGCATCTGAAGATGCATAGGCGCGTTGAATTCTTCTAACGGAACTGTCTAGGGGAGATCGCGAAGAAAATTATTGGTTGCAGTGTGTCAATCGTATTTGCGGAACGAGGTGTAAGCTCGAGCACATAGCTAGAACATCGAAGGAACCCTTATGCAACGACGTGATGTTTTGAAGCTGCTGGGATCAGCTGCGGCCATTTCGGCCTTGCCGCAGGAGGCATTCACTGTTCTGGCGCAAGCCAGCGCACAGGCTGCGCACGTAGGCCGCCGCAAGACCCTCAATCCACACCAGAACGCGACAGTAATCACCATCACGGAGTTGATCATCCCCAAGACCGATACGCCGGGTGCAAAGGAAGCAAAAGTAAACGAGTTCATTGATCTGTTGCTCACAGAGTGGTTCGAGCCGGCCGAAATCAAAGAATTTCTCCACGGGTTGGAGCAGGTTGATGTGCAAAGCCGCAAGTTGTTCTCCGCCAGCTTCGTAGAATGCCAACCCGATCAACAAACCCAGTTACTGAAACGACTCGATGCGGCAGCCATGGAGTTCGCCCAGAAGCAACGCGAGGCAAAGCAGGCGGACACACAACCTCCTCCAATGGATTTCTTTTACCAGCTGAAGAAGTTGACCCTCGCCGGTTATTACACCTCGGAGGTTGGCTTCACGCAGGAGCTAGGCCAAGAAATTATTCCGCCGCATTACACGGGTTGCGCTCCGGTCAGTGAGGTGCCGAAATGAATATCACGACGAAAAAAGCGAACACCTACGACGCAATTGTTGTCGGTTCTGGCATGAGTGGCGGCTGGGCAGCCAAGGAGTTGACCGAAAAGGGATTGCAGACCCTGGTGATCGAAGCGGGCGAAACCATTCTTCCGGGGCGCGACTACGTAGAACACGTGCCGGTGTGGGAAATGAAGTTTCGCGGGCTGCGCGACCGGCAATACGAGAAGCTCCACCGTCCTGTTCAGCGCCATATTGGAGATGAGTGGAACGCCAAATTCTTCGTTGACGACTTGAAAAATCCCTACACCACGCCGCCCGACCAGCCCTACCTGTTTCTCCGCGGCCGGCATGTCGGTGGTCGCTCAGTCATGTGGGGGCGACAGAGCTACCGTTGGAGCGACATCGATTTTGAGGCCAATCTCAAGGAAGGTCACGGAGTTGATTGGCCCATTCGCTACCAGGACATCGAACCCTGGTATGACTACGTGGAAGACTTCATCGGTGTGAGCGGTCAGGCGGAAGGACTACCCCAACTGCCCGATGGAAAGTTTCTTCCGCCCATGGAAATGACTTGCGCCGAATTGGCGATGAGAGATGTAGTGGCGCAGAAGTTTCCAGACCGCCGTTTAACCATCGGTCGCACAGCGATCCTGACAGTGGCCCACCGCGGGCGCGCGGCCTGCCATTATTGTGGGCCGTGTGCACGTGGCTGCATCACACGTTCTTATTTCAGCAGCCTGCATTCCACTTTGCCTGCGGCGGAGGCCACCGGCAAGCTCACGCTGCGCCCAATGAGCGTGGTTCACAGCCTTATCTTCGATCCAAAAACACGCCGCATTACTGGCGTGCGTGTGATTGACGCTCAGAGCAAAGCGGCGCTCGAATTTCACGCGAAGATTGTCTTTCTCTGCGCTTCAACCCTGGAGTCGGCGCGCATCCTGATGAACTCGGCCACAGCAGAATTTCCAACGGGACTTGCTAACTCAAGCGGACAATTAGGGCGCAATCTGATGGATCACATCATGGGCAGCGGCGCGACCGGAATCATGCCCGGCCACGAAGACCGCGCACAGATTGGCAATCGCCCCAACGGCATTTACATGCCGCGTTTCCGGAATATTAAGGACAAGCACCCGGACTTTGTACGGGGTTATGGATTCCAGGGCAGCGGTGTGCGTGATGGCTGGGGCCGTGGCAGCGAGATGCCAGGCTTCGGTGCAGATTTCAAGAACATGCTGCGCCAGCCAGGCCCATGGAGATTTACTTTTGCCACTTTCGGAGAATGCCTGCCTCATCCGGACAACCGCATGGAACTGAATCATGACAAGCTCGACGCCTGGGGCATTGCCACTTTAAAAATCAGCCATAGATGGCGCGAGAACGAGATGGCACTGTTTAAGGACGCCCAGGTCACCGCTGCCGAGATGTTGGAGGCTGCCGGAGCGACCGACATTACGCTGCGTTCTATACCTTCAGCCCCTGGCGAGGGCATCCACGAGATGGGCAGCGCCCGCATGGGACGCGATGCAAAGACTTCAGTACTGAACGCCTGGAATCAGGCACACGATATCAAGAATCTGTTTCTCACCGACGGTTCCTTCATGACCTCATCGGCCTGTCAGAACCCTTCGCTTACATACATGGCCATGACTGCAAGGGCTTGCGACTACGCGGTCGGGCAGATGAAGCGTGGCGATGTTTGAAACTGCCTCGCGGGTGGCAAAGGAAACGACCACATACCTCTTATAGTGGCGACATAATATAGTACTGGCCGAGTCCACGCCGCTTGTCGTCCCGCTGTCGAGTCGCCAGGTAACCAAGACCGTTTACACTTGGGACTGCGGGAACAACGCAGAGTACGCCAGCACTCAGGTTGATCGACCAGAGGGTTGTTCAATTTGCATGGATAGTCTCTCCCGTCCGGGGTCTCAGCTAAACGGACTGTAACGAGTGTCGATGCATTCCCAGCAGTGTTCCGCTGCGGATCGTTTACGCGATAAATTCGGGAATCGACCGTAACTTTGGCCAAACGGATGAAAGCTGGGTTCCGCGACCGAACTCATGAAAACCCCGTCGGGATGACGGGTAAGAAGAGTCAAGACTAGGATTCAGGCGTAATGGCCGGTTTGAGCAGCTCGTTCGACGCGACGTTTACTTAGGCAATATTGGCTTGCAGGTTCTCTGACAGCGGAACTAAAGCACGAATCAACGTGCCAACTTCGTCTGAGTGAATTTCCAATCTTCCACCTAACTGTCGTAAGCGCTCACGCATGCCGAGAATCCCCACACCGGGGGCAAAGGATTTCTTGCCAACATGCATAGTCTGACCTCCGTCGCGAACTTCGAGCACTACCTGAGTAGTGTCACGGGCGATGTGCACAGTAGCGACGCGACTGCCGGAATGCTTGTGCACATTCGTCAGTGACTCCTGCACCACGCGAAAGAGCGCGATTTCAAGATCGCTGGGCAATCGTCCGAAGTTGTCAGATGCCTGAATGTTTACCGCAATATTGCTGCGTTGCGAAAACCCTTCCACATACCAACGCAACGCCGACTCCAATCCAACTTCATCGAGCAAGGGCGGGTGCAGCAGGTATGACATGGTGCGGATCTGCCGGGTCAATTCTTCGGTGACGGCACCGCTGGCCTGCACGATTTCTGCCATTTTAGGGTCCGAGTTCGCAGTCATGCTTTTCAACAACGTCAAGTTGATGTTGAGCGCGGCCAGCATCTGCCCCGTGCTGTCATGCAATTCGCGGGCCAATCGGCGCCGTTCTTCATCCTGAAGCTGCATAAGGCGTCCGTTCAATTGCTGGATTTCTTCGTTCTTCCGTTCCAGTTCTGTGGTGCGCTCTTTGACGCGCAATTCCAGTCCAATATTCAACGCACGAATCTCCTGGTGCGCGATTTCGACCAACTCGGCATGCCGTCGGGCATCTCGCTCCGCCTGTTTCAGGCGTAATAGAGCGCCAACGGTGGCCAGAAGTTCGGCACGATCGATCGGCTCCGCCAGATATCCATCCGCGCCGCCCTTCAAACCCTGAGCACGGTACTCGGGCTCCACGAAAGTTGAAGACACATGCAATACCGGAATATGGTTTGTTGCCGGATTGCTCTTGAGGCTCTGACAGACTTTGAAACCATCGATGTCAGGCAGGTTGACGTCCAGTGTGATCAGATCAGGCAATGTGGACGCGAGTTCCAGCGCTTCGTTTCCACTTTTTGCCTCAAGTACCTCATACCCAGCATCACGCAGGGTCCGCACCAGCGAATAGCGCAGAGCTTCGTTGTCATCTACGGTCAAAATTGTGGTGCGGGTTTCTGACATAATTTTTCCTGGTTGCTCTAAGTATGAACTTCCGTCAGTTTCTCCGAATTCAGTTTCAGGCCAGCCTTGGCAAATGCCTGGGCGAAGTTGGCCATCGCCACTTCGCGCGACTGCGTGTTCTTGGAAACAATGGCAACGGCATTTGCCAGTAGGGAACGCTCACTCGCATCCAGAACTTTCGAAGTATGAACGATGACGGGAATTTCGGCGGTCTCGCGATCCTGCTTCAAATTGTCAAGAACTTCGAAACCAGAAATATCGGGCATGCTCAAATCAAGGATCACCAAATCCGGTTTATATTGCCGCGCGTGACGCAAACCCTCGTTTCCGCCCTTTGCCTCCGCGAGACGAAAGCCGGTTTGGGCGAGCAGTCCCTTCAACAGGTAACGTGAGACTTCATCGTCGTCGACGATTAAGACGTGCGGACGGGTATCTCTGTTGGCTGCCTGCTGAAGTTGTTGTAAGAGCCAGACACGGTCTACTGGTTTGGAATGGAAAATGTCTGCGCCCAGAGTGAGAGCTTTTTGCTTGTTATCTACCACCGTCACTACATATACAGGAATGTCTTTCGTTTTGGGGTTGGCCTTGATTTCCTGCAAGAGCTCCCAAGAATTTTCTCCCTCCAGCAGAACATCCAGAACAATGGCGAGCGGACGGAATTCCTGCATCAACTGGCGGGCTTCCTTGAGGTTTTTTGCGGCCATTAGCTGGAACTGCGTGTTCTTCAGATATTTGTCGTAGACAAAAAGAGCTTCGCGGTTGTCCTCCACCACCAGGACCGGCAGCTTGCTGGAATCGATGTCGTGGGATATTTCGGGCACGAAGGCGACCTCAGTTGCACCCGAAAAGCTGATTGGAATCGACACAAAAAAGGTCGAGCCTTCGCCCACTTTGCTTTTGACGTAAATGTTTCCACCCAACAGTTGAGCCAGTTTCTTGGAGAGAGGCAATCCCAGACCGGTTCCCTTGGCCGTTTTTTGCAGTTTGCCTTCGACCTGTTCCCACTCCTTGAAAATACGTTCCTGATTTTCTGGAGCGATGCCGATGCCTGTATCGGCCACAGAAAAGACAATCGTGTCGTCATGCCCGCGCGACACCGATACGCGGATTTCCCCGCGCTCGGTGAACTTCAAAGCGTTGGAAACAAAATTACGCAGAATCTGCGACACCTTTGCCTCGTCAGTGTACATCTCTGGCATCTCTGTCGGATCTTCGAAAACCAGCGAAACCGATGAATTCTGCGCCACCAGCGGACGCAACATACCGCGCAGCGCACCGAACAAGCCATTCACCGAAAAGTGGACCGGGCGAATCGTGACCTTGCCCGCTTCCACCTTGGCGATGTCCAAGAGATCGTTCACCAGGTCAGTCAAGTCCTGCGCTGATTGCCGTATGTAGCGGATTTGCTTTTCCTGCTCGGGACTTAAGTCGCCATCCAGCCGATCAAGCAAAATTTGGCTTAATGCCAGCACAGAATTCAGCGGAGTACGAAATTCGTGGCTCATATTAGAGAGAAAATTGCTTTTCAACTCCGAGGCCCGTTGCAAAAAATCCGCTTTGTCGTTCAGCTCGGCGTAAAGCGCCACGACGCCGCGGTTGGTTTCATCCAGTTCACGGTTTAACTGTGCCAGCTCCATCTGCTTGTCGCGCAGCTCATCCATGGTGCGCAGCAGTTCTTTATTCTGCTGCTGTAACTCTTCGTAGGGATTGTTGGAAGAAGTTTCGATCTGTGACAAAAGCCGAGTAATATCGTTTGCCTGCGGCCGGGAAAATTTCTGCGGCACCTTTTTCCCCAACACGACGGTGGTTCCCACACCGGGTTTGGTTTCAACATGGAAGGAGTCCATGAGCCGCTTGGCACCAATCATGCCTACACCCATTCCGGTTGGTGAAACATAGCTACCACTGAGGATGTGGCCCAGGTTGGAGATGCCCTTACCTTTGTCTTTTATGCTGATGACCAGCATCTTCTCGGGCGTATCGTCTATGCGGAATTCCACACGCCCACTGCCAACGTATTGAAAAACATTCCGCACAATTTCTGAAACTGCGGTGGCAATGCGCGTCTGGTCCTGACTATCAAACTTGAGGGCGGCAGCAATGGTGCGGGCCTTCTGGCGGGCCAGCACCACATCGTGTTCATATCGCACATCCACTGTAAGAATGTTGAGTGTCATGACCGATTTTTCGCTACCAATACCGTGGAATCGTCACGCCCGCGAACGAAGTCGCGATAGAGCAAGCCCGCAATTAGCGCAGGCTGCTTGTTCTGAATGCCAGGATAATCATTCAAATTCCACCGCGTGTTCACGCCGTCGGAGTGCATGATCAAAATGCTGTCCGTGTTCCAGGGATAACTGAACTCATGAATGTTGTGGACCAGGTGCCCTAGCGTGCCGTTGTTCGACGGAAGTGAACGCGAACCTTCGGGCGAAACAACGGCGGCCACGATATTTCCCACGCCGGCGTAATGCAGTACTTGCTGCTCCCAGTCCACAACGGCGCAGGCCATGGCCGCTCCCCGCGTTTTTTTCAGCGCGTCATGACAATCTCGAAGAATCGCGTTCGGGGTGGCCTCACTAATTACGCTTACAATTCGCTCGGCTTCGCGCGCCGCTTCGGCAGCGGGTGGGCCGTGTCCCAAACCATCCACGACCATGAAAATCGCGCAATTGGCAAATTGTCGAACGCCCCAGCCATCGCCAATCACTTTCTCGCCGGGGAAAGGCAGAGTCACCGTCGCCGAGCGCCAGGCCGTATCATCGTTCGGCTGTTTCCCTCCCTGCCAGAATTCAGAAACAAGGACTGTCCCCGATTCCGCCGTGAAAATTTCGAAATTGTGTGACAGGCGGCGAATTGCCCCAAGTCCTGTTCCAGGCGTGCCAGCGGTGGAGTGTCCATCTTCCAGAGCATCACTTAAGTTGCGGATGCCGGGCCCTTTGTCCAGCGCCAGCACTCGTACGGCCTGGCTACCGTTGCTGCTGAATTTGGAAATGATGATCGAACCCTCGCGCGCATGCTTGATCAAGTTTGTGACCATCTCTGTGACCACAATGGCCAGTGCGCCCCGCGCGGATTCGTCTAGCGCAATTTCTTCCGCACAAACCATCGCCAGACGGCGTGCTTCCCCAGCATGGCTGGCGTCCCGGACCTCGATAAGCATGGGTACCCCTGGAGTTGTTCTTGATTACTACTTCCAACGCGTGATCATGACCTTCGTTCCCTCGCCCACCCGGGAATCGACGGAGAACTCGTTGGCTAACCGTTTAGCTCCGCCAAGTCCAAGTCCAAGCCCTGTACCGGTCGTATAGCCGTCGCGTAATGCTAATTCGATGTTAGGAATGCCAGGGCCGTTATCTTCGAAGATCAGCTTTAATCCCACCCGTGGGCCATTAAGAGTTTCCATGTGCATGGTCCCTCCTCCGCCATAAATCAGAGTGTTGCGGGCGAGCTCACTGGCGGCTGTGACCACCTTAGTTTGGTCCACCAATGAAAACCCTAATTTGGCCGAGACTTCGCGTACCCGCCGGCGAACGGCTACAACATCCGGCTCGGATGTCAAAGCTATGGTTTCAGTGGAAACGGTCACCATTGCCTAAATTCCATTCATCGACGAACGCAAAAGTTCCATGCCTGCATCTACATTGAGCGCGGTACGAATCCCGGGCAAAGAAAGCCCTAATTCCACCAAAGTGATGGCCACCGCCGGCTGCATGCCAACTACAACCGTCTCGGCATCCAGCACGCGGGACATACCGGCGATGTTGGACAACATCCGCCCGATGAAGGAGTCGACCATTTCCAGGCTGGAAATGTCGATCAGTACACCGTGTGCTGAAGTTTCGCTGATCCGTTTTGTGAGGTCATCCTGTAAAGCCATAGCAAGGCGGTCGTGCATATCCACCTGAATTGTGACCAGTAAATAGTCACCCATCCGAAGTATGGGAATTTTTTCCAAGTATTCTCCTATTTCTGGTCGGTTTTCTGATCGTCGCGTTTCTCACGCGAAAAAGTGATACCCATCTTCTTTAAAGAAAGCAGAAATGCATCTGCCAGAGTCGCCTTGGTGGTTACATCGAGAAGATTAATGCCCAGATGAACGATGGTCTGTGCAATCTGCGGACGAACTCCGCTGATAATGCACTCCGCCCCCATCAAGCGTGCTGCAGTTACGGTCTTTAACAGGTGTTGTGCGGTGATGGTATCAACTGTGGGCACGCCAGTGATGTCGATAATGGCGATTTTGGAGTTAGTATCCACGATGCTCTGTAGCAGGGATTCCATGACCACCTGCGTGCGCGCGCTGTCCAGTGTGCCGATCAACGGCAGGGCCAGGACCCCATCCCATAGCTTGACCACAGGGGTGGAAAGTTCCAGCATGTCCTCCTGCTGGCGGCGGATGACTTCCTCTCTGGTTTTAATGAACATTTCGAAGGTATAAAGCCCCAGTCCGTCCACAAGCTCAGTCGTGGACCACAAGGCGGCGGTCAACGCTTGCGGATCACCGGCGTATGCCGCGCGTACCCGATCGAACAGAGGCCGTTTGAGTGAAAAGACGAACGTCGCCGTCTCCGATGGGGTAAATCCCTGTTGCGCCCGGCTGCTGGAGATTTCGTTAAGCATTTCCTTGGTAGCACTCCAGGCTGGTGCATGAGTGTCGTAGCCAGCGGCTTCAGTCGCGTCCGAAATCAGTTTCAAAAAGCGCGACGCCTGGCTACGTAACTCGGACTCTTTCATCAAATCCGAACGCCGGGTTGCGCCCGTCATGGCTTTCAACCATTCTTCCAGGATCGAATTCTGATGACTCCGCAAAATTTCTGCTACATTCGCTGCATCATTTTTGGACACAACGGCCATAGACACCTCTTGTCTTTGAAGAATTACGTGCGTCCAACGCCAATACGGAACGCTCACACGACGGTCCAATATAGCGGCTTAAATGAAATAGCGAGATACAGTGTTTCCTGTAAGAACTTTATCCTGTGGATGTAGTGGTAGGGTTAAATTATTTTTTGTCTCTGACGCTTTCGGCTTCACCGGCTGTAGCTATCCAATACCGCCGAAGCAAAGCAACAACGCGAATGGGCAAGGACTGATACTCCTCAGGCAAATCCGTAAGGCTTATCGCAGCTGAGAGAAAGAATCATCGCAGGCATACGCCGATTCAAAAGCGAAACTAAGGAAATACGCAAGCCTAGGGGATTGGAATCCGGTATAACATGGCCATGTTAATACTTCTGAGATAAGAGAATTTCCCGTTCGTATGATCCCCTCAGTCTGAAAACAGGTTTCATTCGCGATTACAATAGGCTCTTCAATGCCCAAACGCGCTCCCGCCAAACGTCGGCCTCGCAAAGCCAAGCCCGGCACCAAGGGATTGACACCTGGCGAATCCATCGTGGAGAAACTCGAGGGACCGGCGGCTGATACTGCGGCCATGATCGGGAAAGTCGGTGGCCACCTGGTCGCCGCCTACAAAGAACCTCTTGGCGGTCATCCTGTGCTGTTTGCGATTCTGCCGATTGATGCGATCGAGCCCACACCGTTTCAGCGCGATCTCTCCGATACGCATCACAAGCGGCTGGCGGATGTGATCACAAAGACCGGACGCTATCTCGATCCGGTGATAGCGGTCGTGGCCCCGACGCAAGGGTTCTGGACTCCCAATGGCCGTCATCGGCTGGCGGCCATGCGTCGTCTCGGCGCGAAATCAATCGCCGCCCTGATTGTGGTTGATCGAGAAGTCGCATGGCAGATTCTTGCCCTGAACACGGAAAAAGCCCACAACCTGAAAGAGCGTTCATTGGAAGTAATTCGCATCTACCGAGGGCTGGTGGAAGACGATGCTTCCCGGAACGAATCCGATTTCTCCTTCTATCTGGAAGAAAGTGCTCTGGTCACGCTCGGGGTTTGCTACGAACGTGTTCCCCGCTTTGGCGGAGGTGCCTACCATTCCATCCTGCGCCGACTCGAAGAATTTTCTGATGAACCCCTTCAGTCTGCACTGAAGGCGCACGAGAAACGTGCCACGATGGTCCTCGACCTCGAGGAGAAAGTTGCTGCGGTCGTCAAGAAGCTAAAAGACCGTGGATTGGTCAGCCCTTATTTGCGCTCATTCGTTGTGGCGCGCATCAACCCGCTGCGCTGGATCAAGGGAGATCCACCGCCACTCGCTGAAGTGTTCAAGACAATGCAGGAGCGCGTTGTGAGATTCAATGTGGAAAAAGTTCGGCCGCAAGACCTCGCCGGGGCTGCCGGACCACCGGATGATCAAGGTTAACCGAATAGCTCGGACTGCGTCGTCTCTGTGTCGGATGGTTCGTCGAAATTACTCAAACCCACACCCACCAATCGAAATCGCTGCTTTGGTCCGAGACCGACTTTGTTTCGTAAGGTCAGTGCGATGCTGGTCAACTCT
>Ga0068860_100004737_pt1 | contig 13863 bp, 10 predicted proteins | sample KBSSwiS32_FD_66597 | JGI IMG/M metagenome (GOLD analysis project Ga0068860, IMG submission 66597) | Switchgrass rhizosphere microbial communities from Kellogg Biological Station, Michigan, USA - KBS Switchgrass S3-2 | ecosystem: Host-associated > Plants > Roots > Rhizosphere > Soil ... | reverse complement strand
GGTACGGGGATCCTAACAAGAAGGGCGACAGGCGGCAAGGCGAGGCTCATCGGGCGGTCACCGCTGGCGCGGTCCACGCAGGCAGCAGTTTCAACCACCGCTCGAAACAAACCAGCGACCACAACCGTTGGCCGGCGTTGGTCCGCCCGTTGAGGTGATCGTCGATCAGCAGCTGCACCCGATCCGTCCGCACGTAGCGACGGAGCGCTGCGGACGACGGGAGCAGCGTATCGCGCACGAAGTCTCGCAGCTCACCGCGGAACCAGGCGTCGAGCGGTACGCCGAACCCGGTCTTCGGCCGGCCGGCGATGCTCGCCGGCAGCAAATCCGCAAAAGCCTCCCGGAGCACCACCTTCGTCATGCGGCCGCGCAACTTGTAGTCATCGGGCAGCGAGGCAGCGTACTGTGTCAGCTCGGTGTCGAGCAGCGGTGCGCGCGCCTCGAGCGCGTTCGCCATCGTGCAGCGGTCGGTCTTGACGAGCAGATCGTCCGGCAAGTAGGTCGCGAAGTTCGCCGCCAGCAGGCGACCGAGCGGTGAAAACCTGGCGATCTCCCCTCGATCGTTCCGGACATTTCTCAGCGGATCCAGCTGCTCGTCGTTCGCGATCAGCTCTGGCTGCAGCAGCTCCCGCAGGTCGTCCTGGAACAGGCTGTTCCATCGCGCCACCCGCTCGAGGAGCGGGAGATGCATGAAGCGAGCGAAGCGGCGCGCGCGTGACAGCGGGTGGCGTTCGTTGACGCCGCGCGGCAGCGCGCGGAGGGCCGCCGACATGACAGTCCCGGCGGCGCGCGGCAAGCGCTCAGCCGCCAGCGCCGCACCAAAGCGGAGGTAGCCGGCGAAGAGCTCGTCGCCGCCATCGCCGGTCAGGACGACGGTCACATGCTGACGTGTGAGCTGCGACACCAGGTAGGTGGGTATCGCGGAGGAATCGCCGAACGGGCCATCGTGGTGCCACACGAGTCGATCGACGAGGTCGACGGCCGACGGCTTGACCCTGAATTCGGTGTGATCGGTGTTGAAGCGCGTCGCGACTTCGCGCGCGCCCGCCGTCTCATCGTATGCGGCGTCGCCCTCGAATCCGATCGTAAAGGTCTTCACCCGCTGGCTCATGAGCTGGCTCATCACGCCCACGACGATCGTGGAGTCGATGCCGGCGCTCAGTAGCGCGCCGAGCGGGACGTCGCTGACCAGACGGCGCGAGACGGCCGCTGTGACGAGCTCTCGGACTCTCTCGCGCGCCGCGCCTTGATCGCGTGGCGGCGCTGCGCCGCGGTCAGGAAAGGTCAGCCGCCAATACTTTCTCTGCGCCATGCGCCCGTCGCTCTCGACCGTCACGACGCTCGCTGGATTCACCTGTTCGACACCTCGATAGAGCGTCGCCGGGTGTGGCGCGTAGCCGTACATGAAGTACGACGGGATCTCGGCCTCGTCGATGGTCACCTGCACGCCGGGATGCGCGAGGATCGCCTTGATCTCCGAACCAAACACCAGCCGGCGGCCATCGCGGTAGTAGAACAGCGGCTTCTTCCCCGCGCGATCGCGGGCCAGCACCAGCCGGCGCGCCCGATCGTCCCACAGGCCGATGGCAAACATGCCATCGAGCTTCTCGACGAAGTCGGCGCCGTGATCCTCGTAGAGGTGGACGATGGTTTCAGCGTCGCCGTCGGTACGAAAGTGGTGTCCGCGGGACTCGAGTTCCGTTCGCAGCGCCTTGAAGTTGTAGATCTCGCCGTTGAAGACGACGCGGACCGATCCGTCTTCATTCGGCAGCGGCTGATTCGCTGCCACGCTCAAGTCGATGATCGCGAGGCGGCGGAAGGCGAGGCCGGCTCGCCGATCGCCGCTCACCCACGTCGACTTGTCGTCCGGGCCGCGGTGCGCCAGCCGCTCGCGCATCGACAGCAGCGTGTCGGCGTCAACGGCGGCACCGGAATCGAACGTCAGCTCCCCGCAGATGCCGCACATCTAGCGGTGCCTCGAGCGACTGAAGCGGCATTTCAAAAGCACGTACACGGCATCGACACCGTCGGTCCACCGGATTTTCTTCCCCTCGTCGGACCGCCGCGGGCTGTAGGTGATTGGCACTTCGACTATGCGGCGGCCGGCGCGCAGCAGCTTGGCGGTGAGCTCGGGTTCGAAGTCGAAACCGACGCAGCGCAGGCGGATGGTCTCGATGGTCTCGCGGCGGAACACCTTGTAGGCGGTCTCCATGTCGGTGAGCCGCCCACTGAACAGGAGGTTGGTGAACCACGTCAGCCACCAGTTCGCCGCGCGGGTGCGGAAAGGAATGTGGTGCGTCGGCTTGAGAAAGCGTGATCCATACACGACGTCGGTTTCGCCAGCGAGCACCGGCGCCAGCAGGATGCCGTATTCCTGGGGGTTCAGCTCGAGATCCGCGTCCTGGATGATGATGATGTCGCCGGTCGCGAACTTCAGGCCCAGGCGCACCGCCGCACCCTTGCCGACGTTGATCGGGTAGTCGTAGATGCGGATGCGCGGATCCCGGACCCACTCGCTCGAATTGATCACGTCTCGAGTGCGATCGCTGGAGCCGTCGTTCGCAATGATGATCTCCTTCTCCAACGCGCCGAGATCAACGGCGCGCACCCGCTCGACCAGTTCGCTGATCGTCTGCTCTTCGTTGTACACGGGGATGATGATGGACAGCTTCACCGCACGCGCCGCGCCGGAGTCCCCGCCGTCATCGCCCGCCGACCTTACGCAGCTCACGGGCCGGGTTCCCTGCCACGATCGTCCCCGGCGGCACACTCCTGGTCACGACGCTGCCGGCGCCCACGACGGCGTCACTGCCAATCTCGACACCGCACAGAATTGTCGAGCCAGAACCGATTGTCGCGCCTTTACGGACAACGGTCCCGATCATCGTCCAGTCGCCGGGCCCTACCAGCTCGCCGTCAGGCGTCACGGCACGAGGGTGCTTGTCATTGATGAACGTCACGCTGTGCCCGACAAACACCTCGTCCTCGATCTCGACCCCTTCGCAGATGAAGGTATGGCTCTGGATCTTGACGCGGCGGCCGATCTTCGCGCCGCGCTGGATCTCAACGAACGTGCCAATTCGCGATTCGTCGCCGATCTCGCATCCGTACAGGTTGACGAAATCAAAAATCTTGACGTCCCTGCCCAGCCTGACGTCGGCGGCTATCGACTGCCATTTCATGATGGGATCATCAGCATATGTCGGATCGCGCGGCAGGCCAGCACGTTCGTGGGAGCTTCACCGGTATGATGCTGGAAGATGAGTCGGTCGGCGATCGTTCCTGCGGCCTGCGCGATCTCGCTTGCGTTGGGATTGTCCTTCATTTTCGTGTGGGCGCCTCACCCCTGGGGGTGGGAAGGATTCGATCACTACCATCAGCTCGCCCTCACGCTTGCCGCTGGCCAGCCGTTCCCCACCATGGAAGTGCCGTGGGGGTATGCGTACTTCGCGGCGGCGTTCTACCGTGTGTTCGGCGATCGCCCGTGGATCCTGCTGGTCGCGCAAGTGGTGTTGAATGCCGCGGTACCGTGGCTGGTCTATCAACTGGCACTCGAATGGACCACTCAACGGACGGCCCTCGTCGCCGCCGCGATCACCGGACTCTTCTCGTTCAACACCCTCTACGCGTCGACGCAGTCGTCAGACGCGGTCTGCACTGTGATCTTCATGTCGGCGATCGTGGTTTTTGGCGCCGCACGGCGCCACGACCGCTGGCCGGCATTTGCGCTGGTGGGCCTGCTGACCGGCCTCGCGCCGCAATTTCGTCCCAACCTGATCCTCATTCCTCTGGTGCTCGTCGCGTATGCCGTGTTCGAGCGCCGGACCCATCGTCGGCTGAAGGCCTCTGCCGTGCTGCTGATGTGCGCCGGCGCAACCCTCGCCCCTTGGGTCTGGCGCAACTACAGGCTTACGGGCACTGTGCTGCCGACTAGCATTCATGGCGGCGTGCAGTTGTGGTACGGCACGCTCCAGGTCGGACCCTACCTGCACAGCAGAGCGTACAATCCCCGCTCGGTTTTCGAAGCGCCTGTTTTCGACTACACCAGCCTCGACCGCGTGCCGATTGTCGTGGAAGCGGAATTCCATTGCACGGAACCGCCGCTTGGCGACGTGTCACTGGCATATTGGTCTGACACCGATTCCGTCGAAAAACGAGCGGCCCCGACTCGCGTTGGCGCGCGCCGGTACGCGTTTCAGATTCCGCCGCCCGGACGCGATGCCGTCGTGTACTACTACTTTGTGACGACGTGGTCCGAACCGTCTGGACCAGCCCGACGAACAACGCCGACGGCGGGAGCGCGCGATCCCTTCGTCTACTTCGTCAGCCACGACCATCTGGGCGATCTCGACGCCCACGGTGATCGTCTCGATGTGTTCGATGTCGTTCGCCTGATTCGCCAGACAGCGTGGAGTGAGCCACTCCCCTTCGAAGGCGCGGTACGCCAGGCTGGAGTGGCCGACGCGCGGCTGGCGATTGCGCATCTGCTGCGCGCCACGCTTGGCGACAAAGCGGACACGGCGACGGTACGCATTGAATCGAACGACGTCTACGCGCGTGTTGACTTCGCGGACGGATCGGCCATCTCGATTCCTCGGCAATGGGGCGGCCAGATCACCGACCTCGCCGTCGGCGAGGGGATTGCTTCCACTCTGATGACATCGACGAGGTCGATTCGCGAACTCGGCATGCCGGATCGCCGGCTGACGGGCATGGAGGGATGCGAGCAGTCGGTCGCCGTTGGCGTCAATCAGGTGTTCTACCGGCGCGAGCCGCACATGATGCGGCGATACGGAGCGCTGGCGTTCGACAACATCCGATTGGATCCAGTCGCCTTCCTCATCGCATCGGCGTACCGCAGCATTCGGCTGTTCGTCGTCGAAGGCGACTCCGATCCGTTCACCGCGCATCAGTTCAGTGGAAGCTCGCGGATTTACGCCTTGGCCACCTTCGTGACGGCGGGACTCCTGACGCTGTGCGTCGCCGGCATCGCAATCGGCTGGCGCCGCGGTTACCGTATCGGCCTGCCGATCCTGCTGATCGCGTATGTGCCCGTCACGCTGGCGCCCGTACTGATCAACATGCGCTATGCCGTCACCATCCAGCCATTGATGTTCATATTCGTGGCGATCGCCGTCTCGGCGATACCACGCCCTGCGGGCACACCGGCGACGGTCAGCTCGCCTTCCGTAAGATGACGGCCGAACGCGCGCCGGCAATATCCGTCACAACAGACGCGACGGCGCATTTCTCGGGGCCCAGCAGCGCGGGAACCGCAGGATCGTTCGCATAAAGAACAATCAGGCTTCCAGCAGGAACCTTGGAGACGTCGAGGTCCCGGGCGGTGAAGAGACTCGTGCGCTGGAGCAGATCCTCCCGTCGATGTTTGGCGAGATAGAAGCGCCACCGGGCCGCGACATCATCCAGTTCTTCGCTGAGGTACATCGGCGGCGCCTCGCCGGACGTCTGGCTCGACAGAAGGAACTCGGCGACGCCGCGGAAGTTCGCGGGATCGAAGGAGAACGCAGACCGGATGCGGTAATCGTTGAAGTAGTCGTAGTAAAAGGCAGCAAACTGGGCGGGCATCGCCAGCAGCAGGACGACCCCGGCCAGTCGAACCGCTCGCGACGAGTGGCGCCACAGGAACATCGCGCCGAACGTGGAGATCAGCACGACAAATGGCAAAACGATCAGCTCCCGCTGAATCGCATAGCGCTCCCCAATGAGCGTCGCCGGCAGCGGCGCGATCGCCGCGCCAGCGATGAGGATGGTCTTCGTCGCGGCTCGCTGCCGCCAGAGCGCGGGCAACCCGCAGGCCAGGAACACACTCACCGGCAACAGAAAGACGCCGGCCCGGCGCGTGGCGGTCGACAGATTCGAGCCGCCGGAAAAGAACAAATACGCCGGGTTGAAATAGTCCCAGTACACCGAAACCCGCTCGACGACGTTGGCAACGTTGAGGACGCCGGTCGGTCCCGAAACCTGTGAGAGCCGCCGCGAGTCGTATCCGCTATAGCGCAGGGCCAGATCACGCCACATCTCCGGATGAAACCAAAGCCACGCGATCGCCGCCAGAACCGGGACGGCAAAGCCGATTGCGGCCGCGAGGCCGGCGCGCGAAGGCTTGTCGCCCGATTGGTAGTGCGCGGCCCACGTGATCAGCAGAAGGAGCGGCATCGTCGCCCACGACGCGACATAGCTGTAGAAGCCGACGCCCAGCAGGATCCCCGACGCGAGCGACAGCCAGAGATTGCCGGTTTCCAGCGCCGCCAGCACACACCACAGCCACCCCAGCACGAATGGCAGCGGGCAAATGTAGTCGAGCGCCTGGCGGCTGAAGATGAAGTGCGCTGGCGAGAGTGCCAGGAGAGCAGCCGCCAGAGTGGCCCATCTGTAATCGCCGAACAGACGCCGCGCCACACCATACATCAGCAGGATGTCCAGTACCCCGATGACAGCCGTCGGCAGCCGCATGGATTGCTCGGTAACCGGCACGAATCGAAAGGCCACTGCCATCAGATAGAAGAGCAACGGCTGATACCACCTGGTGCTCTCCTGGTCGCCGGCTAGAGAATCCGACAAGTGGAAGAACAACGGCAGTCGATGGCCGGCCAAATCGCGCCCCGTCGCCGCGATCGAGGAGGCGGCGGTGGCGAAGCGCGCTTCGTCGCCGCCGATGTAGACCGGAACGGCTCCCACCGACCTGAAGTAGAGAATCGCGGTTGCCAGCAGCACAGCGACAATCGGCCACCGCGCGCTCAACGACCAGCCTCGAGGCGCGGCGCGGCCATTCGCACATAATGATGCGGCATATGCTTGTGCGCGCGGCGCTGGCTGGCGTTCTCCTCTTCGCCAGCTTTGTCTATCTCAGGGATCTCGATCGCGTGCCCGTCTACATTGGTTGGGACGAGGCGCGTTTTGCGCTTCAGGGACATTCAATCGCATCGACCGGCCGCGACTTGAACGGACACCAGACTCCACTCTTTTTCCACAACACCGATCCGCTGATTCCCGAAAACAGCAGCCGAATCTGGTGGCAGCCCGTGCTGATCTACCTGATCGCGGCGGTGCTCCATTTCGCGCCGTTGTCCGAATGGTCCGTCCGTCTGCCGATCGCGCTTCTGGCGATCCTCAACGTGGCGCTGATCTATGCGGTCGGGCGGCGGCTGTTTCCCAATCCGTGGTACGCGGTGCTCGCCGCGCTGATGCTGGCGCTGACGCCCGCCCATCTCATCTTCGCGCGGATGGCGTCGGATTACTTCTGTCCCGTGCCTTTCGCGCTGGCGTGGTTGTTGTGCCTGGTGGTGTGCGTGCAGACCGACCATCGGTGGCTGCCGGCAGTCACCGGACTGGTCCTCGGCGTCGGTGTGTACTCGTATATCGCATGCTGGATCATCATGCCGTTTTATCTCGCGGTCACCCACGTGGTGTTGTGGCTGTCTCGGAAACCGCTGCGCGCGCACGTAGAGCTCACCGTCGGATTCGTCGTGCCGCTGCTCGCCCTGGTGCCGTGGATCTGGTTCCACCCCGAGATGCCTCGCGACACGTTTCGCGGCTACGCCGTGAGCACGCGGTTGAATCTGACCGAGCGTGTCGCGCTGTATTGGGACTATTTCAACCCTTCGTATCTGTTCTTCTCCGGCGGATCCGATCCGATGTGGGCAACCCGGCGGGCGGGTGTCTTTGCGCTCGCCGTGGCAGCACTGTTGGCGTTCGGGATTTGGAGTATCTGGCGGCGGCATTCGTCGATCGCCCGGACGCTGTTGCTTGTCGGATTCTTCTTCGCGCCCGTGCCGATCATCCTCGCACTGCCCGAGGCCCCGCAGTACGCGACCGCACGTGATCTTCTGGTTGTGCCGTTTGGCCTGCTGATTAGTGTCGCTGGTGTGGAATGGCTGGTCACCGAACACGGCCGGGCGGGGCGGATCCTGGCGGCGCTGCTGATTCTGAGCATGCCTGTCCAGTTCCGGTTCTTTGCCAGAGATTATTTCGCCGATTATCAGAGCCGATCAGCGTATCGCCTGGATTCGGCGAACATGAGCGCCGTGGCTGCGTACGTCATCGGCAGCGATCGCTCGGCCCCCGTACCCGCTGTGTACTTGAGCAAGGATCTGGGCACCGGAAAATCCGTGCAGTGGAAGTTCCATCTCGTGAAGAACAAGCGAGAAGATCTGTGGCGCCGGACTCAGTACTTTGACGCAGGCGCCTTCAGGCCCGGCGACGTCCCCTCCGGCAGCCTTCTCGTGCTCGACGTCGGCAATCCGAGCTTGAACGACCTCCTCGGCCCTGCCCGGTGCTCGATCGCGCATGTCGTCACCGATATGGCGAACGCGCCAACCGCCACGATTCTCCGAAGAAACTGAACCGCCACGACAACACTCGCTTCACGCCGTACGCGGCCACGATCGCCGCGAACGGAGTGATGAACAGGATACGGCCCGGGATCGGCGGCTGGGCGGTGAGCGACGCGGCAAAGGGCGCCGCGAGAAAGCCGACGAGCGAGAGCCGCGCGAGCGGCGTCGTCTCGCCTGACACGATCTGATACACACCGGCGGGAATCAGCACGACGAGCGGAAACAGGAGCACTCGTCCAGTAAGAAAGAGAAAGGCCGGGTTGAAATAATCGTAATAGACCTCGGTGCGCGCCGTCAGGCCCACCCAGCTTGACATCTCGCGGATCCCCTGCAGCACATTGAAGCGATTGGCATCGTAGAGGTGATACGCGTTGACAGTATCCCGAAGTCTTTCAGGGTGACTGATGAAGGACACGGCGAGAGGGCCGGCGGCGATGGCAAAGGCGGCAACGAACAGGGCGAGCTCGCGCAATCGGACCGCTCGAGCCTGAGCGAACACGGCGATTGTCAGCAGCGCGTAGAACGGCATCATGACGGCCGCGGCGTTCGAGGTGTACACCCCGCCCCCGAGCAGACCTCCCGCAATCACAGGCCACCACGACGCATGCGTGGATGTCATGTGAGCGGCGGCGAACAGCCACCCGGCGACGAAGGGCAATGCGTACAGCGAGCCAGACGCGTCCTGGGTTTGTCGCCACAGCAGCGGAGTCAGCACGAAGAGAACGCCCGTCAGGACGGCGAACCGCGGGCTCGCGAATAGGCGCGCGCCGAGCAGAGACACCAAGACAGTCGATGCGGTGAATGCCGCGAACGAGAGTGGAGTCATCCGATCCGCGCCTCGAGGATGTCGGCAATCCGCTGAGCCGCATGCCCGTCGCCAAAGGGGCTGGTCGCCTGCGCCATCCTGGCATGTTCAGCCGGGTTGTCGAGCAGCGCGAGCGTGTGCCGGACGATGGCATCCGGATCGGTGCCGATGGCACGCGCGACGCCGCACTCGATGGCTTCGGGCCGCTCGGTGGTCTCGCGGAGCACCAGTACCGGCCGGCCGAGGACGGGCGCTTCCTCTTGCACGCCGCCGGAATCGGTGAGCACCAGCCAGCTCGCGTCCATTAACTTGATGAAGGTCTGATAGTCGGTCGGCTGGATCAGCTCGATCCGAGGGTCGCCGCCGAGGGTGTCGTGCACGATTCGCCGCACTACCGGATTCGCGTGGACCGGGAACACGATTCGCACGTCCGGCCGCATCTCGACGATGCGCCGGATCGCGCGGCACATGCCGTCAAGGCGCGGACCCCAGCTTTCCCGTCGATGCAGCGTCACGAGAAGCAGGCGCTGCGCCCGATCGACCCCTACCGGGAGCGGGCCGTTCTGGTAGGAGTCGCAACGCCTGATGTGCAGCAGCGCGTCGACAATCGTGTTGCCGGTGACGAAGATCGTGTCGTCCGCAACGCCTTCGTCGAGCAGTGCCATGCGTGCACGAGCCGTGGGTGCGAAATGCAGCGACGCGATCCTGGCGGTCAGGCGACGGTTCATTTCTTCGGGAAAGGGATCGCTGAGCAGGCCGGTGCGCAGTCCGGCCTCCACGTGCGCGACCGGCACGCGGCGATACCACGCCCCAAGCCCGCACATGAACGCCGACGTCGTGTCACCTTGCACGACAAGGACATCAGGAGCGACCGTGGATAGCAACCGATCCACGCCCGATAAGACCCGGCCGCTCAGCTCCGCCAGGGTCTGTTCCGGGCGCATCACGTTCAGGTCGTCGTCGGGCACGATCGCGAACGTCGTCAGCACCTGGTCCAGCAGCTCGCGGTGCTGGCCGGTGGTCACGACCCGGAGATCCACGTTCGGTCGTCGCCGAAGTTCGGCCACGAGCGGCGCCAGCTTGATGGCTTCGGGCCGCGTTCCCATCACGACGACAATCTTCACGGTGAGGGCCGTCGAAGCCAGCGGCGGGAGGACATCAGGAGTCGCCAATAGTCGGTGAACAGTCGTGGGGTGTAGCTCATGTGCGACTTGCCGTGCTTCCTCGTACCGAGCACAATCGGTACTTCGACGATGCGGAACCCGGCGGCATGCGCTTTCACCACGCTTTCAAGCTGAATCGTGAAGCCGTCTTCGCCGAGCGTCAGCGCGTCGAACACCCGGGTCCGCATCGCTCGATATCCGGTCGTCAGGTCCGTCAGCGCCAATCCGAGCACTCGGCGACCGAACCGGTTGCCGAGCCGGCTGACGAGCCTGCGCCACAGCGGGACGCCCTCCATGCCACCGCCGGGCACGAACCGCGATCCGAGCGCGACGTCGGCGCCGTTGGCCAGGGCGGCAACCAGCTTCCGCAGGTCCTCTGGACGGTGGCTCAAATCAGAGTCCATGAAAACCGCGACGTCGCAGCCGCTTTCGCGTGCCGCCGCGATCCCGGTCTTCAGCGCCTGTGCGAGCCCCTGATTCACGCGATGTGTGACCACACTCAGAACCGGCACGCGGCGACGCAATTCAGACAGCTCCGACGCTGTGCCGTCAGTCGATCCATCGTCCACTACGATCACCCGCAGCGTCAGCGCGTCACGACGTGCCACGTCAACCAGGGCCGTGATGAGCGGCGTCAGATTGTTTTCTTCGTTGTAGGCCGGAAGGACGACCGCCACCTGCATGGATTGCGCCGAGTGTATCCGAACCGACTCGTGACATTGACCGAACACCGGGTCGTCACGAGGACGGCTGGCCGCTCTTCTGAATCAGCTTCGGCAACGCGCACTCGCGCAGGAAGCCGAACAGCACATCCGCCTTGATGACGTTCGCATTGCCGATGGAGTGACCGGCGGCATTGGGCATTTGTGAAGGCTTCGTGTGCAGGAACGCGTCGTACGCGCTCACCGCCGGCGTGCCTTCTCCGAGAATCCGCAGATAGAGGCCATCGAACAGGCTCGACCCGCCGTCGTAAAAGAAGTCGGCCGCGGGCTCGACAACTGTGCAGCTCGGCGGCGCGTTATTCACGAAGAACATGATGCGAAAACGGCCTGCTTGATGCAGTCGTTGGAAGCCGCGCACCGCATCGACCCACTGCTGAAACCGCGAATCGTGCTCGAGCGCCCGGACCGAGTTCTCGTTTACCCTCATGCCATCCCTGCATACGTTCCGCCTCACCTGTTCGTCGGTGAGACGCTCGAATGCCGTCAGCTGTTGCTCGGGCCGTCCGCTCAGGTCCGACGCCGTCGCCAGCAATCCTTCTTCGGTCTCCAAGTGCTCGACGCGACGTCGGTACTCGTCCGAGCCCGACAGGCGCCACACCGCCGTCAGGTAGACCTGCTTATAGAACTCGAGAGAGTAGACGTGGCGTCGCGCAAACGAGAGCAGCCTCGTCGCGGCGACGCGGATCCGGCCTGGTTGCGGGAGCGGATGGTTGTCGCTCAGATCGTTATCGAAGAAGCCGACGACGACCAGATCGGGTTGAAACCGATCGCCGACCTCGAGCAGATAGGCGAGCTCCTGGCTCGTGTTGTAGCCGGGGACCGCCGCGTTCCACACCTGCCAGTCGATGTCCGGCCGCCACGCCGCCAACCGCTGCTCTGTCAAATACGGGTAGGTATGCTCGTATACCGAACCGTGCCCGAAAGTCACCGAGTCGCCGAGCACGAGAATTCGAAACGTATTCGCACGTTTCTTCAGGTCGTAGTCGCGGGGATCGCGTAGCTCGAGGCTGTTGATGTGGACGGGAACGCCGGCGAACCACCCGTCGTAGCCGGCCGCCAGTCGCTGGCCGCGGATCGCATCTGACAGAAAGAAGCCCGGGGTTCCCTTGCGCGACTCCCAGGACACGCGCACCCACACTTCGAGAGCGCCGGCCAACAGCAGCACGGCCGCGGCGCCGGCCGGCAGGCTGACTGTCAGCAGCGCGCGCCATCTTCCGCGGCTCACACCCATCCTCGGCGCCAGTACCCGAAGATGGCGACGTACTCCTGGAGGATCCCGCGCACCTGCTCCAATGTGGCGCCGCGCGAATGCTCGTAGAACTGGCTCCGGGGTACGGGTGTCGGCAAGACGCTCACATCGGGCGCCTGCTTTTGCCACACCAGCAGCGCACGGCGCATGTGGTAGGGCGAGCTGACCAGGAGGATGCGTTTCCACCTGTGCTCGCGCAGGATGTCGTCGACGAACTTCACCATCTGGTAGGTGTTGATCGCGCGTTGCTCGAGCAGAATCGCGGAAGCCGGCACGCCCTGATCGACGGCGAGCGCGCGCATGGCCTCGGCTTCCTGAAAGCTGTACACATACCCTGACGAGAGAATCAGGACCGGCGCGTAGCCGCCCTTGTAAAGGGCGACCGCTTGCGCGATCCGCTCCTGCGCTCCGCCGCCGGCCTTTCCGGATTCACCCACGCCGGCGGCGAAGACGACGATCGCATCGGCGGCCGCAGGCGGCGCGCTGCGTACCAGAGGCGCGGCGGACCGCCAAAGGATGTTGGTGTTGAAGATCAAGAGGTAGAGTGCGGCCAGACCGACAACGATCTGCGCGATCCGGTTGCGTGTTCGGCGGTAGGCGCGACGAAGTTTTTCGTCCCACCGCTGCGCCGTCGCCGCGCGGCGCTCGGTCCCCTCAGCGATCAGCCGTTTCATCGCCGTCATACGACTCCGCCAGCTGTTGGCATGGGCGGCCGCGATCCGCCTCGTGACCTCCGACGCAGGCGCTTTGTCGAAGGCCGCGCGCACCGCCGACGCAAACGCGTCGGCGCCCGCGGCCACCGCGACGATATCGCCGTGGTCGGCGTTGAAGCGCCGAATCTCCGGCAAGTCGGTGGCGACGACCGGAATCCCCATGACGAGGTATTCGTTGAGCTTGGTCGGGTACACATTCGTCGTGTAGTCGGTCAGCCGATACGGCACGATGCCGACGTCGAAGTGCTTCACATATCCGGGTAGTTCGGCGTGTGGCCGCTGGCCGAAGAGGGTGATGTTGCTGCAGCGCTCGAGAGCGGAGACATCAGTCTGCGGCGGACCAACGAGGGCGAAGCTCGCCTCAGGCAGCCGCGAAGCGGTTTCCGCGATCAGCGCCTGATCAACCCACTGATGCAGACCGCCCACATAGCCGACAATCGGACGCCCGAGCCGAGCGAGATCGGCGGGTGCCGGTTCCTGTCCCGCGCGCACCTGGTCGAACCGTTCGAAGCTGACGCCGAACGGGAACAGGTGAACCCGACTGCTGAATTGCGCCGCACGCTTGCGCAGCGCTTCTGACGTGACGAAGACAAGGTCCGCTTCCTTGAACAGCTGCTGCTCGCTGGGAACGATGCGCCGCGCGGCCAGCGAGCTCGACGCCAGATCGTCAATGCAGTAGTAGATCGTCAGCTGCGGATCCAGCTCCCTCAACAGATCGAGGGCGAGCGGTGTCGGCAGAAATGTCCACACGATCGGCCGATAGAAACCGGTGGCCCGCATCCAGCGGCGCAGCGACCGCATCAGCAGGAACCGGTTGGCCCACCGGGCAATCCGCGAATACGGAAACGGAAAGACCA
>Ga0068860_100004736_pt1 | contig 13867 bp, 8 predicted proteins | sample KBSSwiS32_FD_66597 | JGI IMG/M metagenome (GOLD analysis project Ga0068860, IMG submission 66597) | Switchgrass rhizosphere microbial communities from Kellogg Biological Station, Michigan, USA - KBS Switchgrass S3-2 | ecosystem: Host-associated > Plants > Roots > Rhizosphere > Soil ... | reverse complement strand
AGTAAAACGCATTCCTGGGAGTCGAGATCGACTACGTCGATTCCCAGAGACCGCAACCAGTCAAGGCCGCCTTGAAAATTCCTGCTTTCGCCGACCACGACAGTGCCGAAGCCGAACTGGCGCACCAGACCACTGCAATACCAGCAGGGCGCAAGCGTTGTAACCATAATCAGATTGCGATAACTGCGCTGGCGTCCGGCGTTGCGGAAAGCATCGGTCTCGCCGTGCATTGAAGGATCGTCGTTCTGCAGGCGGCGATTGTGGCCAGAACCGATCAGTCGGTCATCGCCGTCAAAGATTGCCGCGCCAATAGGAATTCCTCCCTCTGCGAGTCCCTTACGGGCTTCGGTGAGGGCTACAGCGAGCATTGCTGAATAGTTTCGAGGCATTGGGCGATTGTACAGGTGTAAGTAACTTGACCGAGTACAATACCGAAGCATGCTCACATGACCGACGACTTCACGCAGGCCGAATCTGCTGCTGCTTTCTTGCTTTCGCAAACATCGCTCCGTCCACGAATTGGATTGGTTCTGGGGTCAGGCCTGGGCGGTTTTGCCGATGAGCTGACAGAAGCGGTAAAAGTTCCTTACGCCAAGATCCCTGCTTTTCCCCGATCTACTGCTATTGGACATGCCGGACAGATGGTAATTGGTAAAAGCGGCACCGTTGCAGTTGCTGCAATGCAAGGACGAGTTCATCTCTACGAAGGCTACTCGGCCAAGGAGGTTGCATTCCCGGTGCGTGTGTTTGGGCGAATGGGAGTTCGCGCGGTCATACTCACCTGTGCTGCGGGAGGTATCAACCTCGAATATGGACAGGGAGCGCTGGTTATCATTACCGATCATATCAATCTGCAGGGCCAGAACCCGCTAGTAGGCCCAAATGACGAACGCCTGGGACCGCGGTTCCCGGACATGACGCAGGCTTATTACAAGCCCTATCGTGAAATGGCTCTCACCGCCGCAAAAAAACTCGGTAAAAACTTGTATCAGGGTGTCTACGCTGCGCTTCTCGGTCCGAGTTACGAGACCCCGGCGGAAATCCGCCACCTGAGAACGATCGGAGCCGATCTGGTGGGGATGTCAACTGTCCCCGAAGTAATTGGCGCGCGACACATGGGGTTGAAAGTGCTCGCGATTTCCTGCGTGACCAACATGGCTGCAGGAACTTTCGACAAACCTCTGGATCACAAAGAGGTCCTTGAAACAGGTGAACGCGTACGAGGAGATTTTGTCGCGCTGCTGCGGGCGGTAATTACGGAAATTGAGGCCGGCGTTCAGAAGGATTCTTAGCACAGGGCCTCTAAGTATCAAGCGCGGCCTGCGTCACATAGTCTTTACCCGTTAGCCCTTGCGACCAACAAAATTGCCAAGCAATAGAAAACAAACATGAGCACTAGATAAAGTTTGGCGCGACTGCCTGCACCTTTAAATTCTTTCCACGCAAGCACACCCCACAGCGCGGCGACCATCGGAGCAGATTGGCCAATTGCATAGGAAATGGCCACACCTGTGAAGTTGGCAGCCACTAGATTGAAGACCATTCCCGTGCCCCAGATGATACCGCCCAGCAGTCCCAGCATGTGGCCCAAGGCTGGGCCTGAGAAAAATCCGCTGAAACTAACGGGTTCCCCCACGAGCGGTTTCCTCATGAAATAGATATTCCAGATGAAGCAGGAAAGGAGAGCGCCTAGCGTCAGAAACACAGCAATGCTGTATGGCCCGAGCGTATTGCCGTGGGTCATGCCATGGGCTACGAATGGCGCCCACAATCCCATGAGAACTCCGGAAACAATACAAGTAACGATGCTCTTTTTGGAAACAACGCGACCTGTGCTAGCAAGGCTTCCGTATGCTTTGCCATCGAGGATGACAGCGATCACTGCGCAAAGTACTCCGGCGGCGAGTAGTGCTACATTTCCCTTGGGTTGGAGAGCGTAACTCGAGACCACGCCTACAACGAGTGCGATGCCAATCGAAACCGGAAAGGCGATGGCAAGACCAGCCATATCAATTCCCGCCACCAGCAGAAGATTTGCCAGGTTGAATATCGCCCCACCAACCATCGTCGACACTATGTTGGACGTATCTGCGGAGTGGACATTGTTGAGAAAGCTGTTGGCATCGTTTCCGGAGCTTCCCAGCGTGAAGGCAAAAATCAGGGAAATGAAAAAAATTCCGACAGCGTAATCCCAGTAGAAGAGTTCGAAGCGGTAATTCTTGACGCCTTTATAAGTGTTGGCCCACGAGCCCCAGCAGACGGCGCTGGTAATCATCATCAACAATGCGATTTCCAGATTATGTGGTGTATACATTGCTTCTCCTTGAGCAGTTTATGCGCGGGAAAACGTTGCTGCTCACTCTCCGCAGACAAAGATCTCCGAATTCACTTCTTACGAATTCTGGAGACAAAGAGCTTTAAGAATCGGTCCGCATCGACGTCAACACAGACCTTAGTATTGGGTGCGACTTTGTCAGTGCCTTCGATTACGTAGTGATCTCCATGAAGGACATTTCGTTCTATGTATCCACTGCGATTGCCGACGGTTTCTCCGCGCGTAAACTCGCCCTTGGTTTCGACGTCGACGTGCATCTCTTGTACTTTCACTAATGTTGGATCAATGGCGATTGCGACGGCTGATGGATCATACATCGGCGCACCAGAATCACCGAACTTGGCCGAGAGGTCGAGCATAAACTTGCCAACTTTGTAGATAAAATCGTTGACCGGGCCATGAGTTTGGCCCAATTCATCAAGATATTTCTGCGTGAACAGGGCCTTGTTACCGACTTCGAGGCCGGACATAGTGATCGGCCAGCCCGCCTGGAAAACTATTTGGGCCGCCTCAGGATCGTTGTAGATATTCGCTTCCGCAGCAGCATTCACATTGCCGCCGCTGATGGAGCCTCCCATCAGGATGACTTCCTTCACCAGCGGAACGATCGAAGGATCTTTTTGCACAGCTATCGCGATGTTGGTAAGAGGACCGACTGGAACCAATGTAATCTCATGCGGCGAAGCCTTCACCAGTTGAATGATGAGGTCGGGGCCAAAGTGGGCGTCCACTTTGCACTTACTCAGCGCCAGATCGATGTCTGCCAGGCCGTTGTTCCCATGCCAGAATTCAGCCGTGATCAACTTCTGAAACAGTGGCTTGGATGCTCCTGCCGCGACTGGGATATCGCAGCGGTTGGCCAACGACACCATACGTAGGGCATTCTCTACTCCCATGGCCAGCGTGACGTTTCCTGGCACCACCGTGATGGCCCGTACGTCCAATTCCGGCGAATTGAGTGCCAACATGAGGGCAAGCGCGTCATCGGTGCCCGGATCGGTATCGAGGATGATTTTCTTGGCAGCTGAAGCTGGCACGGCAAATACCGCCAGCAGGAAAACGGCGAAAAAACTAGGAATTGACTTACGAAACCCCGACAGCCCAACCGGTTGAGGAGTTCTCATTGGTTTGCGTAAGACTCGGCGATGTAGCCTATGCTTCGAGATTTGTGAGTGTCAAGGTCAAAGTGCCGTACAATTGGCTCCGCAAGCGTTAAGATAGGCCACGTTACCAACGGGAGGAAACGCCGCATCCTACTCCCGGCTAAGGACATCCATATGGCGGTGGAAAAGATCCGACATTCCGGTGGTGCTAACGCTCCAACTGATTCTTTGCATTCTGATTTAAAGGCACCGCTGGCAACGCTTAATGGGCGACCTCTACTCTCAAATCGTGGCATTCCATTGAATCTTGATTGGGTAAGACAGGCACGCGTCAATACGAGTGCCGTTGAGCGCCGGGCGCAAACTCACGTCGCTCGCCGGACGGTAAAAAAGGATTGGCAAGCGGCGTGGCTACTGCGGGCGGTAACGTGCATGGATCTTACTACGCTTTCTGGAGACGATACAGACGAGCGGGTTCGCCGCCTGTGCGCGAAGGCCCGACAGCCAATTCAGCAGGAACTAGTAAAACAGCTAGGAATTGAAAATCTTCGAATTCAAGTAGCGGCAGTCTGCGTATATCACCGGTTTGTAGAAACCGCACGCAATGCGCTCGAAGGCAGCGGAATCCGTGTAGCGGCAGTTTCTACCGGATTTCCTGCAGGGCTTTCGCCACTCTCAGACCGCGTAAACGAAATCCGCCGTTCAGTCGAAGCAGGGGCAAATGAAATTGACGTCGTCATCACACGCGCTCACGTATTTGGCGGAAGATGGCAGGAACTCTACGACGAGATCGCATCCTTCAAACAGGCCTGTGGCCCGGTACACATGAAGGTCATTCTTGGGACCGGAGACCTGCTTACACTTCGTAATGTGGCCCGCGCCAGCTTTGTTGCCATGATGGCCGGCGCTGATTTCATCAAGACTTCCACCGGCAAAGAGTCGACTAACGCAACCTTGCCAGTGGGTTTTGTCATGACGCGCGCCATCCGCGAATACGCGCAGGAAACTGGCATGGCGGTCGGGTTTAAACCGGCTGGCGGTATTCGCACGGCCAAACAATCCATCGAATGGCTGGCATTGATGAAAGAGGAACTCGGAGTTCCATGGATGAACGCGGAACTCTTTCGTTTTGGGGCCAGCTCGTTGTTGAATGACATCGAGCGACAACTGGAGCATCACGTGACCGGACGTTATTCGGCGGATTATCGCCATCCGATTGCGTGAGTCGCGTCAGCAAAAAATTCTCGCATGAGCGTTGCTGAAAAATTCGTTGCCATGGAATACGGCCCAGCCCCGGAGGATCCGAAAGAGGCGCTCGCGTGGCTTGATCGTCACGGCCGCCGCTTAGGACATTTTATTAACGGAAACTGGTTGGATCCGTCCGCTGGAAAATACTTTGAAACCGCTGATCCTTCCACTGGCGAGAAACTCGCCAGTGTTGCGCAAGGATCTGTTGCTGATGTGGACGCCGCCGTTAAGGCAGCGCGCACAGCGGCCCCGGCATGGCAGTCTCTCGGCCCTCATGCACGCGCACGCTACCTGTATGCCATCGCGCGACAAGTTCAAAAACACTCGCGCCGTCTCGCCGTGCTCGAGACCATGGACAATGGCAAGCCTATTCGCGAGAGCCGCGATATCGACGTCCCGTTGGTCGCGCGACACTTCTATCATCATGCGGGCTGGGCGCAACTACTCGAACAAGAATTTCCTGACTACACAGCTTGTGGGGTTGTGGGGCAGATCATTCCTTGGAATTTCCCACTGCTGATGCTTGCCTGGAAGATTGCGCCGGCACTCGCAACCGGAAACACAGTTGTGCTGAAGCCAGCCGAGTTCACGCCGCTTAGCGCTTTGGCGTTTGCTGAAATCTGTCAAGAAATCAAGCTGCCTGCGGGTGTAGTAAATATCGTGACCGGCGATGGCTCAACCGGTGAAGCCTTAGTCAAACATCCGGATGTGGACAAGATCGCGTTCACAGGCTCCACCGAAGTGGGCCGTGCCATTCGCAGCGCAACTGCTCAGAGTCATAAGCGACTCTCGCTGGAGTTGGGAGGAAAGTCTCCCTTCATAATTTTCGAAGACGCCGACCTCGACAGTGCGGTCGAAGGGCTGGTGGATGGGATCTGGTTCAACCAGGGCCAGGTCTGTTGCGCTGGTTCACGCCTGCTCATGCAGGAGAGCATTGTCGAGTCGTTGATTGGGAAGATACGTGATCGCATGAGCACGCTGCGCGCCGGACCGCCTCTCGACAAGGCCATTGATATCGGCGCGATCATAGATCGCATTCAGCTTGACCGGATTCAAAGGTTGGTGAACCAGGGCATCGCTGAGGGCGCGACCTGTTGGCAGCCCGAAATTCAGCTACCCTCGAAGGGGCTGTATTTCCCACCCACCCTGCTGAGCAATGTTCATCCCAGTTCTATTGTTGCGCAGCAGGAAATTTTCGGCCCGGTTCTGGCCGCCATGACATTTCGCACTCCCAGCGAGGCTGTCGAACTCGCCAACAACACGGTTTATGGGCTCGCGGCTTGCGTTTGGAGCGAGAGCATCAATGTTGCGTTGCACGTTGCGGCGCAGTTGAAAGCAGGGGTGGTGTGGGTGAATTGTACTAATCTCTTCGACGCTTCCAGCGGTTTCGGTGGCTATCGCGAAAGCGGATACGGACGCGAAGGCGGCCGAGAAGGCTTATTGGAGTATCTGGAACCGAAGTGGTTCAAGAGCGCGACATTCGTGGCCGCGAAGCACATTGCGGACAAAACCAGGGATGACGAAACAGAGCCTGCACTCAACGGTATTGATCGCACAGTGAAGCTATACATTGGCGGCAAGCAAGCACGACCGGATTCTGGATACAGCATGGAGGTCCGGAGCCCCAGTGGCTCACTGCTAGGCGAAGCATCTCTCGGCAATCGCAAAGACATTCGTAACGCCGTCGAAGCAGCTCGAAAGGCTTTCGGTCGGGCAAAAACTACAGCTCACAATCGCGCGCAGATTTTGTACTACTTGGCGGAGAACCTATCCCAACGCAGCGATGAAATTGCGCGCCGACTGGCTGGCGCTGTAGGAGAAAAACAAGCAGCCGCTGAAGTAAACGCCAGCATCCAGCGCATTTTTTCCTACGCCGCTTGGACAGACAAGTTCGATGGCGCAGTACACAATCCGCCGTTCCGCAACATTACGATTGCGATGAACGAGCCGGTTGGGGCAATTGGCATTGTTTGTCCGCAGGACGCGCCACTCCTCGGCTTTTTCTCGCTCGTGCTGCCAGCCATCGCCGCCGGCAATGCAGTTATCGCGATTCCATCCGAAACCTATCCACTGATTACGGGCGACCTGTATCAACTCTTCGATACTAGCGATCTCCCAGGCGGTGTAATAAACATCGTTACCGGGTATTCGTCGCAACTGCTCAAAGTTCTTGCGGAACACGATGATGTGGACAGTATCTGGTGCTTCACGGACGACGCGGGTGCCACAATTGCGAAAGCATCATCTGTAGGAAACTTGAAACAGGTCTTCACCAACGAAGGGCGTGCTATCGACTGGTTCGATGTGAAGCAAGGCGAAGGCCGCTGGTTTCTCCAGCACGCCACTCAAGTGAAAAATATCTGGGTGCCGTACGGCGAGTAAATTAGTAAGTAGGTCAATTCAATGAAAATGGATTCGTGCACAGAGCGGTCAACCAAATGCCGTTGACAACTATCAGCATCGCTGACTAGACTCGCCTGTCTTTTGAATTCCACACTAATGATCTGAACTAAACTCCGCGAACTTATGGCCAAGCGTCCTCGCATTGCCGTGGTTGGAAGCGCGAATATTGACCTCACCACTTTCACCGATCGTTTCCCCAAGCCGGGCGAAACAATTTTCGGGCAGAGCTTTGACCTGGGTTTTGGAGGGAAAGGCGCGAACCAGGCGGTTGCCTCCCGGCTCTGTGGCGCTGAAGTGTTCATGGTCGCAAGAGTGGGTAGCGATCTTTTCGGTCCCGCGACCATTGAGAACTTCAAAAAGCAAGGCATCGATGCCACTCATGTGAAGCAGGTCAACGGAGTCTCCAGCGGAGTGGCGCCGATTTTTGTTGAGCCTAGCGGACAGAACCGCATTTTTGTTGTGAAGGGTGCGAATGACGCGCTCAAGCCGGCCGACGTGGATGCCGCTGCCGATCTGCTCAAGACGGTTGACTGCATCGTGTTACAGTTCGAAATCCCACTCGAAACGGTGTACTACTGTGTCAGTTTTTCCAGGAAGAATGGCATTCGTTGCATCGTCAATCCCGCCCCGGCCCAACTTGTCGATCTCAAAGCGTTCACAGGGCTCGACTATTTCGTTCCTAACGAAAGTGAAGCTGAGACCATTACTGGCATGTCGGTAAAAACTGTGGATGAGGCGAGGGAGTGCGCGGAAAAATTGCTCGCAGGCGGCGTCAAACGAGTGATCATTACGCTCGGCGCAAACGGTTCATTGCTGGCTAGTCGTGAAGGCATGGAGCACGTTCCCGCATTCAGCGTTAAGAGTCTCGACAGTACTGGAGCAGGAGACGCCTTCATCGGAAGCTTCTCTGTATTTCTTGGAGAAGGCTTGCCCGAGCGCGAGGCCGTGCGACGGGCCAATCTCTACGCAGGGCTCTCCACCACGGGCGTTGGGACTCAAAAATCCTTCTATGATCGAGCTCGCTACGATGCTGAGTGGGCAAAGCGAAACAATACCCGTTCGTGATACAACCACCTCGTAACCGCTCGTTTTACCAAACACTGGAGTAAATAATGTTTCATCTAACGTCCTGCGTACTCGCATTGCTATTTCTTTTTCCATCCGTTCTCTTGTCGCAGTCTCCGAAAGACAAGGCAGACTTGATCGTTAGCGGGGGCACGGTGGTGACGATGGATGGAAGGCGCGTCATCTATGACGATGGCGCAGTTGTAATGAAGGGCGATTCAATAGTCGCTGTTGGCCCACGTAGCGAACTCGAGACGAAATATTCGGCTGCACAAACGATCAATGCCAAGGACAAACTGATCGTCCCCGGATTCATCAACGGCCACACTCACGTGCCGATGACCCTTTTCCGTGGCATCCACGATGACGTGACATTGAATGACTGGCTGTACAAATACATCTTTCCTGCCGAAGCCAAAAATGTGAACGAGGTATTCGTGCGCTGGGGCACGCGATTGGCGCTGGCAGAACAAATTCGTTCTGGCGTTACAACTTTCGCCGACATGTATTACTTCGAAGACGCCATCGCAGAAGAGACCAAAGCTGCCGGCATGCGCGCCGTGTTAGGGGAAACCTTTATCGACTTCCCTGCCCCAGACAACAAGAGCAATGCCGAAATGTTCACCTATACCGAAAAGTTTCTAAAGAAGTGGCAGGCTGATCCACTGATTCATGCTGCACCGGCACCGCATTCCATCTACACCTGCTCGCAGAAGACGCTTCAGGACGCAGCGGCGCTAGCGCGAAAATATCACGCTCCAATTCTGATTCATGTGGCGGAGATGAAAAAGGAGCGAGACGATAGCCTGGCGAAGAACGGAATGTCTCCAGTGCAGTATCTCGATAAGCTCGGCATCCTCGGTCACGATGTGGTGGCCGCGCACTGCATCTTCGTCGATGAGGCCGACCGCAAAACCCTTGCACAACGACAAGTGGGCTGCGTGCATAACCCGTCCAGCAACATGATTATCGCCAGCGGTGTAGCCCCTGTGCCCGAAGAGCGCGCTGCTGGCGTTGCGGTAGGTCTTGGGACCGACGGCCCCGCTGGCAGCAACAACGATCTCAACTTGATGGAGGAGATGGATCTCGCGGCCAAACTTGCCAAGGTCACCAGGATGGATCCGCTTGCGTTAACTGCACAAGCCGTGGTCGAAATGGCAACCATTGATGGTGCCAAAGCGCTGCATATGGAAAAAGAAATCGGGTCGCTGGAAACAGGTAAGAAAGCCGACATAGTTCTGATTAGTTTGGATAAACCAAACGCGGTTCCCATGTACAACGTGTACTCGCAACTGGCCTACTCGCTGAAAGGCAGCGACGTAGAGACGGTCATCATCGGCGGGCATGTGATCATGCGCGACAGAAAATTGCTCACTGTTAACGAAGAAGCCGCTATCGCGAAGGCGCGGGAATACAAAAAGTCAATTGCAGCTTCGTTGGGTCTCCCGTAAGTACGCTGGATGAATCTGGAACTTACCTATAAGCCAATTCAATAGAAGCAATCAAATTTTAGAAGTTGCGTTGCCCTCGCTTTGCCGCCACAATCTCTGCCTAATAAACTGATCCGATTGGAACTGTCAGCCACGACGCTGAACCCAAACAATTTCAGAATTGAAAGTGTTGGGCGCGAACATTGTCAGCACCAATGACGTGCTGGCGCGCCTTTACTGTCGCTGCACATTAACTCACTTTGAGTTGACAATGCAGGTTCAGTGGGGATATCGTTTGCGCCAGATCGCACAGTTCGCGTGGGGAAGTGTGTGCTCGTCTATTTCAACAGTGGCCGGAGGGACCAATGCTGAACAAGATGACGCTATCCAGAGTGTTTGTTTGTTCACTTGTACTCTTCGCATGCCCGCTTATGTTCGGCCAGGCGACTGGTAGTTTTTCTGGAACTATTTCAGACAAGACTGGGTCGGTTGTTAGCGGAGCCAACGTGGTCGTCACCTCGCAAGGTACAGGGGTTGTTCGTAACGCTACCACTGACGACACCGGACACTACATCGTGCCGTTGCTACCCGTCGCTACTTACACCCTCCACGTGGAGGCAAAGGGATTCCAGGTTGTCGAGCAAAAAGACCTCAAACTGCAGGTGGATGAACATCGCGAAGTAAATTTCGCTCTCGTTCCCGGCACGGTCTCATCAACGGTTGAAGTAAGTGCAGTCGAAGTGGCCGTCCAAAGTACCAGCCCGGCTTTGGGACAGGTGATTACCGAACAGCAAGTCGCCCAGCTTCCGCTGAACGGACGCAATTTCGTCCAGTTAGCTACGTTAACCCCGGGTACTACTCAAGAGACCAACCCCAACAGTTTTTTTAATGGAGGCCCCAGTAGCGAAGTTTCCACTCGTGGTTCCTATTCGCTTTCGGTCGGTGGATCACGCGCACAGAGTACCGATTGGCTGTTCGATGGGGTTGATAACAACGAATTGACCGCCGGTGGAATTTCGATCCTGCCCTCGATTGATGCCATTCAGGAATTCAAAGTCCTGACTTATAACTACTCCGCGGAATACGGCACGCGCGCAGGTCCGACCGTGCTGATCACTACGAAATCTGGAACGAATGACCTACATGGATCGCTTTTTGAGTTCTTCCGCAATACTTCGCTAGATGCTGCCAGCTACTTTGCTTCAGAAAAGGAAAAATTTAATCTGAATCAGTTTGGTGGCGCGCTGGGTGGTCCAATCAAAAAGGACAAGACCTTCTTTTTTATTGACTATCAAGGACGAAGGCAGCGCAAGGGAGTTGCCTTTGTGGGTCTGATTCCCACTGAAGCCATGAAGAATGGTGATTATACGCTGGACCCATTCGGCAATCCGCGAACTGGATTTCTCACCAACCCCTACACACCGACAGGCCCTGACAGAGCCTTTAAGTGTGACGGCTCTGGCAACCCGATTCCGGCGAACGCGGCGGGCCTGCAGGTGGGAGGTGTCGACTGTAACAAGATTCCGGCAAACATGTTCAGCGCAACCGGTAAGGGAATGATGGATCTGTACCCCACGAGTAATGCGAGCAACGCGGCTCTAGGCATCAACTTCACCAACGTGCCTGTAAGAAAACTCGACGAGGGAGAGTTTGACATCCGCCTCGATCATAACTTTTCTACCAAGGACAGCTTATTTGCGCGCTTCAGCTACGATCAAGCAACTAATTTTGTTCCTGGCGGCTCACCGGGATTTGCCCAGCCGAGCGCCTTTGCCAGCACGCAAAACATCTCTAACCACGGCCGCAATGTCGCGTTGTCGGAAACCCATATCTTTTCCCCGCGCACCATCAATCAAGTAAGCGGAGGGTTCAACCGGATTTTCAATCACATTCTGTCCTTTGGCGATCGCAGTTGCGAAGCAGCCAATCTTGGAATTCAGGGCGCAAATCTGGACAGTAGTTGCCCAGGTGCACCTCCGGGCTTGTCACAGTCACAAACCGACTGCGTCAGTTGCGGGCTGACAGCGACCTTGATGTTCGGTGGTTACTGGGCGCTCGGTGATCGTGGATTTGCTCCCTTTGTCGGTGGTACCAACGTTTTCCACATTTCCGATTCGTTTGACATGGTTCGTGGCAACCACAACATCCGCATCGGTGGACAGATTCGCGCCCATCAGATGAATGTGCTGACCAACGCGTTTCAGGATGGTTTCTTCCTCATGTTTGGTGCTTTCACTGGAGACGCCACGGCTGATCTTCTCCTGGGACAAGTCGGTGGGGCGCTGCACGATCAGACATTCCAGGGCGCGTCGACGGGCAGGCGCTGGAAAATATATCGCCCGTTTGTCCAGGACGACTGGCGCGTGACCAGTAATCTAACCCTCAACCTGGGGTTGGCGTGGGCCCTCGTTTCGCCCATCACTGAAGCTGCCGATCGACAGGCAAACTTTAACTTCGACAGCAACTGCACTCCGGCTCCAGGATGCAACTATCTAATTCCAGGGGTGAATTCCGATGGTCGAGTTGGAGTGCAGTGGGACAAGACCGCACTCGAACCGCGAATTGGGATTGCCTGGAAGCCATTCGGCAAATCGGACACCGCAGTTCGCCTTGGATACGCCATCTACCATGACTCCTCGTGGAACCAGGGCGCGCAAGGCTTATGGGAAAATCCTCCCTTCTTTGCTGAAACCGCCAACTTTTCAGGTTTGTGCCCATTTGGAAATGTGTCCTCAGCAACACCGTTGAACTGCGGAATTGAGCGCGCGTTCCTACCAACCCTCACGACGGGACCAGATCCTGCGAGTTTTGCGGGAACGATTCAGTCACAAAACTTGGATTTCAAGCAAGGAAGAATCCAACAGTTCAACCTCAGCGTGGAGCACCAGCTACCGGGTAGCGTCGTACTTACCGTCGGGTATGCCGGCTCGCGCAGTCATCACATTCTGGTGGACGGTTTGAACTTGAACGTGGGATCTCCCGCGGCATGTGGTGACCCTCTTCACCCAAACTATCGTTTGGGTTGCGGTCCCGGCGGGACAGCGTTCGCTCCTAAGTTCGGCCCCTTCACCACTGTTGCCAACGCGAATGATGTAGGTTCTGCTCGTTATGATTCTCTTCAAATCAAGGCGGAGACTAAGAGCGCGAGGCATGGCCTGTATGCTCTGTTTGGTTATACCTATTCTCGCAACTTCGACTCCGGATTCCCCGACGGTGTAGGCACTAGTCCAGGAGCTACCTACTGGCCTTTACCCGGAACTAAACAAGCTGATTGGGCACTATCACAACTCAATCTGAATCATAGTTTCACTGCCAGCGTGCTCTACAATCTGCCTTTCGGCAAGGGGAAGCAGTTTGGTAATTCGTGGAGCGGGCCAGTAAATACCATCCTGGGAAATTGGGAAGTGGATGCGATTCAGAAGATCACTTCCGGGTTCCCGGTGTTCGTCGTCAACACCAACAATGCTTCCGGCGTAAACTTCCAATTCAACGGCGGCAGCGTGAACCGCCCTGATCAAACTTGCGGCCCCATAGCAAGTGACCGAACTGTTACAAAGTGGTTCAATACTCAGTGCTTTACCCCCGCGGTTGCCGGCGAACTCGGGAATGCAAACCGAGCCCCGCTTTATGGTCCAGGATTTGTGAATACGGATTTTTCAGTGATTAAGCATTTCCCGCTCCCATACCGTGACGGGATGATGCTTGACTTCCGTACCGAGATCTTCAATGTGTTCAACCATCCGCAGTTCTTCTTACCCAATGCAGACATAAATTCTGCGGGTTTCGGCGCACTGAACCAGACAGTAAACAACCCGCGTTTGATTCAGTTCGCGCTGAAATTTACGTTCTAGGGTGATTTGCCAATTGGAAGATTCAGTTACGGGCGCGGCCAGAGCCGCGCCCGTGAATTTTTTAAATCAAAATTGTTGAGGACCTTGTGAATCGCTGGCCAAAACGATTCGTACTGACAACTCTGCTTGGTATTGTTCTTGGGAATACTCTCACCATTGCCCAACAGCGCCGCAAGATCATCATTGACCAGGATTGCTCCGGCCCCGGCGGGAGCAATATGCAGACCCTGCTTGTGCTGCTTCAGTCTCCACAGGTTGAAGTCCTGGGAATTACGGTGGTGACTGGCAATCAATGGCGCGACGAAGAAGTTGCGCGCACATTGCGGTTGCTCGAGATCATTGGCCGCACTGACGTTCCTGTGATCCCCGGGGCTGCGTTTCCTCTTGTGAGACGGCCCGAGGAGGCCCGGTTATGGCAACAAAGATACGGGA
>Ga0068860_100004734_pt1 | contig 13873 bp, 11 predicted proteins | sample KBSSwiS32_FD_66597 | JGI IMG/M metagenome (GOLD analysis project Ga0068860, IMG submission 66597) | Switchgrass rhizosphere microbial communities from Kellogg Biological Station, Michigan, USA - KBS Switchgrass S3-2 | ecosystem: Host-associated > Plants > Roots > Rhizosphere > Soil ... | reverse complement strand
CCATCCCCGTGTGCGTCCCGTAGCGCAGCCTCACGAAGACGTTGAAGGAGACGGGCGCGGATCCGTAGACCGGATCGAGGCGCGACGCGAAGCGGTAGAAGGTCAGGCTGCCTCCCAGACCCGACTCGACCGCGCCGAGACCGGGAAAGTCGCGCACGTATCCCAGCGTCGCGGCGTCGACGCGCGTCCGCTGGTGCGGGACGCCCTCCGGACGCTGGAGCTTGTGCTCGAGCTCGTACAGGTCGCGGTCGACGCTCTCGAGGCGGCCGAAGAGGAAGTTCGCGTTGCAGAACTTCCAGGTCCACTCGAGGAGCGTTCCCCACTCGGGTCCGTCCACCGTCTGGTTGCGTCCGGTGGCGAGCGTCGCGGCAACGTATCCCCCGGGGAGAGTCCGCTCGAAAGAGGCCGAGGCGGTCACGCGCGTCTGGTCGCCCTCCTCGACCGCCTCGGGATGCTCGAGGTGCCCCGCGGAGAGCTGCACCGAAAGCTCGGGAAGCGGACGAAGGGTCAGCCGGCCCGAGTAGGAGTCGATCTTGCCCGCCTGGATGTTCCAGCGATTCTCGTCGGGCTCGGCGCCGTGGAAGCCGGAGCCCTCGAGCGACACGATGCCGGCCGTCAGCCCCGCCGACACGACGTCGTAGGCGATGTGGGTCGAATCCTGGTTGTGGTGCGAGAGCGGCGCCTGCGGGTTCTCCGACGCGGAGAGGCGGTGCGGGAAGGCCGTCGGGCCGAGGGCCGGCTCGCCGACGGGCGCGAGCTCGAGGCGCAGCCTGGCGCCGCCGGCTTCCCCGAGCGTCCGCTCCCACGCCGCGGCGAGCTGGACGAAGAAGTCGTGCGGGTGCTGGCGGTCGATCAGGAGGAGTCCCTTGTAGGTCTCGCCGCGCTGGAAGAGCTCCGGGCTGCCCTGCGCCGGGATCGTCGCCGGCTCGAGGGAAAAGGTGCCGAGCAGCGAGAGCTTGCCGCCGGCCCAGCGGCGCATCGCCACCAGCATGAAGTGGTTCTGCGATTCGAAGTCCTGGTCTCCGGAGGGGCCCGCCTGGTGGTTGTAGGTCAGGAATGCGAAGGCGTGCACCATCGTCATCCAGTGGTCCATCGGCTCCATCGCGTCCATCGCGGCCATGGGATCGGGATTGCCGGCCTCCGCGGAGGGAGTGACCTGGGCGGGCGAGAAGCGCGCCAGCGCCGCCGAAAGTATCGCCGCCAGGAGAATGACCCGACCCTTCACGCGCCCCCTCCTCAATCGCTGCGCAACGAGTGTCGCAGAATCGGTCGACACGGGCTCCAACAGCGGCGTGATAGGCTTTTCATTCCGATTCCTTCCGACGGACCGATTCCACAAGACAATCGAGCGCCCCCCGGCCGGTCTCGGCGAAGAAAGTAGGCATGGGTTATGGGGAACACACGTCCGGCGTCCGAATCCTTTCTTCAGAATTGGAACTGCGCAAATTGCGGCCGGGCCAACAAGACGGCGGTGGCACTCGACGGGTTCGCACAGTGCGAATACTGCGCAGACACCGCCAGGGTCCGGACTTTCGTCCCATGGCTCCCCAGACTCGCCAGCTTCGCAACGAGGCTTTTCTCGTCTCTCGTGGAGGAGTCCGGCTGCATTCAGTGGCAGCCTGTCCTGGTGGAGGCCAGGCCGCCGAGGGGCGTGAGACGAATTCGCTAGGCGGGCACTCCGCTGGGCGCAGCCTCGCGGTCGGCAGAACGACCGGGTCCCCGACGCGAACCCCCTTTTTGCGGTCTGATCAGCTCCCGGCCACAAACGAGGGGGCTCTGTAGCGGGCGCCGGCCCGGCGACCCGGCCGCGGGATGACCGCGGCATCTGCAGTCGGAGTCGGACCCCCGACATCCGGCCGCTCTTCGAACCAGCGCTTCGCGCCGAGGAGGCGGATCGTCGTGGTCTCGCGTTGCAGCTCGAGCCCAACGCTCAGCGCGCCCGACTCGATCAGGAACGCGCCCGACCGGTCTGCCTTCCGGCGAAGATAGTGTCCCTGGATGCGAAAGCTACCTCCCGTCGCGTCGAGGCCCTGAACCCGAGTGAGTGAGGGGCCGAGGTCGACTTTGGCCGTCGCGTTGAAGTCATCGAGGTTCACGAGACTTCGAGTCCATTCGGGAAGGTCGACCGCGAGCAGGGCCAGGAGCGGCCGTGCATCCCGGGACCTGGCTTCGATGACCGCAGAGCTCGTCGAGCCGACCTTCGCGGAGGAAACGCCGAATCGACCCCACCAACTCCGTGACTCATCCGAGCCGGAGGACCGGACGTCCGAAAGAGCGAGCCGGCTTCCCGAGAGCTCGAGGGGCCCGTTCGCAAGATCCCACCGCGGAATCTTCAGCTGAAGATCGGCGTCGCCTCGCAGCGTGAGCGCATTCCGCCGCACCGATCCGCCCTGAAGCGCGAGCCGGACCGCGCCCTTCGCGATGCCGTGCTCGATGGAAGCGTGGATCGTCCCCTTCCCCATGCCGTCTCCGAGGCGGGTGCCGGCGGCGGCGCGAATGAGGTACTCGAGGGCCTGGAGCCGATCGAAGCGGCCGGAGAGCCTGACTTCGCCCGAAACCTTCTGCCAAACCGCGCTCCCCTGCACCCGGGGTGGCTCGAACGGCTCGAACGCGCCGGAGACCGTCCCCGACACGGAGATCCCCACGGGCGCGTGCCCGATGCGCGCCTCGCCGCTATCGAAATCGACCCGCGCAGGACCGATGCGCACGAGCAGACCCGGCCGCAGGAAGAACCCTCCCTCGAGCCGCGCGACGCCGCGATAGCGAAATGCGTCGATCCAGATCTCGTCGAAGTGGTCGATGGAGATCCCGCGAACATCGATGCGCCAGGGATTGCCCGCCGCCTCCGCGACCTGGGCCTCCGCCGACCGCAGCGGTCGATCCGCGAACCCCGGCACGGCGGGGAGCACGGAAGCGTCCGTCGTCTTCGCCTCCGCGGGCTCCAGCTTGCCGCGGAGGGAGAAGGACAGACCGCTTCCCCGAAGGCGCTCCGCGCGAAACGTTCTCGTGAGGAGCGCGAGGACGGAGTAGTCGACGCGGGCCGCGGCCAGCCGGATGATCCACTGGACGTTCCGGTCGCTCCCCCGAATCCGAAGGTTCTTGATCGTGAGGCGGCCGGGCCAGAACGAGGTCGCCTCGTCGTAATCGAGGGTCAGCGATACCGGGTCCGCGTTGATCAGCGCGCGAAGCCTGGGACCCGAGAGCAGCCAGCGTGCGGTCAGGGCGTACACCGCCAGAGACAGAAGGGGCGCCAGGACCAGCACGAGAGCCCATCGCCGCGGATCCCAGGCTCGCCGCGCGAGACGACTCTTCGGCTTGTTCTTCGGGAGCCTCAGGGCGTGTCTAATCGACCCCGACCCCGGCGCCGACGAGCTCCACGTTGCCCAGGCACGCCGCCTGAAAGCGGTCCGCCACGTCCGCCCAGTCCCACACGTGCCACACCGCGTCGAAAAAGTCCGTCTTCCGGTTCTCGTACTGCAGGTAGTACGCGTGCTCCCAGGCATCGAGCACGAGCAGGGGCGTGCCCGCCTGCGCCAGGTTCGACTGGTGGTCGTAGATTTGTGTGACGAGGAGCTTCTTCCCGAGCGGCTCCCACACGAGCGCCGCCCAGCCCGAGCCCATGATGGTCGATGCAACGGCGTTGATCTGTTTCTGGAAGGTTTCGAAGCTCCCGAACTCGTCGGCGATCGCGGAGGCGAGCTCGCCCCGCGGCCGCTCCCCCGCCTTGGGCGCCAGATTCTTCCAGAACACCGAATGGAGAACGTGGCCCGAGAGATTGAACGCGAGGGCTTTCTCCAGAGACCCGATGTCCTCGAAGCGGCCCTTCTCACGCGCCTCGGCGAGGCGATCGAGCGCGGTATTCGCTCCCTTCACGTAGCCGGCATGATGCTTGTCGTGATGGAGCTCCATGATCCTGCCGGAGATGTGGGGCTCGAGTGCACTGTAGTCGTATCGGAGCTCGGGAAGCGTGTACGTGGGCATTGAACGATCTCCCATGGTTGTCGGCAGGTCCAGACTTCCGCCTCGTGCGACGGGCACGATGGCTCGACGAATCGGCTGAATGCTGTTGCCTTGCGCACTCCGTACCCCGAGTGCCGAGTCAGCATGCCCCGACCGAAAGGGCGTCGTCCAATAGTTGATTGCGCTCAAGATCAGAGGCTGCAGCGATCGATCGGCTCGTGCGTCGTGATCGGCGCTCGAGGCGTCCTGACAGCCCGAGCCTCTCTTGAGCGTTTCTACAGCTCATACTCGACGAATCCAACTATTGGACTCGTCGGCGGGGAAGCCTGATGATGGCCTTCCCTCCCGTCGACGCAGGGCCATTTCACCCTCTCGAAGTCCCGGCGACGACACGGTATGCGGGCCAATTTCGGCCTGCTCTTTGAAAGGTTGAGAATCATGAAGAGAATCATTGGAACGGCCCTCGGTCTGTGCCTCCTGGCGGGATCACAGGCAATCGCGCAGGCGCCGGAGAAGAAGGTCGTCGAGACGACGACCAAGCAGACCGGCCCGGGAGCGACCTTGAAGAGCGAGGCGCAATCGGTCACGGGCACGGTCAAGGAGTACGAGGCCGGCAAGAAGATCAAACTGTCCGGCCCCGACGACAAATCGTACGCGTTCGACCTCGGCGAGGGTGCCGCTGTCGAAGGAAAAATCGTCGTTGGCCAGATGGCCACGGTCCAGTACACCAAGGGAACCGACGGCAAGGAGAGCGTCACGGCGGTCTCGGAGGCCACGGCCAACGCCGTTACGGCGGCCGACGCTCCGACGGTGCATTCGGAGTCGGTCACGAAGAAGACCGGCCCGGGAGCGGACACGAAGGCGAAGACGGAAGTCGTCATCGGAACTGTCAAGGAATACGAGGTGGGCAAGTCGATCAAGGTGACAGGACCCAAGGAGAAGGACTACAGCTTCGACTTGACCGGCATGCCCGCGTTGAAGAAGGCCGTGAGCGTCGGCGAGCGCGTGAAGGTCACGTACACGAAGTCAGAAAACGGCGACAAGGCCACGACCGTCGTGGCGTACCCGGGCAAGGGCTAATCCTCGATCTCCAAACATCGGGATTCGTGCGCGCCGGGAGACAACTCCCGGCGCTTTTTGTTTTGGCCGGCGCCACGCGATTCCACCCTCGCCGGGGGCTGGTCCTACGGAGCGGTCATCGGGCCCCGCGAGCCCTGACGGGAAAGCGTCGAGGCTTCGCGCCGGTCTTCCGTTTCTCGCGGCGGATCTTCGACTCCACCGATCGGCGCGGGATGAGACGGACTTCGTGGAGAAACGCCGTGAGGAGGGGCGAGACGTCCTTCTGCCGGTAGATGACCCCGGACTCGGTGAACACCCCGCGGTCTTCGATCGCGCGGAAGACGACTCCCGTGATCGCCCTCTGCTCGATCGCAGGATCGACGAGCGCAACGGTCAGGCCTGCGGCGACCATCCCCAGCACGGTCCGGGTGGAGGGAAGTCCACCTTCCATCGCGATCGGCGGCCCGAACCCGGCCCGCCGAAAGATCGACAGCAACCGATCGTAGCGGCTCGGCGAAAGGTGCCGGGGCCAGAGTGTGTAGGCTTCTCCGGACAAATCTTTCAGGCGGATGCGCTCATTGCGAGCCATGGGGTGCTTCTCGGGGATCGCGACCACGAGCCGCTCGTGTCCGGTGACTTCGCTGACCAAAGCCTCCGCCTCGATCGGAAGGCCCACGAAGCCGATGTCGATCCGACCCGCGTGGAGAGCCTCCACCTGGGCCTCCGGCGTCAGGTTCTGAAAGAGGACCTCGGCCGACGGCGCTTGCTCGCGGAAGATCGTCAGGGCCCTGCCCAAGAACTGCCAATCCGTTTCCGGGGAGATCCCGATGACGAGCCTTTGGAATTCTTCTCGCGCCGTTTCCCTCGCCATCCCGGCCGCGCGCTCGGCGGCGGCCAGGATCCCGCGGGCCTCCTGAAGGAACCGGCTTCCCGCGGGCGTCAACTCGACGTGCCGCCTGACCCGGCGCAGGAGATCGACCTTGAGCTCGGCCTCGAGATTCCGGACCTGCTGGCTCAGGGACGACTGAGAGGTGTTCAGGCGGCTCGCGGCGCGGCCGAAATGAAGCTCTTCCGCGACAGCGACGAAGTAACGAAGGTGCCGCAGCTCCACGCTCTCCCCCCCGAAGGATTCTAGTTCACTCGGCTGCCGCGCGAGGGGAGACACACCCTCCGCCGGCGACCTCCCTGACGCCATCAATCATCGTCGCGAGCGCTAAGAACCAGCGAAACAAACGGTTGGATGTGCCTGAGGCGAGGCCGCATAGTGAATCGTGTTGATCTGGAGTTTGGCCACCGAGCTCTCGTGCCAGACCACGATGGAGCATGCATGAGGATCGATAGCGACAGAGCGGTCGAGGCCGACCTCCAGCACGCCTCGTCCACCGAAGCTGCGCCGGCGAACCTCGTTCTCGACGAGCCCAGCCGGATCACCGGCACACTGCAGGATTCGGAGCTCCGGTACCGTCGCCTCTTCGAGACCGCGCAGGACGGCATACTCATTCTGGACGCGGACACGGGACAGATCACCGACGTCAACCCCTACCTCACGGACATGCTGGGTTACACGCACACCGAGATGCTGGGAAAGGCACTCTGGGAAATCGGCCCATTCAAGGATGTCGCCGAGAGCCGGGCCGCCTTTCGGCAGTTGCAGGACCGGGAGTACATCCGCTACGCGAATCTGCCGCTGGAGACCAAGACGGCGCAGACGCGGCAAGTCGAGTTCGTGAGCAACCTCTACATGGTCGCCGGCAAGAGAGTGATTCAATGCAACGTCCGCGACATCACGGAGCGCTCGCACGTGTCCGCCGAGCTGCGAAGGGACAAGGAAGAGCTGCTGACCGTCGTCGCCACTCTGCAGCAGCGCGACCGCGAGCTGCAGCTGCTCAACCGCATGATCGACCTCCTTCAGAGATGCACCGCAGAGGAGGAAGCCTACGGCTTGATCGAAAGAATGGCACCCCAGCTCTTCGCCGGACAGAGCGGGTATCTCGCGAGTGTGGGCGCCGAGGATCCGTCTCTCGAGACCGTCGCGCGCTGGGGAGATGACGCGCCGCCCGTGGCTCTCTTCTCGTTGGAAGACTGCCTTGCGATGCAACGGGGTCGGCCTCACGAGGTCGTCGATCCGCGGACGAGCCCGCTCTGCCGCCATTTCGGTCACGAGCCGAGCGGGGCCTCTCTTTGCGTCCCCCTGACGATTTGCGGCGAAACACTAGGGCTCTTGTGTCTTTTCGGCGACGCGGAGTCCGAGGAGAATCGGGCCGACCGCAATCGCCTGGGGGTCACCGTGGGCGAGGCGGTCACGTTATGCCTGTCCAACTTGAGACGGCAGGAGAAGCTGCGCGAGCAGGCCATCCGAGATCCGTTGACCGGGCTGGCCAACCGGCGCTACCTGGAAGAGAGCCTTCCGCGCGAGCTGCATCGGGCCTCGCGGGAGAGGACCGCCCTCAGCATCGCCATGCTCGACCTCGATCACTTCAAGCGCTTCAACGACGCCTTCGGGCACGATCCCGGCGATTCGCTCTTGCGCGAGGTCGGTCGGGTGCTGAACGAGAAGCTGCGCAAGAGCGACATCGCTTGCCGCTATGGCGGCGAGGAATTCGTGCTGGTGCTGCCGAATTCTTCGCTCGCGGACATTTTCGAACGGATCGACGAGATTCGCCTGGCGGTCAGGGACCTCCAGATTCGCCACGGCGATCGCCTCCTTGGCGCGGTGACCGTTTCCGCCGGCGTCGCCGAGGCGCGTGACGGCATGACTGCGCGTGAGCTCCTGCGCGAGGCGGACGAGGCCCTGTACGGAGCCAAGCGCGCCGGGCGTGATCGCGTCGTCCTCTACGAGAAGAAGGAGATCGACTCGCTGCGGGTGGGGTGACGTTTGGGAGCTCCTTCCGGCAGCCGCATCCGTTCCATAACTACAGACGCTCAAGACCGACGCAACAAACGATTGGATCTGCTGGCGGCCAGGCCGGATGATCAGCCTCTGGCCGCCAGTAGCTTCCAAGCGGCTCGGATCGCCACGAGATGACAATCGGGACCACGCCGACGGCCAACGACGGGACACACCAGGTGCGAATATCAAACCAGACGTTGGATCGGATCTCCCGAGCGAGTGAAGCCGCCTTCGCGATGGACGGAGCGCTTCGCATAATTCACTGGAACAAGGCATCCGAAAAGCTCCTCGGAATGAGCGCGCGGGCCGTCCTGGGCAAACCCTGCTACGAGGTTCTGCAAGGCCGCGATGCCAATGGCAACACGTACTGCCACAGAGGCTGCCCGGTGGCCCAGCAGGCTCGCGGACGGAAGGAGCGCGTCCACCCTTTCGGACTGAGCGTCAAAGGCGGAGACGGGTCGAGGACAGAAGTCTCGACCTCCCTCTTCTCCATCCCGTCCTACCACCCCGCATTGGCCACCCTCGTGCACGTTTTCCGCGAGAAGGGAACCGTACCCTTCGCGCACCCGTCGGCGCCTCCTTCGCGTGAGCCGCTGGCGCCGGTCGGGCCCGCAGCCGAGGAGCAGGTCGCGTTGACGAGCCGCGAGAGGGAAGTCCTATCCGGTCTCGTAAAGGGCTTGACGACGGTGGCGCTGGCGAAAGAACTGTTCATCGCGCCGGCCACCGTGCGCAATCACATTGCGAGTCTCTTGCAGAAGTTCGCCGTCCATACCCGGCTCGCCGCAGTCGCCTTCGCGCACCAGCACGAATTGGTCTAGCGCCCCGGCCGTGGCCCGTCGTGGCGATGCTGTGGCGGCTCTCGAACGACATCCATCGCTCCGGGATCTCAAATCCGTCGTAACAAACGATTGGATCCGGTTGAGCCGGCGTCCCATCATCGGGATTCTGATCCACTTCGGACCATGCCTTTCGAAGCCGATGCCGGGCCTGTACCAGACCGTGGCGGGACCGTCGAGAGAGGGGATACTTGTCAACGAATAAGCGCTTTCAGATCACTCTGACGATCTGTTTGGTTCTGGCTTTCCTTTTCGCCTGGATCCGGATGCCGGCGGCCACGCCTCCGCCCAACCCGCCCGCTCCCTTCGACGACGTGATTTCGACGAACACGCACTCGATGATCGAGGCGGGGCGCCGGATTTTTCGCTATGACACCTTCGGAGACGAGGCCTTCTGGGGCGACACGATCAAGCTGCATCAGGCCATCGCCGGCCAGAAGCTCGGCGGCGTCGGACCGGGCGTGAGCCCCAAGACCGCCCTGTCCGTCGGGTTGAAGGTCGATGCGGACGCGCTCCCCGCTTCGCTCGCCGGCGAAATCCAAAAGGGGAAGGTCGACCTGGAGGATCCGGCGACGACGCTGGCCCTCCTCAAGCTGAACGCGGTCCTCGGAGTGACCGGGCTCTTCGCGCCCGACGGCAAGCTGAAATCCGTCGGAATCCAATGCGCCCTGTGTCACTCGACCGTCGACGATTCCTTTTCCCCCGGAATCGGCCATCGTCTGGACGGATGGGCGAACCGGGACCTGAACGTCGGGGCGATCATCGCCCTGGCTCCGGATCTCTCCGTCGTGAGCGCGCTCCTGGGCGCCGACGATGCGACGGTGCGGAAAGTCCTGAACGGCTGGGGGCCCGGCAAGTTCGACGCGGAGCTCTTCACGGACGGGAAGGCTCTTCGACCGGACGGCAAATCGGCGGCCACTCTGATCCCTCCCGCTCTGGGCCTGGCCGGCGTGAATCTCCATACCTGGACCGGGTGGGGTTCGGTCACGCACTGGAACGCGTTCGTCGCCGTTCTCGAGATGCACGGCAAGGGAACGTTCCTGGATTCCCGATTGAACGATTCCGTCCAATTCCCGGTCGCCGCCAAGGCCGGGTTCGGCCATGTGAGGAACGATCCCGATCTCGTGACCTCGAAGCTCCCGGCCCTCCATTTCTATCAACTGGCCATCCCGGCCCCGATTCCGCCGACCGGGAGCTTCGACGCGAAGGGGGCGGATCGCGGGAGGCTCGTCTTCGATGGAAAGGCGAAGTGCGCGACTTGCCACGTGCCGCCGATCTTCACCGAGCCCGGCTGGAACATGCACACTGCCGCCGAGATCGGCATCGACGACTTCCAGGCGAATCGGGCGCCCGACAAGCGGTACCGCACGGCGCCTCTCAAGGGTCTCTTCGCGCACGCGAAGGGAGGGTTCTTCCACGACGGACGTTTCGCGACGTTGCGAGACGTCGTCGATCACTACGACGGCTTCTTCAAGCTCGGCCTGAGCGCCGCGGAAAAGACGGACCTCGTCGAGTACCTGAAATCGATCTAGCCGGTTGCGACGATTCTTCCGAGCCTTCAGGATCGATCGTTCGAACATCCCGGACCGATCGAATCTAGCTATTGGACGCCGCCAGCTCGGCCGTACATGCTGACCCATGTGTCGTGTCGTTGGTCACGAACAGAAGGAGGCTCACATGTTGGACAAGGAATTTGCAGCGACGGGAGAGCCGGGTTCTCATCCGGTTGGTACCGGACTGGGAGCCGCCGGCGGCGCGGCGACCGGTGCAGTAGCTGGTGCGGTCCTGGGTGGTCCCGTCGGCGCGGCCGTGGGAGCCGCCGTTGGAGGCGTGGCCGGAGCCGCAGCTGGACACAAGGTCGCTGAAGCGACCAATCCGACAGGAGCGCCGGGTACTCAGCCGGTTGCGACCGGAGTGGGGACCGCTGGCGGCGCGGCGACCGGCGCAGTCGTTGGCGCAGTCGTGGGTGGTCCCGTTGGCGCAGTCGCGGGAGCCGCGGTCGGCGGTCTTGCCGGAGCTGCGACTGGACACAAGGTTGGCGAAGCGGTCAATCCGACGCCGAGAACGACCTGAAGGCAAACGGGAGATGTGATCTCCTGGGGTCAGGTCATCACGTGGTGACTGACCCCGAGGGCTCACGCGGTCTCCGCAAGACAGCAGGCACCCTCATGAGCAGCCAGTCGGTTCACGCCATCTCGAGTCGGACTCTTCGCCACTGGACCATCGACAGCCGGGACGTCGTCGGGGGATCCCAATGGCCGGCTCCGGCTCTTCCCTTTTCGGAACAGCCTGACGGCGCCCGGATTCATCTCCTCGTGTCACGGCTCGCCAGAGTCAAGTCGGATCTCGCGCGCCGCTTCAGCTGAGGCGGACCCACACGAGTAGGGAGCGCCGGCGCGCAGCACGGCGGTCTTGCGATCGCCGCTGGGTTCCTGACCACCATTTCCGGGATGCTCGTCATCCCGCACGGCCCTGACTTCTCGCTTCTGCTCGATCACTCCGAGGTTTCAATACCAACGAAACAAACGATTGGATCTGCCTGAGCGGGGGCGACATGATCGATGCGGTGAAGTCCGGAGTTTGCTCAGGAATCTAACTTCGAGGGAGCACGACAATGAAGAGCCTTGCGATACGAACGCTACTCCTGATCACGGCAGTGGCCAGCTTCGCCGTTCCGCCGGCCGCCCAGGCGCAGGTCGCCGTGAACGTGACGATCGGAGGGTTCTACGACGAGCTGGCGCCTTACGGCCGCTGGGTCGACTGCAGCTACGGCCAGTGCTGGGTGCCCGCGCGAGTCGCCGCGGACTGGCAGCCGTACAGCAACGGCCAATGGATCTACACGGACTACGGATGGACCTGGGTGTCCGAGGACCCGTGGGGAGGCAGCCCCTACCACTACGGGACCTGGACGTCGATCGCGGGTTACGGCTGGTCATGGGTTCCGGGAACCGTCTGGGCACCGGCGTGGGTGACGTGGAGCTACAGCAACGACTACGTCGGCTGGGCGCCGCTGCCTCCCACCGTCGCCTTCGGCGCCTCCGGCTATTCGGGGAGTCCCGTCGTCGTGACTCGGACTCAGTACGTCTTCGTGCCCACCAACCGCTTCGTCGGCAGGAACGTGGCGGCCGTCCGCCTCCCGGCGGGACAAAGCGCGGAGATCTTTCGGCAGACCAGACCCGTCACGAGTTTCGTGGTGTCGGGCGGCATCGTCCGAAACAAGGCTCTCCCGATGGCGACCATCGAGCGCGCCGGCGGAAAGATCGAAACGAAAAGCATCGAGACCGCCCGAACCGCGCCCCGCGCGATGCCGGCCGGAACCTCGCATCTCTCGGTCGTGGCGCCCGCGCGCGAGGTGAAGGCGGCGGCAACCGCCCGGCCGCAAACGGCCTCCCGCGCGCCCGAGCCCTCGCGAGACGAGAAACACGCGGCCCAAGCGCCCGCACACGAGGCCAAGCCCGCCCGTTCGTCCGACGCTTCGCAAGCGAACAAGCATGCCAAGCCTTCGGCCGAGCCCCGGACCCAGAGCGAAAAGGAGCGGAAGGGGCCGGAGGCGCCGCCCATGGAATCGCACCGCCCGGAGGCTCAGCCTCCGGCGGAACACGGCCAGCAGCCCCATCGGGCCGACTCGGATAAACCCGCAGCTCACGCCCCAAAGCAGAAGTCCCAGCCGGCGAAGAAAGAGAAGCCGGAGGAGAAGGACAAGAAGCCCGACGGAGGAAATCCCTGAGAGGCGAGCCCGCGGCGAGTGTCCGCTCGGTCGGCTCCTCCGAGGACGTCGCGGAAGAGGACTCTTCGCGTTCACTCGTCCGAGCGACTCTGCAGGTGATGTCGCTGCTGCTCGGCGCGGCCCTCGCGCTGTGGGTCTTGTACCGCCTGAGGAGCGTTCTTCTCCTGCTGGTCCTGGCGGTTTTCTTTGCCTATCTGGTCGATCCTCTGGTTCGCGTGCTTCGCCGGCCCGTTTCCGCGCGGCGGAAGAGCTTCGTGATCCCGCTTCCCCTGGCGATCGGCGTGATCTACGTCGTCGTTCTCGGATCCCTCGCCGTTGCGATCATCCTGCTCCTTCCGCTGCTGAATGTGGAGATCGCGGAGCTCGCCAGGCAGACGCCGACCTACCTCGCGCGAGCCGAGGACCAGTGGCACGTTTTGCAAGCGGGCTATCAGCTTCGGGTGCTCCCCGGAGAGCTGCGTGAGGCTCTCGATCGAGCGGTTCACCAGAGCGTGGCCGCCGGCGAAACGTACTTGACGAGCGATCTGCTTCCGCGAATCGGCGGCTGGCTGACGTCCCTGCCCTGGCTCATGCTGGTTCCGATTCTGGGGTTCTTCCTGCTCAAGGACGCGCGGCCCCTGCGGGATCTCGCCTTGCAGATTCTTCCCCCAGGGCGCCTCCGATCCCGGGGGGTGAAGTTTCTCGGCGAGCTCAACGCAACGATGGCGGCCTACATTCGAGCCCAGGTGACGGCCTGCCTTCTCATCGGCGTGGTCTGCACGCTCGGATTCGTCTTGATCGGCATCCCCTACGCGATCGTGCTCGGCATCGCCGCCGGTCTTCTCGAATTCATTCCGCTCGCTGGCCCGCTGACGGTTGGCCTCGTGGCCGCGACCTTCGCGGCGTTCCACTCGCCGGGCCAGGCCTTGGCAGTCGTGACCTTCCTCGTCGCGCTCAGAGTCGTGCAGGACTACGTCGTGTACCCCAAGATCGTCGGCAGAGGCATTCACCTGCATCCGCTGGCCGTCATCCTCGCGATCCTGTGCGGCGCGGAGCTCGGAGGCCTGATCGGAATCTTCCTCGCGATCCCGGCGGTCGCGATCCTGACGGTGACCTACCGGCACTACCGTGAGCATCGGGCGGCCGAGGCTCTCCGCTCGCCGGCCTAGAACGGTCTTCGCGCTCGAGCCGGATCGATCGGCCGATCGGCTGACATTCATCGAATCAAACTATCGATCCTGGCGACGCATTGGCGCTAGGCTTCGGTCAGCGATGTCACAAGTCCCTTCCCCGAGGCACCCCTTCGACTTCGGCTCGGTGAGCGCGACAAACCAAGCGAGACCGCGAACCCGAAGGGGCCCGGCGGCCGGTCGTCGAAGCAGCGACCAGGGAGACAAGAGAGAGCCTCGAGTTTTGCCCACG
>Ga0068860_100004732_pt1 | contig 13876 bp, 11 predicted proteins | sample KBSSwiS32_FD_66597 | JGI IMG/M metagenome (GOLD analysis project Ga0068860, IMG submission 66597) | Switchgrass rhizosphere microbial communities from Kellogg Biological Station, Michigan, USA - KBS Switchgrass S3-2 | ecosystem: Host-associated > Plants > Roots > Rhizosphere > Soil ... | reverse complement strand
ACGTCGAACGCGCCTGGGACGACGCCAAGTACGGCCGCCCCTCCCGCTCCCCACTCATCGAGATGACCATCCCCACGATGTACGACGCGTCTTTAGCGCCCCCCGGTCATCACATCATGGGAATCTTTTTGCAATACGCGCCCTATACGCTCCAAGGCACCGATTGGGACACCGAGCGCGAGCCCTACGCCGACCGCGTCCTCGAAGTGATCGAGCAATACTGCCCCAACATCCGCGACATCGTTGTCGAGCGCCAGACTCTCACGCCGCTGGATCTCGAACGCCGTTTCGGACTCACCGGCGGCAACATTTTTCACGGTGAGATGTCGCTGGATCAGATGTTCGTCTTGCGCCCGCTGGCCGGATGGGCGCGCTACCGCACGCCCGTCAAAGGCCTGTACCTATGCGGCTCCGGCGCGCATCCCGGCGGCGGCGTCATGGGTGCGCCCGGACATAACGCAGCCCGCGAAATCCTCAGGGACCGCTGACTTGTCCGTGCGGACTACTCGTAAGTCACTTGCAGATTCGTGAAGGATCCATCCGGCAGGTTCCGCACGCCCATGCCGTTCAATCCTAGAAACGGCAATTGAATATTGCCCGTCGGGATACCGAACACGCGAATCTTGCCGCGCTGATTCGCCACGCTGGGAAACTGCTGGTCGAGCACAAACGCCACGTGCTGCAGCGGCTGCAACACGATCGAAGAATCATTGACGATCACCTTCCCCGTCTCGTCGTAAGCCACGATCAGCGCCGTCTGCGGCTGCGTGGAACTCGGATTGGTAAGCGCCAGGCCGACCAGCGCGCCGCTGCTCTCATCAAAAGGCATCGTAAAACTGATGTTGTAGGTGGGATCGCCGGTCACCGACGCTTGCTGGTCCTGCTGATCCCCACGAACCTTAAAGACCGCCATCGCGGAATAGTCTTCGTAGCCTTCCACCTTCGCCCACCCCTCGGCGAATCCCGAACTGCTGCCCGATGAATTCAGGAACTTGACGCCATTCCCCGGCACCGAAATCGTAGTATTGCTGCCGATGCCTGGAATGGACCAGGGTGTTCCATTGTCCTGCCAGAAGGTCACCGTATAGGCTTGCGCGTATTTGCTGCGGTTGGTGATCGTCAAGGTGCTCTGCCAGCCGCCCCCATCCACGATTTGCGACAGAATTTGCGTGTAGCCTGCGGGACGGATGGTGGTGACGCTGCCCAGGATAATGAAGCGCTTGCTGCTCACGCCGCTGACAGTACAGTCCGCCGAATCGCAGGAAGCTTCCTGCGCCAGCGCATTAAACCCGATGATCCCGCCGTCGTTGGTAAGCGCCGAAAGAAAATTCCCGTTAAAGAAGCGGTCGCCCGTATGAGCGGGCAGGCTCGCGAACGCACGCACCGTGTTCGCGAAGCCAGCCGGAGCAGGAGCCGCCCCCGGAACTCCATAATGATAGCCGCTTGTGAATGTAGTGCCGGGAGTCACCGTGATGTCAAGGTTCGAATAGGCATTGCTGACGGAGTCGTAAACAAACGAACCTGTCGCCTGCCCCCCGTCGTCAAACAGCACATTGTCCAGATACCAGGTGCGCGGACCGAAGACCGGAACCGAGGTGACGCTGCCCGCGGTAACGCTTATGATCGACTCGGCGGTCGCATACTGGCACGTCGCATTCAGGCACACGCCTTGATACGAACCCAAATCGAGCGGAATGGTTCCCCCTCCCGTCGAGAGAGTTCCCAGAAACCCCCACTGCAGCATGCCGGAGAGCCCGGTGACCGGATTGGGAGTGGTCCAAAAGACCACTACCGCCGGACGCGCAATGGGACTCTGCACCGTATAGTGGTTGCCCGTGACCAGTGCGGTCGTCGCCGTCGAAGCCGTCCCCGGCGTAGTGGTGATATCGATCGACGTGTACATCCCCGTGACCGTGTCGTAGACAAACGACCCCACCGCGCGGCTACCGTCGGAGAACGTGACTCCGTTCAAATACCAAGTGACGGGAGCAGCGCGAAGCGCGGGGCTTAACGATAAGACTAGGAGTGTTAAAAAGAGCAGACGAGTTCTATAGATGTTCATTTTGTTCCGAGGTAATCTCTCTATTGTCCGGGAACCGCGGAGTGTTAGTCAATGGAAGTACGACTGTATCTTGGGCCGCAAGGCGTCGAATTTACTTTTTGTTTACATCTGGCTGCGCAGGCGGCGAAATACTGGCGAAAGCCAGCGCCAAAGCCAGTGCATCGGTCTGGTTCATATTCTCCGCAGTAGACGCCCCATCGCGGATAAACACCTCGAACGCCATCGCGACCGACGTGCCTGTATTGCGGAATCCGTGCAGCGTCCCCTTATCCATGTAGAACACCTGCCCCGGCACCGCCGCCGTCGTCTCCGTCCCCTTGGTGAATTCGATCGCACCCGTGATGGGCAGGAACAAATGGAAACGCACATCCTCATGCGTGTGCATCTTGCGCGTAGCTCCCGCTTGGATCTCGACGCGCAGCACGCGCACCTGCGGCTTGTCGAGCAGCACCGCACGCGCGACCCCGGCATCCTGCGTCGGCACCGCCGACGCGCCCGGTATCTGCGCTGCAGCAACCACCGCCGTCAAAAACATCGGAACCATCAAAGCGCGAGCAATCATAGTCTGTCCACGGTATCCACTTTCCCCGCCGAGAGCAAGCGTTACGATCAGTAAATATGCCTCTGCGCCTCATGCCCACCCGCCATTCACCGTTTTACAGCCCGTTTCTAGCACTGCACGCCGCCGGATTCCTGGAACGCGAGGGCGTCGAATCCGCCCTGCGCCTCCCCGCCGAAGGAGAAAGCACTGGCGCGGTTTTGCGCGGTGGCGAAGTCGACGTAATCCAAAGCGCCGTCTCCGCCGCCTGGACCGAACTCGAAAAAGGCGCACTCGACATCCCCCTCCACATCGCGCAAATCAATCAGCGCGACGGCTTCGTGCTGGTCGCGCGCTACCCCGAACCAAACTTCGCCTGGGAGAACCTGCCAGGCAAGACACTCATCGCCGACCACGGACATCAACCCTTCACCATGCTGCGCTGGGCCGCCCACCACCGAGGCGCCGATCTCTCGCGAGTGAATCTGCTGAACCTAGGCTCCCCGCACAAAATGGAGGCCGCCTTCCGCGCGGGCCAAGGCGACTACATCCATTTACAAGGCGGCGTGCCGCAGCAGTTGGAGCGCGAAGGCGCAGGCCATATCGTCGCGTTCACCGGCGAAGGACTCGACCCCCTGGCGTTTTCCAGCATGGCCGCCCCGCGTACGTTCGTCGAAAGCGATCGCCTGCAGCCGCTGCTGAGCGCTTTCGCAAAGGCTAAATCTTGGGCGCACGAATCTCCGGCAGGGGAAGTGGCCCGAACTCTAACACCGCTCTTCCCTGCCCTCGACATCGAGGCGCTCACCGCCGCCATCGCCGCCTGCCAGAAGCTCGGCTGTTGGGAAGGAGACGCCGCCATCCCTCGCGCCGACTACCAGGAAGCCGAAAAAGTCTTCCTGTGGGCCCGCGGCATCGAGCGCGCGCACCCCTATGAACAGGTGTGCCATGCTGGAGCTAGATGAGCCGCCCTCCCGAACCCGCTCCGCCCAAGGCCGCCGAGAAACCTGCGGAAACGCCCAAGAAAAACCGCTCCATGACACGCAAAGCCTTCGGCGAACTACTCAAGCGCGTGATCACCAAGTCGGATCCGAAAGCCAACTAACGTGTTCGCCGCGCATGCAGGATTCGGACGGAACTACGGGCGCTCGCTGGTCATCACGCAGCAGGGAGTCGCCGCCACCAGTCAAGCGTTGGCCTCGCAAGCCGGCGCGCAAATCCTGGCGCAAGGCGGTTCGGCCGTCGATGCGGCCATCGCCGCTAACGCCGTGCTGGGCGTGGTCGAACCGATGATGGACGGCATCGGCGGCGATTTATTCGTGCTCTACTGGGATGCGAAAACCGGTGAGCTGACAGGTTTGAACGCTTCCGGCCCCGCGCCGCGCGCTTTATCTCCCGCGTTCTTGGCGACGGGCGGAATGACCACCATGCCGCTCGCCGGAATCCACGCAGTGACGGTCCCCGGAGCCGTCGACGGCTGGGCGCAGCTTCACAAGCACTACGGGAATTTGCCCTGGGACCGTCTATTCGCGTCGGCGATCGCCTACGCCGATCGAGGCTTTCCGGTCACCGAAGCGATCGAGGAACAGTGGACCGCACCGGTATCATTCGATCGCCTTATGAGCCACGCCGAGTCGGCGCGTGTGTTCCTCGCCGAGGGCAATCCGCCGCGGCAGGGTGAGGTGTTCCGCAATTCCGACCTGGCTGACGCTTACAGCATCCTGGCCGCCTCCGGCTCGCGCGCCTTCTACGAAGGAGAAATCGCCGCCGCAATTCTCAAAACTTCGCAATCGCTAGGCGGCACCATGACCGCCGAAGATTTGTCATCCTTCTCGGCCGAATGGGTCGAGCCCATTTCCATCGACTATCGCGGCTGGCGCGTTTTCGAGCTCCCGCCCAACGGCCAAGGCATGGCCGCGCTGGAAATGCTGAACATCATGGAGACGTCACCCGCGGATCCCGACGGCCCCTTCACCGCCGCCGAGATGCACAAGCGCATCGAAGCTATGAAGCTCGCGTACTCCGACGTCTATCGCTACAACGCCGACCCGCGCGTCTCAGAAATCCCCGTCGCAAAGATACTCTCGAAAGAACACGCCCGCGAGCGCGCCGCGCTGATCGATCCGCGCACCGCCAACGGCCGCGTGGCCGCCGCCCGCGTGTCCGGTAGCGACACCACGTATCTAACGGTGGCCGACCGCGAAGGCAACATCGTGAGCTGGATTCAAAGCATCTTCAGCAATTTCGGCTCCGGCATCACTGTCGAAGGCATGGGCTTCACGTTGCAAAACCGCGGCGCGGGTTTCACGCTCGACCCATCGCATCCCAACGTACTCGCGGGCGGCAAGCGCCCCTTCCACACCATCATCCCCGGCTTCATGGAACGCGGCGACGCGCACATCGGCTTCGGCATCATGGGCGGACCCAATCAACCGTTGGCACACGCGCAGTTCGTATCGAACGTCGTCGATTATGGTATGAACCTGCAGCAGGCTCTTGAGTCGCCGCGCTTCACCAAGAGCGGTCCCGCTGGCTGCGATGTGTTGATCGAATCTCGCGTCCCCGAAGCAACCCTGGAAAAGTTGAGCGCGATGGGCCACGAAGTCCAGGTGCGCCGCGAGTACACGCAAGAAATGGGCAGAGGCCAAGCCATCCTGCACGATTCAAAAACCGGCACCAACTACGCCGCCTCCGACCCGCGCGCCGACGGCGCCGCCACACCCGAGCCGATTGTTGCTTGACTCGTTCCGCTTGCTGCGCACGCGGTTCTGTGCAGAGACTCAACACGGAACCGCGCGCGCAGCAAGCGGACTAATCGATGAAGCTATAAGCCGGCAGCGTCAAGAATTCCTGGAAATCCGCACTGGTCATCATCTGCCGGAAAATCTGCGCCGCCTTAGTGAACTCCGCACCAGCATTCCCACGCTTGGCAAGCTGTTCATCCACCACCGAGTTCACCATCGCCGCCGTCACCGGTCTTCCATCGTCGAGCTTCGCTCCGAACTTCACCCACTGCCACACCTGCGCGCGGCAAATCTCGGCCGTGGCCGCGTCTTCCATCAGGTTGTAAATCGGCACGCAGCCAACCCCGCGCAGCCAGGCTTCGAGATACTGCAAGCCCACATCGATATTCCAGCGCAGCCCCGCCTCGGTAATGGTCCCCTCGGTAGCAGCCAACAAATCCCTCGCTGTGATGTGCACGTCTTCCCGCTTTTTCGAAATCTGATTCGGCGACGGCATCCCCTCATCGAAAATTTGTTTCGCAATCGGCACTAGCCCGGGGTGAGCGACCCACGTCCCATCGTGCCCCGCCCGCACTTCACGCAACTTGTCCTGGCGGACTTTCTCGAGCGCCTGCTCATTCGCCACCGGGTCATTCTTAATCGGCACCTGCGCCGCCATGCCGCCCATCGCGTGAATCCCGCGCCGGTGGCAAGTCTGGATCAGCAACTCGACGTAAGACTTCAAGAAATGCCGCTCCATCGTGACTTCCGCGCGGTTCGGCAGCACGAAGGTCGGGAAATTACGGAACTTTTTGATGAAGCTAAAAATGTAATCCCAGCGCCCGCAGTTGAGCCCAGCCGAGTGGTCCTTCAGCTCATACAAAATCTCATCCATCTCGAACGACGCCAAAATGGTTTCGATCAGCACGGTGGCGCGGATGGTGCCGCGCGGCACTCCCAGAGCATCCTGTGCGAAGTTGAAAACGTCGTTCCACAGCCGCGCTTCGACATGACTCTCCAGCTTCGGCAAGTAGAAGTACGGACCCGATCCGTTCGCAATCAACTGCTTCGCATTATGAAAAAAGTAGAGTCCGAAATCGAATAACGACCCTGATATCGGCTTGCCCTCGCGCAGCACATGCTTCTCGTTCAAATGCCACCCGCGCGGCCGGACCAACAAAGTCGCGATCTTGTCGTTGAGCTTGTACTTCTTGCCCTCCGGACTCGAGAACTCAATCGTGCGCCGGTTCGCGTCGCGTAGATTGATCTGGCCCTCGACGTTGTTGCTCCAGGTCGGTGAGTTGGCGTCCTCGAAATCCGCCATGAAGACATTCGCGCCGGAGTTGAGCGCGTTGATCACCATCTTGCGATCCACAGGCCCGGTAATCTCGACACGGCGGTCCGTCAGATCGCGCGGGATCGGAGCCACCGTCCATTCACTCATGCGGATATCGGTAGTCTCCGTCAGAAAATCCGGAAAATGACCCGCGTCGATCTCCCCTTGCCGTTCCTGCCGGCGCGCGAGCAGCTCTTCCCGCCGCCCCTCGAACTTCTCCGCAAGCTTAGCCACGAAGTGAACGGCCTCGGGCGTCAGGATCTCAGCGTACGCAGCGCTCACAGGCGCGATAATCTGCAATTCTTCCGAAGCAGCCTGAGAATTCGCAGCCATACTAACCTCCTATTGCAGCGGGCGTCACTGCTTCCACAGGCTTCGTATGTTTCTTGGGGAACGGCATCTTGTGGATCACGATGGCCATCAGTGCCGCGCACATCGCCAGCGCCGCGCTGCCGTAAAACTCGATGGTCCAACTGCCGGTCTTCTCAAATAACATCGCCGCCAGCCCGCCCCCTAAAATCGAAGCAAACGCCTTGGTGGTGTACAAAAAACTGTAGTTCGAAGCCGAATTCTTCGCTCCGAAGATATCGGTTTGAGCCGCCGGAAACAGTGTGTACAACTCGCCCCACGTGAAGTAAACCAGCGCCATGCAAATGATGAAATAGGTTCCGCTCAACTTCCCGATGGTCACCACGCTCATCAGAGCCGCCGCCTGCAGCGTGAACGCTACGAACATGGTTTGCGCGCGGCCTATGTGATCGGAAACCCAGCCCCAGAAAATGCGGCTGGTCCCGTTCGCCAGCGGATTCAGCGATAGCGCCACCGTCAGCGCCGTCGCTCCGATCCCCAAACTCTTGGCCACTTGTGCCAGTTGGGCGGTGGTCATCAAGCCGCCGATGCCGATCATCAGCATGGCAATGTAGAGCACGTAAAACTGCGGCGTCCGCAGCATCTCGCCGGAGTTGAACTCCTCATTATGGCGCCGAACCTTGGCCTTCACCGATGGCTTCGGCAGCGTCGCAACCTCGGCCGCAGTGGGATTTTGCAGGAACTGTGCCGCGATAATCATGATCACGCCGCTGGCGATGCCGGTGTAGAGGAACGTGGTGCGGTAATGCAGCAGATGAATCAAGTAAGCGAAGATCGGATTAAAAATCGTAGCCCCCGCACCGTAGCCCGCCGCCGAAATTCCCGAAGCGAGCCCTCGCTTATCAGGGAACCATTTGAGCGCTACCGACATCGCGCAGCCATACCCAAACGCCGTTCCGAAACCCGCAATCGCGTACAGCACATACAGCTGCGTCAGCGTCGTGGTTTGGCCCATACCGGCCCAGCCGATTCCGCACAACAGGCCGGAAAACGCCATGAAGGTGCGCGGTCCCATGCGGTCAATCAGCCAGCCGGAGAGCGGCATCGAAAACGTGCCCAGGGCGATGTACAGCGAAAACGCCCATTGCACTTGCGACAGTTTCCAACCCGTATCCGCGACCATCGGCGAAACAAAAAGGGTCCACGCGTATTGCATGTTCCCGATCATCACCATCGCGGTGACAGCCGCGCTCAATCGCACCCAACGATTCACTCGAAACCTCCTACGACGAGGATATTGCGCCTAAAAGTCTCGTACAAGCATATACCGTCCGCGTGTGCGGCATGGGGACTCCCAGGCGCTCTCCCAACTCCACCACCGCCCCGACCACCGCTTCCAGTTCCATGGGCCGCCCCGCTTCCAGATCCTGCAGCATCGAGGTCTTATGCTCGCCGACCTTCTCCGCGCCCGCGATGCGCTGGTCAATCGAAATCGGCATCTCGATTCCCATTTTCCCAGCCACCGCTTCCACTTCACTCATGATGTTGCGGACCACCGGACCCACTTCCGTGTCGCGCGCCATTTGCGCGAGCGTCGCCCGGGTCAACGCGCTGATCGGATTGAACGCCACGTTGCCCAGAATCTTCACCCAGATCTCGGTGCGGATCTTCTGCGTGACCGGGCAGCGCATCCCGGCCTTGATCAGAGTGTCCGAGATCGCCTTCGCACGATCCGAGCGCGTACCATCCGGCTCGCCCAGCGAAAGACGATTTCCTTCGATATGGCGAATCACGCCCGGCTCCGGAATGTCGGTGGCGAAGTAGGCGATCGAAGCCACCACACGCTCCGCCGGAATCGCTGCCGCAATCGCGCCACCCGGATCGACGCGCTCCAGGTGCAAACCCGTTAATTCGCCCGCGTGCGTTTGAAAATACCACCACGGAATTCCGTTCTGCGTGCTGACCACCGTGGTGTTCTCGCTGATCAACGGCTGCACCTGCGGCGCCAGCTGCGTCAGGCCGTGCGCCTTCACACCCAGAAAGATGACGTCCATCGCACCGGCGTCCTTCAGATCGCCGATAACGCGCGGCTTAACCTCGAAATCCCCGTCAGCGCTGAGAACGCGCAGCCCGTGCTCTTGCATCGCCCGCAGATGGGGGCCACGCGCATACAGAGTCACGTCCTGCCCCGCGCGCGCCATGCGAGCGCCCAGGTATCCGCCGATGGCCCCGGCGCCGGCAATCAGAAACTTCATTGCCCTCCCGCGAGAGCCTTTCCGACAGCGCCGCGCTGAATCTTGCCGGTGGCTGTGCGGGGAATGGTTTCCACTACGAACAGTTTCTTCGGCATCTTGAAATCGGCAAGCCGCTCTTTGCAGAACGCCAAAATCGCCGCTTCGGTGGCCGGTTCCCGCAGCACCACAGCCGCGTTGACCTCCTCGCCCCACATCGGATGCGGCACGCCAAACGCCAGCGCTTCCGCCACCGCCGGATGCGCCAGCAATACCTCGTCGATCTCGCGCGGCCCGATTTTTTCCCCACCCCGGTTGATCAATTCTTTCAGACGCCCCGTGAGCGTCAGGTAACCGTCCGCATCCAGAAACCCCTGATCGCCGGTACGGAACCACCCGTTGGTAAACGATTTCGCGGTCGCCTCCGGATTATTCTCGTATTCGGAGACCACGTTAGGACCTTGGATGCAGACCTCGCCGCGTTCCCCCGTCGCCAGCATATTACCGGCATCGTCCAGGATTCCGATCTTGACCCCAGTTCCCGGACCCACCGAACCCGGCTTGCGCGCCGCGGGCGGCTGCGGATTCGAGCTCATCTGATGCGACGCTTCCGTCATGCCATACGCTTCGAGCACCGGCGCACCAAACAGCTCTTCCATCTTCGCCATCATCTCGGGAGGCAGCGCTGCGCTACAGGAGCGAATGAAACGCAGCCCCTCGCGCCCTGCCGGCGGTTCTTTCGCGCGCGACAAAAGCAAATTGTGGATGGTAGGCACCGCCGAATACCAAGTGGCACCCGAATCGCTCACCGTGCGCCAGAACGACAGCGGATTAAACTTGTTCGGCACCGCCACCGTGCCCCCGGATAGCAAGGTCGAGAGCGTCGACGCCACCAGGCCGTGCACGTGAAATAGCGGCATCACGCACAGCGACACGTCCTTTGGCGTCAAGGTGTATGTCTCCACAATATTCGCCGTCGACGCCGTGATGTTGCGATGCCGGATCGGCACGCGCTTCGGCCGCCCCGTACTCCCGCTGGTATGCAGCACCAGCGCAATGTCGTCGCCCGTGGGCGCCGCAGCAGTTTTTCCGTGAGGCGCGCCCGCGATGCTTACGATTCCGTTGGCGTCCATCTCCAGCGTATACACCGGAACGCCCTGCGCAGCCGCAGCCTTGCGCGCCGCCTCCGACCCTTCCGCCATGCACAGCAGAACCTTGGCATTGGTGTCTTCCAAAAAGAAAGTGAACTCATCCTCGCGATATCCCGGATTCAACGGCGCCGCCGTGCCCGCGACCGACCCCGCCAGGAAGCTCACCACCGCCGGCAATCCGTTGGGCAGCACCGTCGCCACGCGGTCGCCGCGCCCGATTCCCATGGATGCCAGATCGTCCGCCATTGCGCTCACCTGCTTGCGCAGCGAGTCATAGGACACGCGAATTCCAGCCTCTGGCAGCAGAAATGCAGTGTTCCCGGCTGGTGCCACTTGGATCAGTTCGAGAAGAGTGTTGGGTTGAGACATAAGTACAATCTTAAGCCAGAACCCGGCGCGAGTGAGATTTCAGAGAGCCGCACGCTTCACACGAATCATGCCCCCGTACCACGCCGCCGGCACCACCAACACCGCGCCTACAATTCCCGACCACAGCGGCGCGTGGCCGCGAAGCTCGCTGATGACCCACACGGTCATGGCCGCCTCGATCACGCCCATGATCACGGCGTGCCGCACCTCCGATCGCCGCGCCATCCACGCCGTAACGTATCCGCCGCACGCCACGCACACCAGCGTGTAAATCAGCATGAACAGCTTGACCCAGGCATTCCGATTCATCGCCGCCTGGTCGGGGAGCGCGTCCGGGAACATCCGCATCGTCAGCGCTAATACTGCCAATACGCTGCGCAACCAATTCATCGCCAGCTGTCGATCGAGAGCCGGTTCAGCTCCCGGCGGCGCAGCAGCAGTTGGTAATACAGGAAGGCGTAAATCAGTTGCAACCCCGCCACGTTCCAATCCTGCGCCAGGTTCGTGCCGATGGCCAGCGCGGTCACCACCAGACCGCCCGCGATCAACGAGAAGCGCGTAGCCAGGCCTAGTAATAACAGCAACCCCAGTGTCCCCTCCACCGGCGGCAGCACGGTAGCGAAAATCGGCAAAAAGCCCGCCGGGATCAACGGCGTTTTTTCGAAATAGTGGTTCAGATAGCCGAGAAAGGCGGCATGCCCCGCGAATAGCCGGCTGACGCCATGCAGCATGATGTTCGCGCCGAACGTCAGCCGCAGGATCGTGTAGGCGATCACCGCGTCGGAGTAACGCGAGGCGGAAGACGACTCCATCGCCAACGATCCTGCGCGGGACCCTTCGATTACGGAATCGCTCATGCAACACCTCCCTGGTCTGCCGTTTCGGCATCAGAGATTGTATCAGAAGGGGTGCGGAGCTACCCGGCCCGCACAAGCATCGACTTCACGACGATCGCCGTCTTCTTCGGGCGGACGGTTATGGTCTCCAGTTTTTCCTGCGCTGGGTCGTAGGCCGCCTGCAAAGCGGCCACCTCCCCTTCCATCTGGGTCTGCAAATCGGCCCGCTGCTGGTTCATGACCTCCACCGTTTCCTGGGCCCTGCCTACATCCTGAGACTCGGTGTAAGCGCGCGTCGCGGCACGGCCGGCAGTGGCGATCTTGGTCATCGACGGCTTGCGCCCCCCTCCCAGGAACGCGCCCAGCAATGAGCCGCCGATTTCGAGCACGGTATTGATTTTGGCTTGCGAGGCCTGTTCCTGCTGTTTCTGCTCGCTGGCTTGCGCACGGCGGATTCTTTCGTCGAGCGCCGCGATCTTGGGCGCGTATTTGCCCCGTAATGACGTGATTTCGCGGTCGCGCTGCTCACGCAGCAATTGTTCCGTCCGCAAACGGAAATCGCGTTCGCTTTCTTCTGGCTGCGACGAGGCATTCAAGCTGGCGCAGCGATAGATCTCGAGCGTCTGGTTATTCACCAGCCAGGTAGCGAAATCCCTCTGCCACGTCTTGAGTACATTCGCCGCCGGAAGATCACCCTGGGAGGAACTCTCGGCAGGCGAAGCTTCGTCCCAATTCGGCGTATTGGTGCGCCCGTCGAGCGGCGCGATCAGTACCACTTCCATTGCCTGATCGATCTTATTTTTGGCGTCGAGAAAGCGCACCGTCGCCGAACCCACCACAGTCTTGTCGCTAGTGGCGGAAACCGGCGTGGAGAGAGCGGCGGCAAACGGCGCGGCTGCTGTCGCGGATTTCACTGGATCCATCAGCTTCTTGATCTGTTCACGTGTCAGAGGTCCACATAGATACGACATGGTCCAGCGGGTTTCCAGCGTCACCGGCGCGTCGTCATGCACGTTGTGCATCAGGAATACCCGGTTGCCGAGACCTGCGACGATCTCCCCCATCTTGCCGCGGTCGAAGCTCGCGCCGGTCGAAGCCGCCGCACCCTCCAAGCCTTCGAGGACGCGTTCCTTGTCGCGTTCCGTCTGCAAACGCCCGATCAGCCAGGTTCCTGCGTTAGACAGACCTTTGTAATCCAGGTCCACCGGATTCTGTGTAGCCAGCACCACTCCCAGCCCGTACGCACGCGCCTGCTTCAGCAGCCGGAGCAGCGGAGTTTTCGAAGGAGGATTTGCCACCGGCGGAAAGTAGCCGAAAATCTCATCCATATAGAGCAGAGCGCGCAGGCTGGTGGTACCTGGCTGATTCCGCATCCACGCCAGTGTCTGGTTCAAAAGCAGGGAGACGAAAAACATGCGCTCGGCATCGGACAAATGCGCGATAGAGAAGATGGCCACGCGCGGCCTGCCTTGCGGCGTGTATAAGAACGCGCCGATGTCTACCGGAACACCCTCCAGCCACGCCGAGAATCCGGGCGAAGCCAGCAAATTGTTCAATTGCATCGCCAGCTTGAAGCGGTCCTTGGACGGGTAAAAGGATTCCAATTCCAACACGCCCACGCGAGCGAACGGTGGCGATTGAATTTGTTGAATCAACGCGGCGATGTCCAGGCTTTTCCCTTGCTGCCAGGCGGCCGTAAGCAGGTTTGACAACAGGATGTGCTCGCGGCTCTGCAGCGGATCGCCATCGATACCCAGCAGTCCCAGCAACGAGGTCACAGTGCTCTGCACGCGGTCGCGGAATAATTCTGGATCAGCCGCGGCGGCAGCCGGCGGAGCGTCGAAGGATTTCAGAATGGACACCGCGACTCCAGCACTCGAACCCGGCGTGTACACGGTGAACTCCGCGGCGGAGCGCAAACGCCGGATACGCTCACCTGTCTGTCCCCATTTCTCCAGACCGACCCGCCATAACTCGGCTTGCTCGACGGCATAGGCGTCCGCCGGCAAACCCTTGCGCGCGGCGTCGTCCGCATTGACCCAGGGAGCGAAGTCCGCAGGCTTCAAATCCGGGAAGGTCAGCAGCAGGTTTGCCAGATCGCCTTTTGGATCGATCACCAGCGCGGGGATCCCGTCCAGCGCCGCCTCTTCGATGATGTCGATACACAGCCCGGTCTTGCCGCTACCGGTCATGCCGACGCATACGGCATGCGTCAACAGATCCTTCGCGTCGTAAAGCAGAGGCTGATCGAGTTGCTTCTTCGCGCCCAGGTCATAAGGGCGTCCCAGATAAAAGGTCCCGAGTCCTTCGATGTTCATGCTGTG
>Ga0068860_100004729_pt1 | contig 13882 bp, 13 predicted proteins | sample KBSSwiS32_FD_66597 | JGI IMG/M metagenome (GOLD analysis project Ga0068860, IMG submission 66597) | Switchgrass rhizosphere microbial communities from Kellogg Biological Station, Michigan, USA - KBS Switchgrass S3-2 | ecosystem: Host-associated > Plants > Roots > Rhizosphere > Soil ... | reverse complement strand
TGCCCGAGGGCGCCCCCGCCGCGCGCGGCTACACCGACACCCCGGCGCCCTTCCCGATGCCGCTGGGCTTCGAGAAGGTGCGTGGCGAGCTCCCGGTCTACGCCGAGCGCGGGGACGTGATCCTGCACGACGCCTTCCTCTGGCACTCCGCAGCCCGCGCGACGGACGACGGCACCGTCCGCCGCCACGTCCGCGGCGGTTGGCAGGGCGGCGACCCGGCCCTGCGGGACACGGAGACCGGCTTCGTGAAGAACGCCGCCCGCTGAGCGCTCAGCTGCCCCGGTAGGTCGTGTACGAGTACGGCGAGAGCAGCAGCGGGACGTGGTAGTGCCCGCGCTCCGGGTCGGCCGTGAACGCGATCGTGATCTCCGGGTAGAAGGACTCCTGGCCGGTCGCGGCGTGGTAGGCACCGACCGCGAAGACGGCCGTGTAGGCGCCCGCCGCCAGGGCGCCCGTGTAGAGGTCGCCGACGCGGCCGTCGGCGTCGGTGACGCCCCGGTGCGTGGTGCCGTCCGGCGCCGTCAAGGTCACCTCGACGCCGGCCGCGGGTCTGCCGAGCGCGGCGTCGAGGACGTGGGTGCTGATGCCTGCCATGACCGGAGCCTTCCAGGTCCCCGAACCCGACCGAAATGCACCGCGCTCCGCGATTCACACATCCGTAACGCGCCTCCGGCTCCTTTCCCGGGCCGGTACCGTCGGCGGCCTCAGGCCTGAAAGGAAACCGCCGGTGCTCATCACGGTCGTCAATCCCAACACCACCGAGTCGATGACCGCGACCATCGCGAAAGCGGCCGCCGCGGTCGCCGGACCAGGCACGACGATCCGTGCCGCGACCTCCCGAACGGGCCCCGCCTCCATCGAGAGCCATTACGACGAGGCCCTTTCGGTGCCGGGCCTGTTGGCCGAGATCGCCGCCGGGGAGCGGGCCGGATCCGCGGGGTACGTGATCGCCTGTTTCGGCGACCCCGGCCTCGACGCGGCGCGCGAGCTGGCGGGCGGCCCGGTCGTCGGGATCGCGGAGGCGGCCATGCGCACCGCCTCCTACCTGGGCCGGGGCTTCTCCGTGGTGACCACGCTCGGCCGGACGGTCGGCCGGGCGCACGATCTCGCCGCGCACTACGGCGCCGGCCGCTTCTGCCGCGGCGTCCACGCCTGCGAGATCCCCGTGCTGGAGCTCGAGACGGACCCCGCCGCCCGGGACCGGATCACCGAGGACTGCAGGCGGGCCGTGGCCGCGGACGGGTCCGACGCCGTGGTGCTGGGCTGCGCCGGGATGGCGGACCTGTGCGCGCACATCAGCGCCGAGATCGGGGTGCCGGTGGTCGACGGCGTGGCGGCCGCGGTGAAGGCCGTGGAGTCCCTCGTCGCGCTGGGCCTGCGGACCGGCGACCGGGGCGAGTTCGCGGCCCCGCCCGCGAAGGCTTACACCGGGATGCTGTCGGAATTCCAGATCCCTTAGCCGCATATATGTCACGCTCGTCTTAACGCCGGGGACGAACTCGTGAAGTGTTCCGCGCACCCTCTGCACCGCACCGACCAGGACCTACCGTCACCCCATCGGGTCGGGAGACATGCGGAGGGCTGGAATGTCGGAATCGGTGGAAGCGAGGGAGGTCCCACTCGCGACGAGTGGGACGCCCGGTGAGATCAAGGCCGGGTACGACGACCGGCTCACGAACGAGGACCTGGCCCCGCTGAAGAAGCAGAGCTGGAAGTCCTACAACTTCTTCGCCTTCTGGATGTCCGACGTGCACAGCGTCGGCGGGTACGTCACCGCCGGTTCGCTGTTCGCGCTCGGCCTCGCCGCCTGGCAGGTGCTGATCGCCCTGCTCATCGGCATCACGATCGTCTACTACCTGTGCAACCTGGTCGCCAAGCCCTCGCAGGCCACCGGGACGCCCTACCCCGTCATCTCCCGGGTGTCCTTCGGCGTGCTCGGCGCGAACGTCCCGGCGATCATCCGCGGGCTGATCGCCGTCGCCTGGTACGGCATCCAGACCTACCTGGCCTCGCACTCGCTGGTCATCGTCGCGCTGAAGCTCTGGCCGGGGCTCGCCCCGTACGCCGAGGTCGGCGAGTACGGCTTCGTCGGCCTCTCGCTGCTCGGCTGGGCCGCCTTCCTGTTCATGTGGGTCGTGCAGGCCGCCGTGTTCTGGAAGGGCATGGAGGCGATCCGCAAGTTCATCGACTTCTGCGGCCCGGCCGTCTACGTCGTGATGTTCCTGCTGGCCGGATACCTGGTCATGGAGGCGGGCTGGAGCAACATCGACCTCAACCTGTCCGAGGTCAACCTGAGCGGCTGGCAGTCCATCGGCGTGATGATCACCGCCATCGCGCTGATCGTGTCGTACTTCTCCGGCCCGATGCTGAACTACGGCGACTTCGCGCGGTACGGCCGCACGTTCAAGGACGTGAAGAAGGGCAACTTCCTCGGCCTGCCGCTGAACTTCATCGTGTTCGCGCTGCTGGTGGTCATCACCGCCGCCGCGACGCTGCCGGTCTTCGGCCGTCTCATCACGGACCCGGTCGAGACGGTCGCGCAGCTGGACAGCACCTTCGCCGTCGTCCTCGGCGCGCTGACCTTCATGATCGCCACCATCGGCATCAACATCGTGGCGAACTTCGTGTCCCCGGCGTTCGACTTCTCCAACGTCAACCCGCAGAAGATCAGCTGGCGGATGGGCGGCATGATCGCCGCCGTCGGGTCCGTGCTGATCACGCCGTGGAACCTGTACTCCAGCCCCGAGGTCATCCACTACACGCTGGACACCCTCGGCGCCTTCATCGGCCCGCTGTACGGCGTGCTGATCGCGGACTACTACCTGATCAAGAAGGGCCGGGTCGTGGTCGACGACCTGTACACCCTGAAGTCCACCGGCACCTACCACTACACCAAGGGCTACAACGTGGTCGCGATCGTGGCCACGGCCGTGGGCGCGGTGCTCGCCATGGCGGTCGTGCTGTTCGGCTCGTCCACCGCGGCGGCGTTCAGCTGGTTCATCGGCGCCGGCATCGCCTTCGCGGTGCACTGGCTGGTCTCGCGGTCCCGGGCCGGCGCGCCGCCGGTCGTCGAGACCGCCGCCTGACACGTCACCGTTCAGCCCCCGCCTCGGTTTCACACAACCGACGCGGGGGCTGATCGGCGCGTAACACCCCGTGGGAACCCTTTGACCTCCCACCCGTTCGAGCCGCCGGAGGGCGCACATGGGCATCTCGCTCGGTTACAACCAGTACGGCAAGGCCGAGTGCCACATGGTGCACGTCGACCGCTCGACACCGGTGCACACGATCACCGACGTCACGGTGACGAGCCAGCTGATCGGCGACTTCGCCGAGACCCACCTGAACGGGTCCAACGCCAAGGTCATCGCCACCGACACCCAGAAGAACACCGTCTACGCGCTCGCCAAGCAGCACGGCGTCGGTTCGCCCGAGACCTTCGGGCTGCTCATGGCGCGCTACTTCGTCGACGGCTTCGAGCAGGTCACCGGGGCACGCCAGGAGGTGAACCTGGATGCGTGGGACCGGATCAGCACCTCCGAGGGCGGCCCGCACGACCACGCCTTCAGCAAGGCGGGCGGCGAGGTCCGCACCTGCGTGGTGACCAAGCACGGGGCCGAGGAGACGGTGATCTCCGGGCTCTCCGGCCTGGTCGTGCTCAAGAGCACCGGCTCGGAGTTCCACGGGTTCCCGGACGTCCCGTACACCTCGCTGGTGGAGACGGACGACCGCATCCTCGCCACGGCGGTGAGCGCACGCTGGCGCTACATCGGCACGGACATCGACTGGGACAAGGCCTTCGCGTCGATCCGGCAGATCCTGTTGGACAGGTTCGCGCTCACGCACTCGCTGTCGCTGCAGCAGACGCTCTACGCGATGGGCGAGGCCGCACTGCAGGCCCATCCCGAGGTCGCCGAGATCCGCTTCTCCATGCCCAACAAGCACCACTTCCTCGTCGACCTCGGGAAGTGGGGTCTCGAGAACCCGAACGAGGTCTGGTACGCCGCCGACCGGCCGTACGGGCTGATCGAGGCATCCATCGTCCGTGACGACGCGCCGCCCGCCGGCAGCGTCTGGGAAGGCGTGAAGGGCTTCGTCTGATGTCTGCCGAACCGACCGAACAGACCGAGGTCGCCCGTCCCGAGGACGAGAAGGTTCCCGTAGGCAAGGCGTTCTTCTTCGGTCTCCAGCACATCCTGGCCATGTACGCGGGCGTCGTCTCGCCCCCGATCATCATCGCCAGCGCCGCCGGGCTCTCCCCGGCCGACCAGGCGCTGCTCGTCACCGCCGCGCTGTTCGTCTCCGGTCTCGGCACCCTGCTGCAGTCCCTCGGGGTGCCCTACGTCGGGTCCCAGCTACCGCTGGTGCAGGGCGTGTCCTTCGCCGCCGTCGGGACGATGACGGCGGTGGCCACCAACGAGGCCATCGGTGATCCCGCCGCCCGGATGGCGACGATCTTCGGCGCGGTGCTCGTCGCGGGCGTCATCGGTTTCGTGATCGCGCCGATCTTCGCGAGCCTGGTGCGGTTCTTCCCGCCCGTGGTCACCGGCTGCGTCATCACGATCATCGGGCTCTCGCTGTTCCCCGTGGCGCTGCGCTGGATCCGCGGCAACCAGATGGTCAACGGGCAGCCGAACCCGAACTACGCGTCGGGCACCAGCCTGCTGCTCGGGTTCGTCACGCTGGTCGTCACGCTGGCGATCGCGCGCTTCGGCCGCGGGCTGATCTCGCGCCTGGCCGTCATGCTCGGCCTGGTGATCGGCACCGTCGTGGCCACGATCATGGGCCGGGTGAACTGGGGCGCCGTCGCGAACGGCCCGATCTTCGCACTGCCGCAGCCCTTCCACTTCGGCTGGCCGATCCTGTCCATCGGCGTGATCGTGTCGATGACCATCGTGATCCTGGTGATCATGGCCGAGACGACGGCGGACCTGCTGGCCGTCGGGGAGATCCTCGGCACGAAGGTGGACAAGAAGCGGATCGCGGCGGGCCTGCGGGCGGACATGGCCGCGACCACGGTCTCCCCGGTGTTCAACGGCATGCCGATCTCGGCGTTCGCGCAGAACGTCGGCATGGTCGCGATCACCGGCATCAAGTCGCGGTTCGTGGTGGCCGCGGGCGGCGCGATCCTGGTCGTGCTCGGCCTGCTGCCGGTGCTGGGCCGGGTGATGAACGCGATCCCGCAGCCCGTCCTCGGCGGCGCAGGCATCGTGCTGTTCGGCTCGGTCGCGGCCGCGGGCATCCGGACGCTGTCCAAGGTGGAGTTCACGAACTCGAACATCCTGATCGTGGCCACGTCCATCGGCGTCGGGCTGATCCCGATCACCGTGCCGGAGATCTACCTGCACCTGCCGACCTGGCTGCACCAGATCTTCGAGTCCGGCATCAGCGCGACGGCGATCTTCGCGGTGCTGCTCAACCTGGTCTTCAACCATTTCACCGAGTCCGAAGCCCCGGCGACCGAGGCCCACTGACCGTCTCGGCCGCTCATCTCGGCGCGGGGGTGGGGCGGCGGGCGATCGTCGCCAGCTCCGCCGTCGTCGCGCCCGTCTGCTTCTCGACCCACTCGCCGTCGAGGGCGCCGCAGTCGACGCCGCGGAGGAGGAAGCCCGCCAGCGCGACCGCGGTGGCGGGCTCGTCCATGAATCCGCTCTCGCTGCGCTCGCGGTAGTCGCGGAGTCGCCGAGCCGCGGACTCGGCGGAGTCGCGGAAGAAGGCGAAGACGGCGGTGAAGCGGCTCGGCAGCTGCGCGGGGTGCAGGTCCCACCCCTGGTACAGGCCGCGCTCCAACGACCGGCGGACCAGCCTGCCGTGCAGGGTCCAGGCGGCCCGCACCTCCGCAGGCTCGCCCACCGGCATGACGTTCGTCGAGCCGTCGGACAGCCGGACGCCGGTGCCCGCGGCGGCGACCTGCATGACCGCCTTCGCGTGGTCGGCGACCGGGTGCTCCATGCTCTGGTACTCCGCGGCGATCCCCAGCGAGGCCGAGTAGTCGTAAGTGCCGTAGTGCAGGCCGCTGCAGCGGCCCCCGCCCGCGGCGATCATGCCGGGCAGCGGCGAGGTCCCGTCCAGCGCGAGGACGGACTGCGGCGTCTCCACCTGGATCTCGAAGCGCAGCGTCCCGGCGGGCAGGGCGTGCTCCTCCTCCAGCGCCTCGAGCACCGCCACCAGCCCGGTGACCTGCGCGGCCGCCGTGACCTTCGGCAGCGTGACGACGAACCCCGCCGGAATGCCGCCCTGCGCGCACAACGCCCCCACGAACCCGACGAGCGTCTGCACTCCCCGCGCCCGGGTCGCCGCCTCGAAGCTGCGGAACCGGATGCCGGTGAACGGCGGCGCGGTCCCGGCCGCCACGGCCGCGCGCAGCTCCGTCGCGGCGCGCGCCACCTCCGCGCGCTCCTCGGCCTCGGGACGCAGTCCGTAGCCGTCCTCGAAGTCGATCCGCAGGTCCTCGATCGGCTCGGCCGAGAGCTTGTCCCGCACGCGGCCCTGGAGGTCGGCGGGGGCGCCCCAGATCGCGGTGAGGTCGGAGGCGTACGCGTCGAACGTCTCCAGGGCCTGCTCGCCCCAGGCCGCGGCGGTGTGCCGGTCGAAGCGGTCCGCGGGGACGTAGACCGTGTGCACGGGCTGCCGGGTGCCGGACTCCCCCGGGTAGGCCGCGGCCACCTCGGCGTCGACCGGGGCGAGCTCGGCGTCGAGGGCCGCGGCGAGGGCGGAGGCGAGGTCGGTCATGGTGACCGATCCTGGCCTATCCGGGCGCTACGCAGCCTGTGAGCCCGGCCGCTGGTGGTAGCGGTCCACGTAGACCTGGCCCGACAGCTCGGCGATCGCGTCCATGATCTCGTCCGTGACGGCCCGGCGGATCGCGGCGGAGCCCTCCAGCCCGTCGTAGCGGGAGAAGTCGAGCGGCTCACCGAAACGGACCTCGACGGGCGCGAGCCGGGGCAGCTTCTTGCCCACCGGCTGCACCTTGTCCGTGCCGAGCAGGGCCACCGGCACGACGATCGCACCGGTCGACAGCGTCAGGGACGCGACGCCGGTGTGCCCGCGGTGCAGCCGCCCGTCGAGCGAGCGCGTGCCCTCCGGGTAGATGCCGAACGCGCCGCCCGCGCGCAGGACCGTGCGGCCTGCGTCGAGCGCCGCGAGGCCCGCCTTGGCGTTGGCCCGGTCGACGGGGACGTAGCCCAGCGCGGTGAGGAAGCGCGCGATCAGCCTCCCCTTGAGACTGCGGGCGGTGAAGTACTCGGCCTTGCCCAGGAACGCCACCGGACGCGGCGTGACCAACGGGATCACCGCGGTGTCGACGGCGGCGCGGTGGTTCGCCGCGAAGATCACCGGACCGGTGGTCGGCACCCGATGCGCCCCGACCACGCGCGGGCGCCAGATCATGCGGACGAGCGGCGCCAGCACCCACCTGATCAGGAACTGCATGACTCTTCTTTCCTCCCCGCGGCGCCCACCCACATGAGCACCCCCAGTGTCTCCCACCGCGTGTGACGGCCGGATCACCGATGGAGAACGTACTCGGGTCGGCCCCTCGGTGGATCCGCCACGTGAGGGAGACTGCACCGTGCCCGAACGCCGGCTCGACGTCCTCTCCGTGCACTGGTACGAGCTGCGGACGGCACCGGCGGTCGCCCCGCGCTGGCTCTCAGCGGCGCGGGCGCACCTGCCCGAGGCCCTGCCGCTCCGGTTCGGCGAGAGCGAGCCGCTGCGCGGGCGGTTCGACCGGGACGGCGACGCCGGTTTCCTGGCGGCCGCGGAGCGCGCGACCGGGCTCCTCGCCGTCATGGGCGAGCCCCCGGTGCACGCGGCGAGCCTCGCGGCCACACCGATGATCGACCGCTGGGGTCCGGTGCAGTCCCACACGATGTCGGTGGAGGTCGATCCCGCGGACGAGCGGGTGCGCGCGTTCGCCATGGCCCTGACCGTCCCCGAGACGATCTACGTGTCGGCGTCGACGGACCGCGACCTGCTGCTGGACCGCCGCACGCTCGTCCACATCGGACCCGGCACCCGCGAGCCGCACCTCGCCGCGCTGGGGGACTGGCTCGGCCTGCCGCCCACCCCGCCGCAGTGGTGCTGGTTCGGCCCGCCCTACCGGCGGCTCGGCGGGCTGTGGACCGGGGGCGAGTGGGTGCCGGAGCGCTACCGGGCCCGCCTCGACGAGGTCGATCCCGTCCGTCGGCACGCCCCGCGGGTCCCCCGCGGGCTACGCCGCCGGTGGCTGTTCGGGAAATAGCTGGACGGCTGTGGCAGGGTGGATCTCGACATGAGGCACTGACACCACCCCCGCCCGGCCGCGGATCACCCGCCGGGCGTTCGGAGATCCCTTCCGGTGGTGTCGCATGCCTGCTCCCCTGATCGCCCATGACCTCGTCCGCACGCTCGGCGGCCGCCGCGTGCTCGACGGTGTCTCCCTCACCGCCGCCCCCGGCCGCCGGATCGGCCTGATCGGCGAGAACGGCGTCGGCAAGTCGACGCTGCTGCGGCTGCTGGCCGGGGCGGACGAGCCGGACGGCGGCACCGTCGTCCGACCTCCTGACCTGGGGTTCCTGCACCAGGAGCTGCCGTTCGCGTCCTCGGTGACGCTCACCGGCGTGCTCGACGACGCGCTGCGCGAGGCCCGCGCCGACCTCGCCGAGCTGGACCGCCTGGGCGCGCTGATCGCCGACGAGCCCGATCTGCTCGACGCCTACGGGGGACGCCTCGAACGCGCCGAGGAGCACGGTGCCTGGGACGCCGACCGCCGCGCGTCGCTCGTGCTGGAGGGCCTCGGGCTCGGGGACGTCGGCCCGGACCGCGCCGTCGGGTCGCTGTCCGGCGGGCAACGCGGGCGGCTCGCGCTCGCCGCCCTGCTCATCCGCCGCCCCGCCGCACTCCTGCTCGACGAGCCCACCAACCACCTCGACGACGCCGCCGCGGCCTTCCTGGAGGAGCAGCTGCGCGGCCTGCCGGGCGTCGTCGTGGTGGCCAGCCACGATCGGGCGTTCCTCGACGCGGTGTGCACGGACCTGATCGATCTCGACCCGGCGGCCGACGGGCCGACCCGCTACGGCGGCGGCTACTCGTCCTATCAGGACGCCAAGCGCGCGGAGCGGGAGCGCTGGGAGGAGCGGTTCGTCGCGGAGCAGGAGGAGCTGCGCGGGCTGCGGTACTCGGTGCGGTTCACCGCGCACCGCGTCGCCCACGGCCGGGACATGCCGGACCACGACAAGATGGGCTACGGACGCCGCGGCCAACGCATCGAGAAGCAGGTCTCCAGCCGGGTCCGCAACGCCGCGCGCAGGCTCGAGGAGCTGGAGCGCGACCAGGTCCGCAAGCCGCCCGCGCCGCTGCGGTTCCAGGCGTCCGCGCTCGCCACGGACGCCGCCGACGGGCTCCTGGTGTCGCTACGGTCGGTGCGGGTGCCAGGGCGGCTCGCGCTCGACCGGCTGGACGTCACCGCGGACGACCGCCTGCTGGTCACCGGGCCGAACGGGGCGGGCAAGTCCACCCTCCTCGCGGTGCTGGCCGGACGGCTGGACGCCTCCGGCGACGTCCGCCGACGCCGTCGACTGAAGGTGGGCCTGCTGGCGCAGGACACCGATTTCGACCGTCCTGATCGGACGGTCGCCGAGACCTGGGAGACGGCGCTCGGGCCCGACGCCGTCCCGCTCGCCTCGCTCGGCCTGGTCGCCCCGCGGGACCTGGGCACCCGGGTCGGGGACCTGTCCGTCGGGCAGCGGCGGCGGCTCGCGCTGGCCCTGGTGATCGCCGACCCGCCCGAGCTCCTGCTGCTCGACGAGCCCACCAACCACCTCTCCCCCCGGCTGTCCGACGAGCTGGAGGAGGCCTTGGGCACCGGCCCCGGCGCCGTCGTCGTGGCCAGCCACGACCGCTGGCTGCGGCGCCGGTGGGCGGGCCGCGAGCTCACCCTGCCGAGCTGACCATCGGCGCTGTTTCGATCCCGGTCCGGGCCGCACCGAGGGCGATCGCGGACTGGCGAGGGCGAGGTGAGCGCGCGTCTGGCCGCCCTGACCGCGCCCAGATGAACGTCAGTGTCGTTCTACGGTGGTCCGAGCAGCACCGAGGTTCATCTCGGTGGGGTTTCGGGGGGCTCGGTACGGTGGGGTCGATGTCGCGGCGCACGGACGAGTCGGCGGATCGTCGGGCCTGCGGGCCCGACGCCCGCGGCCCCGGGGCAACCCCGGGGTGCACGATCTCTGCACCGCACGGCGTCCCGTGCGCGGCTCCCCGCACCGTCGGGACCGTGGCGCACGGCGGACGAGAGCCCAGGTCGCCCGAGCGCCGCGACATCACCACGATGATCCGCTCCCCAGCCGCGCGGTCGGATCCCGGCTGTGGGCCGCCCGACGACCGGGCTGCGACATGACCGATCCCGAGGAAGTGCTCCGGGCCCTGCTGGGCGTGCCCTGGACCGAGTCCGCGCTGGTCCGCGCGGTGCACGGGGTGGTGGGCGAGCGGGCGGTCGAGGTCGCCGCGCGGCTCCTGGAGCGCTGGCCGGAGGCGCCTCGCGAGACCCACGCCGAGCTGCTCGTCGGGATCCGGGGTGTGCTCGCGCGGCGGATCGTGCTCGAGGACCCGGAGCCGGTGTGGCGCTGGCCGGTGGCGGAGTGGGCCACGGTGGACGAGCTCGCCCGCGGGCTCGACCTGCGCGACGGCGAGCCCGAGTGGTTCGCCGATCCCGGCGGTTGGTTGCGCCGGGCACCCGAGGGCAGGCTGCACCACTATCGTGCCGTCTGGCGAGCCGACCGGCTCCTCGAGACGCCCGCTCCGCGGCTCGCGGAGCTGCAGCGCCGGATCCGCCGTCGGGTGCTGGACCGGATCCCCGTCCATCCCGCCGCGCACGGGTTCGTCCGCGGTCGCTCGCCGTTCACGCTCGCCGCCCGCCATGCCGGGCGGGCGATGGTGGTGCGGGTGGACGTCGAGGGGTTCTTCACACGGATCGGTCCGGCTCGGATCGCCGGGCTGCTGCGGGCGGCGGGTTATCCGGCGGCGGTCGCGCAGGTGCTGGCCGGGATGCTCGTCACGAGCACGCCGCGGGCGGTGCTGCGCCGGGCCCCCGGACCGCCCGGCGAGGCCCGACGCAGGCGGCTGGACCGGCTCGCGCTCCCGCACCTGCCGCAGGGTGCACCCAGCTCGCCCGCGGTGGCGAACCTGTTGGCCCACACCCTGGACCGGCGGCTGTCCGGGCTCGCCGCGGCGGTGGGGGCGCGGTACGGGCGCTACGCGGACGATCTCGTGCTCTCCGGTGACGACCTCCCGGTGCACGGCCTCGTCCGGCGCACCGCGGCGATCGCGGCCGAGGAGGGCTTCACGCTGCGTCCGGACAAGACGCGGATCATGCCCGCGCACCACCGCCAGCGGGTGACGGGGCTGGTCGTGAACGCGAGCCCCGCCGCGTCCCGCCGGGACTACGACGATCTACGCGCCCTGCTGCACAACTGCGCCCTGACCGGCCCCGACGCGCAGAACCGCGAGGCGCACCCCGCATTCCGCGAGCATCTGCTCGGCAGGATCGCCTGGGTGGGCGCGGGCCGTCCGGCTCGGCAGGCGCGGCTGCGCGAGCTCTTCGACCGCATCGGGTTCTGACCGTTCTCGCCCATGATCGACCCGAGCGTCACAGGACGGTCCCGACGGCAGCGCTCCCGTCCCACTCGCGGGACGATGATCGATCCGAGTGTGACGCGACGGTTCCGACGACAGCGCTCCCGTCCCACTCGCGGACGGTGATCGATCCGAGCGTGACGCGACGGTCCCGACAACAACGCTCCCGTCCCACTCGCACACGATGATCAACCCGAGCGTGACACGACGGTTCCGACGACAGCGCTCCCGTCCCACTCGCGCACGATGATCGACCCGAGTGTGACGCGACGGTTCCGACAACCGCGCTCCCGTCACACTCGCGCACGATGATCGATCCGAGTGTGACGCGACGGTTCCGACGACAGCGCTCCCGTCCCACTCGCGCACGATGATCGACCCGAGTGTGACGCGACGGTTCCGACGACAGCGCTCCCGTCCCACTCGCGCACGATGATCGACCCGAGCGTGACGCGACGGTCCCCGCGACAGCGCTCCCGTCCCACTCGGAAGGATCATGATCCTCAGAGCTCGGCGCGGAGGGCGGCGACCGCCTCCCGCCTCGTCAGGCCCGTGGCCTGGAGGAGGTCGATGGCGATGGAGCGGAGCTGGGCGATCATGACCTGCTCCGACATCCCCAGGTCACCGGCCTCGTCGAGGATCGGGGCCGCGTGGATCAGCTCCAGGATGGGGGCCCGGGCGGCCTCCCGCTCACCCCGGACCTGGTCGGCGAGGCTGCGCACGGCCGTGGCGAGCAGGGCCACGGCATCGGGCAGCTCCTCGACGGCGGGCTCGTCGTCCTGCAGGGCGGCCAACGCGCGACGGGCGAGGACCCGGGTGTTACGGAAGGCGTAGTCGATCCGTTCGGCGAGCTCGGAGAAGCGGGTGAGCTCGGCGCGGTGCGGGCGGCGCAGCGGGGCGACCGTGGTGACCTCCCGGCCGGACCGCAGGGCGGCACGCAGGTCGTCGACCAGCGGTTGGCTGCGCCGGGCGCGGGACAGCGCGGCGCCGGCGGCGGCCTCCTCGCGGGACCGCAGGGCGTCGGCGATGCCGAACAGGACACCGGCCAGCTCGTCGAGGGCCTGGCGGGCCTGGCGCTGGACCGGCCCCAGCGGGTGCGACGGCAGCAGCGCCACCACCAGCACCCCGACGGTCCCGCCGATCAGCGCGTCGACGCAGCGGTCGATCCCGCCGGTGTCCCCGGGCGGGAGCAGGGTCGCGACCAGGACGGCGGACGCGCCCGCCTGCGCGACGATCAACGTGCCGCCGTCGGCGAACACCGCCACGGCGACGGCCAGGGCCACCACCAGGGCGATCTGCCAGACCCCGGTGCCGATCCAGGAGATCAGCAGGTCCCCGACGAGCACGCCGAGGCTCACCCCGACGACCAGCTCGCCGGCCCGGCGCAGCCGCGAGCCCAGGGAGACCCCCAGGCTGATCACGGCCGCGATCGGGGCGAAGAAGGGGCGGGCGTGGCCGACGAGGTCCGCGGCGACGAACCACGCGATCCCGGCGGCGAGCCCGCACTGCACGATCGGCAGCGCGGACATCCGGAGCCGCCGCCCGCCCAGCTCCAGCCGGGCGCGGGCGCGCGCGGCGACCGTCACGGGGTCAGGACACGCCGAGGGCGGCCGCCGCGGCCGGGTCGGAGTCGGTGATGAAGCCCCGCAGCCGCTCGACCTCGTCCGTCTCGCCGATCGCGTCCGCCGCGCGGAACAGCGCCCCGAGCGCGCGCAGCACACCCTGGTTGGGCTCGTGGGCCCACGGGATGGGACCGAAGCCCTTCCAGCCGTTCTTGCGCAGCAGGTCCAGCCCGCGGTGGTAGCCGGTGCGGGCGTAGGCGTAGGCCGCGACCGTGTGCTTCTCCGCCAGCGCGTTCTCGGCGAGGGTGGCCCAGGCCAGGGACGACGTCGGGTTGGCCGCCGCGACGTCCGCCGGGTCCTCGCCCGCGGCCAGCGCGGCCACGGCGGGGTCGACGGGCAGGAGGGTGGGCTCGGGGCCCAGCAGGTTGCCGTGGACACTCATGACGCCATCCTGCCCCGTCGACCCCGCCGGGGTGTCAGCCGGCCAGCGACTTGCCCGCGGACTTCAGCGACTCGCAGGCCTCGATGACGCGCTCGGACATCGCGACCTCGGCCTTCTTCATGTAGACGCGCGGGTCGTAGGCCTTCTTGTTGCCGACCTCGCCGTCGACCTTCAGCACGCCGTCGTAGTTCTCGAACATGTGTGCGGCGATCGGCCGGGTGAAGGCGTACTGGGTGTCGGTGTCGACGTTCATCTTCACCACGCCGTA
>Ga0068860_100004726_pt1 | contig 13885 bp, 13 predicted proteins | sample KBSSwiS32_FD_66597 | JGI IMG/M metagenome (GOLD analysis project Ga0068860, IMG submission 66597) | Switchgrass rhizosphere microbial communities from Kellogg Biological Station, Michigan, USA - KBS Switchgrass S3-2 | ecosystem: Host-associated > Plants > Roots > Rhizosphere > Soil ... | reverse complement strand
GTTACCAATTCATAAATGACTGTTCCTAAACTGAAGATGTCCGTTCGGAGGTCGACATCGAGCCCTCGCGCTTGTTCCGGAGACATGTAACGAGGAGTGCCCATCACTACCCCAGGATTTGTTTCCGCAGCCGCCGGCGACAACTCATTCTCCGTAAGTTTTGCTAAGCCAAAGTCGAGCACTTTGATATAGCCATCGGAACGAATCATTATGTTTTCAGGCTTGATGTCACGATGTGCAATTCCAGCAGCATGGGCCGCCTGAAGCGCACTTGCTACCTGAACCGCAATAGCTAACACCTCATCGAGACTCATTTGCCGCGCCTGCATGTGCTGACGAAGCGTTACTCCATCCACGAATTCAGTTGCGATGTAATGCAACCCACCTTCTTGTTTGACTTCGTGAACGGTAAGGATGTTTGGGTGATTCAAGGCTGAAGCGGTGCGTGCTTCTTGTTGGAACCGTCGAAGTCGATCTTTGTCGTTTGTGAATTGTGAAGGAAGCAGCTTGAGAGCGATCTTTCGACCGAGCCCCGCATCCTGGGCGAGGTAGACAACACCCATGGCTCCTGAGCCAAGTTCAGAGAGGACTTCATACGGTCCAATTGTCTCTCCGACCCTGTCAGTAAACATCTCGGCAGCAAGAGCAGAGGCCGAATTTTCAAAAAAACTGTCGTCCTCTTTTTCGTAAGAAGCGAGGAGGGCCTTAAGCTCGCTGTACTCCTCGCTGTCTTGAGCACACTTTTCTTTGAGGAAGTTGTCACGCTCTTCGGGTTTGCACTGTAACGCAGCGTGAAAGATTTGCTCAATTTTCAGCCATTGATCAGCTTTCATAGGTGCAGCTTTGTCAAAACTGACGTTGTGCAGGACCAGTGACGAGAGATTCTGCCAGCGACCTTGCGCTTGAGCAACAAGTTGAAAGCGCCGAACTGATTCTGTATCAACAATCGGATTGACTAAGATTTTCCGGGGAGTTGATCTGCAGAAGCCACTCAATTCAACCGCTTCGTATTGTTAATAGGTTGTGCATTCAAGCCGGCCTCTGGAGATCGCGAGAAACACATGACGAACCTCTAATAATAAAGGCTCTCCATGAGCAGATTTAGCGCCGGGTTGCTTGTCTAACGACCTCCAACTCGATGGTTCGTTCAACTTACTCAACGAGGAACTCCAACGGGACGTTCTGTTCAGGTCGTGCGACCAAAGGATGCGTGACAGTGGCTTTCGCTTTTGCAGTTGACCCTCCCCAGCAGTTATATTCTTTCGCAAGAGAGCCCATCTGAAATTGTCACCATGTCAGCAACATTCAAACGTCGTAGTTTGTTCAGATTCAGTCTCCTCATTTTCCTAATCTTATTGTTTTGCAGTGCCTGGCTCTCGGTTCAGAGCGGAGCCCAGGAGAGCTCAACTCAACAGACTCAACGTCCACGTCGCGTCGGGAACGACCAGCCGGATCAGAAAAAGCAGAATTCGAGTTCTGATGAAGTGGATGAGGGGGATGTCGTCCGTGTCGACACCCAACTCGTTTCAGTTCCAGCAGTCGTTACCGATAGTACGGGCAGACCACTCTCCGGTTTACGTCAGGAAAATTTCAAGTTGCTCGAGGATGGTCAGGCACAAACGATCACCAACTTTGGCACCACTGACGCCCCATTTGAAATTGCTCTCCTTCTCGACACTTCAGGATCAACTCGAGAAGACGTTGGGTTAATCAAACAAGCTGCCAACAGTTTCATTAGCGCGCTACGACCAGGCGATCGCGTCGGAGTTGTTGCTTTCAATACGGCGCAGACGGTGAATGATCCGATAGCTACAGTTGAAGTTCTTTCGCAGCTTACAAGTGATCGCACGCAATTAACCAACGCGATCGGGAACCTGGGCAGTAGCCAGGGGACACCTTATTACGACGCACTTGAACGAGTTGCTGATCGAATCTTTCGTGATCCTACTACCGATCAAGTTCGACGTCGGGCCGTGGTTGCCTTGACTGACGGCGTTGATTCGGCGAGCAATTCCGATTTTGGTTCGGCGAAGTTAAAGCTTTCTCGAGCGGGCATTGCTTGTTATTTCATCCAGGTAAACACGGAAGACTTTGTCGAAGATCGTTTGATGAAAGATTGCCAGGATGATGGTCGATTGACGCTTTCCCAACGACAGTTGCAAAGGTATCGAGAGATATTTGCGCCGCATGCGAGGGTGGAAGACTTCAAAGACTTCTGTCAGATGGGACAGTTTGAGCGGATGTCGATCAGCAGGGATCTTTATAACCTCGCGCGACGCGAGATGAATGATCTCGCCCGTGTTTCCGGCGGCCGAACTTTCACTGCCAGCGATCTCTCTGATGCACGAGCGGCGTTTGCCAAAGTGGCTGCGGATATCGGAACGCTTTATAGTCTTGGTTATTACCCCACCAATAAGGCACGCGATGGCAAGTTTCGTTCAATTCACCTGGAACTGCGAGGGCTAAAAGACAAGGCACAAATACGAGCAAGGGACGGTTATTACGCGCCAAAGCAGTAGTTTTGTGAAGAGCTTGTTCGTAAGAAGTGGAGCTTTGTACTTGGAACTGTGTACTTTGTTGCGTCTACTTAGGAAAACCTTAAGCCAACTATGTCATTCAATCGAATCCTACTGATCGTTCTTGATGGCGCCGGTATTGGCGCAATGCCCGATGCTCCGGAATGGGGAGATGCAGGGTCAGACACGTTTGGGCATATTCTCGAGTCTCGCAAACTTAACCTGCCGAACTTGCAGCGTTACGGTCTTGGCAATATTCGACCACTAAAAAATCTCTCCCCACTTGAGCAAACAGTCGGTTCATACGGCAAGTGTGCGCTGCGTTCCAACGGCAAAGACACAACTACTGGTCACTGGGAAATGGCTGGAATCATTCTCGAACAAGCGTTCCCAACTTATCCGAACGGTTTCCCCACGGCGGTAATCGATCGCTTTGTGCGTGAAACGAACGTGCCTGGAATTCTTGGAAATATCCCGGCGTCAGGAACGGAAATAATAAAGGAGCTCGGTGAAGAGCACGTCAAAACCAGGAAGCCAATTGTTTACACCTCGGCGGATTCAGTCTTTCAAATTGCAGCACATGAAGAAGTGATTCCGATCGAGAGGTTGTATGAGATTTGTGAGACTGCGCGACGCATTCTGGATGGCGAACACAAGGTTGGCCGCGTGATCGCTCGACCATTTCTTGGTCAGCCGGGTTCATTCTATCGGACCGAGAACCGGCACGATTATGCCGTTCCACCACCACGTGAGAACTTATTGCCCGCCCTCGCTGACGAACAGTTGGACGTTGTTTGTATCGGAAAGATCGCTTCGATTTATGATTCGCTTGGTGTGACTAAAGATTTGACGGCAAAGAACAATGAACAGTCGATCAACCAAACAATCAAAGCGTTGCAGGAATCCACTCGCGGCTTGATCTTCTCTAACCTCGTCGACTTCGACATGCTTTATGGCCATCGGCGTGACACTGAAGGTTATGCGAAAGCGTTAGAGCACTTCGATTCACGACTTCCCGAAATCGAAAAGGCGATGCGCGATGATGATTTAATGATGATTACCGCAGACCACGGAAATGATCCAACATTCCGCGGTTCTGATCACACGCGCGAGTATGCGCCGTTGTTGGTGTATGGCAGGAAAGCACGCGCAGTGAATCTGGGTACCCGTCAGTCGCTCGCTGATATCGGTCAGACTATTGCAGACAATTTTGGTCTGAAACTGGTTGCCGGTCGGAGTTTTTTAAGTGAATTGAATTGAAAGAAATCGGATTTGGATTTTCGAGTTGCCGGAAAGAACGGCGAGAGTCGAAATCCAAATCCGATGTTTTACTTTTGCGATAGGCTGCGATAGACCAGTTCAAGCCAAACGTCAGTCTTAATAAATCCTTCGCCCCACGATTTCCATTCGGCTGGCAAGCCTTCCTTCTTTATCTGATCCAGCGTCTTTTTGGCTGTCATTTGCTTGCGAACGATCTCAGTAGTTTCCATCAGCATCCGATGATATGCCTTCAGGTCATCGACAGTTGAAACTGGCCCATGTCCTGGAATCAGCTTCGCACCAGCCGGGATCTTCGGGATGATCTCAGCAATGTTTTTTGTCAGACCAACGACACTCCCACCACTATCTAAGTCCACGAACGGGAATCTTCCGGCGAAGAAATCGTCACCCATGTGGATCACGTTTGAATTAGTAAAGAAGATGACACTGTCACCGTCGGTGTGTCCGTGAGGGAAGTGAATGACTCGAATTTCTTCACCGTTAAAGTGTACGGATAGCGACTGATCAAAAGTAATGACGGGCAAGGCTTCCTTGGGAGAGGCTGGTACCGTTTGTTTGAACAACTCGAGTCGCTGTTCAGTGGAAAGGCGTTTCCGGACATTATCGTGAGCGATGATTGGTGCTTCTCTTCCGAACTCAGCGTTTCCACCGGTGTGATCGCCATGCCAGTGCGTGTTGAGAATGAACTTTAGTTTGCCTTCTCCGAGAGTTTTCAAGGCAGCACGAATTTTCTCTGCCAGCGGTGCAAATTGATCATCAACAATCAAAATGCCGTCGGGTCCAACCGAAACCCCGATGTTGCCACCAGCACCCTCGAGAACATAAACGTTCCCGTTAACCTTTGTTGCTTTAATCTCGACCTTGGAAAAGTCGTCCTGGGCAGATGCAACCAAAGGAACGACAAGCACGAGCAAAACGATCGCGATGATTATTCTCACTGGATTGACTCCGATGTATTCAGCAGAGGAGCTGCGTTAAGCGTTTGGATCTTTGAGAACGCCAATGTAAGGCAAGTTTCGATAGCGTTCGGCAAAGTCCAGTCCGTAACCCACGACAAACTCGTCGGGGATCTTGAACCCGAGATAATCGATCTGAACTTCTTTCTCTCGGCGTTCAAACTTATCGAGTAACGCGGCAAGCTTAACGCTGGCAGCGCCACGCGATTCGAGATTGGCGAGCAAGTAAGAAAGCGTCAAACCGGTGTCGACAATATCCTCGATAACCAGAATGTCTCGTCCTTCAATCGGGACATCAAGATCTTTCATGATTCGCACTTCGCCGGACGTCCTGGTTGAAGAGCCGTAACTCGAGATAGCCATGAATTCAATGCTTAATTTTGTATCGATAGCGCGAAGTAAGTCACTCAGAAAAAAACAGGCGCCTTTGAGGACGCCGATTAAAAGCGGATTTTTGCCTGCATAGTCGTGCGTGATTTGGACGCCCAACTCTTTAATCCGATTTCGGATTTGTTCCTCTGAAATCAGAACGGCTATGTTTGGATTATTAAACTCTGATGGCAGTTGTGCGGAAGAGGTAGCCAACTTCATTCTCCTTGGCGAATCAGGTGGATTGAAAAGTCATTCGTTTGCCTATGAGCCGTGTGGTGCGACATACTATTCAAGCTCTTCCCGTTAGGTCAATTGTTTAGCAACGAAATTCTGGTAGATAAAACTTCAATGCGGAATGTATTGAAATTCTTTTTATCCCTTCGAGCATTTTCAATTGTTCTGCTTTTGGCAGCGACCGCTGTACTTGTGCCGGCACAGAGTCCGGTGATAGAGCCTTGTCCCGCAACTCCAACAGAAAAGCCAAACATCATTATTGCGCGGACCGCGCCTGAGAAAATTAAAGAAAAAGCGAGTCAGACGCTGATCGATTCAAGCGTTACGGATGACCCAAAGATGCTGGAGTTGTTGAGTCCCTACGTTGCGAGGGTAAAAGAGCTCAGTACAGTGATAGGTACTCTTGATACTGCATTGGTTAAACGCAACGCCGGCGCCGGAACGATTGGACAGTTAGTAACGACTGCGATGCTTAGTGAAGCGCGCAAGAAGGGCATTCAGAATGTCGCAGTCGCTGTGATGAATGCCGGGGGGCTGCGAAAGAATGATATTGCCGCAGGCCAGCTGCACGTGAGTGATATCTTTGAATTGCTGCCGTTTGAAAATGCTCTGATCACGATTGATCTGACTGGTGAACAACTCTTGAAAATTCTCCAGTTATCAACTCGAGATGCACAGGCGGGTGCACGTATTGAATTCAAGTGGAATGATCAAAACAGAATGGAGTTCCTTGGCGCGAAGCTGCTCACCGCGAATCGTACTTCAACTAACATTGACCCGACTTCAACCTACACAATCGTAACGATCGACTACCTATACAAATTAAATAGCGGCGCGTATGCAATATTAAAAGAGGGCAAGAACATTAACTGGCTCAACATAACAATACGTGATGCGGTTTTAGACTATGTGAAATCCGAAACAGCAGCAGGCCGGCGAATTGCAGGTGAGTCTGATGGTCGTTATGTTCAGATTGGACCAGGTCCTGCAAATCCGGGGAATTCTCCGAATGATTAGTCGTAGAAAGTTTTTGTCTTACTCGGCCGCTTTTGGTGCCGGCATAACATTCTCGCGTAGCAGCGGTCTGTGGCCTGGAGCGTTGGCCGATTCACTGGTCACACCAGACGGCGATACTGTTATCACTATTCTTCATACCAACGATACTCATTCTCAGATAGATCCATTGCCGGCAAACGATAAGAACGCCGGAAGAGGTGGAGTCGCACGCCGGGCAACGATTGTCAAAAAGATCAGGCAACAAAATCCAAACACGTTACTGATCGACGCGGGTGATGTTTGTCAGGGCACACCATACTTCAATTTCTTCAAAGGAGAAGTTGAGTACAAGGCAATGTCGGCAATCGGCTACGACGTCGGCACGTTGGGCAATCATGAATTTGACAATGGTGTTGACTCACTCGTGGCTGCACTCAAGTTTGCCAACTTTGATATCGTTTCAGCCAACTATGATGTGAAGGGTACGAAGCTCGAGCAGATCGTAAAACGTTATGTGGTCAAAACGGTCGGCGGAGTACGCATCGGTCTTTTCGGACTCGGTATCAGTCCAGTCGCGCTTATCGATCCGAACAACTTTAAAGGCGTTACCTACATTGATCCGGTAGTGACTGCACGCGACGTCGTAAAGCAGTTGCGCGAAGTAGAAAAGTGCTCGTTGGTAGTTTGCCTGTCGCATCTTGGTTATTTCGCGAATCCAAGACCCGGTAGCATCAGTGATGGACCGCTTGCGGCACAAGTAGATGGTATCGATTTCATAGCGAGTGGTCATAGTCATTTGTTTATGCAAGAGCCGGTGATGCAGAAGCAACCATGTGGGGCGCAAACAATGATCTTCCAGGTTGGCAAGAGTGGCATAAACTTAGGACGCGTTGATTTTACTTTTCGCGGAGTAAAGATAGTTGCGGCGAGTGGTCGGTTGATTGATTTAACAGCAGGGGCTTAGGCTATTAACGCGAACTTTGTACTTTGAGCTTTGTACTTTGAAGTATCAACGTCGCCTTTATCCACTGAGGCCACTTAAATAACCTGAGGCCATCAAAGTACAAAGTACAAAGCACAGAGAACCAAGCACCAATTACCAAGTACAAAACTCCCGTGTCAGACGAAACCCGAGATAGAGTCAGAGCCCTTGTTCGCGAAGTATTAGCGAACGCCTTGCCCAACGACGCTCCACAAGAGACGAGCCGTTTTGTCCAGGTAGCACCGGAAACCGCTGCAAATCCAAAAGGCGTTATCCGAGATGAGTCGTCAAAGAGTGTAATCACGGAAGACGATGTCAGAGGATTGAAGACCGGCGAAACGCTGAGAATCGGTGAAGACGCACGCTTGACTCCGCTCGCTGCAGACATTGTCAGAGAGCAGGGCATTGAAATAGTTCGACGCAGTTCGCGACGAGGATCGAAAACTGCCAAGTTGATCGCTGTCGGATCCGATCATGGCGGCTACCAAATGAAAGAGGAACTAAAAACTTACCTCGTAGAGCTGGGCCACCGAGTTCAGGATTTTGGTACTAACTCAGAAGATGCTGTCGACTACCCGGACTTTGCTCATGCAGTTGCGCGCGCTGTTTCAACGGGCAGCTCCGACGTGGGAATTATTATCGACGGTGCTGGTGTGGGAAGCGCCATGACCGCTAACAAAGTTCCCGGAGTTCGCGCTGCCGCGTGTTACTCCGTCGCCGTAGCTCGCAATTCGCGCGAGCACAACGGTGCAAATGTTCTTTCACTCGGCAGCAAGACGATCACTAGCAAAGAGATGCGCGAAATTGTTGCCGCCTGGCTGGCGACTGAACTTACAGAAGATCGGCACCGGAAACGCGTGGCTAAGATCGACGCGATTCAGAAACAGTACCAACGTCAGTAGGCCTTTACAGTAAATCTCGCATGGTAGAATCCGTAGCCGGCTCGACGGCCTACACCCGATTGCAATAGAGTTGTCCTACATGTCTTATTCAAAAAATGGCGATTACGAATTACTGATCGAACAAATAACCGACGCCATAGTCGCGCGCCTCAATGGTGATGGCAGCGATCAGGCGGCAATGTGCGGTTGTACGTCCGAATGTTTTAATCGTTGCCCTGAGAGAATGCACCGGATTGTTGATGCGGGTGCAGCTCGTATTGGTCTGGTCCTTGGTCAAACTGCTTCGGCGCGCGACTGGGCCAGTTTGGTCGATCACACCTTACTCAAGCCTGAGGCAACCGATGACGACATCAAAAAGCTTTGCCAGGAAGCGGCCACTTATCGTTTTGCTTCAGTATGCGTAAACCCAACCTGGGTTCGCGTTGCTGCCTGCAGTCTTCAGGGAAGTGGAATTCCCGTGTGCACCGTGATCGGCTTTCCGCTAGGAGCAACGTTATCGGATGTGAAAGCTTATGAAGCACGACGCGCAATTTTTGATGGCGCGCGTGAAGTCGATATGGTGATCAATGTCGGTGCGTTGAAGAGTGGCGATGATTGTCTCGTGGAGCATGACATCCGTGCCGTCGCGGAAGTTGCGCATGAGTACAACGCCCTCTGTAAAGTGATTATTGAGACGGCCTTGTTGACTGACGAGGAGAAGGTGCGTGCCTGCCAGGCAGCAAAGAAGGCAGGTGCCGACTTCGTAAAAACTTCCACCGGATTCTCCAAGGGCGGAGCAACCGTTGCCGATATCGCTCTTATGCGCCGGACTGTTGGTTCCGAGTTGGGAGTCAAAGCGTCTGGCGGTGTAAAGGGGCTTGAAGACGCACGCAAAATGGTTGAAGCGGGCGCGACGCGTATCGGTGCAAGCGTTGGTGTGAAGATCGCGCAGGAAGCCGCTGGAAAGACACCAGCGCAGAGTGGTCCATCTGCTTATTAAGTGGCCCTATCTGTTGTTCCCACTCGCTGTTGGTGTTATCAAATCCCCAGGAAAAATCAGTACTTAAATTATCCGCCGCCGACGAGGCTGTAAATCCCCGCTATCCTTCTTTTCGAACTTCATCTTGATAGGTATGTTGTTTTCCGTCTATCCTTCCACTGTTATCCGATGTCAAATGAATCCGGTGAACCTTTATGCCCGCGAATGCGAAACTGTTGGCAGTGATTCTCGGCGGAGGAGCAGGGAATCGATTGTTTCCGCTCACTCAACAAAGATCCAAACCAGCTGTGCCATTGGGTGGTAAATACCGCCTCATTGATATCGCGCTTTCCAATTGCATCAACTCTGACATCTTAAGAACGTTTGTACTTACGCAATACAACTCAGCGTCGCTCAACCGGCACATTGCACAAACGTACCGCTTCTCTCGTTTCTCAAATGGCTTTGTAGAAATCATCGCTGCTGAACAAACTCCCGAGAGTCCGCAGTGGTTCCAGGGAACTGCCGATGCTGTTCGCCAGGTCTTGCCTCATTTTAGAGATCTAAGAATCGACACACTGTTGATTCTTTCAGGTGATCATCTCTATCACATGGACTATCGAGACTTCGTGGCCAAGCACTACAGCTCAAAAGCTGATGTAACAGTTTCAGTAATTCCGTGTGAGGCGAAACCGGCGAGTGAATTTGGTTTACTAAAAACTGATGAGACGGGACGCATCATTGAATTCAAGGAGAAGCCGAAAGGTGAAGAGTTGTTGTCGATGCAAGTCGACACTACAAAGCTCGGGCTCGATCCAGCTGAGGCAGCACGCCGACCTTTCCTGGCATCAATGGGTATCTACGTTTTTAAGTACGATCGATTGGAGAGCCTCATCGCAGAAGATCCACAGTGGTTGGACTTTGGTCGTGAGATCATTCCCGCGGCAATCAAGGCCGGTCATGTGCAGGCACACATGTTCGACGGTTATTGGGAAGACATCGGAACGATCGGAGCGTTCTACAGAGCGAATCTTGATCTGACCAGCAAGGTCCCGAAGTTTAATTTGTTCGATGCTGAAGCACCCATCTACACACGTGCTCGTTACCTTCCGCCTTCAAAGATTGAAGAGACACAGATAGACGATTCGATCGTAAGTGATGGGTGCATCATCAACGGGGCGACGATCAAGCACTGCGTGGTCGGTTTGCGCGCGCGCATCTCAAAGGGAACTAACATAGATTCGTCGTACATCATGGGAGCCGATTACTATCAGACGTTGGACGACATGCGTCAGGATTTGAACGACGGCATTCCGCGTGTAGGAATAGGTGAGGGAAGTGTGATCCGTCGAGCGATCATCGACAAGAACACACGCATCGGTAGCGGTGCGCGCCTGCTCAATGAAGCAGGTATTCAAGAAGCGGAGAGTGAAGACGGTTCCTACTACATTCGCGATGGAATAATCATCATTCCAAAGAACGCGGTCATTAAAGACGGTACGGTTATCTGATTATGGCAAGGGGATGGGAAAGCAAAGCGGTCGCTGATCAGATCGAGGAAGGGAAGGAGGCACGCACACGTCGTCCTCAGTCTGAGGAAGACCTAAGTCCTGAGGAGCGGGCCAAGCAAGAGCGACTAGCGTCGTTGCAACTATCCAAGGCAAGACTGTTGGAGCAACTGGAAAGAGCCAAGCACCCTGCCCACCGCGGCGTATTGCTGAACGGGCTGAGGGCCATCGAGAGAGAAATTGACGAACTTCGATCGAGCTGAGGCTTGAAGTTGAAGTTTTTCTTTAACTCAGACGAGACAATTCAAACCCCGAGTTTTTAAAGTCATACTTTAACTAATGCCACCGGAGAAGGTCCCTACCCGCGAATACCACCCCGCAGTTGTTACCCGCAGTGAGGAAGGCAAGAGAAGTCGGACTGCAAGTGTTCCGTCGATAAAACTACCGAAGAACAAAACCAGCGTCGAAGTCGAGGTGAAGGATCGGATAGTCAAGCTCACAAATCTCGACAAGCCGTTCTGGTCAAAGTTGGGCGTCACCAAGCGTGATCTAATTCAGTATTACATCAACATCGCGCCGGTTCTGTTACCGCACTTGCGCGACCGCGCCATGGTGATGAAACGATATCCGAATGGAGCAGGGGAGGACTTCTTTTTCATGAAGCGAGCTCCTTCGCCACGACCACGCTGGATTGAAATCTGTAGCATCGAACACTCGTCTGGCAACGTCATCGACTTTCCGATGATCCAGGATTTGGCCTCGTTGATGTGGGTAATCAACTTGGGCTGCATCGATCTTAACCAATGGTATGCACGCTGTGATGACGTCGATCGACCTGATTATTTGCATTTCGATTTAGACCCTGTTCCGGGTGCGTCGTTTGAAACGGTAATCGAGGCAGCGCTGTTTCTTAAGTCGGCATTTGATGCTTTGAAGATTCCCAGCTATCCGAAGACGACTGGATCAAAAGGCATTCACATCTACATTCCGATTCAATATGGTCCCACACAGAAACAGGTCTGGAATTTCGCCAAACATTTTTCTCATGCTGTCGCTGGCGAGGCACGGGATCTGTTAACTGCTGTCTACCAGGTTTCGAAACGACCAAAGGGAAGGGTACTTGTTGATTACAATCAGAACGCCTGGGGACGTACTTTAGCTTCCGTCTATTCAGTTCGTCCCAACAAGCTCCCGACGGTTTCAACGCCCGTGAAGTGGAGTGAGTTAGAGCGCGGAGTAAAGATTGACGACTTCCGGATAGATAATGTGCCGTCACGAGTGCGACGACTCGGTGATCTCTACAAGCCCCTCCTCTCTGCGAAGGGTCGTTTTCGACTTGAAGCTTACCTTTAACTTTAGCGATTGCCTTGCGACAAAACTGACGTAGAACTTGAACGGTCGGCAGGCCTACACTTGAAGTTAACAGTTAGGTTTTAGGTTATGGTGGCTAATTTAGAGATATGGACAATCGGCCATTCAACTCACTCGTTGGATGAGTTTGTGGAGTTGTTGAAGGTTCACGATATTCAAACGCTCGTTGACGTCCGCAGCTTTCCCGGTTCACGAAGACATCCTCAATTCAATAAACCTGCCTTTGCCGAATCTTTATCTGGCTCAAACATCGAATACATTCATGCGCCGCTACTTGGCGGGCGGCGTCAGGCAAAACCTGATTCACAAAACACCGCATGGAAGAACGCTTCGTTTCGTGCCTATGCCGACTACATGGAAACGGAAAACTTCAAGCAAGGGGTTAGGGAATTACTTGAGGTCGCTGAGAAGCGGAGAACAGTGATCATGTGTGCCGAGTCGTTGTGGTGGCGCTGTCATCGCAGTCTGATTGCAGATTATTTGAAGTCGATCGACGTCACGGTTGAGCACATTTTGAGTAAGAAGAAAACAGAAACGCATTCCTTTACAGCTGCGGCAAGCATTGTGAATGGACGATTGTCTTATCGTGGATTGCTGGGAAGTGAAAGCTGAGAAATAACCTTAACGACGTTAGTGGGCCTTGCTGTGCCAGACTTTTGCCTTCGTACCTTTCTTCCGACGTTTCACTCCTGTCCGTCTGGGAATCTTTGTTGGATCCCCTGTTGCTGCTTTCTTGATGTCACCGCCCTCGTCTTCGGCGATCTCCGCCAGGGTGCGACGCGTCAGGATTGAAACCGGCGCAAGCTCTGTGACTTCTTCAGTAGTCGTGTAGTAGTCGCGATGCTTCAGCAGTAACCACTGACGGCCGCGTGTTCGCACAAGTACCCACGAGCCTTTTAGCTTCTCACCGTTCAAGGAAAACTTTAGCTCTCCCTTTTCTAATGCGGCTGAAACGTCTTCGCCTTTCTTCTCGGGTGAGTAAGTTCCGTAGTCCCAAACCATGACGGTGCCGCCGCCGTATTCGCCTTCTGGAATTACGCCTTCAAATTTTGCGTAATCAACCGGGTGGTCCTCGACCTCCATCGCCAATCGCTTCACAGTGGGATCGAGTGACGGTCCTTTTGGAACTGCCCACGATTTCAGCACACCGTCAGCTTCAAGACGAAAGTCGTAATGCAGTTGTGTGGCCCGATGCTTTTGAATAACAAACATTCGACCGGTACGTGTCCGCTTCCTGGTTGGACCGGGTTCAGGAGTCTTATCAAACTTTCGCTTCTTTTTGTATTCGGTAAGCGCGGCCATGGTAAGGAAGTGAAGCCTAAAGTGATTCCTTAAGTATAGTGAAAGCTTGACGATTCGATGGTAAGGCTTCTTTGCAAACGCAAAGCTAAAGGATCTGTGTTGCTGCCATCTCTTTAATAACCTCTGAATCGTTATCGAAACTTTCGATCGATTCAGGCTCGCTGGGGTCGCCGAATAATTCGCTTTGAATCGGATCTAGTCCCAGAGCTTGTCGTACGCGCGCAAAGCTTCGACGATGAATTGGAAGTGCTCCCAGTTCTTTGAGTGCTCGACAGTGCTCAGGTGTTGGATAACCTTTGTGTGAGGCCAAACCATAGCCGGCGTAAAGTCGGTCCATCTCCAGCATGTGAGCATCTCGGGTTGTTTTGGCGATTATTGAAGCTGCGGCAATACTGGCCGACAGTGCGTCACCGCGAATGATTCCCCGTTGAGGAGTTGTGCAGTTGGGGATCTTCCGTGCATCAACCAGAATAAAATCCGGTTGAGAACTTAGTCCAGTTACGGCAC
>Ga0068860_100004724_pt1 | contig 13890 bp, 11 predicted proteins | sample KBSSwiS32_FD_66597 | JGI IMG/M metagenome (GOLD analysis project Ga0068860, IMG submission 66597) | Switchgrass rhizosphere microbial communities from Kellogg Biological Station, Michigan, USA - KBS Switchgrass S3-2 | ecosystem: Host-associated > Plants > Roots > Rhizosphere > Soil ... | reverse complement strand
TTGCACCTGATGGATCAGGGCCCGGCGCTGGAGATCTGCTGGGTCGTGGCCACGGGCAACGACGCCCGGGCTCATGAGGCGAGGGCCAGTGCGGCCGACTACGCCTCGGCGTCCACCTCGATCGAGGTGATCGTGGGTGATCTACGCGAGGGATACCTGCCCTACATCGGGGGGGCGGCCAAGGACTTCGTCCACGGGGTGGCGGCCCAGTTCGAACCCGACGTGATCTTCACCCACCGGGGCGATGACCGCCACCAAGACCACCGATTGCTGAACGAGTTGGTGGGAAACGCCTTTCGCCGCCAGCCCGTGCTCTGTTTCGAGATCCCCAAGTACGACGGAGATCTCGCCACTCCCAATCTGTACGTGCCGGTCACCACCGAGCAGGCCCATCGCAAGGTTGAACTGCTGACCAAGCATTTCGAGACCCAGGCCACCAAGCAGTGGTTCGATCCGGTGGTGTTCCTCGGGTTGATGCGGCTGCGGGGCGTGGAGTGCGACTCCCCGAGTGGTTTCGCCGAGGGCTTCAGCTGTCGGAAGCTGGCGGTGAGCTGGACGCGCTGATCCGGCCTGGGTCGGGCCGCGGTCGCAGCGAGTCCTGCAGGAACTGGAGCTGGAGCAGGAGAAGGTTCTCGGCCACCACTTCCTGCGGCGTCATGTGAGTGACGCCCGACAGCGGCAGAACATGATGCGGATACCCCGCCGCCAAGAGCGCGGACGACAGTTGCAGGGTGTGGGCTCCCACCACGTTGTCGTCGGCCAATCCGTGGATCAGCATCAATGGTCGCGGCGGCAACTCGGGGTTCGCCATCGCGAGGAGCGAGGTTCGTTCATACGGTCCCGGATCCTGGTTCGGGTCGCCGAGATAACGCTCGGTGTAGTGCGTGTCGTAAAGCCGCCATTCGGTCACCGGCGCGCCGGCGATGGCGGCGTGGAACACGTCGGGACGCCGCAGCACGGCGAGGGCCGCCAGGTAGCCACCGAACGACCAGCCCCGAATGCCGACTCGACCCAGATCGAGCCGCGGCTCGATCTCGGCGGCGGCCCGGAGGGCGTCGACCTGGTCCTCCAGCACCACGGTGGCGAGGTCGTGGTACACGGTCCGTTCCCAGTCGTGGCCTCGACCGGGCGTGCCGCGTCCGTCGACCACCAGCACCGCGAAGCCTTGATCGGCAAACCACTGCGAGCTGCAGTGAGCCAGCGAGCTGGCGATCGCTCGCAGTGCATGGGGGCCGCCGTAGGGGTCCATCAACACCGGCAATGGCTCGGTCGAGGGCTCGCGGGGAAGCAGCAGTGCGGCCTGCAGCTCCCGTTTTCCCAGCCGCAGCATCCGAACGTTGGGCTCGATGATCGGGGTGGCTGCGACCGAACCGATGGTGGCGTGGCCGGGTAACACCTCGAAGGAGGCCGTGGGCTGATCCAACGTCGATGAACGCACCACCACCGTGGAACCGGCGGCGACCGACGTGTGGGTTCCGGGTCGCTCGGTGAGTTGGGTGAGTCCGTCCCGGGTCCATCGAAACACGTGCAGCTCGCTCGGCTCCTGGAGCCAGTTGGCTCCGAGGACCACCGCCTCGGCGCCGATGTCCACCACCGAGCGCACCTGAAGCGCGGTCGGAGTGACGGGTTGGCCGTTCACCAGCAGCCTTCGCACTCCGTCTCGGTCGGCGCAGCACACCAGCTGATCGTTCATCCAGCCCCAACCATGGGCCACGATCTCCACCCATCGGTCATCGGCGTCGGTGAACAACTCGGTGCATGTCCCGTCCGAGCGATCGAAGCCGAGGTACTGGAGGCGGCGTTGATCGCGGGGTTGGACCACGAAGGTCAGCTCGTGGTCGGTCTTCCAACCCACGTCGACCAGATACTCGAATTGCTCCCGGTCCCACTCGACCGGCTGGCGGTGGCCGTCGAGTTCCACCACTGCCAACTGCACGATCGCGTTGGGGGTGCCGGCGGCGGGATAGCGCACGTCTCGGGGCAGGGCCGCCGGGTTCGAGGACTCGGGGATCCACCACTGAGCAACGGGTTCGTTGTCGACGCGGGCCACGGCCAGTCGCTCTCCGCCCGGCGACCACCAAAACCCCGAGGTTCGACTCATCTCCTCGGCCGCGACGAACTCCGCCAGTCCCCAGGTGACTCCGGGCTCCTCGGCGAGTTTGGTCGCCGATCCGAACAGGTCGCTCACCCAAAGCGCGCCCGAGTGAACGTAGGCGATGTGCCGACCGGTGGGATCGAGCTTCGGATCGAACACCGGTCCTTGCACGGTGAGCATCCGTGTCTCGCCGGAGTCCAAGTCGGCCACGAACAGTTCACCGTTGAGGGCGAACGTGGCCTTGGTGAGTTCGCGGTCGACGGCAATCGACACGATCCCGCCGGCGCCTTCTCGCAGCCGCTCCCTCCGCATGGCTTCCTCGGGTGGGAGATGGCCGACGTTGGCGGCCAGCGTGCGGGGATCGACGATCAGTCGTTCCCGGTTCGTTTCCGTCTCATAGAGCCAGAGGTTCTGAACCGGATCGTCGTGGCGCGGCGAGCGGAGAAAGGCCACTCGCCGACCGTCAGGAGACAGTCGCCAACCCTTCGGTTCGCCGAGGCTGCCCCGTTGCGTGCGCGCGTATTGACGAGGGAACGTGTCGTGCGCCGCTGAGCCACTGGCGCGGTCGTGATCCGTCACGTGCTGAGGCCTCTGAGAACGTGCCTGGCTTCTGCGATGCCCACGATCATGTCATCTGGGGCCGGGGTTGGAGAAGCGAGGCTTGTGGTGGTGCCTTCCTAGAGCACTCGGGGCCGGGGAACCGGCACGATGAACTGTCCGCCCCGCGCCACGTACTCCTGCTGTTGGCTCACGATCTCGGTGGCGAAGTTCCATGCCAACAGCAACACGTAGTCCGGCTGATCTTCGACCAGCGCTTCTACCGGACGGATCAGTAGGCCGGCGCCCGGCATGTACCGACCTTGCTTGTGCGTGTTGCGATCGGTCACGAACTCGAGATCCTCGTCGGTCAACCCGCCGTAGTTCAGCAACGTGGCACCCTTGGCCGCCGCGCCGTAGGCCGCCACCGTTTTGCCCTCGCTCTTGAGCTTGGCGCACAAGGCCCGCAGTTCTTCACGGTTGCTGGCGGCGGCTTCGGCGAACTTCTCGTAGTAGCCCGTCTCGGTGAGCCCGACCTCTTTCTCCTCGGCGAGATACCGCTCCGCCACGGGCGAGCGCTCGGGGCTGCGGCTGATGTACCACCGGCAGGTTCCACCGTGGAGGTCGGGGAAGTAAGCGACGTCGTTGAGGTAGAGACCGTGGCGTTGCATGAGGTTGTCGACCGCGGTGCAGGAGAAGTAGCAGAAATGCTCGTGGTAGATCGTGTCGAACTCGCGGTGATCGATCAGCGTTCGGACGTAGGGATTTTCGACCGTGATCACTCCGCCGTCGGCCAGCAGGATGCTCATTCCCTCCACGAACCCGTTCAGGTCGGGAACATGGGCCATCACATTGTTGGCGATGATGAGATCGGCTCCCTTGCTGTCGCCGCGCATCTGGCGCGCCTGGTCCGGGGTGAAGAAGTCGTTGATGGTGGGAATTCCCTTGGCCACTGCGGCTTCGGCCGGACCGCGAGCGGGATCGATGCCCTGCACGGGAACTCCGGCGGCCTGCGCGTACTGCAGGAGGTAGCCGTCGTTGCTGGCCAACTCCACCACCAAGCTGTCGGGCCCCAGGCCGCGCGACCGGATCATCTCGGTCACGTGGGTCTCGGAATGAAGACAGAGCGCGTCGGAGAATGACGAGTAGTAGGGGTAGTCGTCGTCGAAGATGGCTTCGGCCGGAAGCTCATGGCCGAGCTGGACGAGGCTGCATTCCGAGCAAAAGACGATGCCGAGCGGATAGCGATCGAGCGCTTTGGCGGCCTCGGCGGAATCCGTGAGTTCGTTGGCGATCGGCGTGGATCCGAGCGAGAGGACCGGATGAAGATCGGTCGTACCACAGCTGCGGCAGTTCGTGACGGCGGTTGCAATAGACAAGGGGGTCCTCTAACGGTTCGGGGGGCCTCAGCCCGCAAAAGGCAACACCGAAGGATGGCGCGACCATCTTCTCTGATCAAGATCGGCAGGCGATCTCAGAGATGAAGAAATAGTCAAACGCCACCGAGGCTTTGTATCGGGCCTCTGACGACCGAATGGGTATCGTTAACTCCCCGTCTGGCGAGGTGGAAGCGGTCTTGGCTGAAGATGTAGTGATTATTGGCGGCGGCATTGTTGGATTGGCCACCGCCCTCGCCGTCACGGAGCGCTACCCCGGCCGTTCGGTGACGCTCGTGGAGAAGGAGAGCACTCTGAGTGCTCATCAGACGGGTCACAACAGCGGGGTCATCCACTCCGGGGTGTACTACAAACCGGGCAGTTTCAAGGCTCGCTTCTGCCGGGACGGCAATCGGGCGTTGGTGGAGTTTTGTCGCCAGCACCAGATTGCCCATGAAGTGTGCGGAAAGCTGATCGTGGCCACCGAGCCCGAGGAGATCTCCCGGCTCGACACGCTCTACGACCGGGCGTTGGCCCACGGCCTATCGGTCGAACGGCTCGGGCCGGACGGAATCCGTTCGCATGAGCCACATGTGGTCGGGCTGCAGGGCCTTTGGTTGGCCTCTACGGGCATCGTGGATTACTCGGCGGTGGCGGCCAAGTACGCAGAGCTGGTGGCACAGGCCGGCGGTTCGTTGCAGCTGAATTGGAAAGTTGACCAAATCATCACTCATGGTGAGGGACACACTCTGATAAGCGGCGATCGGCGAATCGACGGCCGCTTCCTCATCAGCTGCGCCGGGCTCCAGAGCGATCGGGTGGCCCGCGACTCCGGGGCCGACCCCGGCGCCCAGATCGTGCCGTTTCGCGGCGAGTACTACCAGCTGGTTCCCCATCGTCGCTCGCTGATCAACGGCTTGGTGTATCCGGTTCCCGACCCGGACTTTCCCTTCCTTGGCGTTCACTTCACGCGCATGATCGACGGGTCGGTTCACGCCGGCCCCAACGCGGTGTTGGCCCTGAAACGGGAGGGCTATCGCAAGCGAGACATCAACCTGCGCGACACCGCCGAAGTGTTGCGGTACGAGGGTTTTCGGCACTTGGCACGCCGCCACTTCCGGTCCGGGATGGCCGAGGTGGCTCGCTCGTTCTCGAAGCGGCTGTTCCTGCGGAGTTTGCAGCGCCTCGTGCCCGAGGTCACTCTCGACGACCTCGAGCCGTGTCATGCGGGGGTTCGTGCTCAAGCGCTCATGCCCGATGGCTCATTGGTCGATGACTTTCTGGTGATCCAGAGTTCTCACTCCATTCACGTCTGCAATGCCCCTTCGCCCGCGGCCACCGCGTCGCTGGAAATCGGCCGTCACGTGGCCTCCCAGATGGAGCTCGCATCGTGATCATGGGTGGTTTTTGCCGTGCTCAGAGCCACTATCGCAAGACAACCTCAACCCGCCGGGGGCACCCTTGCACCTGGTTAGGTGGCGTGGTTTCATGACCTATCCCCTCAACCACGCGTCTGTGAGGTACTCGTGAAGGTGGCCATATTGGCTGGCGGCCTTGGTAGCCGCCTGTCCGAAGAAACCGAGACCAAGCCCAAGCCGATGGTGGAGGTCGGCGGCAAGCCGATCCTCTGGCACATCATGAAGTACTACGCGGCCTTTGGGTATCACGACTTCGCCATTGCTCTCGGTTACAAGGGTGAAGCCATCAAGCGCTACATGGTCGACTACGCGGCGTTGGCGAGCGACCTCACCGTCTCGCTCAAGGACGGCCGCTACATGACCCATGTGAGCGACGCGGATGACTGGCGGGTCGACCTAGTCGACACCGGGCAGAACACGCAGACCGGTGGCCGCATCAAGCGATTGGCGCCCCATCTTCAGGGCGGCACGTTCATGCTGACGTGGGGAGACGGCCTGTCCACCGTCGACCTCGACGCACTACTGGCCTTTCACCGTTCGCACGGCAAGTTGGCCACGCTCACCGCGGCCCGCCCGCCCGCCCGGTTCGGGCATCTCGACATTGGCGAGAGCGGGCTGATCACCGAGTTCTCGGAGAAGCCGCAAACCGGCGAAGGCTGGATCAACGGTGCGTTCTTCGTGTTGGAACCGGCCATCTTCGACTACATCGCCGGTGATGAGACCCAGTTCGAAAAGGAACCGCTAGAGAATCTGGCCAAAGACGGTCAGCTCATGGCGTACCAGCACTACGGCTTCTGGCAGTGCATGGACACGATTAGAGATCGCAAGCTGCTCGAGACGCTTTGGTCGTCGGGCCAAGCCCCCTGGAAAATTTGGAGTGAATGATATGCGCATCCTTGTTAGCGGTCACGATGGCTACATCGGCACGGTGCTGGTGCCCATGCTGCAGCAGCGGGGCCACGATGTAGTCGGGCTCGACAGCTTTCTGTTCTCCGAATGCGTATTCGCTCACGACGTAACGCCCGTGCCGGCGATCCGTTGCGACATCCGCGACGTCACCGCCGATCAGCTCGAGGGCTTCGACGCGGTCATACACTTGGCGGCTCTGTCCAACGATCCGTTGGGCGACCTGAACCCCGACGTCACCTACGACATCAACCACCGCGGCACGGTGAACTTGGCCAAGGCGGCGAAGACGGCCGGAGTTCGTCGCTTCCTCTTCTCCTCGTCGTGCAGCCTCTACGGCGCCCACGGTGACGCTCCCATCGACGAGTCGGCCGCCTTCAACCCCGTCACTCCCTACGGTGAGTCGAAGGTGCTCAGCGAGCGAGATCTCACCGAGATGGCCGACGATTCGTTCAGCCCCACGTTCCTTCGCAACGCCACCGCCTTTGGTGTGTCTCCTCGACTGCGCGGCGATCTCGTGGTCAACAATCTGGTGGCCTATGCCATGAGCACCGGCGAAGTTCGCATGAAGTCCGACGGCACTCCGTGGCGACCGCTCGTGCACATCGAAGACATCTCGCGGGCGTTCACCGCTCTGGCCGAGGCGCCGCTCGAAGACGTGCATCTGCAGGCCTTCAATGTGGGCCGCTCGGAGGAGAACTACCAGATTCGCGACGTTGCTCGCATCGTGGAAGAAGTGGTACCCGATTCGAAGATCTCCTTCGCCGACGGCGCCAGCCCTGACAAGCGCAACTACCGAGTCAACTGCGACAAGATCGCGGCAGCGATTCCCGGGTTCCAGCCGGTGTGGACCGTGCGCAAGGGCGTGGAGGAGCTGTACGACGCATACAAGAGCATCGGTCTCACCGAGGACTATCTCGTGAGCGGCAACCTTCAGCGCATCGCCTACGTGAAGGACCAGATCGGCGCCGGCAAGCTCACCACCAGCCTGCGTTGGACCGCGGGCTGAGTGACCACGAGAGCCGACGACAACGCGATGGCCACGATCAACCTCCCCTGTCCGGCCTGCGAGCATGAGGGCCTAGAACTGTTCTACGAGCAGGCGAAGGTTCCGCTCAACTCGATGCTGCTGCTCAAGACGGCCGAGGAAGCCAAAAGTTTCCCCACGGGCGCGCTGCGGGTAGCCGTGTGCCCCGAGTGCGGTTTCGTGACCAACACCGCTTTCGATCCCGGATCGGCGGAGTACTCGGTGCGCTATGAAGCGTCGCAGGCTTACTCGCCCCGCTTCAACGAGTTCGCGAAGGGTCTGGCCCAGCGTTGGATCGACAAGCACGACATCCACAACAAGGTGGTATTGGAGATCGGCTGCGACAAGGGCGATTTCCTCGCCCTCATGTGCGAGCTGGGAAACAACACCGGGATCGGCCTGGATCCGGCCGTGGATCCCACCCGGCAGGCCGAGGGTCCGGCCGCCGAGCGGATGACCTTCATCGCCGACTTCTACTCCGATCGCTACGCCGACCTGCCGGCCGACGTGATCCTGTGCCGGCACACCCTCGAGCACATCCCCGATGTTCGGCGTTGGATGACCGGCATCCGGGCCGCGATCGGAGACCAAGGCGATGCCCTGGTGCTGTTCGAGATTCCCGATGTTCGCCGAGTGCTGGAGGAAGGGGCGTTCTGGGACATCTACTACGAGCACTGCTCCTACTTCACCCTCGGATCGTTGGCTCGCCTGTTCCGGTCGACCGGGTTCGAGGTCACCAACCTCGAGACCGATTTCGATGACCAGTACCTGCTGATCGAGGCGCGGCCGTCGACCACTCCGGGCGCCGGCCGTCCGCTCCCCGAGGAAGACGACCTGGCGCTCACCGTTCGAGCGGCGGAGCAGTTCGTGGGGGGCTTCAACCGGCAGATGGCGGAATGGCAGAGCATGGTGACCGAGGTCGCCGATGGAGGCGGGAAAGTGGTGGTGTGGGGCGGCGGCTCCAAGGGCGTGGCCTTCCTGCTGGCCCTCGGACTCGACGAGTTCGTGCCTTTTGTGGTGGACGTGAATCCGTTCAAGCAGGGCAATCACCTGGCCACCACCGGGCAAAAGGTGGTGGCTCCGGAGTTCCTGCGGGAGTATCAGCCTCAACTCGTGATAGCCATGAACTCGATCTACCGCGACGAGATCCAGAGTCAACTCGATGAGCTCGGGGTTTCGGCCAAGCTAGTGACCGTCTGAAAGGACTGGCGATGAACTCCGTCAACCTTGATCCCGCCCACGACGATCGCACATTGCTCGACCTGGTCTACGGCGGCGACTTCGTGGTCTTCTCCCCGCGCCCGAGCGTGGCCGCGCTGGCCGCCTTCGCGGGCGAGATGCTCGAGGCGGCGTTTGCTCCACACCATCCGACGCAGGCCCAGTTCCACATGCCCGTCGAGCAGTGGGTCGAGATCTTCGCTCCGGTGAAGCCGGCGTTCATTCACCACCCCAAGACCATGCGCCTGCTGCAAGACATCGTGGACGACCTCTCGTTGGACCCCGACCAGTGGTTCCTCGATGTGCCCCGCCTTCGCGGCGTCACCTGCAACGGGTACCTCACGTCCGGGGTGGGGTACGCGCATCATCCCCATCGCGATACCTGGTATTCGGCGCCAATGCAGCAGATCAACTGGTGGCTGCCGATCTATGAGTATGAGTCGAACAGCTCGATGGCGTTTCACCCCCGGTACTTCGATCGCGCCGTGCGAAACGAATCGAACGAGTTCAACTACTACGAGTGGAATGCCACCGGCCGTAAAGACGCTTCCAAGATGATCGGCAAAGACACTCGCCGTCAGCCCCATGCCACCGAAGACCTGGATCTCGATGACGTCCGTCTCGTGTTGCCGGTTGGCGGGGTGCAGCTGTTCTCTGGTGCGCAACTGCACTCCACGGTGGCCAACACCTCCCCCTTGAGCCGCTTCAGCATCGATTTCCGCACGGTGTTCCTGGCCGACCTGGAGTCGGGGCGGTCGGCTCCGAACGCCGACTCCCAACCCACGGGCACATCCCTGCGCGACTTCCGGCGGGCTCGCGATCTGGCGCCAATGCCCGACGACGTGGTGGCCAAGTACGACATTGAGGGCCTCGATAGCAACGCCGTGTTGGTGTTCGAGCCTGAATCCCTGCCTCGGGTCTGACCGGGTATGCCCCTCGTCACCGTCGGGATCCCGACCTACAACCGTTCGAAACTGGTACGCCGGGCCATCGAAAGCGTCTTGGCGCAGTCGCTGACCGACATCGAGATCATCGTCGGCGACAACGCGTCGTCCGACGACACCGGTGAGGTGGTCAAGTCGTTCGATGATCCCCGCGTGCAGTATCTCCGCCGCCCGGAGAACATCGGCCATTACCGCAACGAGAGCGATCTGCTGCGGTCCGGCACGGCGCCCTACGTGTCGGTGCTGTTCGACGACGAGGTGATGGCCCCCACCAACCTCGAGCGCAAGTTGGCCGTGCTTCAGTCGGATCCCGACATCGCCATGGCTCATTCGGCCTTCTTCCGGATGTCGACTGACGGGCGCGTCGTGAAGGACCATGAGGAGTGGTGCTCGCTCGATCGCGACACGGTGGAGACCGGCGAAGAGTTCATCGAGCGCACCTTCGAGCGCCCGTGCCGGGTGCACGTGGCCACCACCGTGATTCGCCGGGACGTGGCCAACCAGGTGGCATTTCGCGAGGAAGACAAGCCTGCCGACGATCATGCCCTCTGGTTGCAGATCGCTCGCTTCGGCAAGATCGCGTACCTCAACGACGCGCTGGCGAGTTTCTGCGTGACCGAAGGCTGGAGCTCGGAGAACGGCTACATGTCGATCGACGGCGTGGCCTATCGCGAGCGTTTCGACCGGGTCGTGGGCTTTCGTGAGGTGCTCGAGCGGTTCCTGGTTCAGCAGCAGTATCCCCCGGAGCGGGAAGCCGCGCTCCGTCACGCCATGGATCGCAGCTGGCGTCGGCAGCTGTGCCAAGCCGTGCGCGACGAAGAGATCCATTCCCCCAAACCGGTCCGGTCCACGCTGGAAGTTATCGGTCGGGCCGCCCGGCTCGATCCGTTGGTACTGGTGAACTCGAGCATGCCTCGGGCATTGGCTGGCCGCGCTCGGGAGATCGTGCGTCGCGAACGGTCTCGGGCCTCCTGACCGTGCGGGTTTTGCTGGTCCATAAGTTCTTTGGTGTCACCGGAGGCGCCGAGGTCTTTTTTCACGAGGTTGGACGGGTGCTGCAAGAGAATGGCCACGAGGTGGGCTACTTCAGCACCGACAACTTGGACGATGCGGATTCGGATCGCGTCTATCCGCAAAAGAACGTGTGGTTCGGTGAAGACGCCGACTATTTGGGCGGTTCGGCGCTGCAGCGCGCGCGGCAGTTTCCCTCGATGGTCTACTCCCGCAAGAACCGTCGTTCGTTCGCCCAGGTCCTCGAAGAGTTCAAGCCCGACATCGTCCACGCCTTTGCGATCTATATCACCATCACGCCGAGCGTTCTTGATGCGTGTCGGGCCGCCGGGGTGCCGGTGGTGATGTCGTGTAATGACTACAAGCTCGTCTGCCCCAACTACAAGATGTACCACCACGGCAACATCTGCGAGGCATGTCAGGGCAAGAAGTTTTACCAAGCCACGCTCAAGCGATGCGCCAAGGACTCGCTCTCCTTCAGCGCCGCCAGCACGGTGGAGGCGTATTTCCATCGTGTCCGCGGCACCTATCGCAAGGGCGTGCACACGTTCTGCTTCGCCAGCGAGTTCATGGCCCGCAAGACACTGGAGTTCTGGGGCGAGAACTCCATCAACTGGCGGATCCTGCGCAACCCGTTCGACGCTCAGGCCAGCCAGGCCCATCCCGAAACCCGTGACTACCTCTTGTACTTCGGGCGACTCATCGAGGAAAAGGGCGTCGATCGGCTCGTGCGGGCCATGGCCCAAGTGCCGCAGGCCCGGTTGGTGATCGTCGGTGACGGCCCCGATGCGGGCGCGCTCGCCGATCTGGCCCGCCAGCTCGACCTGACCAACGTGGAGTTCGTGGGGCCGAAGTGGGGCGACGAGCTCGACGAGCTGCTCGACTTCTCGCGGGCCGTGGTGGTGCCCTCGGTGTGGCACGAGAACTTTCCGTACGTGATCCTGCAGGCCTTCGCCCGGGGTAAGGCCGTGATCGGCACCGAGGCCGGCGGTATCCCGGAGCTGGTACGGCACGAAGAGTTCGGCTTCGTCTATCCGCCCGACGACGTGGCGCGCCTGGCCGCTCTGCTGGGCCGGGCCTGGGACGAGCCCGAGGCCACGCGGGAGATGGGCTTGGCCGCCAAACGCTGGGTCGACGATCAATTCAACGATGAGCGCTTCTACCAGAGCGTGATGGAGATCTACCAAGAGGTCGTGCCGTGCACGCCCTAGTCACCGGTGGAAACGGGTTCATCGGATCTCATCTGGTGGATCGGCTGCTGGCCGACGGTGACCACGTGAGGGTTCTGGATCGTGGACCGGAGCGGTTTCGGCCTCCGTTGGAGGGTGTCGACTACCGCACCGGCTCCGTGGAGGATCCGTTCGCTCTGGCCGAAGCGCTTCAGGGCATCGAGGTGGTGTACCACCTGGCGTCCACCACGGTGCCGTCGACCTCCAACCTCAACCCGGTGGCCGACGTGGAATCCAACCTCGTAAGCGCCCTCAATCTCATCGACCAGATGTCGAATGCCGGGGCCAACCGGATCGTGTTTCTGTCGTCGGGTGGCGCCATCTACGGCAACCCGCGCCGACTGCCGGTCGACGAGGATCATCCCACCGATCCGATCAGCTCCTATGGGGTGGTCAAGCTCGCCATCGAGAAATACCTCGGCATGTACCAGCACCTCAAAGGACTACGACCGATCGTGGTCCGTCCGTCCAATCCCTACGGTCCTCGTCAGTCCACGGCCGGAGTTCAGGGCGCGGTGTCCACGTTTCTCTACCGCATCTTGACCGGTGAGCAGATCGAGATCTGGGGAGATGGCACCGTAGTGCGCGATTACCTCTACATCACCGATCTGGTGGATCTCTGTGTCCGGGCCGGTCGTTCCGAGCAATGCGGGGTCTTCAACGCGGGGTCGGGCGAGGGCCATCGCCTCCTCGACATTCTGCGAGCCGCCGAAGCGGTTTCCGGGCAGGAGGCCAATGTGCGCTTCCTTCCCAGTCGCCAGTTCGACGTGCAGGAGGTTGTGCTCGACAACCGGCGAGCCCGAGAGGGGCTGGACTGGTCGCCCGAGTATTCGTTGGAGGCCGGCATCGCAGAGCATTGGAAGTGGTTGTGTTCGGTCCACTGAGAACCTGGCGATGACGGCGCCGTCCGCCCGTCGACCGACGGTAGCCATTCTGGGCACACGAGGGATACCCGCCAAGCATGGAGGTTTCGAGACCTTTGTGCACCGGCTGGCCCCGTATCTGGTGGGCGCCGGCTGGGATGTGTCGGTCTACTGCCAGGAAGACGAGGGCCGCTCCGTGTGGTGCGACGACTGGAACGGAGTGAGGCTGGTGCACGTGCCGGCGGTTCGTTCGGGCGCCATCGGCACCGCCCTGTTCGACCTGCGATCGACACTGCATGCCCGCCGGGAGCGCCCCGACGTTGCGGCGGTGTTCGGATACAACACCGGTGTCTTCGCCGCCTTGCTGCCCCGTCGAACCGCCGTGGTCATCAACATGGACGGCCTCGAGTGGAAGCGGGAGAAGTGGGGACCGGTGAACAAGTCGTGGCTGTGGGCCAACGAGGGCTATGCCCTGTGGGCCCGCAATCGCCTCATCGCCGATCATCCCGAGATCAAGGCCCACCTGCTCGAGCGGCGCGATCGAGGCGGCATCTCGGTGATCCCCTACGGCGCCGACGCCACCCAACCGGGCGACCTTGCGGCACCCAATCCTCTCGGGCTCGAGCAGCGCAGCTACGGCCTCCTGATCGCCCGGCCCGAACCGGAGAACTCGGTGTTGGAGATCGTGCGGGCGTTCTCTCGGCGGCGGCGCGGCTACTCGCTGGTGGTTCTCGGAACCTATGACCCCGCGCACCCATACCAGGGTTCGGTTCTCGAAGCGGCGTCGGACGAGGTGATTTTCCCCGGGGCCATCTACGACCCTGACTTTGTGCGGGTGTTGCGCGTGCAAGCAGGCTTCTTCATGCTCGGTCACAAGGTGGGCGGCACCAATCCCACGCTGGTGGAATCGTTGGCCGCGGGCAACCCGATCCTGGCCATCGACACGAAGTTCAGCCGCTGGGTGGCCGCCGACGCCGGCCGGTACTTCGGCGGCGAAGCCGAGTGCGCGGAGCTGCTCGACTCGATCGGAGACGAGATCCGCTTCGACGATGCGGCCCGGGCGCGCAGCCTGGCGGTGTTCGATAGCCGGTTCCGATGGGAGCCGGTGCTCAGCGCCTACCGGGACGTTTTTACGGCCGCCCGCGCCGGGGCCGAGACACCCTTCGCGAGCTGGCCACCGGCGTAGCCCACGGGCCGAGCCGGTTAGCGACGGTTTCCGAATACCGGGGTGCGGCGCTCGTCTTCGGGACGGCTGAGCGGGCTGTT
>Ga0068860_100004722_pt1 | contig 13895 bp, 10 predicted proteins | sample KBSSwiS32_FD_66597 | JGI IMG/M metagenome (GOLD analysis project Ga0068860, IMG submission 66597) | Switchgrass rhizosphere microbial communities from Kellogg Biological Station, Michigan, USA - KBS Switchgrass S3-2 | ecosystem: Host-associated > Plants > Roots > Rhizosphere > Soil ... | reverse complement strand
TCTTTCACGAGCGATGCCCTACTTGGCGACCGCCGCAGTTCGGACCGATGGAGGGATCGCTACACGGCGGGGCATTCCGGGCACAATCATCGGGACCTGCTGGCGATACGCAGCATACTCCGGATGCTTGGCGATCAGATCACGCTCTTCAAGTTGAATGGCGACGAAGATGTAGGCCGTCGTCACCACCGCGAAGAACAAGTGAGTTACGGTCATCACCGGAGCGCTCCAGAAGATGCATAACCAACCGATATACAAAGGATGACGAACCACGCGATAGAGCAACGGCGTGCCAAACTCCAAGTCTGATTGCGACTTGCCAAATAGGTGCCGCCAGACCTGTCGAAGGCCGAACAAGTCGAAATGGTTGATGACGAAGGTGGCGAACAGCAACAGTACCCAGCCAAAGGCATATCCCCCGTAGAGCAACAGCTTGGCCAGTTGGCTCTGAACATCCCACACCGTTCCGCCCAGCGGCCGCCACTGCCAGAACAGCAACAGCATTGCGGCACTGCTTGCCAGTACGTAAGTACTTCGCTCGATGACTTCCGGTATTACGCACGTCAGGACACGTTTGAACGCCGGACGCGCCATGACACTGTGCTGTAGAGCGAAAAGGACCAGGAGCCCTAGATCGATCATGAGGGCGGTTTCCCATGGACCATCCGCCGCGGAGTCCATCGACTTCGGCACCCCGAAGTTGCCGATAAACCCGGCTAGGTATAGAAATGTGGCTAGACAGGCGGCGTAACTCGCCGCGCCGTATAGGAAGCTGAAAATGCGATTTATGTCTATTTGCTCCTTGCTCTGGACTTCGTCGGTAAACCGAGAAGTGCTCTTCACGGCTACAATTGTGCAGTGCCCCTGCTTGAACAACCATGCCCGAGCGTCCCGGTGTTTTGCTCGAACGGCTCGCGCCTGCGAACCGGTTTGCCGAAAGGATCAGGGAGTTTGCAGATAGACCAAATCATCGTATGGACGCGTTTTCACAAATTCTGAGTGGAGTCCAGTTGAACGGCGCTGTGTTCTTCCGTGCGGAATTCTCGGCGCCGTGGGGACTCACGGCTCCCCCGGCGAAAATGATGGTCGGCCACTGCCGGCGTGGGAACCGAGCACCTCGTCGTGCTCTACCACTTGGTTATCGATGGCGGGGCCGTGGTCGAGTTGCTTGACGGACAGCCGACCGAGTTGAACCCCGGTGACATAGTCGTTTTCCCACATGGCGACTCTCATCACATGAGTAGCGGTGCCGGAAAACGGCCGTTCCCGAACTATGGGATCAACGCCAAAATAGAAGCGCGCGACTTGTCTCCCTTGCGTGCCGGCGGCGGTGGTATCGTTTCGCGGTTCGTATGTGGCTACATGAGTTGCGATCCGCATCTCAGCCGTCGAATCCTAAGTGGCCTGCCACCGGTCTTCAAAGTCAACATCAGGACGGATACCTAGGGACTCTGGTTGGAGAATTCCATTCTCCACCTGGTTGAAGAAGCCGCTTCGGGACGAATCGGAAGCGATGCAATGCTCGCCAAGCTATCAGAAGCTTTGTTCGTGGACACCTTACGGCGCTACGTGGCTAGCTTGCCCAACAACAGACGGGATGGCTCACGGGAGTGCGCGATCCCATAGTGGGAAAAAGTCTCGGTTTACTGCACAGCCGCATTGCGCACCCCTGGACGATCGAGAACCTTGCCGATGACGTAGGCATTTCGCGGTCCGCTCTGGTGAAACGCTTTACGCGTTATCTCGCCGAGCCTCCGATGACGTACCTAACGCGCTGGCGGCTTCAAGTGGCCGCTCGATCTCTTGAGAGGACTGCGCGGGGCGTGGCCGAGATTGCCGCCGAGGTCGGATACGAATCGGAAGCTGCCTTTAATCGCGCATTCAAGAGGGAGTTCGGGCAACCTCCGGGCCGATACCGCAGCGATCGTAGGTCGCTCTCAGCCTGACACTCATCAGACGGCTATTCCGCAAGAAATGCCTCAACTTTTGAAGGGATTGTCGGGAGGCTGCGCGCGAAAACCTTGTCTGCCTACCGCTGGCAAGAGTTTCTTTCAGACACAGAAAAAAGCAGCGTTCGCGCAGAAAACACCTTTGTGCAAAGAATGAGGGACGATCGATCAAGTCTTCCTGGCCGCTCTGATCGCATAATCGGAGCGGAAAGAGAGTGATTACATGAGTTCGCTTCAAGAAGAGACAGTGGTGGCCGAGCCACAAAGCGCGGCCAATTACAAAATCGGAGGTTCCATGGGACGTCGGGCTGAATTACTGGCGAAACGCATCGAGGAAGGCGCCGCCGGTCTGGCCGCCGTTGCGGCAGGCCTCTCGGACGTCGAGTGGCATACGCCGATGTCCGCCAAGGACCGGCGTGCGGTCGGCGTGATAGTGCACCATGTGGCCAGCATGTACCCTATCGAGATCGACTTGGCGCGGGCCGTCGCCAACGGAAAAGCTGCGCCGGAAGTCACGTGGGAGCTTGTCGCCGAGATCAACAGCAAACATGCTCAGGAACAAGCGGGAGTCACCAAGGCGGCAACTCTCGATCTCCTGCGCCGGAACAGCGGGGAGGCGGCAGCAGAGGTGCGTACATTCACGGATGAAGAGTTGGACGGGTCGGCGCCCATTGGGCTGACCTTCGGCGCGCCTGTCACCGCGCAGTTCATCATAGAAGATCACGCACTTCGGCACAGCTGGCATCACTTGGCCGGTATCCGCCGGGCATTGGGCCGCTAAGGTTCCCGATGTATCGGTCGTCGTACGGAGTTCAAGAAGAACAGAAGTTCAAGCTGATGGCTGTTTTGGCCCATCCGGACGACGAATCCATGGGCTTTGGCGGGACGCTGGCCAAGTATTCCGCTGAAGAAGTCGAGACCTACCTGGTTACAGCGACGCGTGGGGAACGGGGCCGTTTCTTTTCACCGGACAAAAAGACTGAACCTGCTGAGGTCGGCCGTGTGCGTGAAGCTGAACTTCGAGAGGCCGCGGCTGTGCTTGGGGTTCGCGAAGTTTTGATTCTGGGCTACCCCGATGGAGCCGTCGACCAGATCGATGCCGCTACTGCCATCGCGGCAATTGTCCAGCAAATCCGGCGGGTTCGGCCCCACGTAGTCGTCACATTTGGCCCGGATGGAGCTTATGGCCACCCTGACCACATCGCCATCTCGCAGTTCACGGCGGCCGCTGTCGTGTGTGCCGCCGATGCAGGTTATGGTGCCAGGGACGGCTCCCGCGGTGGCCCGTCTTCTGCTCATCGAGTTGCCAAGCTCTACAACCTGGCATGGCGAAATGACAAGTGGCAGGCCTACCAGGCCGCCTTTCGCAAGCTGACTTCGATGGTGGATGGAGTTGCGCGCCAGGCGAATCCCTGGCCTGACTGGGCTGTAACCACCGAGGTCGACACGTCTTCCTACTGGCCGGTCGTTTGGAAAGCTGTATGCTGCCACCAGACACAAGTGTCCATGTACGAACGGCTGGGACAGCTTTCGGAAGAGCAGCAGAAGGTACTTTGGGGCTCCCAGGAGTTCTACCGCGTTCACAGCGCTGCCAACGGAGGCCGCAAGTTGGAAAACGATCTGTTTGAGGGACTACGGTAAATGAGTATGTTTTCTTCTCTCGCCGCTGAGGCAAAAACCCGCTCAGCTCCTCTCGAAATGACGGAGGAGCAATTTCGCTCGCTCGGCCACGATCTGGTCGACCGTATCGCCGGCTTCCTGGGCTCTTTGCGCGGACGTGCAGTCACGCCGGCGGAGTCCCCGGATAGAGTCCGCACAGCATTAGACTCCGCGCGGACGCTGCCCGAACAAAGCGCAGAGGCTGGCGCCCTGCTTCAGAACGCCGCCGATCTGCTGTTTGATCACTCTCTGCTCAACGGACATCCCGCCTTTTACGGGTACATCACGTCTTCCGCCGCCCCCATCGGAATGCTCGCGGAGTTGTTGGCGGCTGCCGTAAATGCCAACGTCGGTGCCTGGAAGCTGTCCCCTATGGCCACCGAAATAGAAGCACAGACGATTCGCTGGCTTGCACAATTCATCCGCTATCCGGCCGATTGTGGCGGCTTGCTTCTGAGCGGAGGCAACATGGCCAATCTTACGTGTTTCCTGGCCGCCCGTGCCGCAAAAGCCAGTTGGGACGTTCGAAAGCAAGGCGTCGCCGGCGGGCCGCGCATGTTGGCTTACGCTTCCACGGAAACACACACCTGGATACAGAAAGCCGTCGACCTCACGGGGCTCGGCACAGAAGCGATTCGCTGGATCGGCGTCGACAAGCGGCAGCGCATGGATCTTGCTGCCCTGAAAGCTCAGTACAAGCGGGATCTTGAAGAGGGTTACCGGCCATTTCTCGTGGTGGGGTCCGCCGGAACCGTTAGCACAGGGGCCGTGGATCCGCTGCCGGATTTGGCGGCCTTCTGCCAAGAGTGCAAATTGTGGTTCCATGTGGACGGCGCATACGGCGCCTTCGCCGCTGGGATACAGGAAGCGCCTGCGGATCTCATGGGCTTGACTGCTGCGGACTCAGTGGCGGTCGATCCCCACAAGTGGCTGTACGCCCCACTCGAAGCCGGATGCGCGTTAGTCCGTGATCCTGCGGCTTTGCGCAATGCATTTTCTTACCACCCGCCCTACTACAGCTTTGACGTCGAGGCCACGAATTACTATGATCTCGGGCCGCAGAACTCGCGCGGTTTTCGCGCGCTCAAGATTTGGCTTGCCCTGCAGCAAGCGGGTGCGGCAGCCTATCGTCAGATGATCGGGGAAGACGTGGTATTGGCCCGCCACCTCTACGAACTGGCGGCAGAGCACCCTGAATTGGAGGCGTTCTCGCACAACCTAAGCATTACGACACTGCGCTACGTTCCGTTAGAACTACGCGCCAGTGTGGGCTCCGAGCAGACAGAGGCGTACCTGAATCGTCTGAATCAACTCCTGCTGACGCACTTTGAGAACAGCGGAGAGGCGTTCTGCTCCAATGCTCTCCTCGAGGGGAAAAGCGCTTTGCGGTTCTGCATCGTCAACTTCCGAACCTCAACCGGCTACATCGAGGCCGTGCCGCCATTAGTGGCACGCCTCGGCCGCCAGGCTCACGCCGAAATGAGCCGTCAATGATTTGTCGCAGGATCCCCTGCAAGAATGTCTCTGTGATTCTGCCGACTACACCGGTTCTTGAACTTTGCCAAGTCAGCATACTCGCATCGTGGTAGCTCCGCAGGATAGGTACATGCGCTGCGTCCGCTGAACACGAAGAAACGCCGTTGTTGAAAACGCGGCGATACCTGGCGAGAACAGCCCTTCGCACGAGAAACCAATTCCTGGCGATGTGGGGATTTCACAACAGCAATCCCGGGTAACGCTCAGGTCTTGGTTCGGCCGGCTTGTGGAACTGACGTGACGCCGAGATATCGGGACTAATGAGACGAACTCGTCGGTTAGTTTTAATCGAACCATGTCAGGTGGCACATAACTCTATGCCACTGGCACCATGAGCATTGTTGATGGAAGGGTAGCCGACCATACGGGATCTATCCGCGGACGTGGTCTTACTTCTTCAGCCGCGCAGTCCAGTTCTGCACAACCGTGACGGGTTCGGCATTGTCTTCCGCGGCGCGGCGGGCCAAAATACGCTGCCCGTCGGCAGAAACGTCGTAGTAAAACCCGACGCCGTCCATCACTGGTCCAAACAATGGACGAACCTCGCCCACATCGAGAGCGTTTCCCTTGATAATGATTTCGGCGGCCATCAGGCGCTGATCCGGCGCAACATAAAAGAGTTCCTTGCCATCCTGCCGCCAGCGTGGAACGACTCCTCCTGCGATCGAAATTTGGCGCTTGCCGCCTTCAGTTTCACCGGGACCGTGGAAGGGCGTGACATAGATTTCGTTGCGGCCCGATTCGTTGGATTGATAGGCTACCCATTTCCCATTTGGAGAAAATTGTTGGTATGACTCTCGAAAGGGTGTGCGCATGAGCGGATACGGCTTATGCGCGATATTTAGCTTATCTCCCTCGCCGGTAAGGGTAGAATCCAGATATCGTCGTTCGCCGAGGATTCTCTGACAATATAGAGGAGAAAATTCCCGTCAGGCGACCAACTCGCCGAGAAGATCGGTCGAGCGTCATCTAGTAATAGGCTCTCCGTTCCACTTCCATCGGATGCTTTCCGGTAGAGACCAAATCGTTCACTGCGCCGGGAGAAAATGATTTCGCGCCCATCCGGTGACCAGACGGGATCCGAATCAGTCGCCGGATCAAAGGTAAATCGCGAACGAAGGCCGGGGGCGACATCGTAGATCCAAATGTCCCGATTTCCTGCAGAGTCCGCAACCGCCGCCCGCCGCCGATCCGGTGACATTTGAAAGTTGCCCAGACCGCTTGGCTCTCCGAGGGTTCCGAGTTGCTTGCCGGACCGATCAAACCAAGTCAATCGGTAAAGTCCACCGTTCGTTCCGGTTCTGTATTCCAGCAAGCCATCAGGTGTAGCGGAGAACTCCGCATAAGCATATGAAACTTGCCGTTGAATCTGCTCAGCTACGGCGACCGCTGCACCCGTAATCGCCAAATTGCGCAGGTCAAAAGGTTGCGCTATGAGTGTAGTTTCGCGGACAAAAAGAACGTGTCCCTTTGAAAACATAGGTTGGGAATCGGCTTCGCCAATGATCTTGTCAAACTGAGAATCAAGTTCTCCGACGTGAATGGTCGTGTGATCTTCGGACGGCCCGGTGGTCGCGGCATAAAGATAGTGCTTACCATCGGGAAGGAACCAGGGCCAGCGGTGAGAGTATTCGCCTTGCCGCAGTGTGGTGGCTGGGGTTGCTGTACCACCTTCCGCCTTGATACGCATTAGTGGTCCTTGCGAAGACGCGAACAGAATTACTCCTTCAGGGCTCCACGAACCCCCACGGTGGGTGGAATCGTCCGCCAAGACCGTAGCGGGGCCGCCGGCGACGTCTATCCGCCTGAGCTTACCTCCCGCGCCGAACCCGATCGAGCGTCCATCGGGCGACCAAAAGAAGTTATAGGGCGACCCGCCACTGCCCGGCAACGGCCTAGCAGCCAATTCGTCCAGCGCCCGCACCAGGATTGGCCGTTCCGCCGTTGGCTGAAAAGCGATCCATCGGCCATCTGGAGAAAGTCGCGTCAATGGATTCCCGCCCGCACCCTCGGGCAAAGGGACCTGAAACAGCAGGCTACGTTCTTCGGGCGGCATTTCGCTGAAGTGGAAGATATTCGCGGGCATGAGCGCAAGTAGAAAGAATGCCGCGATGCACCAGGGCAGCCACGATCTGTGCCGGGGCGCAAGTGGAGGTTGCGCTGATTGTGCCGTCAGTCCCGCTGCCTCCGGGCCAAATAGCAGTCTCCGCGCATCGCTAATCGAGGCAAGCCTCTGTTTGCGATCCTTCTCCAGGCACTAGCGGAGCAGTCTGTGAACGCGAAGCGGGGCGGCAGAAATGTCGGGATCTTTATTCAAGACTCCACCGAGAATTTCTACTGTCGTTTCGCCCGCGAATAGTTTCTTGCCAGTGAGCAGCTCGTAGAGAATCACACCAAACGACCAGATATCTGAGCGCCGGTCGGCCGCCTTATCCTTAGCTTGCTCGGGAGCCATGTAGGCTGCAGTTCCGAGAATCGTGCCCGCCTGCGTAGCACCGATGGTTAACGTTGGAGAGTTCTCAGGATCGCCATCTTGCGCGGCCGGAGGGTCCATGGCTTTCGCCAGCCCGAAGTCTAAAATCTTTACCACACCCTCCGTAGTAATCTTAATGTTGGCTGGCTTCAGGTCCCGATGAACGATGTTCTTTTCGTGCGCGGCCTCGATGCCATCAATCAATTGCTGGATGATGGGTAGGGCGTCATCGAAGTCCAACGGGCCACGCAGCCCCTGTCCCTCGACATACTCCATGACCAGATAGTCCGGTCCTACGTCGTAGAGATGGCAGATGTTGGTTTGGTTGAGTGCGGCAATCGCACGGGCCTCGCGGGTGAAGCGCTCGGTAAATTGGGAGTTGGAAACTTTGATCGCGACATCGCGATTTAGCCGGGAATCATGCGCGCGATAGACCTCTCCCATGCCACCCTTACCTACGAGAGCAAGGATTTCGTACGGGCCGAGTCTTTCGCCGATGGAGAGCGGCTGTGACGGATTCAATACAGTTTAGCCGATCAAAGCGCAGGTTGTGTCTGTATCACGGCGCATCCGGAAGATTGTTTGCGAATTTGGGCCCGCGCGGGAAAGCCGAGAAGCATGGCGCTCAAGGCTTAAGGCGACGAACCTCAATCTTCTCCCCGATCTCAATCGTCATCAAGTCCTCGCCGACTTCCAAAGGACCGGAATATGTTTTCCTGGTGCCGGCGATCAGTCTCTCGGAAGTCCCGAAAGCGTGCGCATAGACACCTAATCGGGGCTTTACTCGCGAAAACACTATACCCACCTGCTCAATCGGCGTGTGGTGAGCGATGATGTTTTCCATTTGCTCGTGGGTGCGATTCCCAGGATTCGCACGATCGGCCTCCGCGTCTTCTCCTTCGTGAATGAGTACATCCACTCCTTGAGAAAACTTGATGAGGTTTTCCGAAAATCGCGTGTCTCCCGACAGTGCAACCGAATGACCGGCGTAGTCCACGCGGTAACCGAACGCGGGCTTCACCGGCCCATGGTCAACCAGGAACGCGGTGACCTTCACGCCGTTTTTTTCGAAGACTACCCCCTCTTTGATGTCGCGGCTGGAAACCGAAATGCCCTCCTTCGAATACTTCTCATCCACATCGCGGCGAATGCGGATATCGAATGCAAAGGCCTTCTGCATATGATCCATCATTACTCGCGTACCAGGAGGCCCCCACACTTCGAAAGGAACTTTTCGGGCTTCCTCCGAAGCCCACGGTGTCAAGTAGAGATCCGGAATCCCAATGATGTGGTCGGAGTGGAGATGAGTAACAAATACCTTGCTGACTCCGCCGAGCCGAATCCCGTATTGTGCCATCCGGAGTGTCGCCTCACGGCCACAATCGAAGAGAAGGCTTTCGCTGCCGGCTTCCACCAGCGTGCTGGGGCCATAGCGCTGCAAATCCATTGGCGGCCCGCCGCCGGTGCCCAACAAGATCACCTTGATAGTCCCTGGTCGCGCGCCGGGGTCTTGGGCACGTGCATGTCTTGCTGATTGCACCAAGAAAGTCGCAGCGGCAACCATGATCACCAGTTTGTACATTGATCCTCCTGCGGATCGACTAGCTTTCGGCGTGCCCTTGATTTAGCCAAGTGTAGCGGATCAAAAAGAGGGTTGCGCCTGGATGACGGCGCATCCTGAAAGTATCTGGTAGATGGGTGCCAAGTTTGTCAAATGAAAAGAACCGACCTCTCAGAACATTCAATTGAGCCGTCGGGTCAATCCTAAGAGCGACTGCCGAACCTATTTCTTTAAACCTGTAGTCCAGTTCAACACGACGTTAATCGGCGAGGCGTCCGCATTATCCCTGACAGTGTTGATCAGGAATCGTCCGTCGGGGGCGACGTCGTAGGGCGAGTAGCCGGTCGCGTGGGTTTCAAAAAGCGGGATGGGGACTCCGGGCTCGAAAGTCGTCGCCGTCGACCTAACGGGCACGGCCATCATTTTTCCGTCCGGTGCGATGTAGTACAGTTCCTTCCCGTCGCGGCGCCAGCGGGGCTTGTCTCCCCCGGCGGTAGAAATTTGCCATTTGCCAACGCCCGCGGCCGGGATGTGATCCGGCACAAAGCCTTGCACGTAGACTTCGCGCCGTCCGGATTCATCGGAGCTGTAGACGATCCACTTGGTGTCGGGCGAGAAGCTGGCGGAAGTTTCGTCGGCCGGGGTTACTAGAAAGGGAATGGGCTTGTGATCGCCCATCATAGGAACGATCCACAGGTCCTGCCTTTGCGTCGTGTGGTCGTCGTAAATCAGAAAGCGCCCGTCCAGCGACCAGTGGTTGGGGTGTTTCGTGGTGGCGGACTTCACCAGTAGTTCCGGCACACCAGAGCCGCTGACCGACCTTACATAGATATCGCCGAGTGCGCCGCCGAGCCCGTAAGTGAAAGCGACGCGTCCATCCGGCGAGATCGCAGCGCCCGCATAGTCCGTCGTATCGCCGGGATTCACGCGGCTGAAAACACCGCGAGCCAGGGCGGCTGCCCAAAGGTGCTGTTGCGATTGATCGGCTAAGAGGAGCTTTCCGTCAGGAGAGAATGCAATGTTGTAATAGGGTGCGGGCGGCCCAAACTGCCCCAGTTGTTTCCCTTGGCGGTCGAACCATAGCATTTGACTGCCGGTCCCGCCGGGAGGGCTGGTACGGAAGGCCAGGACGCCGGTCGCAGACGCGGAATAAGAAGGAAAGCCATTAAATAGCAATCCCTCGGCGACGGGAACGGCCTCCCCGGCCGGCTCCAGCCGCCGGGTATCGAAGGGAAGTCCCATTAGCGATCCTTCGCGGGAAAACAGAATGTACCCGAAGCCGGGATCGGGCGTGGGCGCGTATCTCGGTGCTCGTGAAGAGGTCAGCTGTTTTGAATCCTGCTGTTCGGGCTTCGCGTCGAGTGAGCCCAGGTAGAGGCCGCTCTTTTCATTCGCCGCGGAATTACGCTCATAAACGAAATGCCGGCCATCCGGCAAGAGTGACGGATAGCCATGGAAGACTTCCTGGCGCGCGGCATCGAGGTTCGTCAGCGGAACGGGCACGCCGCCAGTTTCTGGAACGCGCAGCAGGGGTGAGCCAACTAAGCCGAATATGATGGTTCCGTCGGGGGCCCAGGAACCTCCGCGAAAGAGACCCGTAGCCAGCAAATTGCATACAGTCTGGGCCGGCCCGCCCGATGCTTCTACCTTCTTCAGCTTGCCGGAGATCGCAAATCCTAGAAAGCGGCTATCCGGCGACCAGAAGACGCCACCATTGGCGACGCCCTCGGTGCCGGGTAGCGGCTGCATTGCGAGCGTGTCGAGCGATCGAACCCATATTTGGCTCTGCCCGTCCGCCCCGCGAGCTGGGAATGCAAGGCGGCGTCCGTCCGGCGATAGGCTAAGCGAATTGCCCAGAGTAACCTTCTCGGGAGCCGGGACTTGGAAACGTGTCATCTCGGCGAGTGGAGGCGCTTCCCGGAAGTGTACGAATGAAATTCCTAGTGTGGCAAGCAGCAGCAATCCTATCCCAGCCCAAAGCAAGATGGGGTAATGCCCCGTCCTTTTGGGTTCCTGCGAACCTGGACTCGCGGCCTGCCCCACATCCAGCAGCAACCATGCGTCCCCAATATCCCGTAGCCGCTTCCTTGGATCCTTCTCCAAACACCGCTTCAGCAGCGGCAACAACTGTACCGGCACGCTGCTCAGGTCCGGCTCCTGCATAATCACCGCCGCCAGCGTGTGTCCTACGTCTTCGCCTTCGAATAGACGTTTGCCGGTCAGCAGTTCGTACAGCACCACACCGAAGGCCCAAATGTCGGCTCGCTTATCAACGTTCTCTTTACCGCGCGCCTGCTCGGGAGACATGTAGGCGGCGGTGCCCAGAATCATGCCCGCCTGTGTCATGCCCATGGTCAGAGTGGGCGAGTTTTCTCCCGATGCCGACGACGCAGAATTCACCTTCGCCAGCCCGAAGTCCAACACCTTCACGGTTCCATCAGGTTTGATTTTGATATTGCCGGGCTTCAGATCCCTATGTGTGATGCCCTTCTCATGCGCGGCTTCGAGAGCGTCCGCGATCTGGCGCGCGATGCGCAGTGCTTCCCCGACCGGGATGGGCCCTTTTGGCGACTCGCCTTCGATGAACTCCATCACCAGATAGTTCGAACCTACGTCGTAGATCTGGCAGATGTTGGGATGATTCAGCGCGGCGATGGCTTGAGCCTCGCGCTCAAAGCGTTCCGAGAACTGAGCCGCGGAAACCTTGATCGCGACATCACGATTCAAGCGAGGATCGCGTGCGCGATACACTTCGCCCATGCCTCCGGCACCGACGGGCGCAAGGATTTCGTAGGGGCCGAGTTTGTCGCCTGCAGAGAGCGGCATGTGGTGGATTTAATACAGTTTAGCCGATCAAAAAGTGGCTAGGGAAATGTATCACGGCGTATCCGGAAGCTTTCTGCGCTCCGGTCCGGTTTTGTGCAGTCGCGTTACCGCCTGATGTCGATCATTATCGGCTCCACGTTTATGCCCTCCCGCGAGTGCGATTCTGATGCCAGTCTGAGACCGTGGGCATTTAGTACACCTACCTGGAGCTAGTACTGGCGGTACTGATTGTGATCTGCAGCTAGCAGGTCGCTTCCCTTCGCGCTACCAATATCGGGCGTGGCTATCGAAAGATAACCGGCCTGTTTTTTCCGCCACAGGTGTAAGATTGCGAGTGGCACTGGTGTCTCCTCCGGGTGCTTGTGGGAACAGGAAGAACTCGCCCACCGTTTGTGTCGGGAGACAAACAAGAGCGCATTAAGGAATATCTCACATGAAGAATCAAACAATTCTACGCTTATTTGCGGTGACCGCCACTTTCGGCTGCCACGGCCTGCTTGCTAACGATCTGTGCGTGAACCCCGGCGGCAAGGGCGGATGCGCCGCTACAATCGGAGCAGCTGTTGCGGCAGCCGCGCCAAATGACATTATTCGCGTAGGCAAGGGCACTTATCATGAGAACGTCGTGATCACCAAGCCTTTGTCGCTGCTGGGTGACGGATCGGAAAACACCATCATCGATGCCACTGGTCTGCTAAATGCAATCACTGTGGATGGCGGTCACGATGGCGCCCACCTTGACGGCGTCGCCCATGTGATCATCAGTGGATTCCAAGCGCAGAATGCGAACGCCCAAGGCATTGTCGTAAGCAACGCTTTTGACGTGACCATTTCCAACAATCACGTGACCGGCAATGACCGCAGCTTGAATGTCGAGGCGCTGACCTGCCCACCCCTTCCAGCCTACTTTCAAGGCGGAGAGGGGTTCGATTGCGGCGAAGGCATTCACCTAAGCGGCGTTCATCACTCCACCGTGGCCAATAACCTTGTAAACCACAACGCCGGCGGCATCCTGATCAGCGACGACACTGGCCCTAATCATGACAACTTGATCTCCGGCAATATCGTCGAAGATAATCCGTTTGATTGCGGTATCACTATCGCCTCGCATCACTTCGTTCCACCGGGACCGCATCCGCCTACCGATCCTTTGCTGGGCATCTACCACAACACGATCATCGGAAATACATCGCAACGCAATGGCTTGGTAACGGGCGAGGGCGCGGGAGTAGGTCTGTTTGCCGGACCTCCTGGCGCCCAAAACAACGGCAATGTGATTGCCAACAATATTTTGCGTGACAACGCGTTGCCGGGTGTCGCCATGCACACGCATGCGCCCGATCAGACCTTGAATGGGCACCTGATTGTTGGAAACACGATTTCCGGGAACGGTCCTGATAGCGATCCCGGCACCACCGTCCCCACAGGTATCTCCATCTTCAGCCCGATTTCGGTGTTATCCGGGATCGTAATTTCCCAGAACGTGATCCAGGGGGAAGGCATCGATATCGGGGTGAACGCCGGTGGCTCGATCCAAGCCCACTTCAATTCGTTCTTCGGGGATACGGGAATCGATAACATCGGTTCCCTCGCCGCTATCGACGCTACGGCCAATTGGTGGAAGTGCTCCGGAGGTCCCGCAGCGAACGGCTGCTCGACGGTCACCGGTAGTGGAATTACCACCAACCCGTGGCTCGCAAAACCGTTCTAACCGAACCGGCGAGGTGTGGGGCGCATTCTCCGCACCTCGCGGCGTCCCACAATCCACTACACGACGAACCGTTACGTCCCGTTATGAACTATTATCGGTATGTATGGTCCGCCGCAGAATTGCAAGCGGAAAATCAAGATGACGGTTTGGTCTGCACCAATGTATTCGGCCTTTGGTGGA
>Ga0068860_100004719_pt1 | contig 13904 bp, 15 predicted proteins | sample KBSSwiS32_FD_66597 | JGI IMG/M metagenome (GOLD analysis project Ga0068860, IMG submission 66597) | Switchgrass rhizosphere microbial communities from Kellogg Biological Station, Michigan, USA - KBS Switchgrass S3-2 | ecosystem: Host-associated > Plants > Roots > Rhizosphere > Soil ... | reverse complement strand
TCGCACGGGCTCGTACTAGGGGCCTTGAACACCTAGCGACACTGAGCGGGCCAACCATCTTCGCGTCGAATCATCAAAGCCACATGGACACGCCCTGCATTCTGGCGGCTCTCCCGGCGCGATATCGCTACCGGGCCGGTGTGGCCATGTGGAAAGAATTCTTCGATGCGCATTTTCACCCGGACCGGCATACCAAACTCCAGTGGCTCGGGAACAGTTTGTTGTACTGGCTGGTGACGCTATTTTTCAACGCCTTTCCGTTGCCCCAGACCGAGGCCGGCGCAAGTGGATCGTTAAGGTATCTGGGAGATTTGGTGAGCGGTGGATGGTCCGTTCTGTTCTTCCCCGAAGGCGAGCGAACCCAAGCTGGCGAGATTCATCCGTTTCAGCCCGGCATCGGGCTCATCGCTTCCCGGTTGCGCGTCCCGATCGTACCTGTGCGGCTGCGTGGAGTCGAGAAAATCCTTCACCGCGGTCAATATTTCCCGAAGCGAGGTCAGGTAGAGATCGCTTTCGGACAGCCCTTGTACCTGAGCGGAGACGATTATCCAGCGCTGGCAAAACAGGTCGAGCAGGCGGTTCGGGAGCTGTGACGGATCTACAGCATTGGCCGCCGACATGCTCAGACCACATTGATAGTGAATCTTCAAGGGAATCCAAATGGCTTTCAAAGTTCGAGTCGAAGGCTTCGCTGAGGGTGCTTTCATACCAAGGCGTTTGACTTGTGACGGAGACGACGTCTCACCAGCTCTAGACTGGGCGGGGGAGCCTAAGGCAACTAAGAGTTTTGCGTTGATTGCAGACGATCGGGACGCGCCAGGTGGCACTTGGAACCATTGGTTGCTGTGGGATATTCCTGCGTCTGTTCATTCGCTGCCACAGGGCATAGGCGAGGGCTCGGTTGGGAAATCCGGCACCAACGATTTTGGTAGATCCGGATACGGAGGGCCTTGTCCTCCGCGGGCCAAGGGTCCGCACCGCTACTTTTTCCGTCTCTTTGCGCTGGACATAAAATCGATTGGATTACCTTCGGGAGCCAAACGGCCCGCACTCGAGAAAGCTTTGCGGAAACACGCTATTGCGGAAGTTGCGTATATGGGCCGCTATGAACGCAGCTAAAACGACCCCGTTCGGCGAGCGAAATGTGGGGTGCCAGTCGGAATTGATTGAGGTGATTAAGACACGTCGGGCGGTCCGGGAGTATATGGATGCCCGCGTTGACCGGTGGACGGTGGAACGTCTGCTTGATGCTGCGGTACTCGCGCCGAGTGCGATGAATCTACAACCCTGGGCGTTTGCGGTATTGCTGGATCGAGAGCGTATCAACAATTACGCACGTCGAGCCAAAGATTGGTTGCTTGCCAATGACTCGCAGGTATCAGAATCTGCCCGCCACATTCTTGACGATCCTAATTTTGTGCTGTTCTACCACGCACCAGCGCTAGTAATTGTTCTGGCCAAGTCTTCCGATGCGCAAGCCGCGGAAGATTGTTGTCTTGCCGCGGAAAACCTCATGCTGGCGGCGCGGGATGAGGGACTTGGCACGTGCTGGATCGGTTTCGCACGTCCATGGCTGGATCTTCCATCCACAAAACACGAAATGGGATTACCCGCGGGTCACCACGTTGTAGCGCCGATTGTGCTTGGTTACCCAAAGGCTTGGCCCGAGTCACATGGGCGCAATCCTGCGGAAATCCACTGGCTTGACTGAGACTTAGGAGGACTTATGACACCGCTGCCACAGATCACATTTCGCAACATGGAGCCCGTTCCCATCCTGGAAGCGGGCATCTTAAAGGAGATTTCCGTTCTGGAGCGTTTCTTCCGGCGCATCATGAACTGCCGGGTCGTGATCGAAGGCCCCAAGAGGGCGAAGATATGGGGGGCCTTTACAAGGTGCGGATCGATGTAGGTGTTCCCAATGAGGAGCTGGTTGTGGAACACAGCCCCAGCCTGCACGGGACCCTTAAGGATGTCGAGGCTCCTACCAAGACCAAGCAGTCCGAGCCAAACCGCATCCACCGGGATGTGCGCCGCGCAATCCATGACGCGTTTCAAGAAATGCGCCGCCGCCTTCAGGACTATGTGAGGCGGATGCGAGGCCAAACGAAACAGCACGATGTTAAGATACAAGCCAAAGTCGTTAAGCTATTTCCCGAGATGGACTATGGATTTCTGGAAACGCCTGACGGCCGCGAGATCTATTTTCATCCTGACAGCGTGCTGGATACGCACTTCGATCGCCTGCGTATCGGAAGCGCTGTCCACTTTGCGGGAGAGGTTGGCGAAAAGGGTCCACGGGCCACCACGGTTAAACTCGTGCATCCCACCAAGCAAGCTCGCAGTGCTGCTAGGACCAAGGTCGTCAAGATCTCCAAATCGCCTCACCGCAAACGTGCCCAGCAAAGGGTGGCAATAGGACGTAAATAACAAGCTGGGCCGAGGCGCCTTTGTCGCGGCGCCTCGGCCCCCCATATCCTCCGATATCTGTCCCGCTTATTGCTGTTTGTTCACGCTGCTGCGGGTTTTGTCTTCGTGCCTTCTTCAACCGTTATTTGACGAATGGTTTTCTTCGCTTCTGGTACCGGCACTGACACCTTCAGCACGCCGTCATTCAATTCGGCCTTTGCCTGGTCCGCCTTGGCCCCATCCGGCAACGGGATGGAACGGTAGAACTGGCCATAGCTCCGTTCCGACTTATAGAATCCCTCGCGTTCCTCTTTGTGTTCGCTTTTCCGCTCCCCTTTGATGACCAGGGCATCGTCTGTCAATTCCACTTTCACGTCTTCCTTCCTGAGGCCAGGCAGTTCCGCAGTCACAACCAAATTTCCGTTGGACTGTTGGATGTCGACTGCTGGACTCCACGCTGTAGTTTCTACGCTCGGAGAAATGCCGCGAAATGCCCGGTCCATTTCGTCTGTGAACTCGCGCATCACTGCGAACGGACTCAATCCGAAGAATCTGCCAACCGGGAACATCGGTGTAAAAAGTTCATTAAACAATGTGGGCGCCGGAGCTTCCGGTTTGGCGAGCGATTTCTCTTTTGTAACTTTTACTTCTGGCATAACTACTCCTTTGTTTATCTGTTTATCGCGATTCCAACACCACAAACTGCGTGCTACCTCCGCGATTGATAAGCAGCATCACAGGCTCGTTCCCGCCACGACGAACGGCTTCTTCGAACTGCGGGACATTCGTAATTGCTTTGCGATTGACTTCCTGGATGACGTCTCCTCGGCGCAGACCGGCTTCCGCTGCCGCGGAGCCCGCCTCAACATCCACCACGACAACACCTGTACTCCGTGCTGGAAGGTCAAACTGGCGCCTCATTTGCGGCGTAAGTTCTTCTACCGAGAGACCTCGCGTCGCATGGCTCGCGTTGACATCACCCCCTATAGCTTCTGCCGGTGCCGCGCTTTGCTCACCCAGTTTCACGGCAATGGACATTTCGCGGTGGTCGCGAAATACCTTCAGCATCACAGTGGTTCCCGGCGCCTTCATCGCAACTCCAAAGCTGAGCGTACGCGTCTCCGCGATGGGTTCGCCGTCCATCGCCAAGATGATGTCGCCTCTTTGTATTGCACTCTTCTCGGCCGGGCTCCCCGCGGTTACGTCGCCAACTAGGGCGCCTTGCGGCTTGCTCAAACCGAAGGTACGGGCTACGGCCGGTGTCACCGGTTGAATAGAAACGCCAAGCCATCCCCGGACCACCCTGCCATCCTTGAGAATTCGGTCCATCACTTGTCGCGCCATGTTGACAGGAACTGCAAAGCCGACACCTTGATTACCTCCGCTGCCCCCGGACACGATGGCGGTATTAATACCTATCAACTTGCCGTGGACATCGATCAGTGCGCCACCTGAGTTACCAGGGTTGATGGCGGCATCGGTCTGGATGAAATCCTCATAGTCTTCGATGCCAAGATTTCCGCGGCCCACGGCACCGACAATTCCCAGAGTTACGGTGTTTCCCACTCCGAAGGGATCACCTACCGCCAGCGCGAACTCGCCCACGCGGACCTTGGATGAATCACCGAAGGCGAGCACGGGGAAATTGCTTCCGTCCAGCTTCAATACGGCGACGTCCGTCTTGGGGTCCGTACCCACGACTCGCGCCGTAAACTCCCGCTTGTCCGCCAGAGAAACCTTAATCTCCGTCGCGCCTGACACAACATGATTGTTGGTCAGCAAATAGCCGTCAGGTCTAACGATCACGCCCGAACCGAGACTGCGTTCTCGCCGCTCGCGAGGCTGGCGGAGATCCCGCGGGAAGCGGTCGCCAAAGAAGTCCCATAAAAACGGCGTCACATCCGGTGAACGGACAATTTTGGCGGATGAAATGTTAACGACGGCCGCGACGGCAGCTTCAGCGATGGGAGCAAAACCGTTCTCGAAAGAAGGTTCTACTGTGGTGGTCGCGGCAGTGAGCAAGTTTGGAGACCGGGACTGTCGTTCCGGCCCGATGGAGAGCGAGCCCACCACGCCTCCCAGCCCGATTGCCAGCAAGAGACAAATAACTGCACTCGACCGAGGAATGCGAAGGATCTTTTTCATTTCATTGCCCCCTTCTGCTGCGATCCGAATATCTCACCTAACGGGCTGGGACTTCCAGCTTGTCCGTAAGGCCTTGGAACCTTTGCTTGGCCCTCCCGTAATCAACGAAATCTCCAATCATGGCTGCAAGATCGCCAGCATAATCGGCGTTGGCTTCGAGATAATCCTTGTACTCCGGTGTTGTCAGCAGGTTTGGATGCTTGTTGATGTGTTCGATGACTGCGGACGTATATCCTTCCAGTTCGTCGAGGAAGGGAGTGATCCGATCAATCGCTGTCTTCTGCCAGGGAGAAGCTGTATTTTTCGCGTCTTTGAGCTTCCCGACCTGCCGCTCAAGCGCGTTGACGTGTTCCCTGATCTGCGTAATCGCGATGGAGTGACTCTCCCAACCCGCATTTGACCGCGTATACGACTCCATGGTCTCGGCGTCTTCTTTTAACTGGAATGCCATCGTCTTTGCTTCCGATAGAAGTTTGGAGACTTGCTCAGAATCCGGGACGTCGGCTGCTTTGATTGCAGGCGAGAACATCGTCAGTGCTGCCGCTATGAATGCCGTAACGGTCATCCAAACTGTGCTTTGATGTTTCATAAAACACTCCTTTTCCTTGCGAGCTACGCAAGTTTCCGACGCTTCAACAGGAGCAATTGGAGCACCACGAAGAAATGAAGCGGTTCAATCATTCCTGGGGGGCTATTGGTTGGGCTGGCCTGGGTGAAATCCCGCAGGTGGTGGAGGCGCTTCAACGCTGGGCAGACTTAAGATGCCTGTGAAACCAGTTTCGCGCGAGAACTGCAACCTGATCCAAGGTGCCAGGCTCTTCGAACAGGTGGGTAGCGCCCTCAATGATTTCAAGCTTGTGCTCAGTTTGGGCGGGCAGCTTTTGGATCGCTGAATGATTGAGATCCAAGACCACCGGATCCTCTCCGCCCACAATGAACAGGGTCGGCGCGACCACAGCCCCAAGTGCCATCCCTGCGAGATCTGGCCTGCCTCCCCTTGAAACCACGGCGCGCACGGCGGCGGGGCGCTCGGCAGCCGCGACCAGCGCGGCCGCGGCACCGGTGCTTGCTCCGAAGTATCCAAGTTCCAAATGTATTAGGTGGTTTTGCCTCAGCATCCAGTCTGTGATCGCGACTAAGCGTTGGCCGAGCAACGGGATATCGAATCGCAGTTCCGCGGTTCGCAGATCGACGGCTTCTTCCTGCGCAGTAAGCAGATCGATCAAGACGGTTCCGATCGTCCCCTCGTTGAGAACGTCAGCCACATGCCGGTTTCTCGGGCTTCGCCGGCTACTGCCGCTCCCATGAGCGAACACGACGAAGCCTTTAGCTTGAGGCGGCAAGGCGATGTCGGCAGCGAGTTCGATGCTATCAACGGGTACTTTAACGCCGACGTGCTCCACTGCTGAGGCAGGCGATCTCACGAATTCAACGTCAGCAGTTCACGTACCAACTTGGCTGTCGACTTGCTCCTCGCCAAAAGCGAACACGGAGGTGGTTATGCTCGATCCGATTCGCCCCATTGTCACAGACTTAGTGCGCGACGCCGCTCATCGTATGACTGGTTCCGCTGCGGACTACGACGACCTGCTCGAATTCTTCGGCGATGCTCACATCGTTCTGCTCGGTGAAGCGTCCCACGGGACACATGAATTCTACCGGGAACGCGTACAGATCACCAAACGCCTGATCCGTGAGAAGGGCTTTACGGCCATCGCCGTAGAGGCCGATTGGCCAGACGCCTATCGCGTGAACCGTTATGTACAAGGGCAGAACGTGGATGCCGATGCCGTCGAAGCGCTGGGCGGGTTCCGGCGTTTCCCAGCCTGGATGTGGCGCAATGCGGACGTTCTCGATTTCATTGGCTGGCTGCGCAGTCACAACGATTCTCTGGCGCCTGGTTCGGCAAAGACGGGCTTTTACGGGCTGGATCTCTATAGTCTGCACACGTCTATTGAGGCAGTCCTGAATTATCTGGATAAAGTGGATCCGGCGGGAGCACAGCGCGCTCGTTACCGCTACGCATGTTTTGAGCATTTCGGAGAAGATCCGCAAGCCTATGGCTACGCCGCCGGATTCGGTCTGAGCCATACGTGTGAATCGGAAGTGATCGGACAATTAGTCGACTTACAGCGGCGCGCCGCGGAATACGCACGCCGCGACGGGCGGGTCGCCGCCGAGGACTTTTTCTATGCCGAACAAAACGCCCGTTTGGTGAAGAATGCGGAGCAATATTACAGAACCATGTTCCGTGGCCGTGTTTCCTCCTGGAACTTACGCGATCAGCACATGGCCGAGACGCTTGGCGCTCTGCTGGAACACCTTGCTGCTCAAAACCGGGCTCAGCCCAAGCACGACACGAAGGTAGTGGTCTGGGCGCATAATTCTCATCTCGGCGACGCGCGTGCCACGCAGATGGGTCAAGCCGGAGAGTGGAATCTCGGGCAACTTGTCCGGCAAAAGCATGGCCAGGATTGCGTCTCGGCGGGTTTCAGCACCTATTCTGGGACAGTGACGGCGGCGTCGAACTGGGGCGAACCGGCCGAGCGGAAACGAGTGCGGCCGGCGATGCCTGGCAGCTACGAGGAATTGTTTCACGACGTTGCGATACCGGCCTTTGCGCTGACTCTGCCGCCTGATAGCCACGTTGCCGGCGGATTGCGCGAGCCCAGACTCGAACGGGCGATTGGCGTGATCTATCGGCCTGAGTCGGAAGTTGCCAGTCACTACTTCCATGCGAGACTTTCCGATCAGTTTGATGCCATCATCCATATCGATGAGACCCAGGCCGTCGAACCACTGGAACTGACCGCGGAGTGGGGCGTCGGCGAACCGGCAGAGACGTTTCCTTCCGGAGTGTAGCTATCGAGAACGGATCGCTCTCCATGATCAATGAAGAAATCGCACGTATTTTTTGAGCGTATGGCAAAGGTTCTCGCTTTTAAAGGCGAGGATCGCTTCCGCATCATGGCTTATGAGAGAGCGGCGGTCTCGATCCGGGATCTGGAGGAAGACCTGAGTGTAATCGCGCAAAGAGGAAACTCGAGGAAATACCGGGCATCGGCAAAGATCTCTCCGAAATGATTTCGGAATACGTCGCCACCCGGAAAATGAAGCGTTATGAGCGGGAATGTAGAGGGATTTCTTCTGGACTGATCGAGTTAATGAATATTCCGGGACTGGGACCCAAGACTCTTGCGCTTCTGCACAAGAGAGTCCGGATCAGTAATTTCGAGGATCTCAAGCGAGCCCTCGATACCGGCGCGCTCCTGAAGCTCAAAGGATTCGGCCAGAGGAAGATAGACAACATCAAGCGAGGGATTGACCTGTGGCTCGCCAGGCAGAAGCGAATGCTCATTGGCGTGGCTCTGCCTCTGGCGGAGAATCTGCGTAAGGAGATTCGCAAGATTGGGTTGATCGAACGGGCCGAGGTGGCCGGCTCCCTGCGTCGAAGGAAGGAAGACATTGGCGATCTGGACGTGTTGATCATCTCGAGAGACAGCCCGCGTGCCGTCAGAGAGTTGATCCGGCTGCCGTTGGTGAAGCAGGTTCTGGAACTGGGAGACACCAAGGCCACCGTCATGATCGAGGGAGGGATTCACGTGGATATCCGTGCCGTTGCCCGCGAATCTTACGGAGCGGCCTTACAGTATTTCACGGGGTCCAAGCAGCACAATATTCATTTGCGCAAGCTGGCTCGCGATCGTGGGCTGAAGTTTAACGAATACGGCGTGTTTCGCGGCGATAAGCGCTTAGGTGGCAGAGACGAAGCCGAGGTATACGGATTCATGCCCAAGCTCATCGAAATCGGTGATCTGCGCGGCGACCTCCATACTCACTCGACTTATTCCGATGGCAAATCGACCATCGAGGAGATGGTGGAGCACGCCACTGAACTCGGTTACGAATACATCGCGATTACCGATCATTCTCCCTCGCAGCGCATCGCCCACGGATTGGATCTAGATCGCCTCGAACGAAAGATCGAAGACATTGAGCGCCTGCGGAAAGAAAGAAAAGATCGCCTGCCGCACATTCTGTTAGGAGCCGAGGTCGATATCTTGGGCGACGGCAAGCTCGATTATCCAGATGATGTTCTCGGGCGGATGGATATCGTGGTTGCCGCGATTCACTCGCTGTTCCGCCAAAGCAAAGACCGAATCACCGGGTGCTTAGTGGATGCATTGACCGACCCTCACGTGGATATCCTGGCGCATCCCAGCAGCCGCCTCCTGGGCACTCGGGAACCGCTGGAGATGGACTTCGAGCGCGTCCTGGACGCCGCGTCGAAGGTCGGTTGCGCTCTTGAGATTAACGGATCGATGTACCGGCTTGATCTGAATGATGTGCTGGCGAGAACAGCTCAGGAAGCCGGTGCGCTGCTGGCGATCAATTCCGACGCACACAGCACGGCTCAGCTCGATCAGATCCGCTATGGGGTGTTTCAGGCGTGCCGCGGATGGGTCCAGGCGCGCTCGGTCGTGAACACGTGGTCTTGGGCAAAGTTGAACCGGTGGCTGAAGGCTCGCCCGAGAAGATCAAATGCTAATCACTGGACAGGGCGACGCACGTATGATCGCGTAGGCGTTGTGGCGCAAGTGTCCGGCAATTCCGGTGCCACTGTGCCGCCCGATGACTAACAGATCGGCTGAGTAGTCTTTCGCCGCACACGTAATAGCGGTCCCCGGGTTTCCTCTTGCGATCTGGATCGTGGAATTCGTGCCAGCGGCGGCCTGGAGTGCGGCAATCCTGGATTTCGCATCGGCCGCTAACGATGCAGCGAACTCATCGTCCCAGCCGGTGGCGGCCTCTCCCAGCGCTGGAGTCACATGCATGATTTTCAAATCCGCCTGATGTTCACGCGCAAGAAACTCCGCCCATTCTAGAACCTGCGAACTACGATCGCCGAGATCGATTGCGCAAAGCACTCTCGACCAAGTGATTTTCTCAAGTGGCGGTGCGTCTTCTTCGTGAATTCCGGTCCATACCGGGCATTCGACATCATGCAGCACCTTCGCGGTTACCGAGCCGAGCAGAAAGCTGCGGAAGAAGCCGAGCCCATGGGTGGGCATCATCACCAAGTCCGGATTCCACGACCGTGCTGTCTCAATAATCTTATCCGCCGGATCTCCTACAACGCAGACTCGCTGAGTGGTGAAGTGCTTCAATTCCTCTGCTAGGAATGCGTTCAACCGCTCTTGACTTCTGGGCTTCAGCTCCTCTGCAAGAGTGTTTGCTCCATTACCGACGACATGGAGCAACATGATCTCCGCCTGGAACCATCCGGCAAGCGCTTCGACGTGCCGGACGGCGCCAAAGCACTGGGCCGAGAAGTCTACTGGAAACAGAATCTTCTTGATCGCTGGCATCACATTCCTTTTTGGTATCAGATACTAACTACGGGACAGGGAGCGTGACAGATGATGCTGTAAGCGTCGCTCCCGAGCCGTCCATCATGCCCGGAGACGCAACTGCGCCCGATCACCAATAATCCGGCGCCTTGCTGCTGGGCCGCAGTGCCAAGTGCTTTGGGTGTTTCACCATCAACGATCAGCACATCAGCCTGGACATCCAATGCCGGTAAGAGAGCACGAAGGCGCTCTTCGGCTCCCCCGATGGCTTCTCCATGCCACTGAAACATATACCGTTCTGGAAGATTTGGAGGAGTCCCTAGCACTGCGTGTACTACGGTCAACTTGGCGCCAAATTCCGAGGCGAAGTCCGCTGCCCAACGGACCGCCTTGGCGCTCTGTGGGCCGAAGTTGACCCCACACATCACATGACGCACTTCGGTAGGACTTGACGCGGGCGCATCCCTCACATGCGTACTCGTCCATACCGGACACTCCGCGTCATGTAACACTTTGGCCGAAACTGAGCCCAGCAACAAGCGCCGGAATGCGCCTTTCCCCCGCGTGGGCATCAAAATAAGATCTACACCTTCTTTGTGAGCGTATTCGATGATCAGCTTTGCTGGATCGCCGGAACATATCAGTCGTTTGACCTTGATTCCAGTGAGTTCAGCGCCGCCGAATGCATCCAATTCTTGCCGGGATACCCTCTCGGTTTGTGTAGTTTTGGCCGACGAAACTCCGAATCCCAAAGGGCCCGTCGCCGGGTGAACCACCAGGAGCTCATTCACGTACAGAAGGGCTACTTCGGAATGGAAACGGCGAGCTAGTTCGCCCGCATCACGGGCTACGACGCGACTGTGGTCGGAAAAATCAATAGGAACGAGAATTTTATCGAGCTTTAACATCGCAACTACTCATGCCTGAGACCTTTACCTAGAATCTATATCTTTGGGAGATAATGTCCCGACGAACCTATGGAACGACAGCAATATGGTCGACGACTAGAGACACGCCTGGAGCCGCCCACGCTGCCCGCTCTGCAGCTTGCTTCTCAATCCAGGAGCGGACGTTCCCGTGGAGGGTCACTGTACTGCCGTGAGCCGAAACGCCAATTCTTCGCGCATCCACTTCCGCACTTCGCCGTAGCGCATCTTCGATCTTGGTCTTCACCTGACTCGCTGAAGCTTTCGGTACAACCTCGATGTTATTTGTAACTGCACGGACGCCGCTTATGCTTTTTAGGCAGCTCTCGGCGGCATCGCGCTGAAAGCGCCAATCCACTTTCCCGTCGACCGTGACGAAGCCGTTCCGAACGCTGACCTTGATGCGATTGTCCGGCACGTTAATATCCACTTTCATCGCATTTACGATATCGTGGGCTATCTCGGGATCGGTGCGTGTGGTTGCGGGTTTCACCTCGATATCGTTCGCCAGCGCCCTCACCCCGTAGACCGACTTAGCGGCCTCCTCGGCGGCGAATTTCTCGAAATAAGTGTGCACAAACCCCGTCAAGGTCACCGCCCCGTCTTCGGCGCTGGCGCTGATGTGCTTTGAAGTAATCTCCGGCTTCCAGTCGATCTGCTGTAGAACGGCATCTCGAAGCTGCTTGTCGGTTTCTTTTTGCGTTTTTACCTGCATGTGAGTATGCTCCTTCCGTTGGGATATAGTGCACGTCTGCCCCCTCACCTAAGGCCCTATGTTCATCAAAGCCTTAGGCCTTGGTCACAATGCATTGGACTCCTGGAAGCATCGGCATATGACGCAGTGTAGGGTGGTATTACTCACCTGGAGAGTCGCAAGACTTCAGGTGCCCCGCCCTCGCAGCGATCCTGGACCGTGGAGGCGCTGGTTTTGTGCCTACATCGTTTGTGGGGGCTGAGCCCGCGACGCCTGCGGCTTTAAACTTGAGAGTCATTTGGAATCCTTTGAAGACTAACCAGCAATGACATGGCGATTGAGCGGATGCCCGAGCGCACGCTCCACAGAGGCGATGTTCTCGGTCAACTTCTCTTTGGCACCCTCCTCATCCTCAATCCGGACTGTTGTCAGGACGTGATGCGAGAGGGACCGGGCTTGAGTATGGCATTGCTTGATCAGCGCAATAACTTGCTCCCAATCGCCCTCGATGCATGTTCCGAATGGCGTCAGGCAATACGGCAACTTGCTTTCGTCGACGATCTTTAAGATGGATGCGAGATCGCCACTCATGTGAGTTCCTCGGCCCAGCAAAGTAATGGTAAGTTCGGTAAGCATTTTTCACATCGTGCCGATGCGGTGCACGCATCGGTCCACTCAGTTGGCCAAAGGAGAGTGCGCCGCGCGCTTGGTGGTTGTTCAATTGCGGCGCACTCGGGCAAAGGAAGAAGAAGCTGATCCGAGGCGAACATCTAGCGCAGGTAAGCCCGACCGCACGCTGGGAACGCTATGCTCATGGCGCCGATATCGGCGTTCGTGGCAGGGGTCCGACCGTCGAAGAAGCCTTTGAACAGGCGGCTGTAGCGCTCGTTGGCGTGATTACTGACCCTTCGCTGGTTGAGCTCAAAGAGGAAGTGATCATCCAGTGCAAGCTCCGGGTAAGGAGGTCCTGTTGGTTGACTGGTTAAACGCGCTGGTTTACGAAATGGCGGTCCGCCGATGTATCTTCGGCCGGTTTCGCGTGAGAATCGAGGGCACTCACTTGCGAGGGATAGCCTGGGGCGAACAGGCCGACGTAGTCCGGCATGAGCCAGCTGTAGAGGTCAAGGGAGCGACGTTTACGGATTTGTATGTCGGTCAAACTTCGAGCGGCGCGTGGGTCGCGCAGTGCGTGGTGGATGTGTGAGGGTCCCATGGATACGACTCTACTGAGCAAAGTCTCGGATTTCGAGTGGCAAATCGAGGCCGACGGGAAGATGCGAGTGCCGGCGGTCCTTTACGCCAGTGAACAATTGATTCGCGACATGGACACGAAGGTCTACGAGCAGATCGTGAATGTTGCCACACTGCCCGGCATTCAAAAAGCTGCCTACGCGATGCCGGATGCTCATTGGGGTTACGGCTTCCCCATCGGCGGAGTCGCGGCCTTTGATCCTCAGGAGGGCGGCGTCGTCTCGGCAGGGGGAGTTGGGTTCGACATTTCCTGTGGCGTACGGACGCTGCTGACAGGAATGAAGGCAGGTGCGTTGACGCCGGTCAAGCAGCCGCTGGCGGACGCCCTGTATCGTCGCATCCCGGCGGGGGTGGGTAGCACCGGGAGCCTGAACCTCGATGACCAACAACTCGATCAGATGCTGTTGAGCGGCGCCCGATGGGCTGTAGGGCTTGGTTATGGCAGGGAAGCGGATCTGGAGCGGACGGAGGAAAGAGGGTGCATGGCGGATGCCCAGCCAGCTGCTGTGTCCGACTTCGCCAAGAAGCGGCAGTGCCGCGAAATGGGGACGCTGGGCTCAGGAAATCATTACCTTGAAGTCCAGCACATTGTGGAGGTCTACGACGAGACGTCCGCTCGTGCTTTCGGGCTGGCCACCGACGACATTGTCGTAAGCATTCACTGTGGATCGCGAGGGCTGGGGCATCAGATCGGTACTGAGTTTCTTCGCGAGATGGTCCTCGAAGCTGCGCACTACGGAATCGAGCTGCCGGATCGCGAACTGGCGTGCGCCCCGATTGAGTCGCCCTTGGGGGAAAAATATCTGGGTGCGATGCGCGCCGCCATCAATTGCGCTCTTGCAAACCGCCAAATTCTCACGCATCTGGTTCGGCAGGCCTTCGCGGAGGCTATGCCCCAAGCCGATCTCAGTGTCCTCTACGACGTTTCTCACAACACCTGCAAGGTTGAAGAGCATATGGCTGACGGGCCCCGGAAGCGCCTTTTCATCCACCGGAAGGGGGCTACTCGCGCTCTTGGGCCGAATGATCCAGCGATTCCTGAGGCGTTGCGCCCGTACGGCCAGCCGGTGCTGATCGGCGGCACGATGGGGACGGCGTCGTACATCCTGGTCGGAACACCCGAGGGCG
>Ga0068860_100004718_pt1 | contig 13909 bp, 8 predicted proteins | sample KBSSwiS32_FD_66597 | JGI IMG/M metagenome (GOLD analysis project Ga0068860, IMG submission 66597) | Switchgrass rhizosphere microbial communities from Kellogg Biological Station, Michigan, USA - KBS Switchgrass S3-2 | ecosystem: Host-associated > Plants > Roots > Rhizosphere > Soil ... | reverse complement strand
TGTTTTTGGCTATCCGGCAGCGCCCGCCTTCAGAACAGAAGTACCGGGCATCCTGCGGACCACTGACTTTATGCCGATGGGTGGTGGTGTCCGTTATAAGGACAAGGAGGTAGAGAAGAGTATTACGCTGGTAGGCTCCGACTTTTTAGATATGTTCAGCTTTCCCGTAGTGGCGGGAAATAAAACAACACCATTGGCCGACCCTGGCAACACTGTCCTTGCCCAGTCCGCCGCTACGGCCATCTTTGATAAGGAAGATCCTATAGGCAAGACGATAAAAGTAAAGATCGGCGGTGCCTGGAAGGACCTGGTAGTAACGGCCATCGTCCAGGACGCACCGGAGAATTCCACGCTCCAGTTCAATGTGCTGGCGCGTATCGAGATCAATAACGACTATGCCGCCGACAAGAATGGATGGAATCATCAGCATCATCCTGTATACGTACAGCTGGCGCCTGGTATCACCCAGCTGCAGGCAGAGTCAAACCTGAGGGAGCTGGTAAAAAAGCATCATCTTGCGGATGACGAATACATGAAAGGACGGGGCTATCGCAAGGACGTAAATGGGGATATGTTCGCCATCAAGCTGGCTCCTTATGCTTCTCTCCACTTCGATGAGGAACTGGGCCGGCGGTCTGTGAATAAGAACTATTTATTTATCCTGATCCTCATAGCAATAGTCGTATTGGTCATTGCCTGCTTCAACTTTATCAACCTGAATGTCGCCCGGGCCTTCACCCGTGCCCGGGAAGTCGGTGTACGCAAGACTATTGGCGCCGGCAAGCGGCAGATCTTTTTGCAGCTGTGGATCGAGAGCCTGCTGTTATTTGCCGTTGCGCTGATCATTGCCGTGGGACTTGCTGTACTCCTGGTGGGACCATTTAACAGACTCTTTGTCGAAAAGCTGACCATGCAGGCCCTGGCGCAGCCGCTGTTGATCCTGTATGTGCTGGCCGGTATGCTGTTGGTATCGTTTATGGCCGGTGGATATCCCGCCTGGCTGGTGGCGAGGTTTAAGACCGTGGAAGTATTGAAGGGTAAGGTCTCCGTAGGGCGCAGCTCGCTGATACGCAATGGGCTTATTACTTTCCAGTTTGTCATGGCCTGTCTGTTGATCTGCAGCACCATCGTCATTTATCGTCAATTCCAATACATGCGTACGGCTCCATTGGGTTACGAGCAGGAGTCGGTGATCAGCATCCCTGTAAAGAATACGGAGAATTCGCTTCGATATATCCGGCAATTGCGTCAGCAGCTTGCTTCTCAACCCCAGGTGGTCAGCGTGACGGGCAGCTCTGCCAACATCGGCATCGGGGAAGATCACAGTCAGAGTGGCTGGAGCATCGGATTCACCTATAATGGGAAAGGGATAAATACAGAGATGCTGGTCGTTGACTATGATTTCCTGAAGACCATCGGCGTCAAGCTGCTGGCCGGTCGAGATTTCAGCCGTGAATTTCCCACCGACACTGCCGTCGATGCCCGGAATGTCATTGTTTCGGAGAGCATGGCCAGGCAGTTCGACGAGAAGAGTATAGTAGGTCTGTCCTTCTATTCGGACAGCGCTGCACCGAGATGGAATGTCATCGGGGTGATACCCGACATACACCTGCACAGTCTGCATGACAAGGTCGGCGCGCTCACCCTGGAGATGGCAAAACAGCGTAAATCGTTGGGAAATATGGGATATATCATGGTGAAAGTGCGTACGAACAATCCCCGGCAGGCAATGGCCGTAGTGCGGGATGCGTATAAAACCATCGAACCCGATAATACAACCAGCCCTTCTTATCTGACGGAAAATACTTATCGCTGGTATGCCAAGGAAGAAAGGCTGTCCACGCTTTTTTGCACGGCGGCTGTTATCGCCATCGTGCTGTCATGTCTTGGACTCTTCGCCATCGTCTCGCTGGTGATCGGGCGGCGTCGTAAGGAGATCGGGGTTCGCAAGGTATTGGGCGCGTCAGTGACGGGGATCACGGGACTGCTGTCAAAGGAATTCATCCGGCTGGTGGCCCTGGCCTTTTTAATAGCTACACCTATTGCCTGGTTCTATCTCAATAAATGGCTGACGGACTTTCCATACAGGATCACGCTCAGCTGGTGGGTATTCCCGCTGGCAGGTGTGACGGCTCTCATCATTGCCCTGGGTACGATCAGCATACTGACTATACAGGCGTCACTGGCCAATCCGGTGAAGAGTCTCAGGACCGAGTGATCCGACTCACTGGTCAATCCGACTCCCGGCGCAATGCCTCCTCCACCAGGAAGAGGCCGGCAAAAAGCAAAAGCAGGGCATTGCCCTCGTAAGGATGGAATTCGAATATAATATAATTTTTCATATATTTATTGCATTCGAATAAACCTCATTTAAACCTTATATATGGAAGAACAGCTAATAGCCGCCTCTATCCCTTCACAAGACCTCGCAACCGACGAGATTGACGGTTTTTCACTTGCCGCTGCCCCTCTTAAGAGTCCATTCCAAAGAATTGCCCTGGCATTGTCGGGCGGAGGATATAGGGCTGCTTCCTACAGCATCGGCGTCATGAGCTATTTAGACAAGATAAAATATTCGGATGAAAAGAGCTTGCTGAACAATGTTGAATTTATTTCCTCTGCATCCGGAGGCAGCTTTGCATCCATGCTGTATGTGGCGTACACCAAAAAAGGGCTTCCTTTCAAAGATGTATATAATAAGTTGACTGGGTTCATGAACGGCAGCACCGGAAAATCGTTATTGGAAAGAATGGCGGAAGAATTGAATGACGACGAGAAATGGGCAAAAGGAGAGAAGAGCCAGAATCTTATCAATGCTTTTGCGAAAGTATATGATCAGGAACTTTTTGAAGGAGATACGTTCGGTGTGTACTGGGAAACCTCCTCCCATCGTACGTTAGAGGTCTGTATCAACGCCACGGAGTTTTTTCGCGGCCTTTCTTTCCGGTGGCAAACTAAAGGGGAACCTTTTGGAACAGAGGAGGCGGGTCTGACAGGTAACAAGTATCTATTTTTTGACAAAAATTCCAATGAGGACGGGTTTGAAACATTAAAGAAGATCAAACTGGGAGATATCATGGCATCGTCGTCCTGCTTCCCCGGCGGATTTGAGCCCATAGTCTATCCCCGTGACTTTACTTATGAGGGTATGACGGAAGAGATGCTGCGGGGAGCTATGACCATTACGGATTATGATAATAAGCGCCGGCTATTGGATACATCTGTGGGATTAATGGATGGCGGCGTGGATGATAACCAGGGATTGTACAGCGCCATGCTGGCAGATAAGCGAAAAAGATCACAAGCAAGAGACAACAGTAACGGATTCGATCTTATTATGGTTGCCGACGTATCCAGCTATTTCATGGAACCTTATTCTCCGCCCCCAACGGATACAAAAGGCTCCTTGCGCAAACAGACAGTGGCCCAATCGGTCCACGATCTGCGTAATAAATTCAATGGACTGAATAAAACGCTGAAGATAACTGCTTATATTTCTCTGGCATTATTGTGTGCTGCTATTTTGCTGCTCATCTTCTCGAATATGCGTCCTTTGATGAATCTGGGCTACCTGTTGTTGTCTCCTTCCATTCTTGTACTGCTGATAATTGCTTTTGTCACCGGCTACAAGGCAGGGAATCCCATGTTCGCATGGCTTTCCAAAGCCTTTGCTGCCAAGCCGGAGGAGGTAGTGGCTTATCTGAAAGAGTCGGTGCCATCCATTGAGGGGTTCTCGGGTAAATTCATAATATCCCTGATGAACTCGCTCGAAGGCGCCAGATTTGGAGTGCTCGAACAAATGTTGAAAGCAAGGCTGGGTTCCGTATTGAGCATGGTGATGGACATTAATCTCAAACAGACGCGCAGACTTATCTTTGGGACCTTCTATGGGGAGTTTTACGAGAATGACATCTGGCAGCACCGGCGTATATTCAATGTCATTTATGAGTTGAGCCAATTTAATATTAATGGGCGTGCCAGCAGTGTACAAAAAAAGTTCAACTTAAAGAAAGTATTGAAAGCCGTGAAGTCCGACGATATCCTGAAGACCGCGGAGTCCGACCAGGCTTTGAAAAGCTGGCTGATAAATGTTCAACACACTTTGCTGCGAGGCTGTGAAAAATTGAATGCTGTAGCCGAGGAGGCGCGCACCATGGCAACCACATTATGGTATGACGAGAAAGATACCAATAGCCAGCGTATGAAGAAAGTGATAGCATGCGGACAATTCACCACATGTGCCAAGCTGCTGGAATACGTATATGAACTGGAGATGAGGATGAAGGCGCAAAAGTACCTCGCCGGAACCGGGGAAACCCTGGAGTTTACGGAGGACGATCCCGTCTTCAAAAGCGTAAAGTCGCAACTGGAGAGTGATTGGGATGCATTCAAAAAGAATCCTTATAATATATATAAGGACAAGCTATAGATAAATCCGATTTTATCTTTCGGTTAAGTTTCCTACCTTCAGGTTGTCGATGAGCTTGTTTTATGCAATTTGCATGCTGATATGAAAAATTTGTCGCAGGCTGCTGATTTACCAAAACTGATATCTGTTAAGGATGGCGATCATGCTGCCTTTCTTGAGGTATATAATATATTACATATCAAGATATTCCGCTTCTATCTCAAACGCGTGCACCTTCCCGATAATGCCAAGGACCTCACACAGCAATGTTTCATCCGCTTATGGCAATTCCGGCAGACCTTATCGGAAGACCATCCCCTGGAAAAGCAGGTCTTTATCATCGCCCGCAGCCTGCTGATCAACCATATCAAGAAAGAGACTACCCGCCGGAGACTGAAGCTCGTACATGATCAGACCCTGGAAGAAAATATTCAGCCCTCTCCAGCCATACATTTCGAAGTGTCCAGCGAAGTAAGCGCTGCCATCGATACGCTCCCCCCCGTCCGGAAGAAGATCCTCATGCTAAAAGCCTTCTATGGCTGCTCCAACAAGGAAATAGCATCCCAGATGAGCATTTCTATCAAGACGGTGGAAGACCACGTCAGTAAAGCGTTCCGCCATATTCGGCAGATAGGGATCTCCTTATTGCTCATCATTCTGGGCTCCCTCCCATAAAAAAAATATTTACCTCAGCAGGGGTAAACACTCCCGTCAACTGTATATAATTATATCGAATTGACCGACTGCATGCAGAAATTACCCGACGAACTGATAGAGAAATTTTTAAGTGGGAATTGCACTGAAGAAGAGGTTGCACTTGTCTGGAACTATTTACGTAAGAATCCCGATGAGTCCTATCTACTAAAGGAATTCGAGCAGGCGGATGGAGAAACACCTTTACCCGAAGACTATAAAGAAGAGATGCTGACCTATATCACCGAACGTACCAGCGCAGTAGAAGGGACCAGTGACGTGAGCATATCCGATAAGGGTGTGCTGGTAAAGAAGGTTAGACCGCTGAAATTCTTATGGTATAGTGCGGCTGCCGCAGTCATACTGGTGATCGTCAAAATGTGGATGCTGGACCAGCCTGCGAAGAAGGCATCCGGTGAGCACCTGGCTGTAGTTGAAAGCCAAAAGATAGAATGGATAACAAAGAACAACACCGGAAAAAAAGAGATATTGGTGACACTTCCGGATAGTTCGAAGGTCCGGTTGTCCCCCGGGGCGCTTATGCGTTATCGAAAAGGTTTCGGGACCACCGCAAACAGAGATGTACAGGTATCCGGGAAGGCATACTTTGACGTAGCAAAAGATCAGCAAAGACCTTTTACCCTTTACAGCGAGGGGCTTCAGACCAGCGTATTGGGAACATCTTTCTATGTCAATGCCAATCCGTATAGTGACAAGGTCAGCGTCAGATTGTTTACGGGGAAAGTACGTATTTCACTGAACGATTCGGCCTATTACCTGCAGCCTGGAGAAGAGCTGGTCTTTACGAAGAGCACCCGTTATGTAGCCATCAATGGCCCCGTAAAACATACGGAGGATCAGGTAGCCAAAACGCATAGTCTAAAAGCAGATACTATCTCCAACTGGTATATGTTCAACAACCAGTCACTGGCGGATGTGTTTGACCAGCTGTCAGCCATTTACAACGTCGATATCGAATACACTCACAGTGAGATAAAGGACATGTATTTCATTGGCAAGCTGGAAAAGAAAGATTCATTGAACGAGATCATAAGCGACATCGCAATATTGAACCATTTATCCGTGACCACCTCCAACGGCAGGTATATTATCAAGAAAGGCAAGCCTTAATCCTCAGCACAAATCTGAATAAAGATCGTAAATAACACCGCTGGTCGGTGAAAGGAACTCCTATACTAAAATTTGAAAAAACTACATTATGAGTAAGAAGCTACTTACATGGCTGTTATTAGTGTGCCTTGGGTACACGCTTCAGGCGCAGGACCGGACAGGTAGCGTCACCGGCATTGTTCGTAATGATCAGGGCGACCCCTTGTCCGGCGTCACCGTGCTGGCGAGCAACAGTGAGACGGGACTTTCATCCGGCACGCAGACAGATTCTGCGGGCATTTTCCATTTTACCAAGTTGCCTGTCAAAGGCAGATACAGCTTCACTTTCAGTGGTGTAAGCTACCAGCAGCAGACCCTTACCGGCTATGAGCTCAAGGCCGATGCATCCACTTCCATCCTCGTGCGAATGAGGAGTCAGGCCGGGGCATTGAGCGAGGTCGTGGTAGTAGGTTATGGAACGCAGAAAAGGGCCAATCTTACTGGTGCGGTTGCGCAGGTCAGCGGCGATGTCCTGGACAGACGGAGCATTCCCAATATGACACAAGGCCTGCAGGGCATGATCCCCAACCTCAACCTGATCACTACGGACGGCAAACCCGTCTCGTCCGCCACCTATAATATCCGTGGAGGAACTTCCATCGGACAGGGCGGCAGTGCCCTGGTGCTGATCGACGGTATACAAGGCGATCCCTCTCTGCTGAACCCCAATGATGTGGCCAGCGTCACTGTGCTGAAGGACGCCGCATCTGCCGCTATATATGGCGCCAGGGCCGCCTTTGGTGTAGTGCTGATCACTACCAAGTCACCAAGCAAAGGCAAGGCTACCATCACCTATAGCTCCAACTATTCCATCAAGTCGCCTACCTATATTCCTAAGATCGAGTCCAATGGCTACAAGTATATGCTGATGTTCGACTCCGCCTGGACGGGCTGGAACGATTATTCGCAGATACCCGCCGGTGTCAACAAGACCCAGCCCTTCAGTCAGGCTTATCTGACTGAATATGCCAAACGAGATGCCGACCCCAGTCTTCCGAAAGTGGATGTGGGTTCGAATGGCAATTATGTCTATTATGGCAATACGGACTGGTATGACCTGCTCTATAAAAAGCACAATGCCGCCATCGATCAAAACTTATCCATCTCCGGCAGCAGCGGCAAGGCCAGCTTTTATGTGACGGGGCGTTACTATGGGCAGGATGGGGTATTCAGATATAATTCCGACGATTATCACATGTATAATCTCACTGCAAAAGGGAATATAGACGTACTGCCCTGGCTGCAGATATATAACTATACACAGTATACGTCCCGCGATTATCACAATCCCCTGAACGTAGGCGAGGGTGGTAGTATCTGGCGTAATATGGCCGATGAGGCGCATCCCTCCTCCATGCTGCTGAACCCGGATGGAACGCTGACCTTTTCAGCTGCCTATACCGTAGGTGACTTCTTTTATGGCAAGAATGGCATCAATCTGAAAAGCCAGGTCTTCCGCAATACGACGGGATTTGTAGCCAAGTTCATGGACAACCATCTTCGTATCAAGGGCGACCTCACCTATCAGAATACGGACTCGGCCCTGAAACAGATACGTGTACAGGTGCCTTACAGTGTGACGCCGGGTGTGATCGCCTATGTGGGCACCACTACCAACGACCTTCTGATGGGCAATGGTAAGACGCAATATCTGGCGACAAATATCTACGCTGAGTATGAGAATACTTTTGCAAGCGACCATTATTTCAAAGCGTTGGTAGGATATAACTATGAACAGTCGGTATTCAACAATTTCAATGCACAACGCAATGGCCTGGTTTATGCCAATGCAACGGACCTGAGCCTGGCATTGGGACAGAATATCACTACGAATGGAGGCTATGAGAAATGGGCCATCCTGGGCGGCTTTGGAAGATTGAACTATGCATATAAGGACAAATACCTGGTAGAGTTCGATGGTCGATATGACGGCTCTTCCAAATTCCCTTCCAATCAGCGTTATGCCTTCTTCCCTTCTGTGTCGGCAGGCTGGCGTCTGACCAAGGAGGCATTCTGGACTGTCGATCCCAAGGCAATCTCCGATATCAAGATCCGCGGCTCCTACGGCAGCCTGGGTAATGGTAATATCGCTTCTTATGCTTTCCAGGAGCTGTTCAAAATATCACAGTCGGGCAGGGTCATCAACGGTGTACGTCCGCAGACGACTTCACAGCCCAATGTGATCCCCGACGGACTCACCTGGGAAAAGGCCACCACAAAGGATCTTGGCCTGGATATCTCCACCCTCAACAACCGGCTGACCTTTACGGGCGATATCTATACCCGTATCACCACCAATATGTTCACGGTGGGAAAAACGCTGCCCGGTGTATTCGGGACCACCGTACCCAAGGGCAACTATGCTGATATGCGGACCAATGGCTGGGAAGTTTCCATCAACTGGCGGGATCAGTTCAACGTTGCCGGCAAGCCCTTGCATTACAGTGTCGGAGTCTGGATGTCGGACTATCAGTCTACCATCACTCGTTACAACAATGCCACCAAGCTCCTTACCGACTACTATACGGGGCAGAAGCTGGGCGAGATCTGGGGCTATACCAACGACGGTTTCTGGACAGAGGCGGACAATCCGGCTGTCAACGGTCCCAAGTTCCAGCCTATCTTCAAGGCTTCCAATACTGGTAAATGGCTACCCGGCGACCTGAAGTTCAAGGACCTGGGCGGGGGTACTGACGGCAAGCCCGACGGTGTGGTCAACAATGGGAACAATACTGCAACCAATCCCGGCGACATGCGTATCATCGGCAACAGCACGCCACGGTACACCTATGGCATCAGCCTGAATGCAGACTATGGCGGATTCTTCTTCAGCGCCTTCCTCCAGGGCGTCGGCAAGCAGAACTGGTGGCCCGGCAGCGAGGCGGATGTATTCTGGGGCCAGCTCAATCGTCCCTATAACTTCCTTTTCAAATACCAGGAAGGTAAGATCTGGAGCCCTCAAAATCCCAACACCTACTTCCCCCGCTATCGTGGTTATACGGCACAGAACAGCCAGGGTGAACTTTATAATGCCCAGACCAGATACCTGCAGAATGTAGCGTACATACGCCTGAAGAACCTGCAGCTTGGATACAACCTGCCGGCTGCCACGGTACAGCGTTTGAAGCTGACAGGTATACGGGTATATGTATCCGGCGAGAACCTCTGGACATATTCACCCATGTTCAAGATCACAAAGAACCTCGATCCGGAGAGCATTGGCAAGTCGGATATTATCCTGACAGGCGCTACCACTAATAATGGTAATGGTAATAACTATCCTATTCTAAAAAGTCTCACCCTGGGATTGAATATCACACTCTAAAAACAGAAGTATGCTTCTCAATAAAAAATATCTGATCGGGCTGTCGATAGTTCTTCTATTCGCCAGCTGTGCCAAGAACCTCGACCAGCAGCCGCAGTCCACGGCCAGTAAGGATGTCATCTTCAGCAGCGTGGACGGTCTTCAGCTGTATGCCAATTCATTTTATGATGTGCTGCCCGGCATCAATGATGTTTTCCGGACGGACGCCAACATGAGCGATTACGGCGCACGTAATGCCGTACCCGACTATATCCGTGCAGGGTTTTACAATTCACGGCAGAGCTCAGGCTGGACCTGGACCGCGCTGCGTAATATCAACTATTTCATCGTCAATAATACCAATACCAAGATCGCCCAGAATGTACGGGACAACTACACCGGCCTGGCCAGGTTCTTCCGCGCCTACTTCTATTTCAATATGGTACAGAAGTTCGGTGACGTGCCCTGGATCAGCATGCCGCTGAGCAATCTGGACACCGTTGGCTTATATGCCAAACGCGACTCCCGTGAGAAGGTGATGGACTCTGTCCTGGCTGATCTGAACTATGCCATCGCGCATCTTTCGTTGGCCACCGATGCCAGCCGCAGCCAGATCACCAAATGGGTGGCTTATGGCATGAAATCCCGCATCTGTCTTTTTGAAGGGACATACAGGAAGTATGATTCAGCCACGTCCAGCAATGGAACAGTGAAAGCTACCGCCAACCAGTGGCTTCAGGAAGCTGCCACCGCGGCCAAGGCGGTGATGGACAGCGCCGGATTCAGCCTGAACACTTCCAACGGTCTGGACCTTTCTTATCGCAACCTGTTTATCAGCACGGCGCCCGTGACCAATGAGATCATGCTTTCCAGCGTCACCAGCAGCTCGCTGGCAGTCCTCAACGATGCCAACTGGTACTATACCAGCAGCACATACGGCGTACGTCTGAATTTTACGAGGGACTTTATCAATATGTATCTCAATCTCGACGGCTCGGCGTTTACGGATATCCCCGGTCATGATACCCTGACCTTCTGGCAGGAGACACAAGGCAGGGACAAGCGCCTGCAGCAGACCATCCGCACTCCGGGCTATACCCGTCTGAGCAGCGGGTCGGTCATCGCCGGACCTCCCGCCTTCAACTATTCCTATACAGGCTACCAGCCCATCAAATGGTGTTTGGACGATACGTATTATGACAATGGTACGTTAAACACCAATTCCATCAGCCAGATGCGTTATGCCGAGGTACTGCTTAATTACGCGGAAGCTCAGCAGGAGCTGGGACAACTGTCTCAATCCGACTGGACAAAAACCATTGGAGCGTTGCGTTCACGCGCCGGCCTCGCTAATGCGAATACTATGCCTGCCGTTGCCGACCCCTATATCCAGGCATATTTCCAGCGGTGGAATGGGGGACTTACCGACCCCGTCCTCCTGGAGATCTATCGCGAGAGGAGCATCGAGCTCGTACTGGAGGGGCTGCGTTATTCCGACCTGCTGCGCTGGGGAATGGGCAACCTGCTGCTGAGACCCTGGAACGGATTCTATGTACCTGCTCTAAACCAACTGATGGACCTGGATCAGAATGGCACACCCGACGTATGTTTCTACCAGGGTACAAAGCCGGGCAATGTCAGCGGCGTCACCTATATCAACGTTGCCCCGACCATCGGCACTACCATCAATCCGCAGACGCTGGAACATGGCACTTATGGAAATATATTATGGCTGGTGAATGGTGATCCCGGCAGAGTGTGGAACGAGTGGAGAGCCATTTATCCCATACCGTATAACGACCTGCAGCTAAACCCCAACCTTGGACAAAATCCCGGCTGGAATTAAGATACTACTATGAAGAAAGGTTCACACAGGGTTCTGACTAGAACAGGGACAGCGTTATTGCTGTCCCTTCTTTCCATGATCGCTGTCCATGCACAGCAATGGGTGGGAACCTTTAATAATTTTCGTGCCGACGCGCTCGTACCCCCTCGGATCATTTCCCTGTAGAAGCACAAGTGGAACACACAAAAAAATAAGAAGCTCATGCGAAGATCATTTATTGCCATTGCGATCCTGCTGCTGGCAGGCCAAGGTTTTTCTCAAAAGGTAGAGCACGTAGTGCTGATCACTGTCGATGGGTTCCGTCCCAATCTGTATATGGACCCTTCCTGGAATACGACGAACCTGCACATGATGATGAAAGAGGGAGCCTATTCGGATGGTGTGAGAAGCGTCTTTCCCACCATGACCTATCCCAATCACACCACTATCGTCACAGGGGTACAGCCTGCCAAACATGGTGTGTATTTCAATAGCATGTTCGAGCCTAACGGTCCTACCGGGAAGATATACTGGTACGACAGCTCCATTCATTCTCCCACCGTCTGGGATGCTGCCAGGAAAAAGGGTTTGACAGTGGCATCGCTGTTCTGGCCTGTTTCGGCCGGCGCCAATATACAATACAATATTCCCGACAATGGAAGCCTGGGTGAGGCCAATCGGGAGCAATATTCCACGCCGTCGGGTTTCGTGGATGTGCTGAAGAAAGAAGTCTTTGATGGCGCCGCTAAGATCGAATATGGAAGAGATCACAATGTGGCGCGTATAGCGGCTTATATCATTGCCAAGGCTCAGCCTAACCTGATGACCATTCACTTTTTCTCAGTGGATCACTATTCACATATGCAGGGACGGGATGGGGATAGCGTCCGGGCGGCTGTAAAAGATGCCGACAGCAGCATAGGCATTGTAATAGATGCGCTTAAAAAGGCAGGTATCTGGAATAAGACGGTGCTCATTATTACCGGCGACCATGGTTTTGAGGATGTTACTACCTCTGTCAGCCCCAATGTATGGCTTATGAAGGCCGGGCTTATCGCCGATGTAAAGACCGATGACTGGAAAGCGCAGTTCATGTGTGTGGGGGGCAGCGCCTTTCTGTATCTGAAAGACGGGAACGATAAGGAGACATTGAAGAAGGTGAGGGAGACACTGGATGCGCTTCCGGCGGATGAGAAAAAATATTTCCGGATCATAGAAAAGCCGAAGCTGGATGCCATTGGCGCCAATCCCCTGGTGGAATTTGCCCTGTCTGCCGAAAATGGGGGTTCATTTGGCAATAGCATGAAGGGCGAGGCTATTAAGCCCGGTCATGGCGGCACACACGGACATTACCCCGACTTCCAGAATATAAAGACAGGTTATGTTATCTGTGGTCCCGGTATTAAGAAAGGTGTGGTCATTAAAGATATGAACCAGTGGGACCAGGCGGCGATCATCTGCCAGTTGCTGGGGCTGTCTATGCCGACCGTAGAAGGGAAGGTGCCGGGGGGATTGCTCCAATAGCGGCAGGATCTCCGGTATTGGCCGAAAGGCGCTAAATTGCGGGCATGTCCTCGCACCTTACTTTTCGCCGGACCCGGATAGCGCCTACACCCAGCGGTTACCTGCATTTGGGTAATGCCTGCTCCTTCAAGCTGACGGCCGATCTGGCCCGTCGTACGGGGGCAAAGATACTACTACGCATAGACGACCTGGATCAGGACCGCGTAGAGGAGCGGTATGTGGAGGATATATTTGACACATTGAATTTTTTGGACATACCCTGGGACGAGGGACCCCGCGACAGGATGGATTTCGAGGACAGCTGGTCACAGCTGCACCGGATGCCTTTATACCGTAAGGCATTGGAGGATCTGAGACAGCAGGGTATCCTTTTTGCCTGTGCCTGTTCACGTACGCAGATAGCCAGGGAGTCCACGGGCGGAGAATATCCTGGGACCTGCCGGGATAAAGGGCTTTCTCTGGATCTGCCCGATGTCAGCTGGCGGGTGAGGACGGATGCGGGGCGTGAGCTGACCATGCAGCAGCTGGATGCGCCCGTGTTCAAAGGCGTGCTGGATAAGAGCGTTAAGGATTTTGTCGTCCGGAAAAAGGACGGATCCCCTGCCTATCAGCTGACCTCCCTGGTAGACGACCTGCATTTTGGAGTAGACCTTATAGTGAGAGGCCAGGACCTATGGTCCTCTACGCTTGCCCAGCTGTACCTGGCGGAGCTTCTTCCCGGGGGCACGGCTTTTGCCGGCGCGATCTTCCATCATCACCCCTTGTTTACGAATGCCGATGGGAGCAAGCTGTCCAAGTCGGCGGGAGCTGCTTCTATACAATCCCTTCGCCGGGAAGGTAAGACCCCGGGCGAAATTTGCGCCATCATCAGCCAAAAAAAGATAATAATTTCTTAACATACGAATTCTCTTCCATAGATTTGCGGAAACTTTTAGGACTCCTGCATGAAGAAAATTGATCTGTTGCTTGGCCTGTCGCTGGTCGT
>Ga0068860_100004717_pt1 | contig 13910 bp, 12 predicted proteins | sample KBSSwiS32_FD_66597 | JGI IMG/M metagenome (GOLD analysis project Ga0068860, IMG submission 66597) | Switchgrass rhizosphere microbial communities from Kellogg Biological Station, Michigan, USA - KBS Switchgrass S3-2 | ecosystem: Host-associated > Plants > Roots > Rhizosphere > Soil ... | reverse complement strand
TTTTTGATGGTAAAGAAATCCGCAATAAAGGAGGCCGGGTTAATGGACGAAGATTTTTTTCTTTATGCAGAAGAAGCAGAGTGGTGCAGCCGCTTAAAGAAAACTGGCAAATTGTGTATCTATGGTGACTTGAATATTATCCACCTCCAGGGGGAAACAAGCAATGAAATTTTTGAATCTTCAGGTAAAGGTTACTTTAATTTATTTGACAGGAAAGGTCTCCAGATCATGCTCTCGAATCTCGTAAGGATAAGAAAAGAATTTGGCATTACCTGGTTCTTATTGATACTGGCTGTCTATGTAACCGAGATACCCGTTTTTCTTATAGGTGTTTCCGTTTCGAAAATATTCTCTTCAAAAAAATATTCTTTTCGACAGGTAAAAAAGTATGCCGGTAATATTTTTATTATAATAAAACTGAGCCCTGCAATAGTTCGCAACCATCCCTATTTTTATAAAGTTCTATAAGACATGTGCGTCTGGTTTCGGCTTTCTTTTTAAATAAAGGATAATGGCAGCAATGATCATTACAAGAAATACAATAATATTTGCAATGATCGTAATCGTCCTTCCGGTTGTAAATGACTTTGGCTCAAACCGGAATTCAATCTGGTGGTCTCCTGCCGGAACAAACATACCACGTAAAACATAATTCACTTTTACATAATTCGTTTTATTGCCATCAATAAAAGCATTCCACCCGGCAGGATAATATACCTCACTAAACACTGCAAATTGGGGAGTAATACTATGGAAGCTGTATTCAATTTTATCATTCAGGTTTTGTTTCAGCTTTATATATGCCGATGAATCTGCTACGGGGAGCTGCTTAATTTGTGCCTGGTACATTTTTTCAACCACTGCTGTATCCTTAAGATGTGTGCTGTCCAGGGCATCCATTTCATCGTTGGCATCTTCAACGTATTTTATACCTTTTACCAGCCACGCATTTCCAAATGCCCGGGGATTTAGCTGGGCAACGGGCTTACCTGTTTGTGGATTTTGTACAATAAAATATTTTGTGTTCAGCATATTATAAACCTGCTCATTCCCCTTTTCAAGCTGCCTGTCAATAATATCATTATATAATCCAAGCATTGCAGGATGATAACCTCCGATAGAATTATGATGATACGAAGTTCTCGAGTCGCTATAAAACGTGTTTGATTCCGTTTGGTTAAATACTCTGAAATTAGCATGATCGGGGTCTTTCAATATTTGCTGATCAGCCTCAGAAGGAGTAAATACAGATTCGAAATCACTGTCTTCAACAAAGCTATCTGAATTCAAATACCTGGCGGCAACACCTAGCAGATCATAAGAAGATAAAATAATTAACCCCGCAATTAGAATACCAGGCTTAATTTTTTGCCTGGTATACAATCCAATTAAAACAACTGCAAGCCCAATAAGAATGATGGATCTGATCAAATCTCCCCCCAAAAGACTTTTCCTGTCTTCATGCAACGCGGTCAATATTCCCCTGCTAAAATCATCTGCCTGTTGCAAAAGCTGTGGCGAGGGTTGTTGGCCGCGGGGAACCTGTTGCAACATTTGCTGTTTAAAATTATCCCTCATTTCTTTATCATGGGGCGCTGTAAAACCTGACGTGAAATAAAATCCTAAAAGTATCAATAAAATGCCTGCTGTAACGTATACGGACAAACGCAATTTTTTCCGGGCCTCATCCCAGTTCGTTTCATCAACTAACCTGTTCACTGCCAATACTGCCAGCAGGGAAAAACAAAACTGGGGAATCACAAGAGACATCGTTACCGCCCTGAATTTATTATACAAGGGGAGATGATCAAAAATAAAATAGTTTACGCCTTTTAGATTTGCACCCCATGCTAACAGAATTGCCAGTGCACTTGTTGCAATTATCCACCATTTGTGCCAGCTTTTAACATAGAATATTCCGAAAACAAAAAGAAAGCATACTATGGCTCCCAGGTAGACAGGGCCCGCTGTTGAGGGTTGGTCGCCCCAATAAATACTGTAATTTGCGGCTTGAACGGCATTGTCTTCCGGCATACCCACTTCAGTGAGTTTTTCAACAAATTTTGAAGAAAAGTTTTCTTTGTTACGACTTCCTCCCCCATACAGGTCGGGAACCATAAAAGTAAAAGTCTCTCCCAATCCATAACTCCACCTGAAAGCTTCTGATTTATCAAGCCCTCCCTTTGTTTTATCTTTTGCGTCTTCTGCCGATGACAATTGAGACCTTCCTCCTCTTGTACTTTCTTTTGCATATTCATAGGTTGGCAGCATGCTTACGGCATTGCAGGCAAGGCCCACCACTGCTGCAAGCAAGCCCATAATTGTTCCTTTAATTGCTGAAGGCAGCGAGTGCTCTTTATAGCTTTTTACAAGAAATGCAATGGTCATTATTCCGGCCATTATTAAAGTATAATACACAATCTGGATGTGATTTTGTCCAATTAAAGCGGTTGAAAAAAAAGCAGTAACGGCAAACCCGCTCCAGTATCGTTTTTGAAAAAGCAGTAGTAAGCCGGCAAGTACCGCAGGGGCATATCCTATTGAAATCATTTGGGTATTATGACCTACCGTAATAATAATAGGATCGAAAGTACAATAAGCATAGGTTATTGCACCCATTATACTGACCCATGGATTGGCCCCGGCAACGAGGCAGAAAAAATAAAAACAAATGCAGGCAAGAAAGAAAAAACTTATGGGTTTTGGCAGGCCTAATGTCAAAATCGGATCAAGGTACCCCACCTGGACCTGAGTACGCGAATCAAAAGCAATCTGGTAAGCGGGCATTCCACTGTACATACTGTTTGTCCACAGGGGATAATACCCATATTTATTATGGAACTCGACTGATTGCTGGCTCATACCCCGCCACCCCTGAATGTCCTGTTGTAACACCACTTTGCCTTCAAGAGCAGGCTTACAATACACCACAGAAACTATTAAAAAAACTACCAGGGCAACCAGGTGCGGTAATACCTTTTTGAAATTAAAAATCTTCATGAACGTTTTTCTTTTGAAAAAGCAAAGTAAAAGTTTTTATCTTAGATTTAAGAACGGTGATCCACATAGTACGATGTACCTCCACATGCAACGCCTGCCATCAAACCTTAAACCTCGTAGTTTTCCCCTACCTTAGTTTTTACAATTCTATTTATGGCTTTAAGCAGAATATGGGCGGCTTTTATTATTGTCTCAGTCCTGGCAGCATGCTTTCAATGTGTGTTTACTAAGAACAATACCGATATTTTTAACCGCATGGTGGTAGGCAAATCCGGCGATACCTCCCGAACGAAATTGGAAGATACCTCTGCAATGCCTGCAACAATTTTACATACTTTACAAAACGGAAAAGAATACAATACCGGTAAGATCAAATTTAGCAAAGCTGCAAATGGCAGCTATATTTCTTATAAAGAACAAAGTGCTGATGGGATTATCGCCACTACCAAAAGTGCTGTTGATATTTCTATAAACCTTATTGGGATAATGGCGTTATTCATGGGTTTTATGAGCATCGCTGAAAGAGCAGGAGGCATAAGGCTTTTATCAAAAATAATCGGGCCTTTCTTTTCTAAATTATTTCCGGAATTACCACGCAATCATCCTGCAATGGGACATATGGTTATGAATTTTTCTGCCAACCTTTTGGGTCTTGATAATGCGGCAACACCCTTTGGTATTAAGGCAATGGAAAGTTTGCAGGAGATCAATCCAAAAAAAGATACGGCATCTAACGCACAGATCATGTTTTTATGCTTGCATGCCTCGGGCCTTACTTTGATACCCGTTAGCATTATTGCCGTAAGAGCATCTTTAAAAGCAGGAAATCCAACGGATATTTTTATTCCATGCATGATCGCCACCTTCGTAGCAACGATAGCAGCTATGCTGATTGTATCATTCAAACAGAAAATAAATATATTTCAACCGGTGATATTGTTGTGGGTCCTCAGCCTGTCGGCGCTGATTTCCCTACTTGTTATCTACCTTAAAAGGCAAAGCTTTGAAAGTGTACAGTCGTTTTCAGGTATCCTGAGCAATGGCCTCATACTGCTTATATTTTTTTGTATCATTTTGGGAGCGTTGTATAAAAACATCAATATTTTCGATGCATTTGTAGAAGGTGCCAAAGGTGGTTTTGAAACGGCTGTGCGAATTATCCCTTATCTCGTAGGCATGCTGGTTGCGATAAGTATGCTCCGCACCAGTGGTACTTTTGACGTCGTCATTAGTGGGATGAGAAATCTTTTTGCTGCGCTGGGTACCGATACCCGGTTTGTAAACGGGCTCCCGACCGCGTTAATAAAGCCTCTCAGCGGAAGCGGGGCACGTGGAATGATGATAGATACGATGAAAACTTATGGACCCGATTCATTTTCAGGAAGGCTCTCTACTATTTTGCAAGGCTCATCAGACACTACCTTTTATGTAATTGCAGTTTATTTTGGCGCCGTTTCTATAAAAAACACCCGTTATGCTATAGGGGCTATGTTGCTTGCCGACCTGGTTGGCATCGTTACTTCTATATTGTTATGTTATTTATTTTTTGGAAATAGCCTGTAATAAGACCGGTCAAATCGAACATAAATTCCTTTGATGAAATACTAATAGATTGATTGCCGGAGTATCGAATCCCGCGTTAATCTGTGCAACCCATGGCCTAAACAGTCGTTGTTACATTTTCAAACAAGCTGTTTACAAATTCTTTTTGATCAAATACCAGGAGGTCTGTGGCTTTTTCACCAACTCCAATAAATTTAACGGGGATTTTAAATTGGTCTGCAATTGCCAAAACGACCCCTCCCTTGGCGGTACCATCAAGCTTAGTAATAGCGATTGCTGTTACATCCGTTGCTGCAATAAAATGCCTCGCCTGCTCCACTGCATTCTGCCCTGTACTTCCATCCAGCACAAGCAGTACTTCGTGCGGTGCCCCCGGAAGCGTTTTGGTTATAGATCGCTTAATCTTGCTAAGCTCGTCCATCAAATGAATCTTATTATGGAGCCTTCCGGCCGTATCTATCAATACCACGTCTATATTTTTTGCTACAGCGCTCTGCACTGCATCAAAGGCGACAGCACTGGGATCGGCACCCATTGCATGCTTCACTATAGGCACTTTTGCCCGCTGGCTCCAGATATCCAATTGTTCAACAGCTGCAGCCCTGAACGTATCGGCAGCGCCCAGCAATACGGATTTACCGGCCAGTGAAAAATTATGCGCCAGTTTACCAATCGTTGTTGTTTTGCCGGCTCCGTTTACACCTACTATTAAAATTACATGCGGTTTATGTGTCGCCGGAAGCTCATAACTTTTATAGGAGGTATCTTCAGGTGAATCAATAAGTACTGACTGGATTTCTTCTTTTAATATCTTATTAAGCTCTGCGGTATTGATATATTTATCTTTGGCAACTCTTTTTTCGATCCCATCGATAATTTTAACAGTGGTTTCAACACCGACATCTGCGCTTACCAATGCATTTTCCAGGTCATCTAACACTTCTTCATCGACCGTGCTCTTCCCGGCAATTACTTTGGTGAGTTTGTCAAAAAAACCCTCTTTTGTTTTTTGCAAGCCCTGGTCAAGACTTTCCTTCTGTTCTTTTTTTCCAAAAATTTTATCAAAAATTCCCATGTCTGAAAATTACTAAAGGTTAAAAATAAATAAAGCTATCCGCAGTTAAGCAGGATAGCCTTTAATGAAAGATGTGCGACGCAAAAATCAACCCGCTAAAAACTCTTTGATCTTTTCTTTGTGGATAATAGACTCCTTAAATGTGTAAGAACCGGATTTGGGGCTGCGGACGGTGCGCACCACTTTCGTCCAGTTTTTTGCTTCTGCAGCCGCTTTCTGATCTTTTGTTTTTATTGCGGTTTTAGCTGATTTTGCCATGCTATAAATTTGAAAATTTGAAAATTTGAAAATTTGAAAATGAGCTCTTGCATTTCAAATTGACCAATTACTTGATTTCCTTGTGAAGAGTTACTTTTTTTAAAATTGGGTTGAATTTTTTTAACTCCAGTCGTTCGGGAGTATTTTTTTTATTCTTATTCGTGATATACCTGCTGGTGCCCGGCATACCAGAAGTTTTATGCTCAGTACATTCCAAAATTACCTGCACCCTGTTTCCTTTTCTTGCCATAACTAATTTTTAATATTTTGATCAGATTTTTGCCCCGTTCGCTCTCATTTTTTTTATCACAGTAAAAAGACCATTTTTATTAATAGTACGAATGGCCTCAGAAGATAACTTTAAGGTGATCCATTTATTTTCTTCTGCAAGAAAATACCTTTTCTTCTGAAGATTTGGTAAAAATCTCCTCCGCGTTTTTATATTTGAATGTGAAACGGTGTTCCCGGTAATCGGTCTTTTTCCTGTAACCTGACATACTCTGGCCATAATGATCTTTTTTTCGGAGGGCAAAGGTAATAAAGAATTGATTACCTTAAAAATAATTAAAAAGGATTTTTAGTAATTGCCCGCACTACTGACATAATGCGTCTTTTTTGATATAATTTCTACAGGCACAATTTGTGCAATGTATCTGTAAAATTGTTATGGAAACATTAAGCGAGATAATTAATGATGAAAAACCTGTTTTAGTTGATTTTCATGCAGAATGGTGTGGCCCCTGTAAGATGATGGCCCCCGAGCTGACTCGATTTGCTCAAAATAATAAGGATAGTGTACGGGTCCTCAAAGTTGATATTGACAAAAACCAGCCCACTGCAGGGCACTACAACATACAAGGGGTTCCCACATTGATACTTTTTAAAAAAGGTAAAATTCTTTGGCGGCAATCCGGGGCTATGAATGCCCAACAAATTGCAGAAGCCGTTAAATCAAGGATATAATCGTTTTATATTGCGCAAAAATCAACTCAATTTTGTATGGCAACTAACTCCATAAGCTCTGTATACCAGGGCGGTATGAATTTTACAACCCTGATCCATGGTCATAGTGTTACGATAGATCTTGATAAAGCTGCCGGTGGGGCTGATGCCGGGCCCGGTCCCAAAATTTTAATGCTGGTCTCGCTGGCCGGGTGTACAGGTGTTGATGTGGTTAGTCTGCTTAAGAAAATGAGAGTAAATTTTTCTGATTTCACGATAAATATAAAAGCGCATTTGACAGAAGTTCATCCCAGGATCTATGATCATGTAATAATTACCTATAATATTAAGGTGAGTAAAGCTGATGAATCTAAAGTTGAAAAAGCGGTTACCCTATCGCAGGATAAATATTGCGGTGTAAGTGAAATGTTCAGGGCATTTGCAAAGCTTTCCAATAAAATAGTCTTTCTGAATTGATTTTATAAGCTTTGCAGCTTCCTGTCATTCCATACTCTCATCATCTGTAAGGAGACAGCGAGTAATATCAGGCTAAACCCCATATAAAATCCTGGCCCCAAAAATTTATTTTCCCTGAAAATTATAAATGCGAGAATAATGGCATATACGGGTTCAAGATTATAGGTAAGATTGGCAGTAAATGCCGATATCATTCTAAGGGCATTTAGCTGCAAAATAAAACTGAGAACTGTACATATCCAGGCAAGAATAAGGAGCCATACCCAGTCTGAAAAAGTTGGAAGGTAATAACTGGCAGGAAAAAACCTCAGGTAAAAGGGAACGATGATACAAAGGGCTATAAAACCACCGGTCATTTCAAAAAGTGTCACTTCTTTAGGTGAAAATTTTGTAAGCAGGTTTTTATTAAATACCGGGAAAAGGCTTGCCAGCATCGTAGAAATAATTCCAAAAATAATTCCCGTTTTATACTCCGGGTAGAAGTTAAAAATCAGGTAGATTCCTGCAATCGCAAGTAAGCCCAGCAACACTTCTACCCAGTCAATTGTTCTTTTCATTATAACCGGCTCAAAAAGAGAAGTGAAAAATCCAATGGCAGAAAGACAGGTTACTGATACTGAAACGTTCGAATATTTAATACTTCCGTAAAAAGTTACCCAATGAAGGGCTACAATGGTCCCCACGCCAAAAATTTTCATGATATTTAAAAAAGAAATCCGCGTCAATTCTTTTCTGAAAAATAATATTATGGCAAGCGAAGCCGCGCTTAACAACATCCTGTACCAAACTAAAATCCATTCATTTAAATTGATAAGCCTGCCCAGGATGGCAGTAAACCCCGCAAAAAGAACCGCAATATGCAGTTGAATAAAAGCTTTTTTCATGCAGCGTAAAAGTAGCGAAGATGTGAGAAAGATGTACGATGTACAGCAAAGACGTACGATGTACGATGTGAGAAACGGGTATTTCTCAAGTATTTGAATCAAACGATGTACGACGTACGACGTGAGAAACGTATTCTAAGGTATTTGAAGCAAAACACTCATTATTGGGTACCTTTTACATCGTACATCAAACGTCGTACTTCGTACATTGGAGTAACATCCTACATCAAATCACACCACATTAAATTAACATTCCTTTGTATAAAAAAAAATCAGCCCTTGTAATTGTAACATTCATAGTTTTATATTTGCCCCTGTTTATCTAAAACCCGACTATGAGCTTTAAACGAATTAACAACATTACAGGGTGGGCTATATGCATTATTGCCTGTATGGTATATTTATTAACCATGGAAGCCACCGGAAGCTTTTGGGATTGTGGTGAATTCGTTTCCAGCGCATATAAACTTCAAATACCCCATCCGCCAGGTGCACCTTTATTTGTATTGTTGGGGAGGATATTCAGTATTCCGTTAGGTCCGCATGATGCAGCCAGGGGTGTTAACACCATGAGTGCTCTTGCCAGTGGTTTCACAATACTATTTTTGTTCTGGAGCATAACTCACTTTGCGAGAAAGATATATCAGAAAAATAATTTAGTACTCAGTAATGGCCAGATATTTACTATTATGGCAGCGGGTGTTGTCGGTGCTTTGGCTTACACATTCAGTGATTCCTTCTGGTACAGTGCAGTCGAAGGTGAGGTATACGCAATGTCTTCTTTTTTTACCGCTATTGTTTTTTGGGCCGTATTAAAATGGGAACAGGAAGTTACTGTAGAACAATCAAATGGTATAAAAGGTCACTTTACTCGTGCCGACAGGTGGCTGATATTAATTTTCTACCTGATCGGGCTGGCAGTGGGTGTGCATTTATTGTGCATTCTTACCATTCCGGCTATTGTTATGGTGTATTATTACAAAAGGTATACAACCACCAAATGGAAAACTTTCTGGGCTTTTCTAATAGCATGTATTATTACCGGCATTGTACAGGTACCCATGATACAGTGGACCATTAAATTTGCAGGCCAGTTTGATATATTTTTCAAAAATGACCTCGGCCTCCCCTTCTTCTCCGGCTTTACCTTTTATTTTGTATTTATAGGCGTGCTTATTTATTTTATGCTTAGGCTTGCCAATAAAAAGAACTGGAACTTTTTAAAACTGGCCATGTGGAGCTTTGCATTTGTATTACTCGGCTTTTCAACTTATTATACAACCCTTATCCGTTCCAATGCCGATCCGGCAGTTGATATGTTTAATGTGGACAATCCTGTAAGTCTTGTCGGTTACCTGAGCCGTGAGCAATATGGTGACTGGCCGATTCTAAAAGGACAGGATTTTACCGCGCAGGCTACTTCACAAATTCCTGTGGATACCTATGTTAAAGGCAAGGATAGATATGAAAAGAAAGGTAAGAAATATGAAACTGAATATGCACCGGAAGACATACACTTTTTCCCAAGGATGTGGGATAACAGCAATGACCAGGGACATGCCGATTATTATGCCAGTTTCGCTGGTATTGGAAAAGATCCGAAAACAGGTAGTTATTTAGATAAACCCACGATGGCCGACAACTTTAGCTTTTTTATAAGTTACCAGTTCAACTGGATGTACTGGCGGTATTTCATGTGGAATTTTGCAGGAAAACAAAACGACATCCAGGGTGTTGACATAGGCAATGTAAGAGATGGTAACTGGCTCACCGGCATTTCATTTTGGGATAAGGCAAGGCTTGGCGACCAAAGCAAAATGCCCGATAGTATAAAACATAATAAAGCTCACAATACACTTTTTTGTCTCCCCCTTATTTTAGGAATTCTCGGTTTAATTTACCAGTATAAAAAAGATAAACAAGACACTCTTATCGTGGGATTGCTGTTCTTTTTTACCGGGTTTGCGATTAGCATCTACCTGAACCAGGCAGGTAACCAGCCGCGTGAACGGGACTATGCCTACGTAGGTTCTTTTTACGCCTTTGCGATGTGGATCGGGATAGCGGTATTATATGTAAAGGAGCTCTTTGAAAAATTTATAAAAGGAAATATGGCTAACTATGCATCGGCAGGGCTTTGTTTCCTTGCAGTGCCCCTGTTAATGGCTACCCAGGAATGGAACGATCATGATCGCAGCCATAAGGTTCTTGCACGGGACCTCGCTACGGATTATTTACAAAGCTGTGCTCCTAATGCAATCCTGATCACTTTTGGTGATAATGATACCTACCCGCTTTGGTATGCACAGGAGGTTGAAGGAGTTCGAAGGGATATAAGAGTGGTTAACTCAAGCCTGCTGGGAACCGATTGGTATATAAACCAATTGCGCTACAAAGTGAACCAGAGTGATCCCATTGACGTTTTGTGGACCCCCGACGAAATAATGGGAAGTAAAAGGGATGCCATTTATTTTTATCCTGATGCACCGGGCGCTAAGGTAGACCAGACACAACCTATGGATCTTTACACCATGATGAAAGATTTTGCAGGAAGTGACGAGCCTACCCGGATGGCACAAAATGGTGACGATTATCTTAATATTTATCCTACCAAGAAAGTAAAAATTCCTGTAGATACTAACTTTGTAAGACAAAATGGTACTGTTAATGCAGGAGACAGCGTAGTAAGTGAGATTGATTTTGATATTCCCAGAAGTGCATTGGGCAAAAATGAAAGCGCTATATTGAATATTATTGCTGCCAACAAATGGCGCCGGCCCATTTATTTTACCTCCCCATATGACGAACTTGGATTCCAGCAGTATTTAAGAACAGATGGACTCACATACAGGCTTGTTCCGGTAAAAAACAGCGAGGTAAACCGCGAATGGGCCTATGATGCTATGATGAAAAAATTTGTTTTCGGCAATGCTGACAAGCCCGGTGTTTATTACGATGAAGAAAACAGGAGGCATTTAAACACCATAAGGATGCAGTATGCGCAGGTTGCAAATAACCTCGCAGACCATGACAGAAAAGATAAAGCAAAAAATTTACTGCAGAAATGTGATAAAATGATGCTGCAGGAGAATTTTCCCTATGGCCTGGTATCTCGCCGCGAACAACAGGACCAGATATCCGGGCAGTTTTTACTGGCTGCCTACAAATCCGGCGATTCAGTGCTGGCGAAAAAAGTATCCGAAGCATTGCGTAAAGACCTGGAGCAACAGGTAACCTATTTTAGCAGTCTCGATGAGAATAAACAAGTCGCTCTCGCTTATGAAAATCAGATTGTTCAGCAATTGTTACAACAGTTACAAGGCATGGAGCAATTTTTTAAGAGTCCTGCTTCCATGAATCCTGAAACAAGAAATCCTGTAATAAACAATATCCCTAAACCGAAAACAGAAAAACAGGTTAACGATAAAACACAATAATTGAGTTAATTATTTAATCCCGGTTTAGGCTATTGTTTCACCAGGCTAAACCGGGATTTTTATTTTAACAACCGAACAATAAATATCGAATAATTGTTTGGTAAATTGCGGGAGATTAGCAACCTCCGATGCATGATGCACGATGTAAGATAATCTTTGAACTTTGAACTTTGAACTTTGAACTTTGAACTTTGAACCTTGAACTATGATTGGCCACAATTTTTCAAAATACGACCCCAGTCAAAATAATAAGACTTCTTTTGAAAAGCTTTTAGATATTTTCATGCAATTGCTTACTTATACAAACGGCGATGTGGGAGAAGCACTAAGCTGGCTTACTGAACTCGATAAAGAATATAAGCTCTCCAGTGATGAATATGGAATAGGCGATTTTATTGAAGATCTAAAGGACAAAGGCTACATAGATGAGAACAGGCAAAATGGCGAGATAAAAATAACTCCTAAAACAGAGCAGGGAATACGTAAACGGAGCCTCGAAGAAATTTTTGGCAAGCTTAAAAAAACGAAGCAGGGAAATCACAATACATTTAAACCAGGCGGCGGTGATGAGATTAATCCTGAAACACGCCCTTTCCAGTTTGGAGATACTCTTGAGCAAATTGATTTTACCGAATCGATACGCAATGCTCACATCAATCATGGTATTGACAATTTCACCATGCAGGAAAATGATCTTGAAATAAGAGAAACTGATTTTAAATCGCAAACTTCTACGGTTCTGATGATTGATATTTCTCACAGTATGATTTTGTATGGCGAAGACAGGATAACCCCCGCAAAAAAAGTGGCGATGGCATTAAGTGAACTTATTACGACCAAATATCCTAAAGACACACTTGATATTGTTGTTTTTGGAAATGATGCGTGGACAGTGGAAATTAAAGATCTCCCCTATTTGCAGGTTGGGCCCTATCATACCAATACAGTTGCCGGTCTTGAGCTTGCAATGGATATTTTACGAAGAAGAAAAAACCCTAACAAACAGATTTTTATGATAACCGACGGGAAACCCACCTGCCTTAAAATAGGAAGGCGCTATTATAAAAACAGTTTTGGGGTTGACAGAAGGATATTAAACAGGTGCATGAATCTCGCCGCACAGTGTAAAAAAATAAAAATACCCATAACAACTTTTATGATTGCCAGCGATCCATACCTGCAAAGGTTTGTAACAGAATTTACTGAAACTAATAACGGTAAGGCATTCTTTGCTTCACTGGACAGGCTGGGTTCTTTTATTTTTAAAGATTTTGAAAGCGGGAAAAGAAAGACAGTATATTAATTTAGTCTGCACCACGATTTGCGTAGATTGAAAAGATTAACAAGAAAGAAAGGACGTGTAAAATTTGAGAAGAAATAATATTAAGTCACTTAGTTTAGTAATCTGCCCCAATCATGGTCATTAATGAAAAGAAAGAACATACATATCAATCAATAACCAAAGAATTATTGGCGCAGCCATGGAATTCACACTGCATTGGAAACCGGGAATTCATCTATCAAAGAGCATCAGAAATTGAAATTTGAAGATACCGGAACCGGCGAAAGAAGAGTAGGCCTCTTCGCGTAAGAAAAATAATGGTTGAAATAAAAGCCATTATTCAATTAGAAAATGTGCATTTGCCACAGGTAAAAAATTATCTTGAAGCTAATTTTTGGCGCAACGAGTCTTCAATTTAAAGATTGGAAAATCAAAAATTCGTAGACAACACAATTCATATTAATCTATAAATCCACCCAAGTCGTGGTTCAGACAATGGACATACAAAGAATAAAAACCTTAGGAGAACTCAAAGACAGCAATTACAAATCAAGATCTGTTAAAGAAGAGCTGCGTGAGAACCTGATTAAAAAAATCAGCAAAAAAGAAATAACATTTCCAGGCATTATTGGTTATGAAGATTCTGTAATCCCTGATACTGAAAGGGCCTTGCTATCAAGGCATAATATTTTGTTTTTAGGTCTACGTGGCCAGGCAAAAACACGAATGGCCAGGCAAATGACCGATCTGCTTGATGAATACATCCCCATGGTTAAAGGAAGCGAGGTTAATGATGATCCTTTTAAACCATTGAGTAAATATGCCAGGGATTTAATTATTGAAAAAGGGGATGATACGCCCATTGAATGGCTGCACCGGAGCGATCGCTATGGTGAGAAACTGGCTACCCCCGATGTAAGCGTTGCAGATCTTATTGGTGACATAGATCCTATAAAAGCTGCTAACTTAAAACTCAGTTATGCAGATGAAAG
>Ga0068860_100004711_pt1 | contig 13916 bp, 16 predicted proteins | sample KBSSwiS32_FD_66597 | JGI IMG/M metagenome (GOLD analysis project Ga0068860, IMG submission 66597) | Switchgrass rhizosphere microbial communities from Kellogg Biological Station, Michigan, USA - KBS Switchgrass S3-2 | ecosystem: Host-associated > Plants > Roots > Rhizosphere > Soil ... | reverse complement strand
CTCGGTCAGCGAGTTCGTGACTTCGACCTCGCGGGGCAACAGCCTGAACGTGGGTGGGCACCTACACTAGCAATCGGCTCAGCTTCAGCCTGACATGGGCTCAACTGCGATCGCCGAAGTGAGTCCAACACCTTTCATACATTGCGAAAAGCAACAAATAAGATTGCGAATCCTGGTCTATAATCTTGCGAATCGCTCACGATTAAACTTGCGAATCATTTGGGACAAGCTTGCTAATAAAGCTTGACAAGCTTGCGAATTCTCGATCATAATATTGCGAATAGGAATGCATAAACTTGCGAATCGAGCGATTGCAATTTGGCAATAAGCTTGCGAATACAACGCAATAAGCTTGCGAAAAGAAGGTGCCATATGCCAGGGCTCAGAACACGGGGTCGCGAAATCAGAAAATACATCCTCGAACATGTTGAGGAACACCCACGGGATCTCGCGGCCGTAGTTGCTGGAAAGTTTGGAATATCACCGCAAGCGGTCCGCATTCACCTGAATCGTCTGACGAAATCCGAATTCTTGGCCGAGGAGGGATCGACGAAGGACCGTTCCTACTCACTACGGATTCTACAAGAGTGGACGAAAACATACGCAATCAATCCTGAACTAAGCGAACACGAGATCCTTGATGCGGATATTCAGCCAAGACTTTCGGACCTACCCACCAACGTTCAAAGCATATGGCAAACAGCATTCACCGAAATGTTCAACAACATTATCGATCATTCGGGCGCCGCGGAGGCGAACGTCGAAATTAGGAGCACTGCGGTGTACACGGAGATGGCGATCCACGACAACGGAATTGGAATCTTTAAAAAGATTCAAGAGGTACTCAAACTACCCAATGAGCGTGCCGCCATTGTCGAATTATCGAAAGGAAAGTTCACCACCGATCCATCAAAACACAGCGGCGAAGGAGTCTTCTTTACATCCAAGATGTTCGATCGATTCGACATTCTTTCCGGAGGATTGCCATTTTCAGGTGACCCAAACACTGCCCCACAGTGGGTCAAAGATAAATTCAAAGACGGAACGACCATCTGGATGAAACTGGCCGTAGATTCACCGCGAGAACCGAAAGACGTTTACGATCAGTACACCGAAGAATTTGCGTTCGTTAAGACCGCAGTCCCGATCAAACTCGCTCAAGGCAGTACAACCGGCTTGGTCTCGCGATCACAGGCCAAGAGAATACTGTCGAGAATCGACAAATTCAAAGTGGTTGCGCTTGATTTCACCGGAGTCGAGTGGATAGGCCAGGGTTTTGCAGATGAGATTTTCAGGGTCTACAAGGCCACGCATCCCGATGTAGAAATCCTTGTTCAAGGTGCGAATGCCGCGGTGCAAGCGATGATCGAGCACGTCAAAGCCGCCCAGACAATTGCCGTGAATACCTAGATATCTGATGCGATGACGAGCCTCGATAACCGCGAACGCTGGTTTGTTCAGTCGGATCGCGGATTTCCGTTCTCATCGACGGGGTATTCGTATACTCGGAACGCAGTCGACTCCACCTTCTTCAGAAATCCAAAACGATCTTGAATTTCCCGCGCCATCCGCTGGTGGTTTGGAGTCCAACGTCGAGCGTCCAAGTACGTAAAATCTTCTGAACGACCCTCAGCGAGACTCGCTTCGGTTGCGATACCAACGATGTCCAATGCCTGCGGATACTTAAGCTTGACAACATGGGAGTATTCGACGAGCCGTAGTCTGCGGACCTCGCGATACTCTGCCTCGCTCATTCCGGACCTCCATTCCAAGAAAAGAAAGACGTACCACGGCCCGTCCTCATCTAAAGGTCCGACGACGCGAGCATGGAATCCAAGTTCCTTCTTGGTGCTTTCGATGAGGGCCTCACGAAAACCCTCGGACAGGACTCTACGCAGCAGTCGCGGTTCACGAGCTAGGAAACGAAATGCAACTTCCTGATCTCTAAACGGCCGACCGCTGGTGAAATATTGAGTTCCAGTCATCGCGTGGAATCCGAATCTTTCTATCAAATGATCCCAGAGATAACTGATGTGGTTAGCTTCAGTCTGTGCTATGGGCTCGGGACGTTGATTGAAAGACTCCCACATCCCTTCGCCAAAAATGAGACGAGTTGGATTTCCTTCAATGACGAAGTCGTGCTCTCCGGCCTCGTTCATTTTAGAAAGATAGACGGCAAGAATCTCTTCCTCTCCGGCAGCCCGGACCATTCGGTCGCCGTCGAGCAATTTTTCCTTTTTCGTCAGGTACTCAGTGAAATCGGTGATGGTATCCAGCGTCGACATCACGATGTCCAATGTCGTGTCATCGAATACATGCACGTATCCCTTCGTTTCATCCAATCTCCCGATAGTGAAAGGAAAAAAAGAAAAGTGCATGTCGCCAACAATACTGTTGTCCAACATCAAGCTACCGCTTCCTCCAAGAACCTGCTCGCAGGCGCGGGCCGCATCATGTGCAACGACGATCCTATGGAAAATTGCTTTGTCCGGGTCAGGAAAGGAAACAGGAAATGGCTGCGAACACCCGCGATCCAGGAAAATGAGGTTCGGGTAGTCCCGAATCCAACGCTGCGCACCCCACTGTCCGGCAGACTTCATCACTGCCTTCCTGAACCATCGAGGCCATGCAATATCTAAGTCTCCAGATTTGAAACAACAGTCCTTGTCACTGAAAATGATTACGTGGTTGTCGAAGACCACCAAGAGATCACACAATTCTTTGCCGTCGCCTTTGCCGTTTTTCCGGCCCTGATCGCGATATACGGCGGGGTAGCTCCACATCGATAGGAACGTTCGCCGACACAACTGTCCTAGATATCTTTCCGCTGGCGTGACGCCTTCCGCGGGAAGGACGGGACTATTCTGAGGTTCTGGATCTCCCACTTGTTTTCACCTGATAGTATTAACCTCATTATATCTGTTGATAAAATCAAAGCGAGTGAAGAGCTTCGGCGCAAAAATGTGCAGAAATAGAAGGATGTCAACGCATGAGAGGAGGACGCTGTGCTGCTTGTTATATTCGGCGCGGGAGCATCCTACGATTCCGCATGTTCTAGATTGCCGCCTGAAGGTCCCAGCAAAAGGACACCTGTTGACGACATTCGGCCGCCTCTGGCAAAGGAACTCTTCGAGGAGCGGGAGATTTTCAGATCGCCATACCGTACCTATTCGCAGTTTGGAGCGGTTGTTAATCGCCTCCGATCGGCGGGCAACAGTATTGAAGATGTTTTAGGACAACTGGCGAACGAAGCGGAAAACACACCACAGAGGAAAAGCCAACTCATGGCGATTCGGTATTACATCAAAGAGGCGATCGAAAACATGTTGTTACAGGTGGCTTGAAGAAACCGATCACACGACGAACTACCGCATCTTGATTGATTTTAATCCGCCAATTTGGCGGCAATCAGCCCGTTTTATTTGTGACATTCAACTATGATCGGATGCTTGAAGATGCACTCCAAGGTGACCTTGACTATGACTTTTCAACTATCGATTCTTACGTGGTCGGTGTGAATCGCCAGTTCGCTGTGTTTAAGCTCCACGGATCGACAGATTGGGGAAGTTTGACGAGAGTGCGCCGGAGAAACCCACACCAAATCATCCGAGAAGTTGAAACTCAAGCTTACGAGGACGCTGGAATCATCGACCGAGAAGACGATTTGCAACGTCTCAATCGAGATTGGTCTTATATTCCAGCGATTGCGATACCCACAAAGTCAAAATTTGCCTTCGCGTGTCCGAAATCGCATTGCGACGCTTTAGAACGAGGGTCGACGTCGTTGCTCGGTCAGAACTTGAAGTCGATCGTTTCAGTGGTCTCTTTCGGGCCGGGTTCGAAGGTGCTCCTCTGTGCCGCGCGTTCCGCCTCAACGGCCAGCACCGGGTGCCCGCCGACTACACGCGTTCGCTTTACGCTGCCGTCCGGAGCGATAACGATCTCAACTCGCACGGTGCCGGTGAGATTCAGCTTGCGCGCCAATTCCGGAACGGACGGCGTCACCAGATGCTTTACTGGCCGCCTCTCTTGCGAAGATTGCGCGCGCAACCGGCTGGGCGCGCCGACGCTCGCAGCCACCAGGACGGCTACCGCCATAGCGCGCCTGGGTGTCGCCATTTGCTGGACCTTCATGGTTTTTTGTGCCGCCAGCTCCACAAGTTATTCGCGTACAGTCCCATGCAAAACAGGTTGGCCGGAACGAATCCGAACTGCGCGGTGCGCATCCCGATGATGCAGACGATAATGCTGTTTGCCGCGGCAATCACCCACCCCTGCCACAGCTTCTTGCCCACCAGCACCGTCGAAATCACTGTCAAAATACAGGAGATATAGTCGAGACTAAGCATTTCATCCGTTCTTTCCGACCCACACGCTTACCCACGATTTGCAGTGTAGGGTTATGCGCAGCTCCCGGAAAGTCGGCCCAACGTACAGGTGCGGCCAATCTCAAATTGCGCTTTACGGCAACTGACGCGCCGATACCCGGCCGAACGTACGGGGCGCCGGCGCACCTGTCGGCGCTTCGGCGTCATCCAATCTCGAGACCGAGCACAGGACAGGGGCCCATGGACACCGAATACCTCGACCAGCTGGCGGAACAACTCAAAGCGGACAAAAATCCGGCGTGCCGCCGAGCGATCAATCGCATCCTCGCGGACACCAAGAAGCGATGTGAGGAAGGCAAATACGACACTCCCATGGAAGCCGAGGCGACGTTTCGCAAACTAGTGGAAGGAATCAGGGCTTGCCAGAAAGCCCGGGCAGCGGAGGCCGTGTGAAGCCTCGGTAATGAGCGGCGTCTAATGCGCGGACGGCATTGTTGCATGGCGATTGATACATGGATACCTAGCGATTGAATCCATGGTGCCTGTTGCGCCCAGTCGGCGGGCAATAGTTCGCGGGAGAGGACGCCAGATCGCGCGCGAGAAAATCGAAAGCCGCGACTAGCTTTGGCGATCCTGGAATTCTTCGTGCCAGGCCATCTGGATGGCTTCGAGTTTGGCTTCGTTGGAGGCTTTGGCGTCGCCGGAAAATCCGGGCAGCTCGGTGATCCATTTGTGCATGTCGGTGAAGCGTACCGTCAAGGGATCGGTGTCGGGATATTTATCCGTCAGCGCAATGGCGATGTCTTCCAGATTGTCCCAATCGAACGTCGCGGGCATGTCGCTCCTCAGTGATCCAGTTCGCGGGCGTAATTCTTGTTCCATTCGGGGATTTCGACGACGATGTCGGTCGTGCCGTCGGGCACGGTCTGGCAACCCAAGCGTGATTTCGGCGTGATGCCTGGGGCCATGTCGAGTTCGTCGAGTTCCGCGTCGGTGGCTTCGTTGCACGATTCCAGTCCCTGTTTCACGATTACGTGGCAGGTGGAGCAGGCGCAGACTCCGCCGCATGCGTGGTCCAGCCCGGCTTTGATGCCTTCGGAAATATCCAGGATGCTGCCGGGAATGCCGTTGTGGCCGTAGGGAATTTGCGCCGGATCGACCTCGACGGTCTTGCCGCTGGGAAGAAACGTCACCTTGTATTTCTTCGTGGCCGGCTTGTATTTGACTTCCTCGATGTATGGGTTGTTGCCACCCATGATTGCTCTCCTGTCACAATGACTATAACTCTTAGTTCCCTGCTGATCAGCTTTGCTTCAACCTGGGCCCTGCGACAGCCGGCACAGGCAGGAGTGCCTGTGCTACTCAGACTTCGGCGATTTTGCGGCCTTCCAGCGCATTTGATACTGCGCTGTTCATCACCAGTTCCGCAAGCTGTTCTGTCGCGTGGTTCAGCTCGTCGATGCGCTTGCGAATGAGTTTGTAGTCGTCGCCGACGACGGATTCTTTCAGCGCGACGACCGTGCTTTCGATCTTGCCACGGTCTTCGGCGGACAACGCCGCAGCGGCGGGACTAGCCAGCGCCTTCTGCGTGGCGCTCAGGATCGCTTCGGATTCGGTACGCGCTTCGATCACCTGACGCTCGGCGAAATCCTGCTCGGCATATTCGATGGATTCTTCCAGCATGCGCTCGATTTCGGAGTCGTTGATGCCATAGCTGGGCTGCACTTCGACAGAGTGCTGCTGGCCGTTGCGCAAATCTCTTGCCCCGACCTGAAGAATGCCATTGGCGTCGATGAGGAAACGCACCTCAATGCGCGGCAAACCTGCCGGAGCCGGCGGAACTTTTAACGTAAAGCGCGCCAGCGAGCGGCAATCCTTTGCCAGTTCGCGCTCGCCTTGCAGCACGTGGATGTCGATACCGGTCTGGTTGTCGACGCCGGTGGTGTACATCTCCTGCGCGCTGGCGGGAATGGTGGAGTTGCGCGGGATAATTTTGGCAACAGCGCCGCCATAGGTCTCGATGCCGAGCGAAAGCGGCGTGACGTCCAGCAACAGCATGTCTTGCACGCCTCTTTCGAGAATATTCGCCTGCACCGCCGCGCCCAGCGCGACAACTTCATCGGGATTCAATTCGGTGTGCGGCTTGCGCTTGAAATATTCCTCCACCGTACGGCGAATCATCGGTGTACGCGTGGTGCCGCCCACGAGCACGACTTCGTCGATTTCGGCGGGCGTGAGATGCGCGTCGGCGAGCGCCTGCTTTGCCGGACCCATGGTGCGATCGACAATCGGGCGAATCAACGACTCGAACGCGCTGCGGGAGAATTCGTGCACGAAGACAGCGCCATTCGGAAGCGCGAAACGCAGGGTGGCCGATTCTTTCTCTGAAAGCTGATGTTTCACCGCGATCAGCGCCTTGCGCAATTCCTGGGTCAATTCTGGTTTGCTGATCAGTTCGATTTTGTGCTGCCGCGAGATCTCCGCATTGGCGAAAGCCTGCAGAAAATTGTCGATATCGTCGCCGCCGAGGTGCGTATCGCCGTTGGTGGAGAGTACCTGGTAGATATCGCCTTCACCGGTGGAAATCAATTTGAGGATGGAGATGTCGAAGGTGCCGCCACCGAGATCGTAGACGGCCACGCGTCCGCGCTGTTTTTCGTGCAGGCCGTAGGCGAGCGCCGCTGCGGTGGGCTCATTCACCAGGCGCAGAACGTCGAGGCCCGCAATTCTTCCCGCGTCCTTGGTCGCCTGGCGCTGCGCGTCGTTGAAATACGCGGGGACGGTGATGACCGCGCGATCGACGGTTTCACCGAAGTGCGCTTCGGCCCAATTTTTGAGCTCGCGGAGAATAAACGAAGAGATTTCCGGTGGCGTGAAGAATTTGTCGCCGAGCTTGACGCGAATGACGTTCCTGCTGGAGGTATCGATGCGGAACGGGAACAGCCTCAATTCGTCCTGAATGTCAGCGACACCGCGACCCATCAGGCGCTTTACCGAATAGATGCTGCGTTCCGGCTGTTTGAGCAGGCGACGGCGAGCGGGTTCGCCGACGATGACGCTACCGTCCGCATCGACGCTGACCACCGAGGGGCACAGCGTGCTGCCGCTTGGACCGACGATACACTTCGGCGCATTGGTCTGCGGATCGGTGTACGCGACCAGACTGTTGGTAGTGCCGAGATCGATTCCTACTATGCGTCCCATGTTCGATCTTGCGCGTCTTGCAAAAGGCCTCAGGCCTGAGCTACAGGTGTCCAGAGCTAGAGTTCCTTCTGGACATTGTTTACCAGATTCCGGATGTAGGAGCGGCGATTCAACAGTTCGTTCAGGCGCACCATGATAGCTTTGCGATCGTTGTCGCCGGCGTTGGCGTCGATCGCCGCGTCCCATTGTTTTGCAACGTTTTGCAGTTCGGAGTCTACGTCAGCAAGCTTTTCCTGAAAGCTGCGTTGGGCGGCCTCGAGTTTCAGTTTCAACGTCGCCAGATCGCCGCCGGAAGCTTTCGCTTCGCGGAGTTCGTCGAGCGACTCGTTGAGCTCAAAAACTTCTTCGAGCAATTCTGGAGGCGCTTGCTGCTTCTGTTCGCCTTCCTTGCGCGTGCCTTGGAGTTCCAGCAAATATTCCACGCGAGCGACGGGATCGCGCAGCACGCGATAGGCATCATTGAGCCGTGAGCTTTCCTGCAGCGAACGCTCCTGCTCTGCGACAGCCGCGTTGACGAAATTGTCGGGATGGAGTCTCCAGCTCAGCCGCAGAAATTTCTGCTCCAGCGCATTCATCTCGATCCACAGCTTGCGAGGCAAGCCGAATCGGGAGAAGTGGTCGAGCTTGTCCGAACCCGTGGACGACGCCGAAGCTGTGGAAGAAGCGTTCATCGAAATTTTGGAAGAGCGAAGGAGCAAGGTAACGTCAGTACCCTCCCTAGATTTTTATAAGTGTTCATTTCAAGGGCTTTAAAGTGCTTTACTTTCAACACTCGCGCAAGTGTTCATTCTAAAGACGCTTAGCACCGGCTGGGGATCAAGCCGTGAAGGAGCTGCCGCACCCGCAATTTCTGGCCGCGTTGGGATTTTGAAAGACGAATCCCTGGCGCATCAGCGTCTCTTCGTACTCGAGCGTGGTGCCGTTGAGGTACAGCAGGCTCTTGGGATCGACGAAGATGCGCGCGCCGAATTCCTCAAAAATCTTGTCGCGATCGCGAGCTTGTGTGTCCAGGCGCATGGCGTAGGACAAGCCGGAGCAGCCGCCGCCCTGTACTCCTACGCGGAGGCCGCCTTGTTCGACCGGCACGCCGTCCTTTTCGAGCAGCGCGCGGATTTTTTTGGCGGCGCGCTCGGTGAGGTGGATCGTCGGCGTGTTTAGCGAGACTGTGCTTGTGCTCATGGCGAAACCCAGAGGTCGAAACAAAATAGACCCCGGAACAAGCTGACCTCTTTAGAGCTTGCCGAGACAAGGCGCAGGAGTCCTGCGCCCCTACACGAGACGCTACGCGCCTCGCGCAGGGTTAGTGCGAGGCGCGCTCGGCTACCGGAACTTCGATGCCGTGCTTCTTCTTCCAGTCGCCGATGGCGGCCTTGATGGCGTCTTCGGCGAGGACCGAGCAGTGAATCTTGACCGGCGGAAGAGAGAGCTCGCGCACGATGTCGGTGTTCTTGATGCTAAGAGCCTCTTCGACGGTTTTGCCCTTTACCCACTCGGTGGCGAGCGAGGAGCTGGCAATCGCCGAGCCGCAACCGAAGGTCTTGAACTTGGCTTCTTCGATGACCTTGGTGTCGGGGTTGATCTTCATCTGCAGCTTCATCACGTCGCCGCATTCGGGCGCGCCCACGAGACCCGTGCCAACATTGGGATCTTCCTTGGGCATGCTGCCGACGTTGCGCGGATTGTTGTAGTGATCGACTACCTTATCGCTGTATGCCATTGCGTGTTGCTCCTTCGCATGCTGATCCTTCAACCGCCAATTGAAACCGAACTCGCTTGCGTCACTACATCTTGCCGATTAGGGGCGCAGCATGCTGCGTCCCTACAAATCTTTCCATCCTAGCGGCGAGCTACCGCGGCTGCGGTGGTCAAGCCGGCGTTCTTTACTGCCGACTCGGAGAGAGAGACGTTGGGCAAGGAAGCCGAGCGGCCGGCGGCGAGTTGCCGCAGAGCGTCGGCGATCAAGTCCTGGTTCACTCCCAGGGTCTTCAAAAATGCGCGGACCTGCTGAGCTTCGTGAAACGACCGAACTCCCGCAACGCCCTGATCGTCCGAATCGTAGGGCACGAAGGTGACGCGAAAAGCCGCACCCGAGCCTGCGATCGAACGATGAATCCGAATTGTGCCGTCGTTAGCCATGTTTAGTCCTTCGCTTATTTAGATGAATTCGTCAGGCTGTTTGCCACTTTACTTTCGAGATGTCGATGCCTTCCTTGGCCATTTCGTAAAGGGGCGACAGTTCTCTGAGCTTGGTGACCACCTGGGTCAACTTGTCGACCACGTAATCGACTTCTTCCTCGGTATTGAAGCGGCCGAGGCCAAAGCGGATGGACGTGTGCGCCAGGTCTTCGCCAACGCCTAAAGCTTTGAGTACATAACTGGGTTCCAGGGTTGCTGAGGTGCATGCAGAGCCGCTGGAAACCGCAATATCGTTGATGCCCATGAGCAAGGATTCGCCTTCGACGTAGGCGAAGCTCATATTGAGGTTGTTCGGGAGGCGGTGCTCCGTAGAACCGTTGATGAAAACCTCGTCGAGCTTGGCTTCCAGGCCCTTGCGAAGGCGGTCGCGGAGGCTGCGCATACGCTCGGCTTCCTTAGGCATGTCCTGCTGAGCGATCTCGCAGGCCTTGCCCAGGCCGGCGATGCCGGTCACGTTGAGGGTGCCGGAACGCATGCCGCGCTCGTGGCCACCGCCATCAATAATGGCGGAAAGCTGCACGCGGGGATTGCGGCGGCGGACGTACAACGCGCCAACGCCCTTGGGTCCGTAGATCTTGTGGCCGGAGATCGAGAGCAGATCGATGTTGTCTTTCTGCACGTCGACGGGAACCTTGCCCACGGCCTGAACGCCATCGACGGCGAAGATGATGCCGTGTTCCTTGGCGATTTTGCCGATTTCGGCGATGGGATTGATCACGCCAATTTCGTTGTTGGCGTACATGATGGTGATCAGAATAGTCTTGGGCGTAATCGCTTTGCGAACGTCTTCGGGATCGACGCGACCGTCTTTCTGCACCGGCAGATAGGTGACTTCGTAGCCGTATTTTTCCAAGCGCTTGCAGGTATCGAGCACGGCTTTGTGCTCGATGGCCTGGGTAATGATGTGATTGCCCTTTTCGCGGTACATCTCCGCGACACCCTTGATCATCAGGTTGTCGGATTCGGTGGCGCCGCTGGTGAAGATGATCTCCTTGGGGCTAGCGCCAATCAGCGAAGCGACCTGAGAGCGCGCGTTCTCGACGGCTTCTTCGCCGGCCCAACCGAATGAGTGATTGCGGCTGGCAGCGTTGCCAAATTTTTCGGTGAAATACGGCAGCATGGTTTCGATGACGCGCGGGTCGACCGGCGTAGTCGCGTGATTATCCATGTAAATCGGCAGCTTTACGGCCATCTTGTGTCTCCTACTCCAATGCGTATGCGCCGGGCGTTAACGTACCGCGCCCGACAATGCGATGAGCACCGGCTCGTGCGGGTCTTCGCTCATCTGCGAAATCGTTACCGTGCTGAGAACCTGCATAATGCTTTCGTTGACGCGGCGCAGCGGCTCGCGGACGGAGCACTTATCGGTGGCGTCGCAGTTGCCGTGGCTGGTCACGCACGAAGTGATCAGCACCGGGCCGTCGATCGCGGAGATTACATCCAACGCACTGATCTGGTCCGGGCCTTTTGCCAACTGATAGCCACCGCTGGAACCGTGCGTGGCGGCAACCAATCCGTGGCGGGCCAGCTTTTGCAACACCTTGGCCATCAAAGTCGTGGAGATTCCGTATTCTTCGGAGATCTCGTTGGCGCTACAGGCGTGGCCGTTGCGATGTGTCGCCAGGTGCTTGACGGCGATGAGCCCGTAGTCCGCTTTTTTAGAAAGCTTGAACATTTATCCTGGGTCGCGGTCCCTACCAAGGGACCTTGCGATATACGACCGATTCAGTCGCAAATAAGTGTACCCTGTCCGGAGGGACAAGTCAATGCCCTTCCGAAATAGGCATGACAATCTAAGCTATTTATTTTATTTAACTTACAAGCGATAAGTGCCCTTTCTCCACAGGCACCAATTTTCCCATAGAAGCCCCCAGGGTCGGGTTCCTGCCTAGCCCCTCCGCCTAGACGGCCGTGATAGGCTAGCGGTTCATTTGATGGGCGAGGACGATGACGCGTTACTCAGGAATGGCAGGGTGTCACACACGATCTAAAGGACTTTTGGCAGCTCTACTCCTGGCGACCCTACCTTTGCAGGCTTACCCGCAGGTCAAACAGCCGACGCAGTCAGCAGCTCCAGCGAAAGCTGCTGAAGCGCCTCCAAGGCAGAATGAGCTACCCGCGGATACCTATGTTCTGGTGGGCGCGGGCGACATCGCCAGCTGCAAATACCCGGAGGGTGCTCAAGCGACCGCCAGGCTGATCGAGAAAATCCCCGGTGCGGTGTTCGCGGCAGGCGATCTGGCCTATGAACGCGGCAGCGCGGCCGAATTCAAGAACTGCTACCACACGACGTGGGGCAAATTCAAAGATCGCACGCGGCCGGCGCTCGGGAATCACGAATATGCGGATCCCGGTGCGGCGGCTTACTTTCAGTATTGGGGCGAGCAGGCCGGGGAGGCAGGCAAGGGTTACTACAGTTACGATCTTGGCGTGTGGCACATTGTGGTGCTGAATACGAACTGCGCCGCACCGGGGGTTGGAGGATGCGGCAAGGGATCACCGCAGGAACTTTGGCTGCACGATGACCTTAAGGCGCATCCGAATTCGTGCATTGCCGCGTACGGGCATCATGCGCTGTACAGCAGCGGTATTTTTCGCACGCACGCGGTACATCCGGAGCTCAGACAGCTGTGGATCGATCTGTACGCGGCACATGCGGACCTGATGCTGGTGGGGCACGAGCATTCGTACGAGCGGTTTGCGCCGCAGGATCCCGAGGGGCGACTGGATTTTACGCGCGGAATCCGCGAGATCGTGGTCGGGACCGGCGGGAGGAGCCACGATCCGCTGGGATTCGCGATACCCAACAGCGAAGTGCGGAGTGCGGATACGTTCGGAGTGTTGAAGGTGACGTTGTCGCCGCACGCGTATACCTGGGAATTCATACCCGTGCCGGGAGGGACGTTTCGGGATTCAGGGTCGGGCGTTTGCCACAATCAGGCGCCGCAGGAAGCGGGGGTGCGGTAGCGCGGTCGATGCGTTGATTGCGCAGCAAGTCGTGGTGCTCGCAAATCTCAAGATTTGACCAGGTGTATGGCATGAGCAGGCAATGAAACAGCTTATTCGTTATTGCTTTACGGCGCAGGCCCCGCCTACAGCGGCCGCGTCGATCAGTTTCTGAACCGCCGCAGCGGGGATCAGAAGGAGTTGGCCTTTCGGCTTCTGGATTTCGACGATTGACGCGGTCTGTTGGCCCTTCCACGAGTCAGGCGCACGTTCCCCTTTTGCGGTGTAGTCGAGTGCGGCTAGCCCTGCTGCACCCAATGACGACAAGCCGATTGAGGCGTCGGCGCCTTCCTTAACCAGGAAAGAGCGCTGCGCCAGGGGCTGCAATTTGGCGTCGTTGTCGCGCCAGGCGGTCAGCTTTGCGCGGAGTCGCGCTTCGATTTCAGCGTCGCGGCAGGAGGCGGCGACAAATTTGTCGACGGCTTCGGCGAAGCGCCGGGCGGCATCACTCTCCAGCGCGACCGCATCGACGAGGCGATTCATAGGCGTGAAGCTGGTGGGCTCGGCAGGCGCTAACTTTTCGCGGGTATAGTCCTTCACCGGCTCAACGACATCGGCCAGAGTGCGCAGGGCTGAGAATTCTTCGGGCGATGCTGAGCCTGCGATGCGTTGCAGCATTCTGCGATAGTAGGAGCGATGCGTGAGGCCGAGCCATTCCAGGCGCGCGCCAATGACGTCGAGTCGCGCATACATGGAAGCGAGGTCGGTTACATTTTGCGAGGACCACAGGCGCTCGGCGATGGCCGCGTTGCGCGGCCAGATACGCGAATCGATATTTTCGGGATTCACGTACTCGGACCACATGGTGGATTCGCCGCCGAGAACCAGCTTTTGCTGATCGGGCGTGAGATTTGCAGCTGCGCCGCCCAGGGGATCGCTGGCGTAGTGGCGAGCGGCGGACCAGCCGAGATCGATGTAGTAACCATTCGAAAGAATGCCGCGATAGCCTTGTTGCGCGGCTTGCGCGAGGGCTGCCTGGCCGCGCCAGGACTGGATCATGATTTCTTTCGGCGCGCCAGGAATAAAGACTTCATCCCAACCGACGACGGCTTTGCCGTGTTTGGTGACGATCGCTTGCACCTTTTTGCTGAAGTAGCCTAGTAGCTCGGTGTTGGTGGCAAAATTGTGAGATTTCTTGAACTCCTGAATTTTGGGATTGGCGTCCCACTGCTTGCCGTTCAC
>Ga0068860_100004710_pt1 | contig 13918 bp, 7 predicted proteins | sample KBSSwiS32_FD_66597 | JGI IMG/M metagenome (GOLD analysis project Ga0068860, IMG submission 66597) | Switchgrass rhizosphere microbial communities from Kellogg Biological Station, Michigan, USA - KBS Switchgrass S3-2 | ecosystem: Host-associated > Plants > Roots > Rhizosphere > Soil ... | reverse complement strand
CTACCTCACCATCCCCACCGCGCCTCAGGTCCACCGGCAACTCGGGCTGCCGGAGCGCTGCTTCACCGTCTGCACGGACTCCGCCTGCAACGCCTTTCCGCTCCAGTTGGCGCTGGCGGAGCAGATGATCGGCGGTGGCCGGGCGCGCTACGGCCTCTTGGTCCAGTCCACCGCCATCAGCCGCGCCTGCAAACAGGAGGACCAGTCCTCCGCCTGGTTCGGCGACGGCGCCACCGCGGTGGTGGTGGGCCCAGTCGCCGAGGGGAAGGGCGTGCTGGGCGCCTCCCACCGCACCGACGGGAGCTTCTACCGGTCGTTGGTCACTGGCTCGCCCGGGACCACCTGGTACCGGGGCGACCACATCGAGGTCTACACGGAGGACCCGGCGGCGGCGCGGCGGATGCTGCTGTCGGTGTCAGACCTCGGCCGCCAGGTGATCGACGAAGCCCTGGCGGCGGCCGGCGTGCGGCGGGAGGACGTGCGCTTCTTCGCCACCCACCAGGCCGCACCCTGGGTGCGCGCGGTGACCCAGCAGACGTGCGGCCTGACCGAGGCCCGGTCGGTCGACACTTTCCACTGGACGGCGAGCCTGGGGCCGTGCAACCCGCCCCTGATGCTGGCCATCGGCGAGCGGGAGGGGATACTGCGCGACGGGGACCTGGTCGCGATCTACACCGGTGGCGGAGGAATCACCTGGTCCGGGATTATCATGAGGTGGGGTCGCTAGCCTGAGAAGGGGCTGGCCCGCCGAACGAGTCGCCGCTTGAACGAGGTCTCCTGCCGAGTCACGGACGTCTTCTTCCGGGCGCTGGAGCGCAAGCACGTGTCGCCTGAACGGCTCACCGTCGGGACCGGCTACGGCGTGCTCCATCTGCGCAGCAAGAACCAGCGGATTGACTGGGACGCGTTCGTCCGCTTCATGACCAACGCGGGGCAGATCTGGACCCCGGACGAGCTGAGCGAGCTCGGCGAGGAGTTCCTCCGCTCGCCCTACATCAAGCCGTTCACCTACGTGGCCCGGATGCTGTTCGACGCGGTGGGCTTCTATCGCTGGGTGTTCACCAAGAACGCGGGCGCCGGCTACCAGATGTTCGCCTGCCTCGACTCCGTGCTCACCCAGACCGGGCCGCGGACCCTGGAGTTGGAGGTGCGGATCCGCGAGGGGTACCGCCGCTGCCCGGAGTTCTTCTACGTGGGCCTCGGCTGCTACCGCGCCATGCCCACCATGCTGGGTCTGCCCGCGGCCGAGGTGCAGATCATCCCGCTGGGGCAACTGGCTCGCTACGTCATCCAGGTGCCGCCCGGTGGGGGCACCCTGGCGCGGATCAGGAACGCCCTGGTGGCGCCCTTTGCCGCCCGCTCGCTGGCCGCCAACCTCAAGGAGGCCAACGAGTCGCTGGAGCAGCGCTTCCGGGAACTGGAGGCGGTGCGCGAGGAACTGTCCCGCAACGCCGCCCAGTTGCACACCATCAACGAGGCGGGCAAGGAGCTCTCCCAGCACACCGAGCTGGGCACCCTGGGCGACGCGGTGGCCCACCTGCTCTACAGCCGCTTCGGCTGCACCGGCTTGAGGCTCTGGCTGGCGCGCAGCCCGGGCGACCCGCTGGTGATCGTCCGCGAGGCCGGCCACCGCGAGGGCCCGCACCGCTCCTGGGACCTCTCCATCGGCAGCGAGCTGATGGGCCGGATCGACGCCTGGCGGTTCAACGACCAGGAGGCGGCCCTCTTCGAGGGGCTGACCCCGTTCCTCGCCATCGCCCTCAACAACGCCCGCACCTTCGCCATGGTCAAGCGCCAGCAGGCGGAGCTGGAGCAGCGGGTCCAGGAGCGCACCCGCGAGCTGTCCCAGACCACCGCCAAGCTGGCCCAGTCCGTCCACCAGCTCACCGAGATGGACGAGCAGAAGACCCAGTTCTTCGCCAACGCCTCCCACGAGCTGCGCACCCCGCTCACCCTGATGCTGCTGCCGGTGGAGTCGCTGCTGTCGTCGCCGGGGCTGGCCCCCGACGGGCGGGAGAAGCTGGACGGGGTGCTGCGCGGCGGCTACCGGCTGCTCAAGCTGATCAACGACCTGCTCGACCTCTCCAAGATCGAGGCCGGGAAGATGCAGCTGCGGATGGGGACGGTGGACCTGGCCAAGCTGTTGGACGAGGTGGCCCGGCCGTGGCGGGCCATGCTCTCCCGCCGCGACGTGTCGCTGGACCTCCAGCTCCCGCCCGGGCTCCCGCTGGTGGCCGACGGCGAGCGGCTGGAGCAGGTGGCGCTCAACCTGGTCTCCAACGCGGTCAAGCACGTGCCCGACGGAGGGCGGCTGCTCATCGGCGCCGCCCAGGACCAGTTCGTGCGCCTCTGGGTGGAGAACTCGGGCGACGGGATCGACCCGGGGGAGGTGGACCAGATCTTCGAGCGCTTCGGCCAGTCCTCCAAGGCCAAGGGCCGCCGCTTCGGCACCACCGGGCTGGGCCTGCCGCTGGTGAAGGACCTGGTGGAGCTGCACTCCGGCACCATCCACGTGCACAACGAGCCGGGGAAGCGGGTCCGCTTCGAGGTCAAGCTCCCCATCCGCACGGCCTCCGACGTCCCCAACCTGGCCACCCCGCGCCCCTCGCGCACCGAGCTGCGGCAGTACGAGATCGACTCCCAGGTGGTCACCCCGCGCGCGCCCCGGTCCGCCCCGCCGCCCAAGGACGACGCCGCCGCCGAGCGCCCGGTGCTGCTGCTGGTGGAGGACAACTCCGACCTGCGCGCCTTCCTCAACCAGGCGCTGCACGACGACTACCAGGTGGTCGAGGCCAGCGACGGCGCCGCCGCGCTCAAGCTGGCCAAGGAGAAGCGCCCGGACATCGTGCTCTCGGACCTGATGATGCCGGAGATGGACGGCATGGAGCTGTGCCGGGCGCTCAAGGCGGACCCGCAGACCTCGGGCGCGCCCTTCGTCCTGCTCACCGCGCGCAGCGACCTCACCACCAAGCTGGAGGGCCTGGACACCGGCGCGGACGACTTCCTGGTCAAGCCCTTCCACCTGAGCGAGGTGCAGGGGCGCCTGCGGACCCAGCTGCGCATCCGGAAGATGTCCGAGCAGCTGGCCCACGCGGAGAAGCTGGTGGCGCTGGGGACGGTGGTGGCGGGCGTGGCCCACGAGGTGCGCAACCCGCTCAACGGGATCATCAACGCGCTCATCCCGGTGAAGGAGATGGTGGGCGGCGACGCGCCCGAGGTGGTGGAGCTGGTGGAGCTGGCGCTGGGCGCCGCCCGCCGGGTGGAGCTGCTCACCCTGCGGCTGCTCCAGCAGGTCCGCGCCGGCGAGGCCACCCAGACCGACGTCGACGTGCAGGAGAGCGTCTCCCTGGCCATCCAGCTCTTGCAGCACAAGGCGCTCAACGGGCCGCGGCTGGTGGCGGACTTCAAGGGCAGCGCCGCGCCGCCGCGCGTGTTCGGCGACTCCTCCTCGCTCAACCAGGTGTGGGTGAACTTGATCGACAACGCCATCCACGCCGCCGGGAAGGGCGGTACGGTGCGGGTGAGCGTCCGCGGCGACGCGGACTCGGTGCAGGTGGAGGTGAGCGACGACGGGCCGGGCATCGCGGCCCCGCAGCTCAAGCGCGTGTTCGATCCGTTCTTCACCACCAAGGGCGTGGGCGAAGGCACCGGCCTGGGCCTGGCGGTGGTCCGGCAGGTGGTGACCCGCCACGGCGGTCAAGTCAGCGTCCAGTCCTCGCCGGGCGCGGGCGCCAGGTTCACGGTGACGCTCCCCTCCGCGGGGGCGCGCCTGGGAGTAGCCCATGCACATGGATGAGCGGCCCTGGGTCGTCTACGTCGACGACGAGCCGATCAACCTCCGCGTCTTCGAAGCGAACTTCAAGGAGCGGTTCCGGCTGAAGACGTTCCAGACCGCCGCCCAGGCGCTGGACTTCGTGATCCAGCACGCGCCGGAGGTCGGCGTGCTGATCACCGACCAGCGCATGCCGGAGATGACCGGCGTGCAGCTCCTGGAGAAGGTGAAGCACGCCGCGCCGGACTCGCAGCGGATGATGCTCACCGCCTTCGCCGACATGCAGGCGATGAGCGACGCGGTCAACCTGGGCCAGGTCACCCGCTACTTCGGCAAGCCGTGGTCGAAGGAGGAGCTGGCCGGGGCGCTGGAGGACGCGCTCAAGATCTTCGAGCTCACCGGCCAGATGCGGGCGGTGCAGGCGCGGATGGTGCAGTCCGAACGCCTGGCCACGCTCGGGCAGGTGTCCGCGGGGGTGGCGCACGAGCTGATGAACCCCGTCTCCTACCTCCTGCAGAACCTGGGGACCCTGCGCAGCGAGCTGGCGGACCTGACCCAGAAGCTGGCGCCGGTGCTGCGCGAGCAGGCGCTGGCCGGGGTGCCGGAGTCGCTGGAGGCCCTCCCGCAGCTCCTGGACGACCTGGAGCAGGGCGCCAGGCACATCCGCGAGGTGGCGCAGGGGATCAAGAACCAGTCGCGCGTCCAGGAGACGGGGCCCTCCGCCACCGACCTGGCGCGGGCGGCGTCCTTCGCGGTGAAGATCGCGCGGGCGGAGGTGGGGCGGAGGGCGCGGCTGGCCTCGGATACGCTGCCCATCCAGGTGCGCGGGACCGAGGTGAAGATCTGCCAGGTCATCCTCAACCTGATCATCAACGCCTCCCAGGCCATGGATGGCACCGGGCGGCCGGGGCTGATCGAGGTGCGGTGGGCGAAGCAGGGGGACTCCGCCATCCTCCAGATCATCGACAACGGGGCCGGCATCTCGCCGGAGAACCTGCCCCGGGTGTTCGAGCGCTTCTTCACCACCAAGGCGCCGGGCGTGGGCACCGGGTTGGGGCTGTCCATCTGCCGCGAGCTGGTGGAGTCCATGGGCGGCACCATCAACATCACCTCCACGGTGGGCCGCGGCACCACGGTGGAGGTCAAGATGAAGCTGGCGGACTGAGACCCTTCGCGACCGCGGCCTGGAGGAGGCGGCACAGCGTCTGGAGCTGTTCCCGCCCCTGCCCGGGCACCCCGTCCACCAGCACGTACCGCTCCCCGCGCGCCGAAAGCTCCAGCGCGCACCGGCCCGCGGCGCGGTCCACCACCTGCAAGGCGTCCACCTCGCGGAACGGCAGGGAGGTGGTCTCACTCATCGTGCGCAGGCTGTGTGGCTGGTCCACGCGCACCAGGTGCTGGTCGAAGTTGACGACGAAGCCTCGTCGCCAGCGACGACGTCCGCGCATTTTCAGCCCGGCGAACGTCGCCACCGCGCAGGCGGCGGTGGCTCCCAGCGTTCCCCACACGCTCCCGGAGCGCAGGCCCGGCACGAGGATGGTGGTGGCGGCGATGAGGCCGGCGGCCAGCCCCGAGAGGAGCAGCGCGTCCGGGATCAAGGCGGCGGCGTCCAGGGCCGGGACGCACTCGCCGATCAGCAGCTCGGCGTCGAAGCGGAGGCGCACATCGCCCAGCCTCCGGGGCATCCGGACCTGGCTGGCCCGGGAATTGTAGGATGCGCGCGGCATGACCAGATGGGTAGGTGTGCTGTTCGCGGTCGCGCTGGGGGTGTGGGGGCGGGCCGCGCAAGCGCAGACCACCATGGGGCTCATCATCAGCGGGGACTGCCGCGACCCCGATCTTGCCCAGAACGCGCGCCAGCTGGCCAGGGCGCTCCAGGGGACGCTGGGGAGCCGGCTCTTGACGGACGAGGGGGTGCGCTCGCGCCTGTCGCCCCAGCCGACGGTGACGGCGGAGGACCTGGGGCGGCAGCTCGAGGCGGCGGAGACGCTCTTCTACAACGGGGAGTACGCCAAGTCGGACTCGGCCATCCTCCACGCGCTGGACCAGATCCGGCGCTTCCCGCCCGGCCCGGAGCGCTGGAAGCTGGACGCGCGGGCGGAGCTTCTGGACTCGCAGGTGATCCGGCGGCTGGGCCGCGTCACCGAGGCGGACGAGCTGTTCCGCCACGTGCTCCGGCTGCAGCCGAGCTACCAGCTGGACCCGGACTACTTCATGCCCAGCATGCGGCAGAAGTTCGACCGGTTCCGCAAGGAGCTGCAGGCCACCGGGCGGGTGCGGGTGGAGGTGAAGTCGCTCCCGGCGGGGGCGGAGATCTACCTGGACGGCGTGAAGCAGGGCGCCGTCACGCCCGCCGCGCTGGAGGTGTGGCCGGGGGACTACGAGCTGATCGTCGCCCGGGACGGGCAGCGGTCGCTGCCGCACCAGCTGGCGGCGCGCCGGGAGAACTCCATCCTGGTGGACCTGCAGTTCGAAGGGGCGATCCAGCTGGACCGCGACCCATGCTTCGCCACCCGTTCAGGCGACGAGCGCGCCCGGCTGGCCGGCGCGCTGAAGGTGGCGACGCTGCTGGACGTGGACGCGATGGTGGTGCTGAACCTGGACCGCGCCAAGACCGGGCCCAGCGCGCTGGGGGCGACGGTGCTGGACACGCGGTCGGCGGCCACGGTGCGGTGGGCGAAGATCAAGCTGCCGAGCGGGGCGCAGGACTCGCCCTCCGCCATCGGCGAGCTGGCGAAGTTCGTGGTGACCGGTGAGTCCGGCAAGCAGCTGGTGGCGGCGGACGGGGTGAAGCCGGTGGTCCCGGCCTCGCAGTCCAGGCCGGCGCCCCCCGCGCCGCCGAAGCCGGCGCCGTTCGCCCCGGTGGCGAACCCGGCCCCGGCGGCGATGACCCCTCCCAGGACCGTGGTCGCGACCACCGCGGCGCCCGCGTCCAGCGGCACCCCCGGCTGGTTGCCCGGGGGATGGCGCGGGGACGCGGTGCTGGGATTGGGCGCCAGCGGCGCGGGCGTGGCGGCGGTGGGCGGCGTGCTGCTCTTGCTGGGCAGGGGCACGATGGAGACGGCGAACAACACCTATCCCGCGCCGAATTCGATCGAGGCGCAATACAAATTCCAGATGCAGGAAACGGCCTCCATCGAGATGGGCGCGGGCGTGGCGGGGCTGATCGCCGGCGGGGTGGGCCTCGTCTCGGCGGCGACGCTGTGGCGCGTGGACCCGTTCGCGCCGCCGCCGCCCGGGATGGCCGCCTCGCTGTCCCTGGGCGTGTCCCGGGGCGTGGCGGCGGTGCAGGTCGCCGGGACGTTCTAACGCGAGGGGATGAACGTCCGCAGGACGCCCGGCCCGCCCGCGGTGCTGATGTAGAGCAGGCCGGGGCGCCGGCCGAACATCACCGGGCGGAACGTGCGGACGCTGCTGCCGGTGGTGAGGCGGCCCAGCTCCTGCGCGGCGGTGGGGCCGCCGCCGCAGCCCTGGGAGAGGTCGCGCTCGGAGAGGATGACCGAGGGGCCGGAGCGCTCGGCCTGGAGGATGGAGGAGCCCTCGTTGGCGCTGGCGACGGAGGTCTCGACCGTCGCGTTCTCGGAGCCGACGTTGGTGCAGGTCCCGCTGGAGCAGTCGCGCAAACAGGTGAGGGCGCGCCCCGACGGGGTGTCATAGACGTACACGCGGTCATCGTTCGCCGTGTCGGCGACGGAGATGCGGGCGCCGGCCGCGGCGCCGGAGGCCACCAGCTGGGCCGCTCCGGGCAGACACGCCGAGCCGCACGGGCAGGCCCTCGGCGAGCGGTAGAGGGTGCCCGCGGCTTCGCTCACCCACTCCATCCGCGAGTCCGAGTGATACAGCGTCCAGGACGGCGGCGCCGGCATCGACACGGTCGTGGGCGAGTAGCCGCCGAGGCGGAAGAGCGTGAGGCCGGTCCCCGGCTCCAGCTCCAGGGTCACCGGCCCACCCAGGTAGCAGGTGCCTGGATCGGGCAGGTACGACAGGCCGCCCGGGTTCACCGACACGAACGTCCCGCGCGCCGCTCCCATGTACACGTCCTGATAGGTCAGCGACTGCACCTCTCCGCCGCCGGGCACCGCGCGGCTCATCATCATCCCGCTCCCGCGCTTCGACGTGCCGTCGTCCCATCGCAGGCCCGCGATGGGAGCGGCGATCGCCTGGAACCTCAGGAGCCCCGACCCGGTCGCCTGGCTCAGCGCGCGGAACAGGCCCGTGCGCGAGTCGAGCTCGCCCCAGACCACGGTCCCCTGCGACGAGCTCACGACCAGGCTCACCGCGCCCTCGGCGTCCGAGGACGCCTCCAGATCCGTGAGGTCGAGCGCGCCGATGGCGATGGTGGTGTCCGGCGCGGGGGTGATCGGCTCGGTGGTGAAGGTGACGGAGAAGGGCGAGCCGGTCGCGTTGCCCGCGCGATCCGCCAGCGCGCCCGCCGGCACGTCCACCCGGTACGTCTCGTCGTGGGCCAGGCCCTCGAAGCGGAGCTCGGTGGAGTCCCCGTTCCAGCGGCCCGTCACGGGAGCGTCGGCCGGGCCCAGCGGGACGGCCTGGGGCGCCGCGGCCGCCGGGGACATCGGCTCGGAGGCGGTGAGCCGCACCGTGGTGGGCGTGGGCCGCAGCATCGCCTCGCTGAAGGCGAGCGCCGGCGCCACGTTGTCGACGGCGCGGTAGATGGACTGGACGGTGACCCGGCCGCCGGCGGCCCCGGTCTCGGTGATCCGGATCCGGAGCGGTTGCGGTTCGCCGTTGGAGGAGGGCAGGGTGAGCGCGGTCGCGAACTGCCCGGCGGTGGAGACGCTCAGGGGCTGCCACGCGTCCGGCCGGCCGACCGAGAGCTCCGCGGTGTAGCTGCCGTCGAAGTCGATGATCCCGGAGACGGACGCGGTCGTCCCGGTGAGGGTCTCGCCGACCCGCGGCGACGCCCAGCTCACCGCCGGCGCGTCGGGCACGTAGCAGAGGTTGTACGCGCGGTGGCAGACCCGACCCTCCGGGCACGCTCCGCCGGGGCCGCACTCGCCCTGCGCCTGCGTGCACGAGAGCGAGGTGAGCGCCGCCCCCGCCGCCGCTGCTGCGATCGTCCAGCGCATCCGGAGCCAAGCGTAGCGGAAGAGGGCCGGGGTCTTCATGACCCGCGGGATCCTCCCGCTTCCCGGGATTACACTCCCCCACGAATGCGTGCGGCCGCGTGGGGGCTCTTGCTGGCGGGCAGCGTGGCGTGCCTTCCGGCGCCGCCGGGGAGGCCGGACGCCGCGCCTCCCGAGATCGATCCGGCGTCGTTGCCGCCGTCCGTGGTGACCGCGCTGCTGGCGGACGCGGTGGCCGGGATGCCGTACGGCGATCGGCTGCTGGCCAGGGACGGCGTCCCTCCGTACGCGTGGTCCATCACCACCGCCGCCTCGTGGCTCTCCGTCGACGCGCGCACCGGGACGCTCCGCGGGACGCCGCCGCCCGCCGCCGCCGGGACGGTGGTCTCGTTCACGGCCACCGCCGGGGACGCCGCGGGCCGGACCGGGAGCGCCAACCTCACGCTGCGGGTCCTCGCGTGCACGCCCGGAGAGACCCAGGTGTGCCAGGAGCCGTCCGCGGGCGCCTGTCTCGCGGGGACGCGGACCTGCCAGCCTGGCGGCACCTGGTCCACGTGCGTGGGCGGGGCCGCGTCCACCAGCGCGTCCGGATGCGGGCCGGCGTGCGCCACCTGCGGCCCCGACTCGGACCGGTGCGGCGGCGGCGGGACGCAGTGCGCGTGCGGGCCGTCGGCCGCCGCGTGCGCTGCCGGGACGTCGTGCTGCTCCAGCCCGGACGGCGGCGCGCGCTGCGCGGACCTGGCGGGCGACGTCACCGCGTGCGGCTCGTGCGGCACCCGGTGCGGCACGCCGGCCAACGCCGACCCCACCTGCGACGCGGGCGTGTGCGGGGCGGCGTGCAGGGCGGGCTACGGCGCCTGCGACGGGCGGACGCTCGACGGCTGCGAGGTGAACCTCAACACCGACCCCGGCCACTGCGGCTCGTGTCCCAACGCCTGCGCGAGCACGGCGGCCGGCACCGCCGCGTGCGCCGGCGGCAACTGCGACCTCACCTGCAACGCCGGCCACCCGCAGCACTGCGGCCTCGCCGACTGCCGCGCCTACGACACCGCCAACTGCGGCGGCTGCAACGCCGCCTGCCCCAGCCCCGGCGCCAACGCCTCCGCGCTCACCGGGTGCGCGGGCCCCGGGACGTGCACCTACTCGTGCAACGCCGGCTGGGGGGACTGCAACGGGGGCATGGACGGCTGCGAGACCGACCTCAACTCGACGTCCACGCACTGCAGCTCCTGCGGCAACAACTGCGACGCGCAGGGCTGGGACGGCGGCTGCGTGAACGGCCAGTGCGCGCGCTGCTACCAGTGCGGCAGCTCCAACGTCTCCTGCTGCGGCGAGAAGTGCGTCTTCTTCCCCGCCGACAACCAGTGGGAGTGCATGCCCTGCGCGCCGGGCAGCCTGGTGAACGGCGGCTGCTGATCCGGCCGGCTACCCCAGCGCCTCCAGCAACGCCTGGAGCCTGGGGACCGCCGCGGCGCGGGCGCGGAGCCCGCGGGACGCCTCCTCCAGCGCGGCCAGCTGCGCGTCCGTGGACGCCGGCGCGGTGCCGCCCGGGACCCCCTTGGCGTCCACCGCCTCGCGCGCGCCGATCTCCACCCCCGCCACCTCGTCCAGCGGGACGCCGCGCGAGAGCGCCTCCTGCACCTTCGCTCCGACCGCGCGGTACGCCTCCCGGAAGGCGGTGCCGCCGGCGACCATCCGCTCGGCGAGGTCGGTGGCCAGCGTCATCCCGTCCGCCAGCGCGGCCTCCATCCGCTCCTTCACGAACCGCACCCCGGTGAGCCCGATGGCGAACGCCTCCAGGCTGGACACCGCGAGCGCCGCCGTCTCGATGTAGCTCTTGTCCTCCTGCAGGTCGCGCATGTACCCGACCGGCAGCCCCTTGATCGTCGCGAACAGGGCGGTGAGGTGTCCCAGCGCGCGCGACGACTTCCCGCGCAACAGCTCGAACACGTCCGGGTTCTTCTTCTGCGGCATCATGGACGACCCGAAGCTGATCGCGTCGTCCAGCTTCACGAACCCGAACTCCTGGCTCGAGAAGTCCACCAGGTCCGCGCTCACCCGCGACAGGTGCACGAGCGCCCGCGCGCAGGCGTAGGTGAAGTCCAGCGCGAAGTCCCGGTCGCCAACGGTGTCCAGCCCGTTGGCGGTGACGCGGGAGAACCGGAGGTACGCCGCGGTCCGGGCGCGGTCCGTCTTCAGCGACGTCCCGGAGATCGCCCCCACCCCCAGGGGGCACTCGTCGAGCGCCTCCAGCACCTCGCCGAAGCGGCGGCCGTCGCGCGCCAGCATCTGCCCGTAGGCGGAGAGCAGGTAGGCCACGGTGATCGGCTGGGCCCGCTGCCGGTGCGTGTACGCCGGGAGCAGCCACTGGCCCTCGGGGCCGCGGGCGCGGGCGGTGAGGACGTCCAGCGCAGCGGCGATCCGCTCCAGCAGCAGCGCGCACTGCTCCCGGAGGAAGAGGCGCGCGTCGAGGGCGATCTGGTCGTTCCGGCTCCGCGCGGTGTGAAGTCGGCCCGCGGGCTCCCCGACGCGGCGGGCCAGCTCCGCCTCCACCGCCATGTGGATGTCCTCCTCCGGGGGCCATGGACGAGATCCGGACGCTGCGTCAATGGAGATGGCCACCAACCCGCGCCGGATGGCGTGTGCGTCCTGGGGGGAGAGGATCTGGCAATCCTCCAGCATCCGGACATGTGCCAAGCTGCCGGTGATGTCCGCCGCGTACAGCGCCTGGTCGACCGGAAGGGACGTGGTGAAGGCGAGGATCCTCGGATCCAGCTCGCCGCGTCCGGTGGCCTCCGTTCTCGCGACCGTCATCTCGCCGTGCCTCTCTGCATCGAAGCCCTCGATCTGGGCGACAATTGAATCGCCCCCTGAGAATTGGAAGCCAGGTCGCTGAGCGTGTCATCCTAGGTAATCTGATGTCCGACCTGCCATTCGAAATGGACGACGACGAGAAGACGCCGCCGGAGCCGGCGACGCTCGCGTCGAACGTGCTCGTCGTCGACGACGAGCCGGTGGTGCGCGACGTGTTCCAGCGGCTGCTGGCGCGCGAGCAGGACATGGTGGTGTCGGTGGCGGAGGACGCGGAGCAGGGGCTGGAGCTGCTCAAGAAGCAGCGCTTCGAGCTGCTCATCACCGACAAGAACCTGCCCGGGATGGGCGGCATCGAGCTGATCGCCGAGGCGCGTGGGGTGCGGCCGAGCATCGAGGCGGTGATGATCACCGGCTACGCGAGCAGCGAGTCGCTGATCTCCGCGTTCGCCGCCGGGGCGTCGGACTACCTGGTCAAGCCGTTCGACGACCTGAAGGTGGTGCGGGCGAAGGTGCGGGCCGCGCTGCAGCGGCGGCTGGACCGGCGGCAGTCGCAGATCTCCTCCAAGGACATGGCGCGGCAGGCGGCGGCGCTGCTGGGGCAGGGGAAGGACGCGCCGGAGGCGGTGTGGCGGAAGCTGGACACCCGGTTCGCCGAGTACGAGCGCGCCATCCGCGACGGCGGCGGCGGCGCGGTGATCGTGGTCGGGACCGACCGGACGGTGGAGACGCTGGCCAAGGGAGGCGTGCAAGCGGAGCTCGTGGAGTCGAGCGCGCCGGAGGTCCTCACCGCGGACGTGGTGGTGATCGAGACCGGGCCGCAGCTGGACTGGCACCCGCTGGCGGAGAAGCTGCTGCCGCTGCCGCCGGACGTGGTGCTGGTGGCGGGGCCGGAGTCGGACCTGTCGGACCTGCTGGAGGCGATCAGCCTGCGGGTGGACCTGGTGGGGTTCGGCGGGCACGCGCCGGCCCGGCTGCTGCCCGACCGCGTCCGCGCCAACCTGATGCGGAGGTCCGTGGAGCGCGCCCAGAAGGAGCTGGCGATCGCGCTGCACGAGTTCAAGCAGGCGCTGCGGGGGGAGCGGCAGGAGGACCCGCCGGTGGAGACGGCCGGCACCCCGCCGGTGGAGGTGTCGCCGCCGCTCGCGGCGCTGGCGGCGGTGCCGCTGGTGAATCGGCCCGCGATGCCGGTCGGGCCGACGCCCATCCCGCTGCGCTCTCCGGTGACGCCGCAGATGCACATGCCCGCGGCGGGGACCTGGCCCCCCGCGACGTCCTCGCCGACCCCGGGGGCGCGCGCGCCGATCACGCCGTCCGCGCCGCTCCCCGCGACCTCCGCCTCGCCGGGAGCGGCGGAGCCGGAGACGCCGGGTCCGGTGGCGCCGAAGCACAAGCCCTCGGCGCCGGGGAGGACCGCGACCCCGGTGCCCGGAGCGCGCCCGGCCGAAGGGGCGGGTGGGGCGCCGAAGGCGGCGGCCCCGGGGACGACGCCGGGGGCCGCGCCCCGCCGGCCGACCGGTTCGCATCCACAGCTCGCGTCGCCGGAGGGGGAGCCGGCCGCGGCGTCGCCTGGGAGCGCGCGGCGGCCGACCGGTTCGCATCCGCAGCTCGCGCCGCCGGAGGGAGAGGCGCCCGCGGTGTCGCCTGGGAGCGCGCGGCGGCCGACCGGTTCGCATCCGCAGCTCGCGCCGCCGGAAGGAGAGCCGGCCGGAACGCCGCCGGGTGGCGCGCGGCGACCCACGCCGGACGCCGCCGGGCAGCGGCACATCAGCGGGTCGTTCCCGCAGGTCGCTCCGGTCGGGGTGCCGGGAGCTGGAGCGCCGCCCCGGAAGCAGACGCCCGGGGCTTCGCCGCAGGTCGCGCCCCCCGATGCTTCGGCGGCCGGGGCCGGCGCCGCGCCGAGGCGGCCGACGCCGGGGCAGTTCCCGCAGATCACGCCGCCGGACATATCCTCCCCGCCTGGAGCGACGCGGCGCCCGGCGGGCTCGCCCCCGGCGGTGACCCACGATCTGGTGGTCGCTCCCGCGCCGGGTGAAGCGCATGCCGGAGCGGTGGCGCCCAGCCCGGCGGCCGCTCCGGGTCGCCCGACTCCTGTACCCGAGCCGCTGAAGCCGGGGACGTCCGGAGCGATGCGGCGCCCGACGGGCTCGCAGCCGGCGGCGGGTGCTCCCGCGCCGGGTGAAGCGCATGCCGGAGGGGCGGCGCCCAATCCGGCGGCGGCGCCGGGTCGCCCGACTCCCGTGCCCGAGCC
>Ga0068860_100004702_pt1 | contig 13930 bp, 8 predicted proteins | sample KBSSwiS32_FD_66597 | JGI IMG/M metagenome (GOLD analysis project Ga0068860, IMG submission 66597) | Switchgrass rhizosphere microbial communities from Kellogg Biological Station, Michigan, USA - KBS Switchgrass S3-2 | ecosystem: Host-associated > Plants > Roots > Rhizosphere > Soil ... | reverse complement strand
TTTCTTCAAGCAATATCTGTAAATTTACGGTGAACATGCTTTCTGTTACGTTAACATCCAACTGATGCTTGTCCGGATAAAGAAGATGTAATCTTTTCCTTACGTTTTGCAAGCCAATTCCTTTGTTCTTCTTGTTTGAATGAACTAAAGATGGCTTACCATTACTTAACCTAAAAAAAAGCCGGTTATCAATGATTGTAATGCTAAGTTTTATCCATGGATGCTGCAGCATTTGACTTGTGCCATGCTTAAAACAATTTTCAATAAAAGGTATCATTAGCAATGGCGCAATTCTTTTATTTTCAAAATCGCCATAAATATCTACTTCCATATTTAACCGCTTGCCATATCTCACTTTCTCCAATGCCATATAATCCTCTATAAGTTTGAGGTCTTTTTCAAGTAGAACAAGTTGTTCATCGCACTCATTGATCATATAGCCAAGCATACCCGATAATTTAGTTATTAATATGCCGGCCTGAGGTGATTGGCTCAAAGAGAAGGAATAGATATTGTTTAATGTGTTAAACAAAAAATGCGGATGTACCTGGGCTTTTAATAACTGTAATTCAGCATTGGCATTTTCGCGGGTAAGTACCAGCTTCTCTTGCATTTGGATATAGTAGGTCTTAAACATTTTTAAAACCAGAAACATGGCGCACACAATTGGCGGGCCGCTGGTTATAAAGTTCATAGAAATATACCAGGCCATTAGCAGTTGATTATCCTTTGTGTCACTAAACAAGCCGTTAGCCCAAAACCTAAGAAGAATGAATAAGACGTAAGTAAGCACGGTGAGTAAAAGAAGGGAACTATAAAAAAACACCTTCCTTTTATTTAAAAAGAATTTGGGTAACAAATAATAAGCAATAATATAGATGTAGCTTATGTCCAAAAGGAAAAATTGCCTGCTTCTTAGCTGAAAGAAAAAATACTCCCATATAGCGCCGTGTAGAAAAACAGTCGCCCAAAATCCCCAAAAAATACACTGGCCAACCCAAAAGGCAATATGCCGGAGATACCTGGCAGGTTTTTCTTTTGTAAATATAAAGTCATTCAAGGTCATGATCAGAAGCAATTAATTGTGATCTTGAACCAACATTTGTTTCAATAAGAATAAGATCAACTACAAGACGTATCATCAGCTGAGTTGTATTTCCACATTCTGCAGATGTCAGCTTAACCTGATAGTTTTTCTCAGTGTAAAATTCATTTAACCTACTCCTGGTATTTTCAATTAATGAGCTCCATTTTTGGGTTGTCGAACTATTTTCCTGCAGCCCGGTAAGAACGATATCTAAAGAGAGCTGGCTGTCAGAGATAATAATCTCTGAATTTAACTGACAATGTACTGGTCTGTTAATTTGTAACATAGCAATGCTTTCTTCGAACGTTTTTATCAGGATCATAGGCACAATAAGTTTCCCAAAGGGATCTCCCAATATTTTCATGTCTATGTCAACTAAACCTTTCTTATTCTGTTTTTCAAGTGAAATTAATTTTTGCAGCTCTGTCAGTTCTTTTTCTAAAGGAACAAGTTTTGAATCGCTTTCATAAAGTGAATAGCTCAAAATCTCAGAAAGATCCAAAATTAAAGAGGGCGCTTTGTTTGAGCCGGATCGTATATGGCTACAAATAGTATCAAGGGAATGTAGGAGCAATTCGGGATGAATCCTCGCTTTTTCCGATGCCATATTGGTCCTTAATTTTCTTCTTACTATTTCAAGATTTTCTTTTTGCTGCACGTACCAGTTTTTACTCAACTTTATACCCAAAGCAATTGTAGCTATTATCATTCCCCATCGGGTGTTATAATTGCTCATTTCAAGCCTGTGCTCAAAAGTGTTTGGGAAGTAACCTGTAATAATGAGAAACCATTCTGCTGTAAAATAGTTTATAGCTGTTCCGATAGTATAAGCAAACAGGAAACCGCAAATAAAAAGAAAATACCGCTTTTTCATTATTGTATTTGGCAACAAATAATCAACAAAAAAATAAGTGACGGCAATAAATACTGGGGCAAAAGCGCATAAGTTCATTAAAGCAATAAAGTATGTTTTCCCGATAAGGAATTCCGAAAAGCTTCGGGGTGGAAGGCTTTGCAGGTAAAAATAAGAACAGTAAACGATCCAAAATGCAAGGTGACGGACAAGAGTGTGTGAATGCTTGCTGGAGAATATAAATTTATTCAGTGTCATTGATTTGTTACACCTTCTAAATTGTGGCGGTATTTTCCGGAGTCTTCCCACTTACAATATGAGACCCTCTCTAAAGTTACTTATATTTTTACCAATACCAAAATAAGTAGACGGTTGCCTTTTTTTGTAGACGAATGGCATTCGTCGCCAATAGCTGCCAGCTGCCCCCGGCCACGGATAAATGTTTGCAATAGTATTCATTCAGTCGAAATAAAAAAGTTCACTTGCTTTTGAAAACTAATTTGGTGCAAATAAATTGTTCACCAAAAAGTTTCATTATGAAAAAGATATTCATGGGGATTTAATCTTAGTTATTTTTTCCTATCAGGTTGTTTCTAAAACTTAAACCACTTTGTATTATGAAAAAGACATCTTTGATTGCTTCAGTTTTATTAATTGGGGTATTCTCCTGTCAGAAAGAAGCGCAAAAGAATTTCGAGGGGCTATCGAAATCTGAAACAGCGCGGTCTTTAACGCCTAAAGCCGAGAACAAAAGTGCACAGGTGGCCATTGACTGGTATAAACTGCAACTACGCATTTTACTCGAACGAAATTCATCAATGAATGGCGTCTATTTTGGTTACCTGGGTATTGGCCTGTATGAGTCTGTGCGATATGGAATTAGAAATTCCGTGAGCCTTTCTACGAAATTATATCAAATGCCGGAAATGCCGGCGCGTGAAAAGAACAATGGTTATAACTGGGAAGTAAGCGCTAATGCGGCTATGGCCAGTTTGCTACGCTCTTTTAATACGGGACTAACTTCTGCAAACAACGCAACCATAGATTCTTTGGAAAATGCTTACAATGAAAAACTAAAACCTGAAGATGACTTAATAAACTTTGAGCGTTCGCAGGCCTTTGGCCGCAGCATAGCAACGACTATTCACAATTGGTCGTTGTCGGATAAGTTTAATCCTTCCAATGCCGGGTATCAGGTTCCTCCGCCGGGTAATGGTGCATGGGAACCAACGCCCCCTGTTTTTGTGAGTCCACCGGTAAATCCATATTTATCGGATGCACGGCCTTTTTTGCAGGCGAACTTAACGGATATTGCTCCCGCATTTCCTGCTGCTTATTCTGAAGATATCAACGCTGATTTTTATAAAATAGTAAAAAATGTTTATGACGTTTCTAAAACATTAACGGCAGAACAGAAAAATATCGCCCTGTTTTGGGTTGACCAGGGCAACGGCACAGGCTTTACACCTCCGGGTCACGATTTTTCAATTATTACGCAGGCATTGGAGAAAACAGGAGCCAGCCTTGCCCTTGCCGCTGAAGTATATGCGAAAGCAGGGATAGCAGAGAGAGATGCAACTATTGTTTGCTTCACTTCAAAATATAAATATAATCTTTTGCGTCCGGTAACATATATACGCAAATTTATTGACCCTTCCTGGCTGCCTTTTATACCTACGCCTCCGCATCCTGAATATCCCGCTGCCCATGCGTTCATAACCGGGTCGGTTATGCAGGCGGTGACCGAAGTGTTGGGTGATAATGTTGCAATTACAGATCATACTTATGACTTCCGCGGGTGGACGCCCAGGACATACAGCAGCTTATTTAATGCAGCAGAAGAAGCGGGTATTTCCCGGCTATATGGTGGTATTCATTATCTCGTTTCCATCAATACCGGATTGTCATTAGCACATGACCTCGGCAGCAGGGTTGGAGATATTAAACTGCATGATTAATCAGGATTCGCTTTTTCGCCTGCCAAATGGACCTTTGCATTTAACAATTCTGTCTCCCGACCATAAAAATGAACCCTTCAAATCGTTGGATTTGAAGGGTTTGTAGTTTTAAGGAATTGCTGATTTAAATTTAATTCCGTTGTGCCTCAATGTGCCATGGACCCGGATTGATGGTCATACTTGTTACAACAGAACTTTCCTTTAATTGATTAAATCGTATTACATCTTTGGATGGGGCATCAATAATAAATAATCCATTAGTGGCTGGTTTCAAACCGTACTCTTTATTCTCATCAAAATATATACGTCCATTGCCTTTAAATTTTGCAGTTAGCCCATTGTTATTCTCTGAAATGGTAAGTTGACCACCACCATAGAAATTGTAAATACCCACATACGACTTGAATAATCCGTGTTTGACAACCGATGGAGTGTCCTTCGGAAGTGCTGGCAATTGAGGCACACTATTGAGGATGGCATCCCAGGCCAATTCGGAGGCGGCAACAGCTAAATCAATAGGCGACAAATCTGAATTGTCGATTTCACCTGTTGTTACAGCATAAAGCACATCACCATCGAATTGAGTCGAAAAAGGTTGGATGCCGCGTGCCATCGAAGTGTGAACTTGTATCGCCATTCTCTGCAGGGCCCAGAAAGGCATTTTTTGATTTGTCACGACCAACGTCAACGTAGTATTTTCTGTTGGACCGTCTTTATCTTTTGAATTTAATTGTTTGCCAATTTTGGATCTTCGAATCAAATCCTCGATGAAGGGGCAATCCTCGTCAGTTGAGTTACGATGACATCTGACTACCTTTCCATTCCGGTCGACGATTGCGCCTAATGCGTTAACAACGGTGAAAACGGCAATTTTGGTTTTACCAATAGTTGCAAATGCTCCACCTTGTCCTGAATGTGGCCATAAATCATAACTATCAACCCCTTTATCTCTCGGTATATTAAAATAATAGCCTCCTTGCATGGCAAATCGTCCGGCACCTTTAGCCCCAAGAGGAAACCAGTTCGGCTTCGAAGCATTTAATGCCTCTTTTCCGAGTTCATCACCAGGCGTCACCCTGCTAAACCGCCGGTCACCAATATCATAAATGATAGCACCAAGCACACCTGGAACATAGTCAACATTCCCCTCTTTTGCCTTAATGTTTTTTATTTCATTAGCCACTCCTGTGGCAGCTGATAAACCAAACCATGATCCACCTGAAAACACAACGGCATTAATCATCTTCCTTTCATAACTTGTCGACACCACTGAAGAATTTAGCGTACCAGTGGCCCCCCCTCTTATATCACCTGCAGCCATCACACCATCGGGGAAATAAAACACTGTTGTTCCTGTTGGTCCTTCTTCGTTTTCGGCCACCCCAATTCGCATACCCTGAAATTCAAATTTCAAAATTGAATCCCTTTTAATCAAATTAGTTGTTTGGCCTTTTAAGGAATGAAAAGAAATAGCCGCAAGGACAATGGATATGAAAATATCTTTCTTATTAATCATTGGGAAAATTTACAGTTTCGTAAGACCAGCCGGATATGTGGCTAATCTGACCTAGAGCTCAACTCTTTTTTAATGATCTGAACAAGCTTATCCACTTCTTCCTCCGTATTAAAAACATGTAATGAAAATCGTACCCCGTTGAACCATTTTTTATGTACCGGTCTGAAACTTATCTTGTGAGTCTCTAAAAACAGGGATGAAAACTTGCCGCCATCTATATTTTCAGGCAGACGGCAGGATAATAATGGAGATGCCATGGAGCCTGGTGGCGGACTTTGTATATCTAACCCGGGTTCCTTCAAAAGTGAATGATACAACTTGTTTCTCAGCGATAAATTTTGCTGTTCTACTTTTTCTATTCCTGTCTCATGTAAATAATCGATTGCGGTTGCCAATCCTAAAATGCCTGGCAGGTTTCCTAGACCTGTCGATTCATTAAATGTGTTGTAAGAATCCTCAAACTGTATTGGCCGAATCCTGTTCTGCACTTCTTTGGAAATATATAATAGCCCTGTTCCCTTAGGACCCATTAGCCATTTATGACCACTGGTAGCATAAGCATGACAACCAAGCTCTTTCAGATTTACTTTTATAGCGCCAACAGCCTGGGCGCCATCTACAATACAAAGGATATCTTTTGATCGCGCAAGTTTTGAAATTTCTGCTACCGGCAACCGCAAACCTGTAGAGGAAAAAACATGACTGATACTGATGAGTTTTGTTTGGGGTGTTATGGCTTTACTGATATTTTCCAGTAATAGTGAAGGGTCGTGTGTATCAAATGGAATGTTGACGCTATCAATACGGACGCCGTAGTATTTGGCCATATAGTTCCAGCCATTTAAACCGCCATCATGTTCCTGATTGGTGGTGATGATGCGATCGCCGGGCTGCAAGCGTAATCCCTGCGCAATGGCATTCATCCCGTCCGTAGTACTTTTTGTTATCATGATCTCACTGATATCGCAGCCAAGAAAGGAGGCAGCCGTCATTCTTGTTTTCTCGGCTAATGCAGGCGCAAACCTCGTAGCGTAAAACTGAAGCGGCAGGGATTCAAGTTGTTTCCAGGTGGCGGTGGTTTCTTCCACTGTTTTTCTCCGGCAGGGACCAATGGTACCTGTATTCATATAAATAAACCCCGGAGGAAAAAGATATTCATCATTTCCGGGATGTCCTGATATGGTAGCTGGAGTAATTTGGCCCATAGCAGGTGTAGTTGAGCCAGCCGCAAGAATGCCGGCAATAGTTAAAAAATCTCTACGGGTTATTTCGGATGATGACTTCATCATAAGCTTTTAGCATTACACAAATTCTCCGCCTTTTGGAACACGCGTCGCGATAAGGCAGGCCGCTGGGTATCAGACATTTATAAAAGTTATTTTTTTTAATCACAAGCCTTTTCACTGATATTTACCTTATATTTACTTGCCATCCTTACTCCGCGACCCATTAAAATTCCGGCATAATCCGAAAAACTCCTATCGAAATCCGGACAAAGGCTTTCAAATTCTGGACATTCCAATGAATTATACATTGCTTATGAGGTTCATCATGAGGAATCTGGTTGTTTTTGGTATTCTCGTGAATATTATAGTTTCTCATTGCGCTGCCCAGAACACCCCCGCTCGATACCAGGTATTTACTGTGGATGAAGGAATGCCGCAGAATTTTTTACTGGGACTGGCCCAGGATAGCGCCGGCTTTATCTGGATAGGCACCAAAGATGGTCTTGCGAGATATGATGGCTATAGCTTTAAGGTTTACCGGCATGGGAAAGACACTTTATACACCCCGGCTTCCAACAACATTTTCAATTTATATACAGACCGTCGCGGAAAGCTATGGATACAATATGAGAACCGGGCAATTGATTGGTACGACCCTTTAACAGGTATCTTTAACCATATCTCTGCGCAGCCTGCCTGGGATATTATAAGATCGCAGATAATAAATTATGAACTTTTAGTAGATCGCCGGGATAATTTATGGCTGATTACAGAAAAAGGGGTTTATCGCTATAATACCCGTTCGCACCAACTTTTGCGGTTTACCCATTTACCGGGCATTATTCCACTTGCCCTGATGGAAGATCATTCGGGGAAAATATGGATGGCTACTCAGAATGGCTTTGCGATATATGATTATTCCAAAGACCAGGTGCAGCATATACCCTACCGATTAAGTACAAGGCAGACATACAGTGGCAGAAATTATAAATTAGGCATTGGTGAAACTGAGAACGGCAAAGTGATAGTAACCTCGCTCGATTCCACGCTATTGATCTATGAACCTGCTAATAATACCTTTCAGACCATTGTGCCAAAGGTCAAAAAAAAGCTGGTCTATGATTCAGGGGTGGGTAATACAAACTTCATCGCGGACAACAATGGCAATCGCTGGTTCACCTGCAACGGCCGGATCTTCCGGATGGATAAAAGAACTGATGAAATTACCGAAATCAGTGACCCCACGAATCCGGAGCAGTATCCTAATGCAACGGCGCTGATGATTGATCGCTCCGGCAACCTCTGGTTTGGCAAAAACGCCTATGGTTTATTCAAAATAAACCTGAATGCCCCACAGTTTATATCGAAAAAAAACGTGTATGCCAATTTTGAGACAAATATCCTTGTCAATGAGCTTAGTGTCGATGTCCATGATTTGCCTGCAGACTTCGACAATCATGCCTTCGGTTACATTTACCGCAATGCGATAGATACTTCAAACCGGGTGATCTGGATACAGAACTATCTGCTTGGCGTTAACGAACCCAAATTGATGGTCTATGATATTGCTTCTAAAAAAATAAGGACGAAAAATATCTCCTTATCTCCTGACGGTGAGGTGGGAATTAACTATGACTATCGCGGCAGCGCATGGTCTATCGGGATCAACAACTGGCGTCCCTGCAAAATAAATTACGGGAATGGAATCATTGAAAAGCAATTGATCGATATACCTGCATCGACTCCCGATTCATTGTTTAAGGCAGGAAAAGTAGCGATCAATCCAATCGTTGATAATGAAATGATGTGGGTGATGGCCAGCAATGCAAACATTGATTTCGGGGCCTGGACATTGGTATCCATTCATCTCCGTACAAAGCAAATACGTTGTTATACTGTCATTCCTGATAACGCCGCACCTTCTTCAAGCCTGCTTATGATGGTAAGCGATCCATCAAACCCGAAATATCTCTGGATAGGCACCACAGGTAATGGCCTGGTAAGATTCGATAAGACCACGGGACAATCTCATGCGTTCACTACCGAAGATGGTTTGCCTAATAATACGATCTATGCCATCGTTCCCGACGACCAGCATAATCTCTGGCTCAGCTCCAATAGAGGCATCACGCGATTTAACTCTGTTTCCCATGCTGTGAGAAATTTTGATATAACCGATGGATTGATCAGTAATGAGTTCAATCGCTGGCATTGCTTCAAACTACCCGATGGAAGGATCGCATTCGGTGGCGTAACAGGCTATACCATTTTCAATCCTGCAGCGATCAGGGATGATGAGTTTCAGCCGCGGGTACTTTTAAGTAATTTATTGATCAATAACAGAGCATTACCCGATACCTTATCTGTTACCAGCAGTAACCTGAACGCCTTAAGCGAACTTGCTTTATCCTACGATCAAAACTTCCTGAGCTTTGAATTTGCCAGCGATGAATATAATTCCACACAGAAGATCAGTTACCGCTACCGGCTGACAAATTTTGATAATGACTGGATATATTCCGGCAATGGCCGCTTTGCTAATTATACCAAACTGCAACCGGGAAAATATACCCTGGAAATTAACGCTGCGAATATTTCAGGAATATGGAGTAATAAAATAAAAAGTTTACAGATAACTGTTGTGCCGCCCTGGTGGCGAACATGGTGGGCATACAGCATTTATATACTGATAGCGCTGGGATTAATCGTTGCGTTTTTCTATTACCGGGTAAGAAGGATCAGGTTGAAGCAGGAAATGATATTGCAGCAAAAGCAAACGGAACAATTAAAAGCGGTAGATGAAATGAAAAGCCGATTTTTCTCGAATATTACTCATGAATTCCGCACCCCGTTAACACTCATTATTTCCCCGCTGGAAAGGCTACAAACAGAGGTAACCGATACAAGGGTTCTCCACACATTATCTTCTGTACAACGTAATGCAAAACGTCTCCTGCAGCTGATCAATCAATTACTGGATCTCTCCAAACTGGAAGCAGGCAATATGCAACTTAATTTTTCCCGCGGCAGGCTGGATGAGTTTATTAAGGAAATGGCAAACTTATTTTTGCCTTTGGCAGAGCATAAGCAAATTGAACTCAGTTGCGATTGTGATCTTTCACGGGATTATTTGTTTGAAGCGGATAAATTGAAAACCATCCTTTTTAACCTGCTTTCGAATGCGTTGAAATTTACGCCACCCGGAGGTAAAATAATGGTGAGCGCAACAGAAGAGGGAAATAAAAAGATCAGGTTATCCATTACTGATACCGGCATCGGCATTCCGCCGGATAAATTGCCATTTATTTTTAATCGCTTTTTCCAGGTAGATGATTCCCGAATGCGTTCATACGAGGGGACAGGCATAGGATTGGCATTGGTCAAAGAGCTTGTTGAATTAATGCACGGAACTGTTATGGCAGAAAGTACGCAAAGCGCGGGAACTATAATTACACTTGTCTTTCCCATTGAAAAACCCGGCGACAGCAACGCTCCGCTATGGCAAAGAGAAATAGAAAAAGGTAGCCTTTTGATGTCCCCGCAGAAAGCAATCCACACTAATGGTCATAAAAAGGAAATACCTCAATCTGAATTACCATTGTTGCTATTGGTGGAAGACAATGATGAGTTGCTTGCCTTTCTATGTGAAAGCCTTGAACGGAACATGCTTACCGGCAAGGTAGGTTTCCGTGTGCTTACTGCCAATAATGGCCTGACAGGCCTTCAGCTTGCCAAAGAAGAATTGCCAGATCTCGTGATCAGTGATGTTATGATGCCTGGAATGGACGGCTATGCTTTATGCAGTAACCTTAAAACAGATAAAGTCACCAGCCATATTGCCGTTATCCTGCTTACCGCAAAAATATCTTATGAAAGCCGTCTGAGTGGATTGCAATCAGGCGCCGACGATTATATTGATAAGCCATTTCATTTTGAAGAACTGGAAACACGGATACGCAACCTGTTGGACCACCAGGAAAAACAAAGGGAAAATTACCGGGCACAGTTACAGCAAAAAGAGGCATCTCATCAAACGAACGAAACAGAGAATCCTTTTCTAAAAAATATTTACACTATTATCGAAGATATGATTGATGATCCTCAACTGGGTGCATCCAAGCTGGCTGAGAAGAATGCGATGAGCTTACGCACATTAAACCGGAAATTGAATGCGCTGATAGGTTTGACTGCCGGCGACCTGATCAGGCAATACCGGTTGCAAAAAAGTTTGGTTCTTCTCAAAGCAGGACATAATGTATCTGAAGCGGCTTATATGGTTGGATTTGATACGCCGGCTTATTTCAGCCAGTGCTTCAAGGAACAATATGGCCTTTCACCAAGGGATTATTTTGCTGATGCGCAATAATTCTGGAAAGTCAGTTGAATGGCAACAGGCTTAGTTTATTTGTAATTAAATATCCGGCTTCCCTCAAGGTTTATTTTCCCTTTTATGATCGACATAAGACTCACTTTTGCCTTTATTTCGCTGTTAGCCAGTAATTCAAAAACCACTGTTGCGTTACCAGCAGTCCCGCCGGAAAAAGTATTATTACCCTTATAGGAAAGTCCTTCCCATATCTGGCTGTTCCATTTCATAAATAAGAAATCATTTTGCCGGTAAAATTCCATTACCGAATCATCATTCATCTTGTACACACCCGCCAATTTCTCAAAAACTTCCTTGCCTGCTTTAAATTCTTTTGCCATCACGATATCAAAAGACAGCATTTCTTCATTTTTGCTGTTTCTGCTTATTTTTAAAATACGTTTGACAGCATCAGGAGACATTGATCCCATGTCTTTTTCAAGGTGAGGATCTCCTTCAAGATATATCTGCGTGATCAGATCCTGCTGACCCGGCCCCGAAATAAGCAAATGAATGTGTGCAGGGCGCCAAAGTGGTGAACCCTTGATTACGGGATAAGGAATAGGATGCATGCCTATAAAATGGTATTTGCCATCTGCCCCTGTTTTTTGTTTGCCTCTATAGTTATATTGATCTGAAGTGTTATCATATATCATGTTTTCATCGCATTGCCATATTTCTATCACCGCATCTTTAAAGGGCGTTTTGCCGTCTTCTTTAAACACTGTTCCCGAAATATGGAACAATCTTCCTGAATAACCCTTACTATTGATGTTAATCCTTTCCGGCGCCCCAGGCCTGTAAAAAGGACCTAATATATCAGTGGTTGTGGGAGTATCTCCGACATAACGGTCAACGCTCCATGATACTTTTCCTAAAACACCGATCCCAATGGCAAGCATGCCTGTTTCTTTAAGGAATTTTCTACGTTCCATGACAGATCAAGTTTAATGATTCTTATTCTTAAACAAGACCCGCCCTGCTTTTATTCTTTGAGGCGGGTCTTCAAAATGGATATTTTCAATAGTTGGTCCTTTATTGTGTCATCGCCTGGTTGATGGGAACTCTGTCCAGGTATTGAAATACTTTGTCTATTTTATCATTGTCGTTGAAATGGAAGACCATGTGGATACGTTGTTTCATACTTTTACCAGTTTTGTATTTTGCATACGTTACAAACCAGGATAACACATAATTACCGGTGGCCTGGCCCTCTGTCAACGGAGTATTAACTTTCATGGGTATCCATATTTGGCTGGTAAATGACATAGAATCGATGACGTCTGCTCTTCTTTTTTTCCAATAATCCGTAATAGCAGCTTTTCCAATCAGGCTATCAAAATTGTTCCAAAGATATACTGCATTGTCGGCATAGTTGGCCGCCCAGCCATCTACATCGCCATGCTCTAAACTGGCTGTCGCCTTTTTTGTGATCTCGACAAATTTGTCATCGCCCAATTCATAATTTTTAGATGATGAGGGGGGTGTTTCCGCAGGCGCCTTTGAATCATTGCAGGCAAAAAATAATGCTGAACAAACGAGCAATCCGAATACTTTTTTCATTCCAAGTAGTTTTTGGGTTTAAAAAATGGGTGACAGGGGAGATTAAAAACTGGCGATTTCAGGGTCAGAATAATGGCATGAATTTCGCCATCCGGCAAATAGAACCCTTTCAAAATCCGGACAAAAGCTTTCAAAATCCGGACATACGAAAGGAATTAGAGAGGGGAATGCTAGAAAAATGAACCCTTCAAATCGTTGGATTTGAAGGGTTACCGGGTGTTTGGTGGACTTTGGGGTCGATGTTCGCGAAGTTCAGCAGGGGAGCTTTTAGAAGAATTGCCTATTGTCGTTCAATAGCGTAGCAAACTTGGCCGAATACCACTGAAATAATGAATGCCGGCGCCATATTCACCGATGTCTACTTTTTGGGCAGATCGGCAACGCCATTTGGAAATGAGCTTTTAACAACCTGCGCCAAATCAAGCGCTTCCCGAAGCAGTACTATTTTCCCCTCTTTTGCTACAAGTCTTCCCATGTAATGTTGGTGATAAGGTCTGCCGGTAGAAGCGACGGTACATTCCACTTCGTATTCGCCAAATGCCTGCTCCGGTGTATCGATGTGTATCCGGATATTTTGAAATTGAAATCCGGGGAATGTCTTCGGGAGGTTTTGCAGAAATTTGTACAGCGTTTCCTTGCCGCTCCACCGCCAGGGTAAGCCCAGGCTGTGGAGATAAGGTAACTCTATAGTGGCATCGTCAGCAAATAGGGTTATAGCTTCATCAGCGTTATTAATGTTTTGGAGGTAAGCCATCAATAGTTCTTTTGCGGTGGTCATTGTATTATTTTTTTAGATTTTTAAAAGCTTTTTTGTACGGGTACAGCGTAAGGGATGTATCTAAATTGAAAATTGCTAAAATCAGTCTGCTTTAGCCATTGTATGCATTCAGCCATTTTGCCTTGTTGTCGGCACGGGCTTTTATAAATTCTTTGTCAGTTCCCTGTGCAATGGCATCCAGCGGAAAACGCAGTGGGCGGCTGCCTTTTTTCATACTTATCAAATCCAGGATACCATCCGCTATGGTTTGGGGATCCATATTGAACTGGGCCATTTTGCCAAATAATGAATTTCCTAATGCTTTGAATTTTTGAGCAGCCGCTTCACCATATTCCGCGGTGATATTTTCTTTGTCTGCATTCAGTCCGGCTTTGGAGCCATTGTTCATTTCTGTTGGGTACACTCCAGGCTGGATACTTACGTTTTCGATACCGTAATCAGCCAGTTCATCCTGCATGCCTTCGGTAATACTTTCCACTACAAATTTGGAAGCCATATAAGGGATCATGAAGGGCAATGTGTGCCCGCTGGCGCCGGTAGTAATGTTGATGATCAAGCCATTTTTAGCCGATCGCATGGAGGG
>Ga0068860_100004698_pt1 | contig 13934 bp, 10 predicted proteins | sample KBSSwiS32_FD_66597 | JGI IMG/M metagenome (GOLD analysis project Ga0068860, IMG submission 66597) | Switchgrass rhizosphere microbial communities from Kellogg Biological Station, Michigan, USA - KBS Switchgrass S3-2 | ecosystem: Host-associated > Plants > Roots > Rhizosphere > Soil ... | reverse complement strand
GTTCGTGGCCTCCTTTCTTCTGGACGCTGCGGCACCGGAGCGTCCCGGAGAAACACCGTTGCGGCACGCGTGCTGGGGCATCGTCGTGGTGGTCGCAGCCCTGAGCTGTGGCACCTCGGGCGGCGGAAACGCTGGAGGACGCTCCGACGGAGGCGCGGTCCTCGATCCAGTTCCGGGAGGCGAGGTTGACGGCGGTCCACTCGGCGTTCCCGACGCGGGCATCGACGCGGGGACCTCGGCTCCGGATGGCGGTCCGCCCGACGGTGGGGACGGAGGGGCAGGCTTCCGGACCCTCCGCTGGAGTCGGCTCGCGGACCGCCCGCTGGGAACCAGCGAGGCCCAGGGCGCACTGGTGGGCGGGAAGCTCTACACCTTCGGCGGGTTCAACTGGAGCACGCCGTGCTGCACCCCGTGGCGGTACGCGTTCGTCTACGACCCGACGAGCAACGCCTGGACCCGGCTCGCCGACATGCCGGAGGGCCTGACTCACGCCGGAGCCACGACCGACGGGACCGACGTCTACTACGCGGGCGGGTTCCCGGAGGACGCCTCGCGCACCTTCCAGATCTTCGGGACGAAGCACGTCTGGCGCTACCGGGTCGCGTCGAACGACTACGAGGCGTTGCCCGACCTGCCCGACGACCGCGGGGCCGGCGCGCTCCGGTACCTGGATGGCAAGCTGCACTTCTTCGGTGGGGAGAGCTTCGGGCAGGGCCACGACACCCCCGAGCACTGGGTGCTGGACCTCGCGGGTGGCGGCACCACCTGGGTCGCGGCGGCGCCGATGCTGCCCGGTCGCGCCCGGAACCACCTCGGGTCCGCCGTGTTCCAGGGGAAGATCTACGCGGTCGGCGGGCAGCACGGGCACGACGAGGGCCTGATCGAGACGCCCCTCCTGGACGTCTACGACCCGGCCACCGACACCTGGACCCCGCTGGCCGACATGCCGCTCGCGAAGGGTCACATCGCGATGGGGACGATCGTCTTCCGCGACCGGATCCTCGTCATCGCCGGGGAGATCTCGAACGGACACTACACGGCCGAGCTCGCGGCCTACGAGCCGGTCACGAACACGTGGGAGGAGCTGACCCCGTTCCCGACCGTCCGGCACTCCGGCATCGCCGCTCCGATGCTGGGCGGCTTCGTCTACACCACCGGCGAGTACTCGGCGGAGACCTGGCTCGGCGTGCCTGGAGACTGAAGGCCGGACGCGAGGGCCACCCGAGTGTCCAGCGTCGAGCGTTCGCCGCGGAAAGGTGGATGCCACCGCGTCGCTTCGTCACTCCCTTTGCGTCTCATCCCGGACCGGGCCGGGTCGAGCGGGGAGGGTGGCGTTGCGGCACGGGTGGTGGGTCATCATCGCGGCGGTGATCGCGGCAGCGAGCTGCGGCACCTCGGGCGGCGGGAAGAGCGGACCGGGTCAGGATGGTGGCACCGGCGGCGACGCGGGGACCATCGGCGATGGCGGCACGGACGGGGGAGGTCAGGTCGCCGACGGTGGAACGGACGGCGGGGTGCCTCCTGATGGCGGTCTGCCCGACGGAGGTGGGGGCGGATTCACGACTCTCGACTGGAGCCGACTCGCGGACCGTCCGCTCGGGACCAGCGAGGCACACGGCGAGCTGGTGGGCGGGAAGCTGTACACCTTCGGGGGCTTCAACTGGGCCACCGCGTGCTGCACGCCGTGGCGGTTCGCCTTCGTCTACGACCCCGCGACCGACGAATGGTCTCCGCTGGCGGACATGCCGGAGGGCGTGACGCATGCCGGGACGACCACCGACGGAACGGACGTCTACTACGCAGGTGGCTTCATCGAGGACGCGTCGCGCACCTACCAGATCTTCGGGACGAAGCACGTCTGGCGGTACCGGGTGGCGACCGGTACCTACGAGGCGCTCCCGGAGCTGCCCGTCGAGAGGGGAGGCGGGGCTCTCCAGTACCTCGACGGCAAGCTCCACTTCTTCGGCGGGTTGAGCTTCGGCCAGGTTTCCGACACGCCCGAGCACTGGGTGCTCGATCTGGCAGGCGGCGGAACGAGCTGGGTCGCCGCGGCGCCCATGCCGTCCGGCCGGGCGAGGAACCACCTCGGAGCCGTCGTGCTCGGTGGGAAGATGTACGCGGTCGGCGGGCAGCACGGTCATGACGAGGGCCTCGTGACGACGCCCTACCTGGACGTCTACGACCCGGCCACGAACACCTGGACCGAGTTGCCGGACATGCCCGTCGCGAAGAGCCACATCTCCGCGGCGACGTTCGTGCTGCAGGGGAGAATCCTGACCGTTGCCGGGGAGACCGCGAACGGCGTCTGGACGACCGAGATCGCGGCCTACGACCCGGTCAGGAACGCATGGGAGGAGCTCACCCCGTTCCCGGAGAAGATCTACTCCGGGATCGCGCGTCCAATGCTCGGCGGCATCGTCTACACGACGGGCGGGTACTCGCAGCGAACGTGGCTCGGCGTCCCCGCGAATTGATCTCGTCGACGACGGAGACCATGAGCACCAGCGGGCGCCCGGTTTGCGCCGTGCCTAGCTTCATCGGCGTCCATGGTCGATTGGGCAGGTCTCTGGGAAACCCAGCAACCCATCGCCGAGACGCTCGTCCGGTCGAGCTTCGTCTATCTGGTCGTCCATCTCCTGCTGCGCCTGGCGGGGCGCAAGGAGCTCTCTCGCTATTCGTCGTTCGACGTGGCGGTGCTGTTCCTCATCGGAGTCGCGGTCCGGCGGGCAATGACCGTCGACGACGCGAGCCTCACCACCGCGACGCTCGCCCTGGCCACGGTCATCGCCTGGGACGTCTTCTTCTCCTGGCTGGGCTTCCGGAGCACGCTCGCCGCCACGTTCCTCAAGGGGAAGCCCCGTCTGCTCGTCAAGAACGGCGTCCCGCTCGAGGCGGAGCTCCGCGCGTGCCGCATCAGCATGGAGGAGCTTCTGTCCAGGGGCCGCGAGGCGGGGCTCGCGAACCTCGCGCGGGTCGCGGAGGCCTATCTGGAGACCGACGGGAAGGTCAGCTTCGTCGTTGCGCCGGCGTGAGCTCGACGATCAACCGGCGGCCTTCTTCCGGAACTGGCGCTCGGCGTCCCTGATCAGGCGGACCGCGGCCTTCTCGCCCTTCCAGCCGATGCACCGGGCCTTGGCGTGGGAGAAGAAGTGCGTGCTCAGGAAGAAGTTCTCCAGGCCCTGGCGCATGTCCTTGGGAAGCCCGGAAGGACCGCGCACGTCGTTCGTCCAGCCGCCTCTGTCGGGCACGAGCACCAGTCGATCGTTCCTCTCCCAGTCATCCCCCTCGTCCTTCTGCTCCATCTCCAACACGGCGAAGGGACGACAGGGGATGACCACGCCTGGATGACTCGGGACCTCGGAGAGCACGAGCGCGTCCAGGGGATCTCCGTCGTCCGCGAGCGTGCTCGAGACGAAGCCCCAGTCGTACGGGTACTCGAGGCCGACCGGCAGCGGATGTCCCCAGACGATGGCCTCGAGCTCCGGCTCGAACTTCATCTTGAGCCTGCTGCCGCGCGGGGCCTCCACGACCACGTGCACGAGATCGTTCTTCGTCCAGGTGGGGATCCGGTCGAGCCTCACGCCACTTTGAGTGGGCATCCGCCACCCGGGGCGCAAGTTGCTGCGAGCGGTAGAGCAGCGGAATCGAACCACCCGAGCGACGCTCGCGCGCCGCTCCACTGGTTTTGAAGACCAGGCCGGCCACCAGGCACGGAGGCTCTACCAGAGGCGGCCGATGGTGTTCCCTTGGCGCCGCTCTGTCCACACCTGCGTGCAGGCGCCGACCCTGTCCGGAGCGGCAACCCGTTGGGAAAACGCACGCGGCCCGCAAGCAATGTTGACCCAGGGGCCCCGGGTGACCCAGGGGATCCTCGGGCAAGCTACCGGAGACGCTTCGTGGCAGGGCATGGCACGTGTCTCGCTCCGTTCCCTCCCGTGCGGTACGGACCACATCCACGCCGGGCTGACCACGTCGACGGGCCACGTTCATTGGCGCTCCGGCGCGGATTCACGGTGCTCGAGCTGATGGTGGCGGTCAGCCTCGTCGCGGTGATGGCCGCGATGAGCCTGAGCGCCTACGACGAGATCACCTCCCGGGCAGACTTCTCCTCGGTGCTCGCCAACCTGGTCACCAGCGTCCGCCTCACCCGGAGCGAGGCAGCCGGCCGCGGCGTCGCGACCGCGTTCGTGATCGACACCCGGAACAACCAGTGGTGGGGCATCGAGGCGCCCAGCGGCTGGAGCCTCGCGGCCTTCGACCCGAACAACCCCGGCGCCCTCATCGCCTCCGATACGTTCCCGACCGGCAGCGGCAAGACGGTCTTCGGTCCGGGGAGCGGCTATGGGTCGGTGCTCCCGGCGCCGTTCGGGACCGTGCCCGTCGTCAGCAGCCAGGACCCGACGTACCCGTACTGCAGCTTCTGCGACCGCATGACCGGGATGGGAGCCATCGTCTTCCAGCCCAACGGGACTGCCTCCTTCGTTGGCTCGCTCCCCGCTCGCCCGGCGCTGGGGCAGCAGTTCACCGTCGAGTCCGCCGCCGACGGCCGGACGGTCCTGTTCGCGATCATGGGTCGCACCGGGATGGTGGAGGTCTTCGACCGATGAGTCGCCCCCGGCCACCGTCGCGAGGATTCACCCTGGTCGAAGCGCTCGTCGCCTCCGCGATCCTGATGATTGCACTGGCCGCGCTGCTCCCGCTCCAGGTCATGGGCGCGCGCATGAACCGTTTCTCGGAGCGCACGCTCGACGCCACGCTGCTGGCGACCGACCTGAGCGAGAACATCACCCGCTGGCCGTACGCGGACTCGCGTCTGAGTCCGCTGCTGACCGTCAGCAGCCTCTCCGACTCGGCCATCGCCTCCCGCTGGGACATGGGAACGGCAGCAGCCTCCAGCCAGACGGCCCAGTACTCCGATTTTCCGAAACCGGACCCGAACGCGGAGAACTACGCCGCGCTTGGCACGACCTACCAGGGCCTGTCCTCCGACATCGACGGCGACGGCACGCCGGACTTCACTCGCTACTGGAACGTCTACGCCGTCGACGCCACCGGCAGCGGTACGCCGAGCGGGAAGCTGGTCCAGATCATCGTCCGCTGGAACGAGCCGCAGGTGGGCTGGCACCAGATCGTCGTGACCACGTTCAAGCGCAACCCGGCGAACCTCTTCTGACCATGGCTCGCCGCTCACCCACGAAGGGGTTCACGCTGCTCGAGGTCCTGGTCTCCTCCACCGTCTCGCTGGTGGCGGTGGCCGCGGCCTCGCATGCGCTCATGAACCAGTACGCCGTGCTGCAGGGCCGGGACCTCTCGCGGCAGGCGAACGGGTCGGCCCGCGAGGCGACCCAGTTCCTGGACACGACGCTCAGGATGACCGGGTTCGGGGTGGATCCTCGCTGGGCCATCGACCTGAACTACCGCTGCGCCACGCAGCCGTGCCGCGACAGCACCACCGGACCGGACGAGCTGGTGGTGGTGAGCCGGGATCCGCGCTACCGCTACCAGGCACAGGGGGAGGGGACGTGCGCCGACGCCGCCGGCTGCTTCAGCGGCGACGCCTGGCCCATCACCGCGTCCACCACCAACCCCCCCTCGCTCACCGCGAGGCTCCAGCCCGGCACCACGCTCGAGGAGGGCAGGGTGATCCTGGCCATGTGCCCCGAAGGGCAGAACCCGGTGATGCTCACCCTCGGAGCGCCGGTCTCGCTGCCTTCCGCGAGCCCCGCCGGGAACGTCGTCATCAACCAGTTCAGCGCGGACGCGACGCTGGGGCCGTACAACGCCCCTGGCTCGCTCCTGCCGTGCCACGGCCAGCCCGGTGCGGCGATGTTCCTCGTCGACCGTTCGCGCTTCTTCGTCCAGACCCTCGACGGCACGCCTTGGCTGATGCTGGACACCGGCCGTGACCTCGACGGCGACGGCGTCCTCCCGCCCATCGACCAGGACGACCTCATCCCGGTGGCGAAGAACGTGCTCGACATGCAGGTGGCCTACGCGCTCGACCCGTGTGCCTCGTCCCCCGTCGGTCCGGATTCGGATGGCGACTGGGTGATCGGCGATGCGAAGGGGCGCCAGGAGGAGCCGCTCCGCGTCACCATGCCCGCGGCCCCGACCTATGGGACCGCCTCCAACGACCCCGCCCGCTGCACGATGAGCCCGGCCAACGTACGGGCCATCCGGGTCTCGCTGCGGCTCCGCTCGGACCGGACGGACCACAGCCGGGGAGAGGCGTGGTCCGGCGACATGCTGCTCAGTCCCGAGAACCGCACCGATACCCTCAACGTGCCCGGCTACCGCCTCTTCACTGCTCAGCTGGACGTGACGCTGCGGAACATGTCCTCCACCGCGAGCTTCATCTTCTGACCATGCCCAGAATTCCCGACCGCGGCGGCGCCCTCCTGAACGTGCTCATCGTGGTGAGCGTGCTCTCGGTGATCGGCCTCGCCTTCCTCACCAAGGGCCGCAACGACAACGGCGCCTCCGCGGCGCAGCGCGCCGCGCTCCGCTCGGCCACCTGCGCCGAGGCCGGACGCGAGCTCCTGCTCAGCCAGTTCCGCGCATACGGCACCACGCCCACGCAGCTCACGCTCAACACGGCACTGAACGACCAGACCGTGTCCACCGGCCACTACAACCAGTTCGCCATCAAGTCGATCACCGCGGTCACCGGCGTCAGCTCCGGCGGCATCGGCGTGAGCGACATGTCCAACCGGATTGCCCGCGTCGGAATGGGCGGCCAGCTCTACCGGGTGCTCGTGGTCTGCAGCTCGAGCAGCGCCGGCTCACATCAGAACGAGGTCGAGTACCTCGTTCGCTTCGGTCTGTAGAGGAAGGCACAAGGCCATGGATCGCACTCTCCGACGACTCCTGACCCTGAGCCTGATGCTCGGCGCCCCGCTGGCGCTCGCGCAGTCCAGCTCCCCGGCCCAGGCGTGCTGGAACCGCGACGTCGAGCGTATCGACTACCTCCAGAACCCCCCCGAGGGCGGCGACAACGAGTTCTTCACCGGCGTCAGCGACACCAGCGGCAACACCAACGTGACCCTGGTCTGGCCGTCGCACGCGACCCTGGTCGACTTCACACAGCGGCTGTACCGGATCCGCGTCGACCTGGGCGGCGCCACGCCCACCGGCTGCAGCAACGACTACCTGAACAACCTCGGCTACTTCCTCTCCACCGGGGTGAATCCTCCGGCCGGCCCGCAGGCGCTGCAGGGCACGTACGATCCGACCAGGACCTACCCGGATCCGGGTCCCACTTACTCCGGTGGGAACGGGCTCAGCGACGGGCTGCGGAGCGGCTACGCGTACCGCTATCGGAACTGGCCGGCGGCCAGCGCCTCGGGGGGAACGTCCGAGACCTACGCCACGGCCTGCTCGAACGCCGGCGGCGCCGCCCAGGCGGCCGCGTGCCTCGCCTGCCTCAACACCCGCGGTTACTGGCTGAACCCGGCGGCCCCGAGCAACGACGTCACGCCTTCGGCGGCGGTCTTCACCACCAACTGGCTGCGCTTCCACCCGGTGAAGTGGGTGCTCCTGTCGCTCGCCTACAAGCGGCTGGTGAACGGCCCGTTGCTCCTCCCGCTGCGCGAGGCGGTGCTCGGCCAGGCGAACGACAAGGGAACCACTCTTCTCCAGAAGATGCTGCCCCAGTCCTGCGCGGGGCAGGGGCGGCCCCTGAACCAGAAGATCAGCGCCATCGACGGAGTGGCCTACACCAGCACGGCCTACCCTCTGGCGGAGATGCTGTTCAACGCCGCCTGGTACATGGGCGGCCAGACCAGTCCCTGGCTCTTCTCGAACAACGCCACCTTCCCCAGCAACTTCCCCAACAGCAAGAGCGGCCCGTGCGTGAACTGCCGCGGCGACTTCATCGTTCTCTTCGCTGACGGCCGCGGCGACAGCGCCAACGCCGCCTGCGCGCCGGTGAACGGCGTGACCCCTGCCTGGTGCAGCGCGACCGCGCAGTGCTCGGCACTGGGCATGGGGGCCGAGGGTGACGGTGACGATTTCCTCGATCCTTCGCTGAATGGAGGCGCGGGGAGCGCCATCTCTGGTCCCGGAGCTCGCCAGGCGCCGGCCGGCACCTGCGACATGGACCTGGCCGACGACGTCGCGGCCTGGATGAACGCCACCCCGGTGGGCATCGGCTACCCCAACTCGACGCTCCGCACCTACGTGGTGGCCATCGGGGATCCGAAGGACACCTATGGCGAGATGACGACGCTGCGGCAGATCGCCGCCCGCGGCGGGGGCGACTACGTCGTGGCCGACGACTACGCCACCCTCGAGTCGAACATCCAGGACGTGTTCATGGCCATCGTGAACCGCTCCACGTCGTTCTCCGCGGCGAGCATCACGACCGTCCAGAGCAGCGGGTACACCTCGGCCTTCCTCCCGCGTTTCACGCCGAACGGCGGGCAGCTCTGGCCGGGCACGGTGACCCGGTTCAGCCTCTTCAACGAGTTCGCCTCCGGCTGCACCAGCGCCGACCAGGGGAAGGTGACCTCGGCCAACCCCAACGGCGACTCCGACTGCTCGGACTTCTACCTGACCGACGCGAACAAAGCCTTCGTCGGCGAGTCCAACGGCGAGTTCGTGGTTCTGGACAACAGCCAGACCTGGGATGCCGGCTGGCCGGCGAAGGCGGGCGGCTCCGACGGTGGCGTCCCCGCCACGCCCTTCTGGGAGGCGGGGCAGGTGCTCACCGCCCGCGTGAACAGCTGGCTCTCGGGGAACTCCGCGCGCCAGCGGGCCATCTACACGGTCGCCCCGGACTCGAGCAGCGGATACGACCCGACACTGATCCAGTTCACCTCCTCCAACGCCGACCGGCTCACGCCGCTCTTCCAGCTGGGCGGGGTGAACGGAGACTTCTGCACCACGCTCGGGAACCTCACCCGCCACACCTATGCGACCGAGTCCGACTGCGGGCGCGACCTCATCGACTTCGTCAACGGAAGGGACATCCTCTTCCAGAACCCGGCCAACCGAACCAACCCGCCGCCGGCCAGCTATCAGGCGCGGCCGAACCTGCTCGGCGACATCTTCCACTCCACCCCGGTGCTGGTGACCCCGCCCGCGCCGACGTTCCTCTGTGACCTCGGCGTGGTGAACCAGTGCGTGCCCTCGCTGTACGACCCGCGCTTCGAGCCAGGCGGGCAGGACGCGTACACGACGTACTTCTCGGACAACCAGTACCGGAGTCAGTTCCTGCTGGTGGGCTCGAACGACGGCATGCTGCACGCCTTCAACGCCGGCAACGATACGGTCAGCGGCAGAAACCACTCCTTCGATCTCGGCACCGGCGAGGAGATGTGGGCCTTCATCCCGCCCGATCTGCTGCCCAAGCTCATCCGCCTCGCGCTCGGTGACCGGCACGAGCTGATGGTGGACGGCACGCCGATGGTCCGCGACATCTGGGTGGACCTCAACGCGGACCACGAGAAGCAGGCCAACGAGTACCGCACCGTCGCGATCACCGGTGAGCGCGAGGGCGGACGCAGCTTCTTCGCCCTGGACGTCACCGACCCCATGACCCCGAAGTTCCTCTGGAACTGGCCTCCCCCGGGCACCAACGATGCGCTGGTGTCGGGCGAGTCCTGGAACGACCTCGGCCCCGCGGCGCCGCCCATCGGGCCCATTGCCGAGGCGGACGGAAGTGGCGTGTTCAAGGTGCAGGGAGTTCCGGCCAGGGAGCGCTACGTGGTCGCGGTGGGCGGCGGCTTCGACCCGGCGTACCTCCGTGGCCGTGCCATCTGGGTGCTCGACGTGTGGACCGGTCAGGACGTGTACCGGTTCTCGGCCTCCGACGCGACGGGGAGCGGCGACCTGCGCAGCGCGCTCTACCCGGTCGTCGCTCCGCCGAGCCTCGCGGACACCGACGCCGACGGGATCTTCGACACGCTGGTGGTGGGTGACACGGGCGGGCAGGTGTGGACCGTCGGCATGGGCAGCCCGGGCAAGCCGAACCCCTCCAACGGGGCGTACTCCAACTGGTTCGCAGCCCGAGCCTTCATCCAGTTCAAGGGACAGGCCTTCTCGAAGCGCAGCCCCATCTTCCAGAGGGCGGTGCTCGGCCTCCTCCCGGGGAACGTGTGGCGGTTCTTCGTCGGGTCCGGGGACCGCGACCAGATCAAGGACCCCAACGGTGGGACCTGCGGCCTGGCCAACCTCGGAGCGTGTGTGCGAAAGGGCTGCAGCGTCACGGTGAGCAGCAGCCGCTATCGCATCTCGCCCGACGGCAACGGCCCGCATTACGAATCGGGCAGCTGGAGCTACAGCTCGGGGGCGAGCGCGACCACGCAGTCGCTGGCCTTCGACTCGCCGGCCGACCTGCAGAGCATGTCCTGCTCGGACGTCGTGGACTCGGAGATCGACACCACCATCGCCTGTGGCAACACCCAGCCCACCCAGTACTCCGCCCAGGCGTACTGCGACTGGTCGCCGGGCGTGCCCGGTGGGGTGGACTGCCCGCTGGCCTCCGGGCGGCCGATGGGCACGGCGGTGGACTACAGCCCGAGCTCGATGGAGTACTCGCGCTTCTACGCGGTGAGGCTCTTCGACGATGCGCGGCCCCAGTTCACCACCGCCGCCGGCGCGACGGCCTACGACGCCGCGGCGCTCAGCGACGGAAACCTCGTCAACGCGAGCAGCAGCACCGCGTCCTCCACCTCGAGCGGGTGGTACATCGCGCACGCCAACTCCGTGGACGAGCGCACCGCTAGCTCGGCCTTCATGAACGACGGCTGCGTGATCTGGAGCACCCTGAAGCCGAACCCGGTGCAGACGCTCGCCTGCAACGCAACGCTGCCCCTGGACTCTGCCTACACGTATCAAGCGGACGCGACCGGAGGCGGCATCCAGTGCGGCTCGTCTGGCGGCACCACCAGCACTGCCACCGCGCGCTTCACGACCCGGAGCACCTACGTGGCGCCGCAGCAGTCCGCGCTGGTGCTGTCGGTCAACGCGACGACCGGACAGGTTGCGTACGGTGGAGTCCTCATCGAGCCCGGCTCGGGTCCGCTCTCGTCGACCACGAGTGTGACCGACATGGTGGGGACGGTGCACTGGCTCGACGTGCCTCCGGCGGTCCACGACTGCCGGCACCAAGGCAACTGCTCGAACTAGGCGGCGCCCGACGCGTCACCCGATCCACTGCCGGGAGCTCTCCGGTGGCGAAATCTGCGTGCACGCCGGGCAGCGACGAGCCCGAGCTGCTCCTTCAGCGTGGCCAGCGCGAGGGCGTTGCCGTCCTGCCGGTAGCCGGCCAGCGCGCGCGTGTGCTCGGGAACTCGCGCCAGGAATGACTCGAGGGCGTCGTCGTCGAGGCGACGGGCGCGGGTGCCGTAGCCGAGGTCCTGGAGGTAAAGGGCGTTCAGCACCTGCTCGAACTGCCGCTCCACCGGGACCGAGAGCACCGGCTTGTGGAGGAAGACCGCCTCGCTCAGGAGCGAGAAGCCTCCGCCGGCGACGACGGCGCGCGCGGTGCGCAGATCCTCGATGAAGCGGGCCTCGCCGAACGGCCGGTAGGTGACGTTCCCGTCCACCATGTCCGCGGTCAGGTCGCGGCGGAGCCCGTAGACCCGGGCCGGAATCCCGAGCTGCTTGAGCGTCTCGGGGAGCGCGCGGTTCGTCGTCGCGGTCTGGTAGACGAGCAGGTGCTCGCCCGGCTCGGAGCGCGCGGCGAGGATCTCCGGCCGGAGCACCGGGGGGACGAGAGTGGTCCGCCGCGACCGCACCGGCGGGTAGAAGAAGGTAGGGATGACGTAGTGGAAGCAGCGGGGGAGCTTCGCGGCCACCACGTTCCGGACGAGGCCGAAGTCGTGCTCGTGACCCCGGAGCAGCTCCCGGGAGTGCGTGCAGCGGGAGATGACGTGGATGTTGTCCAGGTCGATGACCGGGATCCCGTGCGCCTTGCCGAAGTAGTAGCTGAAGCTCTCGAAGTCGCTCACCACGACGTCGGGCCGGAACGACGCGACGAGCTCGAAGTACGCGCGCACGTTGCGCGGCCAGCCGCTCACCGCGCCGCGCAGGTTCCGGACGACGGTGGGCAAGCGCCGGATGGCGTTGCCCTCGTAGTGGAGGGTGAAGCCCCAGATGCGGTGCACCTCCGGGAACCGCTCGGCCAGGTAGGCGTGCGCGCGGCCCGAGGCGACGACTTGCACCTCGTGCTCCTTGACCAGCTCCTCGAGGACGACGCGGGAGCGGGTGGCGTGCCCCATGCCCTCGCCCACGACTCCGTAGAGGATGCGCACGGGCGCGAGCGTCCCACCGGCGCGGAGTCAGAGCCAGAGATCGATGCGGACGCCGAAGGTGAGCCAGACGTGCAGAGCCTGGTTGCGGATCGTCTCGGAGCCGGTCCCGGTGCCGATGACGGCGTCGAGATGGGAGTACGCGCCCAGGCCGAGATCCATGTAGGGCCCGATGCCAACCACGTCTCCGAAGAAGTAGAGGATGGCGCCGGTGAGCTTCCCCTCGAAGCCGGAGAAGGCGAGCGAGGTGTCCTGCGCGTCGAGGCTGAGCTTCTCCCAGCCACCGCCGAGCCCGATGAATGCCCACCAGCCGCGAAGCCCCTCGCCCCAGTACTGGATCTGCCCGCCGAGGTGCAGCGCGTTGCCGGTGCAGTCGGCCGTCGGCGTGCAGCGCTGGGAGCGGTCCAGGAAGGCGAACTCTCCGTAGCCGACGACGTGCCAGTGTCCCCAGAGGGCGACCCCGACCTCGGCGCGGCCTAGGAAGCCGCCCTTCATCGCGTTGTTGATGTCGATCTCGTCCGTCTTGAACAGGTTTCCGAACGGGACGGCGTAGCCGCCTCCCAGGCTGAGCACCGGCGCCACGGACGGCGCGGTGTCGTAACGACCCGGCGCGCTGGCCAGCGCGAGCCCTGCTAGGACTTGGACGAGTGCCATGGTTCCCCCCTGACCCGCACTTCACCATCTTGTCGCCGCTCGAGGGAACGGGAAAGATGCCCCGTACTGGGAGGGACGATGCGCTCAGGCGGGGGGAAGCGACACGCATGGCGCTGGCTCTGCGCCGTGGTCTCGCTGGTGTCGTGCGCGGATCACACCGAGGAGGATGCGAAGGCGTGCGCGGGCTGGGCCTGCAGCGCGGGCACCTGTCAGGCAGGACCCACCGGGCCCGTCTGCGTCTGCGGCGCCTTCGAGCAGGCCACCGGGCTGTCCTGCCAGCTCATCCAGGGTGACTCGGGCAACGACGACGACTTCGACCACGCGCACCCCATCGATCTCGACACCGAGGTCTCCGGGACGATCGGTGCCTCCACTTCGGGGGCGCCGCAGGACTTCGACTACTACAGCATCGACGGGTCTCCGGACCGAGTGTACGTCGTCGACGCGACCTCGGGCCCGAGCCTGTCGATCGAGCTGATCGACGCGGACCACAGCGTCCGGGGCCGGGCGAGTGGAACGGTCGTTCGCCTCGGCGCGGCGATCTCCGGTCCCCGCGCCTACGTCCGGGTTCATTCGACGGATTCCAGCCAGCTCGGCGACTACTCCTTCCGGGTCTCGGACCTTGCGCCGTCCGACGTGGATACTCCGCTCGCGCCTGGGTCGCGCGCAGATCGCAGCATCGCCCCCGCGGACGAGTATGACTGGCTCGCGCTCGTCGTCTCGGGCGGGGCCGTCTACGTCGTCGACTGCTCCTTCGACGCGCCCCTCGTCGGCTACGTGGCGCTGGGGAAGGACGGCTTCATCTCCACCCCGGCCGTCCCCCTTCCGTTCAGGTTCAAAGCCGAGCCAGGGGCCGCCTACGCGGCCGTCATCACCGGGAATCAGATCGGCACCTATCACTGCACGCTCGACCAGGCTCCGGATGATGACGCGGGGGACCGCGACCAGGACGCGCGCCCGCTCGGGGCGAACGACACGTTCGACGGTCGCGTCGACTTCTCTGGTGATACCGACGTCTTCGCGGTT
>Ga0068860_100004694_pt1 | contig 13943 bp, 19 predicted proteins | sample KBSSwiS32_FD_66597 | JGI IMG/M metagenome (GOLD analysis project Ga0068860, IMG submission 66597) | Switchgrass rhizosphere microbial communities from Kellogg Biological Station, Michigan, USA - KBS Switchgrass S3-2 | ecosystem: Host-associated > Plants > Roots > Rhizosphere > Soil ... | reverse complement strand
CCTCATCGAGTGGACCACCCCGGCGTCACGCGGCGCCCGCTACCCGTCGCCGAACCAAGCCGGTCTGTTCCGCTGCGCCGTCTACGTGTACGACAGCGTCCGAAACCCTTGGCGCCCGAATCGACTAACGGAGACACCATGAGACTGAACCTCGGCGTAGATGAAGCTCTCTCAACGACACGCACGGTTCGCCGGAGACTCGACGTCACTCGACCGGTCGAACGTGACGTCTTGCTCGAATGCATCGAGCTGGCGGTGCAGGCACCGTCTGGAACCAATCGCCAAGGCTGGCACTGGATCGTCGTCGATGACCGCACCAAGATTCAAGCCATCGCTCAGATATACCGAACGGCCCTAGAGCCGGCCTTCAGTGCCTTGTCTCCTGAGCTCGTCGCCGCAATGCGTGGTGCCCGCAAGCGCATGTACGAATCGGGCCGTCATCTGTATGACCACATGCACGAGGTGCCCATCCTGGTCGTGCCGTGCCAGTCGGGCCGTCCCCCAAAGGATCTCACTACACAAGCTGGGTTCTGGGGGTCGATCCTGCCTGCGATCTGGAGCTTCATGCTCGCAGCGCGCGAGCGCGGACTGGGAACCGCTTGGACGACAGCGCATCTTGACCATGAAGAGGAAGTAGCTGCGTTGCTCGGTATCTCGCAGGCTTCGTACACACAGGCAGGCCTGTTCCCTGTTGCCTACACGGTAGGAACCGGCTTCAAGTCAGCGCCTCGCGCCTCTGCTGACGAAGTCACCCACTGGAATCAATGGTAACGGCACAGGCGTCCGATCCGGGTGGGGATGGGGCGCGAGGACGAAGCAGCAAACAAAGCAATCACAACCGATGCGCTACCGCTACAACATGCCATGAACATCCGTTTATCGCTTTCGGGGGCCCGACGTGACCACGACCGAGCCAGTGCAGGATCTGTTCAACCCGACGGGTTGCCCCATCTCCCACTTCCACAAGGTCAACTGCGGCAGCGCGCCCGCCGGTTGGCACTTCGACAAGATGTGGCACGAGCGCATCCCGGACTACCGCCTCGCTCCGGGTCAGGAACTAGTCGAACACGGCGGCCAGATCGGGATGAACGCCCTCCGCCTCGAGTGGGACGTCTAGACGATGGGCTGGCTGTCTCAACGGGATCTGATCCCATTCAGTCACGACCGAACGTCGGCAACCGTGCGGAGCGATGAACCTCGTTCTCGCGGCGGTGGTTCAGCTCAGTCCCGTCTCCAGCCGAGCGGGCCGGGGTTCTGGACCTCGCCTTGCAGGCGATGTGTTGATCTCCGCGGCGAAGGCTCCGGACTCGCCGCACAGTGCATCCAGAGGTATCGGCAAGGCCAGCTTCATCGAACCGGTGTGGTTGGGCGGAGGGGTTGTCGCAGCAGCGAAGGAGAATCATGGACAGGCTGACCGGCAAGGTGGCGGTGGTGACTGGCGGGGGCCAGGGGATGGGCCGGGGCGTGGCCCGGGCGCTAGCGGCCGAGGGCGCCAGCATCGCGCTCCTGGGCCGCACGAAGTCCAAGTGCGACGCGGTGGCCGCCGAGCTAGACGCGCTCGGAGCCCGAGGATTGCCGTTGGCGTGCGACACGGGTAGCCGAGCCGAGGTCGACGCCGCTATCGCGTCTACGGTCGAAGCGTTCGGCCACATCGACATCCTCGTGAACAGCGCGCAGACGACCGTCTACGGCTCGGTGCGCAAGATCTCCGAAACGGACATGGCCGCCATGTGGGAGTCCGGTCCGATGGGCTGCCTGCGCACCATGCAGGCCTGCTTCGACCAGCTGCGCGCCACGCGTGGCTCGGTGATCAACATGGGTTCCGGTAGCTCGATCCTGCCCGCGCCGGCGATGGCCGGGTACGCGATGGCCAAGGAGTCCATCCGCGTCCTCACCCGGGTCGCCGCGCTGGAGTGGGGGAAGATGGCCGTGCGGGTCAACGCCATCTGCCCGGTGGCGGAGACGCCAGGATGGGACGATTTCGCCACGAAGAACCCTGGCGCCGACGAGGTGGTGCTGGCGCAGATACCGCTCGGGCGCATGGGAGATCCCGAGACCGACGTCGGCAGCGCCGTCGTGTTCCTGGCGAGCGACGAGGCCTCGTACATCACGGGCACCACCCTCATGGTCGACGGCGGCTTCAACTACCTCCGCTAGCCCGTGGCGCGATTCCGCAGTCGAGGACGACAGTGAACAGTTCGGCCGGGTCTGCCGACGGGAGCGGCCTCGTCAGATCAGAAGGGAGCCGTCGATGGAACGCGCAGCCGAGGCGATGGTTGGTCGGGCGCTTGATGGGGAGACGTCGGTCGTGGCGGAATGGCTGAGCACGAGCCTGCACGGAAACGGTCTTTCGGTCACACGCCAGCCCCGATGGCGACCTCAGTGGATCGCCGACGTCGAGACGGACGACGGACCCCTGCCGTGATGGTCCGCGGCGAGCGGTACGACACCGACATGGTCTGGCGCCTCAACCACGAAGCGACTCCCAGGCACTCATGGTTGAGCACGGCATCAAGGCAAACAGCACAGCGCAAGCCGACGGGGAGCGCGACGAGCTCATCGCCGACCTGCGCACGGCCTTCGAAATCGACCCTGCGCAGCTCCCTGCCTTCCTTGCCCAGGCCGCGCGCTCCGCGTTGCCCCGCTTGGCCATCGCGATGGCGCGCATGGCCGACCGCTCCGCCCTGGGCGTTTCCGAACGCAGTGCGACGGATCCGACGGGCTCGAGCGATCAGGCTCGGGACGACGGACGAGCGCCTGCTCCACTCACCGAACGAAACCTGGAGGACCTGAAGTGACCCTGCTCGAGGACTGGGGACTCACCCCTGCCGACGACATGTTCCATCCGAGAGACCAGAACGATCCCTGGTGGACCGAGACCGTGTGGTACGCGTTCTTCGTCCCCGAGCGAAAGCTCGTCGGCTACATCTACCTTGTGTTTCGGCACAACAAGAACCTTCAAGCCGGGGGAGTGATCGTCTACGACGACACGGCCGAGCTTCCCTGGGACCTTCCGGTCATGGACTACGACTGGCACAACGACATCCCGCCCGGCCTCGATCTGCGCGACGCGACCCTCGAGTCGGGGCTGCACCACCGCGTCGTAGAGCCTGGGATGCACTACAAGGTGACCTACGCATCGCGCGATGTGGACGTCGACCTCACCTTCACCGCGGCGATGAAGCCCCACGTAATCCTTGCGACTCCGCCGTTCAACAAGGGTCACATCGATGCCATCATGCACTGCACCGGCACGCTGGTGATCCGGGGCGAGCAGATCACCGTCGATTCGTTGGCGATGCGAGATCGATCGTGGGGCCAACGCAAGGATGGCAAACAGCCGACGGTGGGCTACGAGTACGGCACCGCCGACCCCGACAACGGCTTCCTCGCCGTGAGCATCTCTCGCTCCCCAGACGTCTACGAGATCACGACCGGCTACCTGATGCGGGACGGCCTGTGGGCCCACGTGAGCGAAGGCCGACGGCAGGTCCAACGGGACGACCGAGGCCGACCCCGAGCCGTCCACATCGAGGCTACCGACGACCTCGGGCGCACTCTCGTAGCCAACGGTGACGCCGTCAACTGTCAGATCTTCTGCGCCTACCCGTCGATGTTCGACATGAACTGCCTGGTCGATTGGTCGTGGGACGGCCAAACGGGATGGGGCGAGATCCAGGATGTCTGGCTCCCGCGGCGGTGGCGTGAGTACATGCAGGGTCGTGCGTCGTGAACCAGGTCCGGGAGCAAAGGAGAGTGGCATGAGGTTGTCGGGGAAGGTCGCCATCGTTTCGGGGGCCACCAAGGGGATCGGGCGAGTCATCGCTGCCGTCATGGCGGCCGAGGGCGCAAAGGTCGTCCTGGTGGGCCGTACCGTCGAGCGCGGTGAGCGGTTTGCGTCCGACATCCGCGACGCCGGGGGCGAGGCGATGTTCGTACGAACCGACATCGGGGACGAGCAGAGCGTGCGCGCCGCCATCGATGCCACGATCGAGCGCTACGGGACGCTGACGACGCTGGTCAACAACGCAGCGTCGACTGACCTCGTGAACGGCGACGATGGAACGGTCGCCGACGTGACCATCGAGGGTTGGGACAGGATCTTGCACGTGACCCTCACCGGCACGCTTCTCATGTGCAAGTACGCGATCCCACGGATCATCGACGCAGGCGGCGGGGCCATCGTGAACATCTCATCCGAGGGTTCACGCCGTCCTCCCCCTGGCATGGCCGCCTACTGCGCCGCCAAGGCGGCAATGAACTCACTCACCCGGTCCATCGCCACCGAGTACGGAGAATCGGGAATCCGAGCCAACGCCATCTTGACCGGCATGGTCCTGCCCCCGGACGCACGAACGAAGTTCGAAGCGCACCCCGTGCTCGGACCGAAGCTCCGGGCCCAACACCTCACCCGCCCAGGCCGGCGCGAGGACATTGCAGCCGCAGCCGTCTTCCTCGCATCCGACGAAGCCGCGTTCGTGACAGGCATCGAGATGCCAGTCGAAGGCGGCATGCTCATCAAGACCAACCTGCTCACCAAAGAGGAGATCTTCGATGCCAAATTCTGACCTCGGATCCACCGGCCCAGGATCGCGCCCGCCCGATGGAGGCTTGACGAGTGACGGCGGTGCCACCGGAGCAGTGGCGGTTGAGGCAACGAGACGAAACGTCGGAGCGATCGACCACCTCGTGCTCGCCTAGTCCAGCGTCGAGCAGTTCTCGACCGTGCTCGGGGTGGACGACTGGGACGATCTCGGCGAGCGTGGTGAGAGCGTGTTCAGCCCGGTGTTCGGCGTCGCCGATCTGGACGCTGCAGTTCAGCACGTTTGCCGACAGGTTGGAGACGCCTTCCAATTCCCCGCACCACCATCGCAAGTTGCGGAGACTTCTCCGTGGCTCGTGACGCGCTCATCGCGGGCAAGGTCGGCGCGCTCGCCCTCGTGCTCGGCGAGTTCGTGCCCAGACGTACGGAAGGTCTCTCCAGCTGACCCGGTACGAGCCGGTGGGCACGGTTTCGTGGTGAATCCGTGCCGGGCGGCGGGGAATCACGCATGAGCGGCTGGCCGACAACACGGATGACTGCGGAGCAAGTTCACGTCCGTCAGGCCGACCAGCAGCTCGCACAGGTGCGTAGGGGTGAACTCCACAGGGACTCCAGGGACTTGGTATGCGTAGGAACCACCAGACTCCCAGCGGCCCTGTACCGCGCCCGCGGATCATGAGGAATCACATGAGACCTCGCTCAGATCCGAATAGCCTCAACCTGTTGATGATCTGTCTACCTTCGTTTGTGCGGTCCTCGCCTGACGCGGGTGCCTCCGCCTCTCCGCCCTATGCCCACGCCTTGATGATGGAGGAGGAAGGCACGACGAGCGCGATGTTGCGGATCGTGTACTTCAGGGCGTGGTCGGCATACTCGTAGGGATCCGAGGCGACGCAATCGCTCGGCACCACCACGGTGTAGCCCCGGTTCATGGCCTCGATGGACGTGCCCAGCACCGCGATGTTGAGCGACACGCCGGTCACGATCACGGTCGTGACCCCGGTGTTGCGCAGGTACGTGTCCAGCCCGGTGGCGAAGAACCCGGTCAGGCCCTGCTCACGTGGGAAGACCACATCGGTCGGCTGCGGGCTGATCGGTGCCATCACCGGACCCATCCCGCCGTCGTTCTGCGTGGCGCCAGGCATCCGGAGGTGCACGAACGTGTTGTTCGCCTTCCCGAAGCCGTCCTCCCGCCGCTCATCGGTGGCGTAGTAGATCCGGACTCCCTTGGGCCGAGCCGCCGCGAACAGCGCGGCGAGGTTGTCGATGAGACCCACCCGCGCTGCGGAGGCGGCCAGGCCTGGGAGCACCGGGTCGGACCCGAGGAGTCGCTCCTGGCACTCCATGTTCACGATGGCGGTCTTGGCCGGGTCGAGGTAAGGGCTCGGGTCGAAGGGCATCGGGGTTCCTTGTGGATTGGTGGGGCCGCTACTGCCAGTCGGACGGGTCGAACTCGTCGAACCAGACCGTGTCGCCGACGCGTTCGTGCACCCGGGGTGAGGTGACGATCTGACCGATCGCGCGGGCGACGTCCTCGGCGGGGTGGGCTTCGGAGAGGTCGACGCCGTAGTCGCCTGCGAACAGCTGCGTGGCCTCGACCGCGGTGAAGCCGGGTTCGAAGCCGATCACGCCGATCGCTTCCGAGCGCAGCTCGGCTCCCAAGAAGCGGGTCATCTGGATCACCGCCGCCTTGCTCGTCGGGTAGACCGCTCCCAGCCAGCCCGGCTCTCCACGGTCCGGGACCGACTCCTTCGGCGCACCGGCGCCCGAGGCAATGTTGACCACGACACCGCCGCATTCCCGCATCACCTCGGCCGCCCGCCGAGTGAGGACCCAGACCACGTTCACGTTCAGCTCCATGGATCGCCGCCACGACTCCGGTGTCGCATCCCAGATGGTCTCGAAGACCGACTTGCCGGTGTCGGCCGCGTTGTTCACCAGAATGTCCAACCGCCCGAAGCGGTCGAGGACGGTGGGGATCACGGACTCGACGGCCTCCGGATCGAAGAGGTCCGCAGGAACTGCCAGCGCCTGGCCGCCGAGCGCCTCGATCGCGGCCACCGTGTCGCCGACGGTGCCCGGGAGCGCTCGCCGGGCGGTCGTCGTGCGGGCCACCACCGCCACCGAAGCTCCCAGCCGCGCCAGTTCGATCGCTGTCGCCTTGCCGATGCCACGAGATGCTCCCGTGACGATCGCCACCTTGCCGTGCAGTGCACTTCCCACACTTGCCTCCCTTGGATCGGACCGAACAGTCGAGATCACGGCAGCGACGTGAGGCCACCCTCGACCATCAGCGTCATCCCTGTCAGGTAGGACGAATCCGGCCCGGCCAGAAAGACCGCCACACGGGCGCAGTCGAGCGGCTGCCCCCAACGCCGGAGGGGGATCATCTGCTCGACCAGGTCTCGTCGTTCCGGAGCGTCGGCCCACACGGCGCGAGCTGCGTCGGTCTCGATCACCGGGTTGATGACGTTCACGCAGATCCCGTACTGGCCCCACGCGTTGGCCGCAGTGCGACTCAGCGCCCGAACCGCTTCCTTGTTGGCGTTGTAGGCCACGGAGTCAGGGTTGCACATCACACCGCGGCGCGAGCCGAAGTTGATCACCCGTCCGTTTCCGCTTGCCTTGAGGTACGGGAATGCTGCCTGCATCGCTCGGAGCGTCGCCCGGACCCCGGTCTCGAAGGTCCAGTCCCACTCGGCCTCGCTGACGTCCTCGACCGCCGTCTGGGGAGACGACACTGCCGGGTTCTCCCTGGTCCCGAACGACTGGGCATTGTTCACGAGGATGTCGACGCCGCCGAACCCTTCGACGGCGCGTTCGACCATCGCTGCGATCTGATCCTTCTCACCCACATCGACGACCGCGCCGAGACCTGATCCGCCGGACCGCTGGATGGTCTGAACGACCTCGTCCACCGTCGAACGCGTTCGAGACGCCACGAGGACATGCGCGCCTTCGTGCGCGAACTGCTCTGCGATCGCCCGTCCGATGCCACGCCCGGCGCCCGTCACGATCGCGACGCGGCCATCGAGCATCCCCGTCCCACAACCCGTCACATCATGTCCTTCCTGCTTCAGCGGAAGGCCCGCGCGCAAGATTCGGCGGCCCTTCGCAAGGGAGCAATCTCGCCCGAGCAGGTCACCGATCTCGACACAGAGGACCAAAGCACAGGTTAATGACTACCACAGATACGCTGTCGAGTACCATGTTCTCCGCAACAGCCAGCGGAGGCGGAACGGCAGGGCGACCCGCCGCACCGCTGCTACCCCGAACCTGACGTGATCGTCAGGTCCACGAGGAGGACTGATGACGACACATGCTGAGGGTCGGGTCAATGTCGGCCGGGTCAGCCACATCGTGCTGATCTACAGCAACCGCGAGAACCGTGACGCAGCACTGCAGCAGTACAGCGCCGTGCTCGGAGTGGACGATTGGCTCGTCCTCGGTGAGCTCTACGACCGCGTCGACGTGGTGATCTCGTACGCGTCGGGGCTCGAGCTGGTGTTCCCCACCCGTGAGGGCACTGCGTTCGCGGACCACATCGCCACGAAGGGAGAAGGTCTCTTCTCGTTCGTGTACGGCGTGGATGATCTCGACGAGGGCATGGCCGACGCCCGAGCGCAGGGCCTCAAGGCGGTCCCATTTCCCCCCATGCCAGAGGCCGTTCGGGCCCGGTTCGCAGTGGCCCGCGAGGCCGGGCTCGGCGAGGTCGGCGGCACCCAACTGGTGCTCGGTGAGTTCCAGCCGCGAGCGGACCACCCATGACGTGGGACATCACGGTCGTCGATGACGAGATGATCAGCCCGAAGTGCCGGAGCCGGCGAACTCGGCGGGCAACCAGTGTCGCCGGTCGTGAGGGTGATGGTTTGCTCGGGGCAGGTCGCTACGGCACCATGCGGATGGTCTGCTGTTCCACGCGGGGGGCTGGACTGCTCGTTGGAGAGCGGGTCGGCGCGCTACCTCATGCGTGATGCGGTGTGGTCGCACGTGAGTGAAGGTCGACGTCATCTCGAGCGAGGCGGCCGAGACCGACCACGAGCAGTACGCATCGAAGCTATCGACCATCTCGCGCCAACGCTTGCGGCGAACGGTGACTCCTTGAACTCGCAGATCTTCCGCCCGTACCCAACGATGCTCGACGTGAGCAGCCTCGTCGACTGGTCGTGGGACGGTCGAACAGGCTGGGCGAGATCCAGGACTGCTCGCTTCCCCGACGATGGCGTGAGTACATACAGAACACGAGCAGCAGCCTGAATGACCAACGCACCCAGAAGTCAACGCGTTGAGACTAGCAGACAAGGTTGTCGTCGTCACCGGAGCCACGAAAGGCATCCGGTCGCGTGATCGCCGCGACGATGGCCGCCGAAGGCGCAAGGGTGTGCTCACTGGCCGCACCGTCGACCGAGGGGAACGGTTCGCAGCAGAGATCCGCGACGGCGGAGGTGAGGCGACGTTCATGCGTGCCGACATCGGAAACGGCAAACGCGACATCCTCGGTTTGTGGGTCGGCACCGGTGGCGAGGGCGCCAAGTATTGGCTTTAGGTGTTGACCGAGATTAAGAACCGCGGTAACGAGGACGCCTGCATCGTCGTGTGCGACGGGCTCAAAGGGGCTCCCGGAATCGATCGCAGCGACCTGGCCGCTGGCGATCGTGCAGACCTCGTTAGTGCATTGTGGTGGTGCCCGGAGTCGTTTCGGGTGTCATCCGCATCGGTGGGAGAGCCGGTGCAGACCGACCTTCGAGGTCCCGACGCAGACCTGTGCCCTCCATCGGTGACGGGCTTCGAACTGCAAGCAGGAGTCGCGCTGTGAGCGCCATAACGAGTGACGGTGGTGGCCTGTCGAAGCGGGTGAGCTCACACCCGGGACGGCATCGAAGCCCTGATCGGGTCTCTGAACGAGGTCGTGGATCTGGTCGGCGTGGCGATCGAACGGTCCGACGGGATCATCGTCGATCGGTCGCACGCCGCCAATGTCGCGGCGTTCCCGGTCAGTCCCCGGGTATCAGCTCGGGCCCGTGAACGACACCAAGCTGCCAGTCGCAAGAGCGACAAGTTTGATGCCTACGTGTTGGCCGAACGCTGCGGACCGACGGGTGGCGATGGCGGCTACTGGCTCGACCATCGGAGTTGCATGCCGAGCTGCGCCAAGTGGTGCGGCATCGACGTCAAACCTATGAGACTGAGATCATGGTTGAGTCTCAGCTGCGCGAGGCGTTGCTGGCGTATCACCCGGCGGTGGTCGGGTTGTTCTCTAGCGTAGATCGTGATGCCACCCTGGCGTTTCTGCGCGACTATCCGACCCCACAAGCCGTCGGTCATGTTGGTGAGGCCCGCATGGCGGGGTTCTGCAAACGAATCGGCTACGCCGGCCGAGTCGCGCCGGCCGTGCTGGTGGAACGGGTCCGCACCAACCTGCTCTCGGGCTCTGACGGCAATGTGGCCGGTCACCGCTTCGCGGCACTCGTGCTCGCCGATCAGCTCGAGTTGTTGAACAACCAGCTGCGGTCGTTCAACAAACAGATCGACAGTCTGCTCGGCCAACACCCCGACCGAGAGATCTTCACCCGTTTCCCAGCAGTGGGTCAGGTGCACCTCCGCGGCGGCAGGCCACTTGACGCCAAGGTTGGGGTCCGTCGACCCTAGGTCAGGTTATTACTCGGTCGTCGCTCAGGCAGCGGCCTGGTTAGCTTGGTCGTCGATTCCCTCGTTGTCGGTGTTGTCGCGGCTGGAGGTGGGATGTCTGAGTCTCGGAGGTCGTTGTCGTTTGACGACTCCGGTGTGACCCAATGACCGACATCCAAGTGGTGGTGATGGCTCTGCTCGCCGCGGCGGGGGCGTGGTGGCGGGTGCCGGTGCCGATTGTTCCGTCGATGGTTGCTGCGGTCATCGGGGTGGGGAAGCGGTGGCCGTGGTTGGTGTGTGTTGCCGCCGCGTGCCTTAGCGGAGGATTGGCGGCTGGGGCCGCGTCGACCGCGCCGGTGGTGTCGGCGCCGGTGCACGGCTGGGTGACGTTGCTCGACGACCCGGCGCCGTCGGGCCCGTTCGTGCGGGCCACGGTCGATCTCGGGGGTCGTCACCTCACCGACCAGGTCTTCAGCAGGCCGCGCGTCCCTATAGCAGAGCTCGGACGCGTGTTCTAGGTGTCGGCTGTGGTCCAGTAATTCGCCCAGCCCGAGACGGACACACATCCTCGCTGATGGGGCCTTCGCTTCGATCAACGCGCTGGTCGACCTGTCGTAGACATCGGTGCAGAGATGCCCGCTCCAGGAAGCAGAATTCGGTGCGACGATGCAGGCAAGAGTGCACTGGCGAGGCAAACCGCAGTCTGCGCAACATCAAGGCCCTCGACGTGGTCTCGGTGGGTCTGCGAGGCGACAATCTCGACGAATGGGGTGCCTTGGTTCGAATCTCGTTCATCGTGGAGAACGTCACCGACTGAGTCTCGGTCACTAACGAGGGCACCTCCCCGGTATCGGGAACCGCATCCTTTCTGCTAGCGGGGACTGCTTGCTAACACCTGGTCAAGGTGCCGCGACCGCGTCGTTCCTGGCGTTCGGACTCTAAGGATCCTCCGCCCTCACCGTAGGACGGTGTCAATCTTGGGTGTGGCCCGGGCGGACCGCGAGATCCTGGACCAGCGCCACGAAGCCCTGAAGCACGGAGAGATGTCCGGCTTCGACCTCTTTATAGGTGGCGTTGGGAAGCTCTCCGGCGAGGTATCGGCCGTGAGTCGCCGGGACGAGTAGGTCGTCGTGTCCGTGGAGGATCCTCACCGGGCGTCTGACTTCATCTAGCGGGAATCCCCAATCTTGATGGACCGCCAATATGTCGTCTGCGTACCCGGCCAGATCACACCGGGCTGCCTCGCGCATTGACAACATCATGATGTTGGAGAACGCGGGCTTGGCGGCATACGCGATGTCGGCCTCGGTGAGGACGCCTTCGAGCAGGCTAAGGATGGCCGCGAGGGGATCGGCTGCCATCAACGTGGCGAGCTCAGCGACTTCGGCTCGAAACCGGGTTTCGTTCCGTTGGGCCCGCTCATAGAGGGTTCGCTCACCGACGCCCTCGAGTCCGACGTCTCGGAGGGGTGCCAGGCCGGCGATGACACCGACGGCAGTGACCCGGCAGGGGTTGGCGAATGCCGTTGCCAGCGCGTGTGGACCGCCCGCGGACCAGCCGACTACCCCAGCACGGTCGATACCGAGATGGTCGAGCAGTTCCCCGAAGTCCTCGGCGACGTCGATGACGCGCCGGCGGGGGTACGGGGTCGAGGCGCCGTAGCCGGGACGATCGAACGCGACTAGGCGAATCCCGGCGGCTGCGAGATCATCGACGAACAGACTGTCGGGGCCACCTTCGAGGCGAGAGCCGGGTGCGCCGTGGAAGTACACGATCGGCTTGCCGTCGGACCGGCCGGCCGAGGTGAACGCCAGAGTCCGGCCGTCTTGGAGTGTGAACGTGTCGCTGTCTGGCTGGGTCATAGAAGTATCGTGAACGCGGCCGGTCATGATTTGGTCACGGGTATGGAAAACTGGCGGGCGTGGACAAGCGCGCCGTCGTCCATCTCTTTGGTCCGGTCCGGTTGAGTGTCGGTGAGCGCATGGTGATACCCGGCGGCCCCCGTGAGCGAGCAGTGTTGGCCGCGCTGGTCATGGCTGCATCCAACCGGGTGAGCATCGATCGCCTGATCGACTGGGTGTGGGACGACGAGCCGCCGGCAAGTGCCCGTAAGTCCATCCAGAATGCTGTGATGCTGCTACGCCGCTCCATCGGTCCAGCCGGGCTCCTGCTCGGATATGACGGTGCTTCTTACGAGCTCGCGCTGGGCGGCGCGAAGGTCGACTTCGAGGGCGTCGACGACGACACGCCGTTGGCCGGCATCGCTGCCACGACGGCGGTGGTTGCGGCGCGGGTCAGACTGAACGAGTTGCGGCTCGCGGCGATCGAGCGGCGCCTACGTGAACGGTTGGCCATCGATCCGCTCGGGGTGGTTGCAGACGTTGAACGCTTGGTGGGCGAGCATCCGCTGCGCGAGTCGCTGTGGGCGATCCTGATGACCGCGTTGTATCGAGCGGGTGCTCAGAGCGACGCTCTCAACGCCTTTCAGCGAGCGCGCCGGGCGCTGATCGAGGGCGCGGGCATCGAGCCCGGACCGCAGCTTCGACAGCTGGAGCATGACATTCTCGTCCACGCTCCCGGACTCGTCGGTGCCGCTGGCGATCGTGCGCGTGGTCTACTGGCCGAGGCACGCACCCGCAGTCGCGCTGGGGACTCCGCGGGCGCTCGCGCGCTGCTGGATCAAGCGGTGGCCGCAGCTCGGGCCTCGGGCGATCACGACCTACTGACCGATGTTGCGTGTTGCCTCGCCGGTGAGGCGCAGTGGCTGATCGGCGACGCGGCGCTCGAGGCGCTGCTGGAAGAGGCCCGGGCGGGGCTTGGTTCGCCGCCATCTGACTCTTCGGGGGCCGCACGTCTCGACGCAGGCCTGACACTGTTGCGGGCAACTCGGGGAGATCAGCGGGCAAAGGTGCATAGTGCGCAGGGCGTTGCGCTCAGCGACGACCACGTGTCACGGGAGGACCGTACTGCTGCGCTGTTCGCGCAGGCGATCGCGTGGGAAGGCCCCGACGACGTCGATGCTCGCCTCCGCAATGGTGATGCGCTCCTCGGCCACGGGCATATCTCCGGGGACCTCGTCGCGGTCGCATTCGGACACCAATACCGAGGCTGGGCGCTCCTCGAACGCGGTGATTTCGCGGCCGCGGCTGCGGAACGGGCCGCCGCGCTGCGCGCTGCCGCTTCCTGCGATCATCCTCACCTTGCCGCGCAGATGGCCGACACGGCGTTTCTCACGGCCCTCATGGACGGGGACTTTGTAGCCGCGGCCGCCCTGACCGATGAGGTCGCGTCGACCTGGCGCCGTTCGGCAGATCCTGGTATGGCCTGGACCGTCGACGTGTGCTGTCGCCTGTTTCTGGGCGAGCTGACGAGCGGCCTCGACCCACTCCTCCCGGAGATCACCAGGGGCGCTTCGGTGATGCCCGGGGAAGTGCTCTGGATAGTGGCTGCCGCACTCGCCCACGCCCTGGCCGATCGCCACGAGCAGGCCCGCGCCATTCTCGACTCTCTCCCGCCGTCGCGGCTACGAGACATCCCGCGCTCGACGATCTGGACCGGAAACATGTCAGGGCTCGCGTCGACCGCCGCGCTGTGCGGCCATCGCGAAACCGCTGCGGCGGTCCGAGATCTCCTCCAGCCCATCGCTAACTTGCAGATCGTCTGCGGCGCGGCGGTTTACCGAGGCTCGGTGGCGTACTGGCTCGGCCGCTGCGAACGCACGCTCGGCCACTTCGATGACGCGATTGACCTACTCCGGCAAGGACTGCTCCAC
>Ga0068860_100004693_pt1 | contig 13945 bp, 7 predicted proteins | sample KBSSwiS32_FD_66597 | JGI IMG/M metagenome (GOLD analysis project Ga0068860, IMG submission 66597) | Switchgrass rhizosphere microbial communities from Kellogg Biological Station, Michigan, USA - KBS Switchgrass S3-2 | ecosystem: Host-associated > Plants > Roots > Rhizosphere > Soil ... | reverse complement strand
GAATGCACCGCCTCCGAGCGGTCGCGGGCCCTTCGGCTGGGAGCCGGCCTATGCCATGGCGACGGCGTCGAATGCTGTACCAGGCAAGGGCAATCCTTACGGCCGCGGCCTGCCTTGGAAAAATCCCACGATCTTGATGTCCCAAATGCAAAGCTTGGGACCTTTGGAAGACGATCTGATGGGGCAGGATATCTATGGAGTCAAAGACGACCATGCGACAAAACCGACAGACGTCACCGTCGAGATCACGGCCAATCAAAACGGCGAAAGCGAGGCGATCCTAAAATCGGTCGATGCCAATCTTCCCGCTGAGGTCAAACACCTGGTTTTGGTCCTCCCGGAAAAACCCGACGCGGCCACCCTGCTTCGCTTGCAGAAGACAGCCGCCTTGAAAGGCATCGATTGCCAAGTATGGAGCGGAAAATCGGGAAGCCCCGAGATTCTGAAGGTCAGCCAAGGCAAAATCGAGGTGCCCAACGTCGATCGCGTTCCGGACTTGCTGCTCGAAGCGGTGAAACAAAAGACCGATCTCAAAATCGTCGACTCTCGCGGCAACGATTTGGGCAGCGTCCAGGGAGATCGAGTCGATATCCAAAGAAATCTCGGCGACAAATCCACCCTGCTCACCAACTTGCAAGCCTTGGGCGCCGAGGCCATGCGCGGCGAGCGTTCGTTGAATGTTTTTTATCGCGGGACGCAATGGCTGAAGCTCGAACTGAGCAAGGGCTCTTACAACATCGAGGTCGCCGATGGGGGAATCATCGATTGGCGGTTCCCCGTTCCTGGCACCCTGACCAACAGGGCCCAGGTCAAATTTGAGCCCAAAGCTAGCAAAGAAGGTGCCCAGCTTTTGGCGGGCCTCTTAAGCGAAGTCCCCGCCGAAAAATTCAAAGATGCCTCGATCACGGTGAGTGGGATTGATTTGAACGATGCCTCGGGTCCGAAAAAATCCCTGCTTCCCTCGCTGCGCAAGGCGATGTGGAACTCCGCCAAGTTGTTGACCATCGGAGATCAGTGGGGCATCCAACAAAATTCCGGTCCCAGCAAGATTCGTTATAAGGTGACGACGAGTCTTCCACTCGAACCCGTCAATACCTTGCATGCCGAATATCTCACCTTTGAAAGCGCACAGAGTCTAGGGATCAGCCAAGCCAGCGACCCACGCGTCGCCAAGCTCCAAGATTTTTGGCGTGGCTCGATGCGCGAAGTCGACGCTCAGGCGAAATACACCGACGCATCCAAGGCTCCCTTCGAAAAATTCAACTTCGACCGTTTCGTGGTCGCCAAGGACTGGCCCAAGGCCTGGCAAGGCGCCTTGGAAGCCCTCGTCGATTTCAACTCCAAGCCAGGCAATGCCAAGACCTTCGAAGAGACGCTAAACAAGGTCCACGATTATTCCCAGAAGGGCGAAAAGAACTTTTTAGATTTCGCTCCCTTCCATGGGCGCGCGCTGGACGACAATGCCTTTGAGATCGTGCGGCTCCTCGAAAGGGCCTCGGTAGACAGCACGATCCCGGTGAATGATATCTTGCAGGATATCAACTCGCTGCTGGGCAAGAACGGAAATGTTGAATTGTTCGGCGCCATCGCCGGCATGGTGATCCGCGCCAAGGCCTTGGTCCTCGATCCCTACGACGGAAATCCCAAAAAGGACGAAGCCTCGATCAACGAGCTGGACCGCTACAAAGGCATGGTCCGAGAAGCCATCACTCAAGGCGGAAATTACCGTCTAACCGTCGTGCCCGAGGACCGAATGAAGGGAAGCAATTTTGGCAGGAGCGAATATACCAAGACTCCAGAATGGATCGTGGAAGAGATCGGCAGCGATGGCTCGCCCAAACACGTGATGTCGGTCGAGGTGAAAAAGGAAAGCCTGCCCCACGCCTTGGTCTCAAGAAACCAAGGAGCGCGCAGCGGAAGCGGGAGAAGCGCCGAGACCAACCTCGAGGGAACCGTCAAAAAAGCCGTGCATCAAGTCTTGGACCATCAGTTCAAAACGAGCGTGGCCGAGAAGGACTCCCTGATCATCCTCAAACTCTTCGACGCCCGGGGAAGAGATGCCGATGCGATCCGAGTGATCGAAGACGCGCTGGAGTCCGAGTATCTCATCCGAAGAGGCTTGCAAGGCCGAAGCGCGGAACATGCTGGAAAAGCGGATCGAATGCTAAAACTCCGGGTTCAGGTCGTGTTCGAAGACAGTTCCTATCCCAAGGGAAGCAAAACCCAATGGTTGGAATATTCCGGCAATGGCAAATGGACCGAACGCAGCAGCAATGGATCTACGCAAAACCCCGGACCGCAGTGGTCGGAGACGCCGATGGAGGCCGTCGGTTGGTAAACTATTTGGGAGTTTCGGTAGACTTAGGGATGCCGTAGGGAGACAGCCCCCAGTGGCTCAAGAGCAAGAGGAATTGCCCCTCTCCGATGAAGGGATCGGCCAGGATCTTCAGGGCTTGCGAGGGAAGCTGGAAGAGTCTTTCGGCGAAATCCTTCCGTCCCGCCTCTTCCATGGGCTTGTAGTCCGGCGGAAAAAAGGCCTCGGCAACCCATTCATAATGCCGCAAAACTTTGCTCGAAATCCTCTCCAACTCCTCCGCAGGTAAGGAATCCTTTGCCTTGACTCTCAAGGCACTCAGCACTGTCGGATCTCGTTCAAAGCCAGTTCCTTGTGGGAACAGGCCAAAGCTCAAGCATAAAAATTTAAAACTCTCGGGGTCTCGCTTCGCGAAAAATGCCAGGTGTTGCGGAAAGTAGGACGGATAGGCATCGAGGTTTTGCTTCATCACTTCCAATTCGGCAAAGTCCATCGGAACGACCAATTGGTTCGACCATTGTTTCAAGGCATCGTAGATCTTGTATTCGTAGGTCGTGGGATCAAACCAGCTCGCGAATTTGGGATCTTTTCTGAGGGCATTCCCATTGCCCGGCGTATTCGGCAGGTCGAGCAGTTGCGCGCGGCGGCGAAGGTCGTCCAGCGAGATCAGCTCTCCCATCGCCGCGCTGGCCTGGGCCTCTGGCGAAGGATCCTTATCCTTGAATGCAGGCTTTGCTCCACGCCAAGCGCCGAGCAGGCTCGCGGCACTTCGCTCCGCGATATGCTCACGGTCTTGTGGGTGATGTCGGCCTGCGGCAAGCTTCAAAACTTTTTCGCTATCTTGCGGCGACTCGAAGAAAGCTTGGATCCCGGCCATCGTTTGATCTCTTGGGTCGGAGGACTCCGCCCATTTTTGTCCAGGACGACGGTCCCAAGAAGGCGGCCTCTCCAAGAGATCCGCTAAGACCATGAACCTGCCGTTCATCGAGGATTTCGTTCCCAAGGCTTGAGCTGTCTCGCGCAACAAGGCCGGATTCGCCTCCGCACCTTCGAGAAGGCGCAGGCTAAGGTAGGTGACGGCTCGCCAGACCTCGCCGATCTTGGGGGAGCGACTGGGATTCATGCCCTTGAGCAGGCGATAGGCCATCGCAGGATCCGTGGAATGCACTTTCAAATAGGCAGGCAAGAGGACCGAGAGCATGGCCGAGGGCGTGAGCTCCTCGAGAAAAGAGCGTTGAAAGACGCGAAAGGTTCGCGCGCCCAAGGCCTCAAGATAAATTTCGGCCAGATTTTCGATGCCGCCCCCCTTTTTCTTGAGTTGGGGGAAGGGAAGATCGAAGAAGGCTTTTTCGACCACTTGGGCCATGGCCCAGTCGCTTCTCATTTCAAAGAAAGGAGATTTGAGCCGCGGGGGCTGCAAAGATTTTCCGAGCCTCGCTTGTCCTTCGTAAATTTTTCGAATCTCCAGATCTCCCCAAGGTCGAAACCTCGCGCCTTCTTCCCCGGGAATGGGCTGATCGAGGAGGGCCCGAAAGGTGATGCTGAGCTCGCGGAAAGCCAAAACATCCTCGGGACTCAAAATCTGCACCGCGCTGCCTTTGCGATAGAACTCCATCAAGGCGGCCTCCGAGCGGAGCAAGCCGATCACGCGGCCCAGGCGATTCAAGGCCTGTTCGTTGATGATGGAACCGCTGCCCTCTTCATTCAGGAGTTGGCGCATCTCTTTGAGATAGGCCTCGAGTTCCGCGACCAAATCTCCTCGCTTCAGAAACCAATTCTGGAATTCGTGCGGATTCATCCCCTCTCGGGCCGCGCGCGCGGTGAAACTCTCTAAGTCTTGGATGCTTTCGACGATCTTTTTCTTGGCATCCGCGAATTCCTGCTCGAAGGGCCGCAAATCATTGGGGCCCGCTCCGACGCGCACCGCAACTAGGCGAGGAGGCCGGGAGAGCAAGGCCCTTTTCTCCCCCCACAAATCGGGCAGGATCTTCAAGGCCCGCTCCAAGTCGTTTTTCTTTTCTTGGAATCTCTCCAAACTCTGGATACCGAGAGTCGCCCTTTGAGCTTCCCCGAATTGACTTAAAAGTGTGTCGCTGACCCAAGCCGGAAGAAAAATTCCCGTGCCGTGGAAGGCGCCGAACATGGCGCCCGTCAAGGAGAGTACATCTTCTCGAAGTGCCTCGGGCACTTGGCTGGCCCGCCGCATCGCCAGATCCAAATCGAAGGGATGGCGGAGAAAGAAGGGCAGCGCCAAGGCGATCGCAGCGAGTTCGCCTTGTTCTTGGGCCATCGCCGCAACGACTTTCGTCTTGCCTTGAATCTGGGAGGAGACAAATTGGGTCAAGAATGTCTTGGCCTCTTGTGAGACTCCCTCTTCGGACAAATAGTCGCTGATCCAATCGAAGGGGGAACCTCGCCCAGTCATGGCCTTGGAAAGCCACCACGAAACCATCTCGGTTGCGGTGCGTTGCTCGGAATTCATCAGAGGAAGGGCCGGGCCGATGCGACGCTCCATTTCTCTCATATTGCCTTCGCTGACGGCCAAGAGTGCGGGAAGATGAACCGCGAGCCAACCGCGAAACGGATCTTTCATCACGCCGCCGTGATTGAGGACCGTACGGAGCTTGGGCCCCTCCTCTTCTTTACCGAACTCGTGATGCAACAAGGTCTCGAAGCCGTTTTCAAAGGCCGTATCCTTGGCCATGGCATAGAGTAACTTCGTCAAATTTTTTAGGTCCAAGGCGCGAGGCGAACGGGCCTCCAAAACGCTCGCCGATTTTTGGGAGCCTCGCTCCTCCGTGGGACGAAATGCCTCCTTCACCGCTACGCCGAGCAGCATTCCTCTTGCCTTGTCGGCCATGATCTCAGTGGCAGGAGAATGAAGGGATTTCGTCGCGGGGATAGGCGTAAGGATGAGATAGCGCGCAATCCACTGATTCAAGGACCCATTCAATCTCTGAATTTGCGAGGCCTCGGGGCGCATCAACTGCATACTGTAATCGTCGAGCATGCGTCCCAGCGCCCCGCTCTGCATCCTCAGGGTTTGCAGTTGGTCGCGCTTCTCGCGCAGCCGTTCGTTTAAGGCAGGATCAAAACGCGTCGAAAAAATCAGCGACTCATAACTTTTGTAAATTCCATCGAGGGTCGGGCGGTCGGGCCGGGCGGAATGGATCAAGGTGGCTAAATGGTTGGCCCAGCTTTGCAATTCGGGGGCATCTTGCCGTCCCATCTCGACATGGGCCAAGTATACCTGCGATCGCATCCAGAGTTCGCTCAAGTCCCTGCGCAATCCGCTCCACACGCTTTGGGAGGCCAGCTGCGTCGCCTCCGCAAAATCCCGGACCTCTTGTTGACTTGGAGGAGTTGGGGTTTCTCCGTCCGGAGTCGGGTGATTCGGGCGCAGTTGCACGACTTTGGGGCCCTTCTTGTCGTTTCCGTCCCCGCCTCGACTTTCCATCCAATGAATCTGGGGAAAAGTTTCGGGGCTGGCATCGAGCTCGCTTAAGACCGGCGCGAAGCCAGGCGCTTGAGAAGCGAGGTGGTGATTCCAAAAGTCCAGTTGACGCTCCAAAGAGTTCAGATGAGTGCCCCACACATCGGAGCCTAATTTTCCGGCGATGTTGAATTGGAGGAGCGTCACAAGCCCTTCGAACCAGGGATTTTCTCCTGCGACGCGTGGCCTCAAACCGAAACGTGCTTCGAGATCATGGCTGACGAGAATCCCGGCGTACATTCCCCCTTGAGGCAAGATGGCCTGAGAGAACTTGGTCATCGCCTCGAGGCGTCGCGGAATTCCCAAGAGCGGATCGATGCCGTGGACGGAGTTGAAAAGTTTCTCAGTCAAGGCGCCGCCCGAGCGGAGCATCAAGAGCGTGAGTCCGTTCGCCAAAATCTCTTTGCCGAGGGCATGCGCGGACCAATCTTCGCTCATCCCCATCGCGCTATGTCCCGCCTTGACCGTTAGGACGAATGCGGGGGCCTCCATGCTTAGGGCGATACCAGAGGAGATCAGCGTCGGCATGACTCCGCGGGTGAGTAGGCCCGCCGGTCGCGAGAGCAATTCCGACAATACTTTGAGTTTGACCCCCTTGAAGAAGGCGCCGCACAGGCCGAAACCAAAGAGCATCGCGGGATCCATCGTTTGGTCGAGGATGCGTTTGGCCGCGAATTCGAAACGCAGTCCCGAATCGCCGGCGCCTTGCAAGACGGCCAGCTTTTTTTCCGCATCGCGGGCAAGCGCCGAAAATATCTCTTTCCCATTGTCATAAATTTTTTCGCCAATTTCGCGCGCCCACTGGGCGCTTAGGGAATGAGCCAAGGCCGCCACGGGTAGCCTGCCTTGGTCCGCCTGTCGTTCCGACCAATCCAGGAATTGGTTCAAGAACATCTCTTCGTCGCCTTCCTGGCCGATCGAACTGAGCTGCTCGAGGTCTTCTTCCGCGAGGGGTTTCAAGGACGCGAGATAATTCGCATCCATCTGCGGCAAAAGTTCCAGGAGGGATTTTTTGGGATTGGCCTCGATAGCGGCTTGCAGTGGACCGTTCGTCACTAGTTGGTCGCCCTTGGGACCGGCCGCGAGGCTATCCAATAGCACCGCCAAGTCGCGGCGATGCTGGCTCTGCTTGGCAGAGAACTCCAGTTTTCTTCGCGCGCGAGCGGACAAACTCGAAGATTCCGTCGTGCTGAAATCCTCAGAGCCTGACATACCCAAAGGTGGAGTGTGCCCCCACGTCATGGCCAACCTCTTTTGCTAGAATGCAAAAATACTGATCTGAGAGCTGATTTTATCGCCTTCGAAAGGGCAAAGTTGCTTGAGCTTCCCAGGCAGGACCGAGCGTGGTCCAGCTGAGAATTCGGAATTTTTATTTCAACGTTCGTGGAAATTCCAGGACAAGAAAACAACAAAATAATTAAATAATATCAAATAGTTAAAGCAATAAAATCGAATTTGAACCAAAAGGTCGTGGCTGGGATAGGAATCTATCGCCGCATCGCAAGAGGGAGGATCGCGCCTTCGCCTCGGCCGAGAAAAGGATAGCCAGATCGGGCAAAGCTCCTTAAATTAATGCTTCATGCCTCCTATCTTGCCCCTCGACCAATTGGTGGAACAGCTCTCCTTTTTATACAAAGAGCTCGATATTTCCGGACACAATCTGCTTCCCGCGCTGAAAAAACCGATGGAGTCGCTCAAATCCGGACGCGCGCCGCGGGCCATGGATCTGGCGTCTCAGATCCAGGATCCCGACAATTGGCTGAAAATTGTCGACGAAATCTTAAACGAGATTGCGGGCCTGCTCCCCAGCCTGCGCGAATACCTTCAGATGTATCAGAAGCAAGGCGCGACCTCGGCCGATGTGCAAAAACTTGCGGAGTCGATTCCCGGTCTCGAAAAAGAAGCGCAGTTTTGGAAGGTGTTGAGCGATCGAGCCAGGGCCTTGGTAAAAAAACTCCGTTTGATCGAGGACCAAGACAAGCTCAGCCCTCTAGCAAGAAATCCGATCCAAGATGCCTGGGACGATGTTGAGGCAGTGGCTCGATAAGACGAGGCATAAAAAGCAAAATGAAAAAAATTAAATCGCGCTAGATTTCCCAAACTTTAGATGTCTCCCAATCCCAAGGAAAAGAAACAGTCCGAGGCCCAATGCGGGAATGCCCCAGCAAGGCGTGCTCGTCGCGGCTTGGAGCTGACAGCTCCCCGCGGAGGGAGCGGGTTCAGGAACTTCAGCTTTCGTCGTACCCGTCGTAGGATTCGGGATGGGGTTCGGGATGGGTGCTGGTTGTCCCGCGGGTTTCGGCACCTGGTCTTTACATTGTTCCACAACATCGCAATTCGAGAAGGCCATGGCGAGACATTCACAAGGAGGGATCAGGGTTGGTGGACTGGGAAATCGAGTTCTTTGCAATTCAAAAATAACGTTGGCGATGGTGCCGCCGGCTATCCGATTTCGGATATCAATTCCATAGTTGCTGCAATAGGCGAGATAAATATCATCGGGAATGTTGCCCTGGGTGTTGGGCTGGTTTAGGTCAGGGCATTGGTCTCGCTTGCAAATCAGAGCAGAAACGGCTTCCTGGAACTCAGGGTTAGCCCCGCAATCTTCGGCGAAGGCAGTCAAGCTAGGCCCTGCACCGAGGGCAATACAAACCAGGCTAAAAATCAGTCGAAAACGTTTCATAGTAGCTCCTTGCCAATGTGGATGGCGATCGATCCACCCTTCATCATCCATTAAAAGCAAGGTGCGTGCCAGGTGAAATAATAATAAAAATGCTTTTTTATCCGATATTTAAATATTTTCCCGTTCCCGACATTTTTCAATTTTAAGTAAAATTGAATCCGCTTCAAACCGAACTAATCGCCCTTCATCGCTTTTTCGATGATCTCGTCGACCTTGGGCTCTTCGACGAGGCGGGGCACTTTCTCCAGGCCATGCGCCGCTCCGAAGAGCGCGTTGGAGATCGAGGCGTGAAAACCGCGAATGCCTTCTCCCTGTCCGGCCAAATTCCAGTTCTGCAAAGACTCCGCCGAGTCTCTCGCCATTAGGAAGGCGTGCATCCCGGAGGCGAAATAATCCGCAGCGAGGGGTTCGACGCCGATCAAGTCAAGGCCTTCACCCACTGGGGCTTCACCTTCGGAGATCGATTTGAGCAAGAGAAAGTGATCACGCAGCGGAACCGAGGATTCATGGGATTGCAAAAATTCCAGGAGCTCTTCCGGCGGAGTTTCCCGCGCAATCAGGCGTTGCAACGAGATGGCCAAGAGGCGCATGGCGGCTTTGGATTCCGCCCCTGCATGGTATTCCGAGGCGATGGCATCGATATCTTTTAGGATCTTTCCTTCATTGGGTTTTTGCTGGGCTACGGCCAGGATACTGCGATGCAAGAGCTCGAGCTCCAAATCGGGTTGCTCTCGACTCGTCGATTCGCCGCGCAAATCGCGGGCGACCAGACTGTCTACTCTGCCATTCATGCCGCCTTGAACCATGCCGAGAATCGCGCCATGACGGCTGCTGAGCTGCCCGGCTTCCGTGGCGCGTGCGTTTCTCCATGCCTCCGTCCCAGGGATCTTCCAAACTCCACCCTTGAACAAACTATTGAGTCGGGAAACGGTCTCGGCCAAACGGCTCCGCAGTGAATCAGACCAACCGCTGTCCCGCGCCTTTTGCAGGATGCCGTGCAAGCTCCAGAGATTGCGCGCGATGCTTTCGCGTTCTTCCTGCTGGAGGTCCAATTGATTTTGCTGGGTCTGGGCGGCCTCGGGTTTAACGACTTCGGGCGGAGACCTGCGTATCAAGACCTTGAGCGTCTCCACCAAGGTCTTCATTTTTCCCTGAGTTTCCCCAGCCTTTCTCAAGCCATCTTCGATCTCCGCTAAGCGTTCGGCGAACAGGGGATCTTTCGTCAATTCTGGATTCGAGGACATGCGGTCTAAGAGGGCCTTCAATCCACGGGCGGGTGCCAAGAGAAGGTTCTTCTGGTTGGATTCATCGGTGGAATACTGTCGAAGTCTTTCGCCCAAAAGGTGCAGCACCATGCGCGATTGCGAGGGACCTTCCGGTTTGGCGCTGGAGTCCACAGGAGGTTTCCCATCTTTTCCGTCGCCGCCCTCATCGTTGCCGCCGGAGCCCATGGAATAAAAACGCGGAACGAAAAGCGGCTCTTCCTCGGAAGGAGGTCGGCTTGCGGCATATCCGGCGAAGGCGAGTCCGCTGCCATCGTCCAAATCAGAATTGCCCTTGCCCCAATTTCTGGGCGCGAGGGACTCGAAGCGCGCGGCAAGGGTCGGCATGTTGCGCGAATCGGTTTTGCCGCTCAATTCGCCAAAGCGTCCACTCTTCGCCATTCCGATCCAGGACTCGAGGGTGAAGGGCTGGAACTGTCCGTCCGAGAAGGCGCGTTGCAATTCGCTCGACGCGCGCGCGCGAAGCGGATTGCCTTGAGCCCAACCGGTTTGGTCGAGGAAGGCATCGAAGCGTTGGCCGATGAGGAGACCGCGCTGCATAGCAAGTTGATCCGAGATCTTGAAGGCGCCGCTGGAGTCGAGGATGTGAGAAGCGATTCGCATATGACCGACGGTGAGCAGTCCTTGGATGAAATTTTCGCTGGTGCTGTGGACTGGAGGGGTCAAGCCCGCGTAGGCGTTGAGCGAATTTCCCAGCATGACCGCGAAGACTTCGCTTCCGAATTGCGCGCTCTGTGTAAAAGCCGATCCAAGTCCATTGAACTCGCCCACCGAATTGCGGAAGGCCGAAAACTGGCGAAGCGCAGGCGCCGTTGCGCCGAAGACATTGCTGGTTCCGCGCAGCAGCGCGAAAGGCCCTAAGGCTGTCAACATCTCGTGACCTAGGCTTTGCGGGGCGAGAAGATTGTGTCCGCCGACGAAAAGCTGCTCTCCGATGCGACGCGATAAGACCAAGGCCGGAACTTCGCTCAGCAAGGCCGCACCCTCCGAGGCAACTAAGGTCCCTAAGGTCAAACGCGTAGACCTTGCCAAGACCAGCAAGGAAGCGCTGCGTGAAGCGAGATTGGCCAAGCCAAAGGAACCAAGCATCAAGGGAGAAGCCAAGTTGCGCAAAAGCTGTGGCGCTTGAAACTCCAATTGTTGGGCGAAACTTCCGCCGCCGGAGGCAATGCGCGCCACTTCAAAGGCGCGGTCCCGCGTCGCAGGATTATCCGCCGCCATCGTCAGGAGCGTCTCGGCCAAGCGCGGGTGATCACCGCGTTGCAGACAATCCTCCGCCAAAGAAAGCAAGGAGGTCGCCATGAATTCCGGATTGGTCTCGGCGAGGATGGAAGTCAGCTGCCCGAAGACGCTGTCATGCTCCGCGGGGCTTTGCAGGGCGACGCGGTGCAAATCCGACATCCGCAAATTTTCAGAATCCAGGCTTTGGTTGAGTTGGCTGCGGTAGGATTGCCAAGCTTGAAGGGATTCGGAACCCGATCCGGTGAGCCGATGCACCCAGGCACCGGCGGAGGATTGCGCTTGTTGGAGTTCTTCCTCCGCGCCGACCCGCAAAAGGATGCTTGCAGCGCGAACGAACTCTGACCCGAATTGCGGTCGGGCCCTATCGATGCGGGAGCGCTCGGCGAAACTTGCCGTCCGGCCCGAGCTAAGGGCTGGGGCTCCCGAAGCTAAAGGAAAGCTCATGTGGATGGTTCCAAATTTTATCTTATAATCTGGCGGCTTATCGCAAAGGCAAGGGTGAAGTTGCTGGAAAATTGTAACGCCGTGTCAAGGCCCCGATATCAGGGACCGTATTTCGAATGCCGGTAGTCCGATCTCCGAACCTTCTTTCGCCTCTCGCCAGACTCGTTTTGTTTTGCGAGCGGCGTCCTTCGCCTAAGTTCACGAAATGATCCAGCTTTTTTTTAGGAATTTGGAAGGGCTCTTGTTCCCTTAGGCTGGCTCACCTTTTGCTTTGTCTCCCTCTTGCAAAAACAACCCTAAACCAAAGGAGTTCTTCCATGAACCTTCGTCCCATTTTTTCCTCCCTCTTCAAGTCGGCCCTAGTCGCCATGCTTTGCCTGGCGCCTCTGGGTCTTGCCCATGCCAAGGCCATTGAAGGGGTGGTCAACGTCAACACCGCTACGGTCCAAGAGCTGAGCCTCCTCCCAGGAGTTGGCAAGGCCAAGGCCGAGCAGATCGTGCAGCTACGCCAAAGCAAACCCTTCGCCGCCATCGAGGACCTCAAGGCAGTCAAAGGTCTTGGCGCGAAACGCCTCGAAGCGATGCGCTCGCACATCGTCTTCAGCGGAGACACCACCGCCAAGGTCGTAAAGACTCCGAAACCCGAATCCGCAGCCAGCGCTTCTTCGAACCCAGCCCCAAACCCCAAGAGCTAGTCCACCGGGCCACCGGGGGGCGAGGCGAAAGCCTCGCCCTTTCTTGGTTTTAAAATGCCTTCCTATATTTTTTCCGAACACGCCTTAGAACAATTGCAACGTAGGAACATTCCGCTTTTTTGGGTCTATCGTGTCCTACAAAAGCCTGAACAAATCGTATCCCAAGGCGATTCGATGATAAAAATCTATCAATCAAAAATTTTACAAGGCGATGGTAAACTTGCGCTTTTGCGTGTTATCGTTTCTGAGAAATCGATGAAACCTTTGGTGCTGACCGCCTATGTGACTAGCAAGGTCGAAAAATATTGGAGGAAGGTATGAAGGTCCAATACGACAAAAATGTAGATGTCCTGACGATCGTCTTCAGCCTAGCCCCAATCGAGACCAGCGACGAGGAGAGACCTGGTCTTATTTTCGATTACGACCGAGAAGGCAAAATAGTCGGCATCGAGATCCTCGAAGCCTCTAAACGCCTGCAAAACCCCCAAAGCCTACCCAGTGGATAAGTGCCTTGACTTCTCCCATCCAAGCCGCCTATCCGAAGCCCATTGAATTAGATGTTTCGCGCCCAAGGGAAGTCCTGTGCGCCTTTACCGGCAAATCAGGCACGGTCCCGCCACTGTGATGGATGTCTCCCGCCGATTTCAGTCACTGCCCTTCAGAAGGGTGGGAAGGCAAGGCAGGAGCTAGGTTCTCAAAGACCCATCCTAAGTCAGGAGACCTGAAGCGCGACCAACCACTTCAACCTCATTGGCTAAACGCCAAGCTCTTCGCGGAAAGAGAGAGAGGCATTGCGCTTCGCCGTTTCCATTTTGTGCGGTCTATTGGTTTTTTTCGAGAGCCCTCGATTTCTGGAGCTCTGCGCCTCGAGCTTCGCCCAAGAAGGGGCCACGGATTTGGGCGATGTCAAAGTTGAGGCCGGACGCGAAACTGAAAGCTCGGAAAAACCATCTTCCTTCGCCTCCATCATTTACCCGGACGATTACAGCCACCAATTGCGAACCCTGCCCGAACTGCTCTCGCAGCAGGTCGGTGTCTTCGTGCAGAGTTTCGGCGGCTTGGGCCAACTCTCCACCGTCAGCATCCGCGGATCCACCGCCGAACAAGTCTCGGTATATCTGGACGGCATCAAACTCAACACCGCCCAAGGCGGAGCGGTGGATTTTTCGACCATCCCCTTGGGAGGGATCGAACGCATCGAGATCCTGCGCGGCGGGGCTTCGAGCCAATTTGGATCGGACGCGATCGGCGGCGTCATCAATATCGTCACCAAACGCGCGTCCAAAAAAGCAGCGTGGGAACTGCGTTACAGCCAGGGAAGTTTCTGGACGATCCAAACCAACGAAGGCTTGACCAAGAGTTTTGGTAAAGTTGGACTCACAGTGGATCACACCCATTTCAGCAGCAAGGGAGATTTTCCCTTCCTGAGCACCGGCGTGACCTTCGACAATGGTGAAACCATCGGAGGCGGCAAATCCTTCACTCGAATCCACAATTCTTTCGAGAGCGAAGGATTTTTGACGAATGTCACCGGAGAAATCAACGATCACCAGCGCTTGAGTTTCACGGATGATTTCTTTTTTACGACGCGTGACCTACCGGGGACAGAGATCGAGACGACGCTGCTCTATCCGGCCAACCCACTCGACGCCCACGAAGTGCTGTTTCGGAACGCCGCGGGCCTGCAATGGAGCTGGGAAGACTTCGCCACTCGCGGGCTCAATTTCTCGCTCGCTCCGAGTTTTAAATTCGAACACAGCCACTTCACGGATGCGACGCCCGCCTTTGGCC
>Ga0068860_100004687_pt1 | contig 13954 bp, 15 predicted proteins | sample KBSSwiS32_FD_66597 | JGI IMG/M metagenome (GOLD analysis project Ga0068860, IMG submission 66597) | Switchgrass rhizosphere microbial communities from Kellogg Biological Station, Michigan, USA - KBS Switchgrass S3-2 | ecosystem: Host-associated > Plants > Roots > Rhizosphere > Soil ... | reverse complement strand
CTCCGAGATCGCCGTGCTGAACATCGGGCCGTCGGCGCGCGTGTTCATGATTCGCGCCACCGCCAGTTCCTGCGTCACGATCAAGAAGGAGGTTCTGAAGTAGGTCGCGTCCGCCGCCCGCGTTCGTTTGACAAGGGCCGCGCGGCGCGGATAATTGATGGTGGCGCCGATTTGAGCTTCAGCTTGCGGGCGCCTTAAACAAATTCCGCTAAAGCGAGGTCTACCGAGCGACCGGCGAGCGTTCCCGGCGCGCGGTACCCAACCCGTTCCGCGGAAGCCGAACGGGTTTTTTGTTGGGAGTCGTCAGCATGAGTGCCACACTTTCTCGCGGCTTCACCACCGCGATCCTGCATTCCGACCGCAACGTGGGCGTCGAGCACGGCGCGTTGCACAAGCCGCTGCACGTCTCGGTGGCGTACGGCTATCGCGACGCGCGCGATCTCGCCGCGGTCTTTCAGGGACGCGCGCAGGGATACGCGTACGGCCGGCAGGGCAACCCGACCTCCGCCGCGCTCGAAGCGAAGGTCACCGCAATGGAGGGCGGCGTGGCGACCGTCGTGTTCGCCACCGGCATGGCGGCGATCGGCGCGATCATGCTGTCGCTGTTGCGCGAAGGCGACCACGTCGTCGCGAGCCAATTCCTGTTCGGCAACACGGTCAGCATGTTCGGCACGCTCGGCGCGCACGGCATGCCGATCACCTTCGTCGACGCCACCGACGCCGCCAACGTCGAACGCGCGCTCACGCCGGCGACGAAGATCGTGTTCGTCGAGACGATCGCCAATCCGCGCACGCAGGTTGCCGATCTCGAGCGCATCGGCGCGCTGTGCGCCGCGCGCGGCATCCTCTACATCGTCGACAACACGATGACGTCGCCGTGGCTGTTCAAGCCGAAGTCGGTGGGCGCGGGCCTCGTCGTCAATGCGCTCACCAAGTACATCGGCGGGCACGGCAACGCTCTCGCCGGCGGCGTCACCGACACCGGACTCTTCGACTGGACCCGCTACCCGAACATCGTCGACAACTACAAGGGCACGCCGCCGAAGATGTGGGGCATCACCCAGATGCGCAAGAAAGGCTTGCGCGATTGGGGCGGAACGCTCTCGGCGGAGCAGGCGCACCACATCTCCGTCGGTGCCGAGACGCTGGCGTTGCGGATGGAGCGCACCTGCGACAACGCGCTCGCGCTCGCGCAGTTCCTGGCGTCGCGCCCACAGGTGCGCGCCGTCCACTACCCGGGGCTCGCGTCGCATGGCCAGCATGCGCTCGCCGGAAAGCTGTTCGGCCGTTACGGCGGGCTGCTGGCGTTCGAGCTCGACGACAGGATCGATTGCTTCGATTTCCTGAACCGCCTCGCGTTCGTCGTGTCGTCGTCGAACCTCGGCGACAACCGGACGCTGGCGATCCCCGTCGCGCACACGATCTTCTGGGAGATGGGGCCGGCGCGACGCGCCGAGATGGGGATCGCCGAATCGCTGATCCGCCTGTCGGTGGGTATCGAGGACCGCGACGACCTGATCGGCGACTTCGCGCAGGCGCTGGGGTAGGTTACGCAGGCACTTCGCGTACGCGCGAGCCTGCGCCGTCCACTTCGAGATAGCTGCCGCGGTCGTACCAGTCGGCGAGCACGTAGCGCTCGCACGCGTTGCCGTCGACGATCACTTCGTGCCGCGCCGGGCGATGCGTGTGCCCGTGAATCATCCGCCGCACCCCGTGCGCGCGCAGTGCGTCGATCACCGCGCCGGCGTTGACGTCCATGATCGCGTCCGACTTGACCATCGTCGCCCCCCGGCTGCGCAGCCGGAACCACTCGGCGATCGCGCGGCGGATGAAGTAGGGGAGCGCCAGGAACCGGCGCTGCCGCGCGGGGTCGCTGCGCCAGATCCGCACCTTCAGGTATCCGAGGTCATCGGTGCAGAGCTCGTCGCCGTGCGACAGCAGCGTCGGCGTGCCGTGGAGATCGACGACGATCTGCTCCGGCAGCAACGTTGCGCCCGCCGCGCTGGCAAAGCGTTCGCCCAGCAGGAAGTCGCGGTTGCCGCGCGCGATGGCGACGGACACGCCGGCATCGGCCACGCCGCGCAGCGCCGCGACGACGCGCGCGGCGATCCGATCGCGGATTTGATCGTCGCCGATCCACGCATCGAAGAGATCGCCGAGCACGTACAACGAGCCGGCCCCGCGCGCCGGGCCGGCGCAGAAGCGTTCGAACGCGGCGACGAGCGCCTCACGCGACGGCGCGAGATGCAGGTCGGAGATGAACAGCGACGGCGGCATCGGGCGCTCGTCGGCCGTTGAGCCTCCTAGCCTGCGACTTCCTCGGCGCGCGTGATGATCACGTCGTCGCGCGGCACGTCCTGATGCATCCCGCGGTTGCCAGTGGGCACGCCCTTGATCTTGTCGACGATGTCCTGTCCCGAGACGACCTTGCCGAACACGCAGTAGCCCCAGCCCTGCGCGGTGGGTGCCGAGTGATTCAGGAAGTCGTTGTCCTTGACGTTGATGAAGAACTGCGCGGTCGCCGAATGCGGGTCCGACGTGCGCGCCATCGCCACCGTGTAGCGAGCGTTCTTCAGGCCGTTCGAGGCCTCATTCTCGACGCCGCCGCGGGTGGGCTTCTGCCTCATGCCGGGCTCCATCCCGCCGCCCTGGATCATGAAGCCATCGATCACGCGGTGGAACACCGTGTTGTCGTAGTGACCGTCGCGCACGTACTGCAGGAAATTGGCGACGCTCTTCGGCGCCTTCGCGGCGTCGAGCTCGAGCGTGATGTCGCCCTGGTTCGTGTGAAGGATGACCATCGGCAGATCCTCTATTTGCCTTCGACGACGAAGGCCTTGGTGATGATGACTTTCTCCTGCGGCACGTCCTTCGGGAACGGGCCGCCGGCGCCCGTGGGGGCCTTGGCGATCTTGTCGACGACGTCCATGCCGGAGACGACCTTGCCGAAGACCGTGTAGCCGTAGCCTTGCGGATCGGCCGATTTGAAGTTCAGGAACTGGTTGTCCTTGACGTTGATGAAGAACTGCGACGTCGCCGAGTTCGGGTCGCCGGTGCGTGCCATTGCCACCGTGCCCGGCACGTTCAGCAGGCCGGCCTTGCTCGACATTTCCGCTTCGATCGGAACCGGTGGCCTTGTCGGCTTTTGCTGGAATTCGGCGTTGAACCCGCCGCCCTGGACCATGAAGTTCGGGATCACGCGGTGGAACTGCGTGCCGTCGTAGTACTTTGCCTTCACGTAGTCGAGAAAGTTGGCGACGGTCTTCGGCGCCGCGTCGGGGAAGAGCTCGATGCGGATGTTGCCGGCCGTGGTCTGGAGCTCGACTTGCGGGTTGGCGGCCATCGCCGGCTGGGCAAAGCCCGACGCGACAAGCGCGGCGCCGGCGAGAGCGATCAGGAAGGAACGGCGAATCATGCGGAATCTCCTCGTGCGAATGGCGTCTGACGAAAATGCGTGAGATGGAATCGAGGCCGCGGTTGCGAACGTTGCGGCGCTCACTTTGGCGCCAGCAGCTGGCGCACCAGCACCAGCTTGCCGGGTGCGGTCTTGTTGCTGCGGTCGAGCGTGGCGGCGCGATTGTACTCGGCGGCCGCCATCCGCGCGTAGACGTCCCCGAGGTTCTCGTGCGCGACCGCCCAGTCCGGCGCGGTGCGGATCGCGGTCTCGAGCTCCACCCGGGCGCTCTGGTAGTCGCCCTGCTGCGCGTAGATGAACGCGAGGTTGTTGTACGGCTCCGGCAACTCGGGGTAGTCGGCAATCAAGTCGCGGAACGTGGCGATCGCCACCGCATTCTGACCCTGCTCGGTCTGCGCCACGCCCTTCAGGAATCGCGCCTGCGGCTCGCGCGGCCGGATGGCGAGCAGCTCGTCGATCTTGGAGACGGCGGGGCCGTAGGATTTCTTCGCGAGCAACTCGCGCGCGTCGCGCAAGCCCTGGTTGTAGGTCTTGCGCGCGGATTCCGACAACTCGGGGGGTACCACCGCCTCCGGCTCTTCGGGCGTCGCCGAATGCACGGCGCCGGCAACGAGCAGCGTGCCGGCGAAGGCCACGGCGAAAGGGAAGGTGCGGTAACGGGAAAGCACGTGGAAACAGGCGCGGCGGGAACGGCGGATTTTACCTCAGCCGTCAACGCCGGCCCGTTACGGCTTGCGAATGCGCTCGCGGCCGTCGAATAATGCGCTCTGCGATGAAGCCGCTCGTTGCGCTTGGATGGGCCGGTTGGATGCTGGGCGCGGCGCCGACGCTCGCCGCCGACGCGCTCGCCGCTTTCGCTGTCGAGAACCAGGCGATCGGAGCGCCGCTCGCCGGCGTCGCGGGGGATGCCGCGGCCGGGCGCGCATTGCTTCTTGCGCGCGACCCCGCGAACTGCGTGCTGTGCCACGCGCTCCCCGATCCCGAACTGCGGTTTGCCGGCGATGTCGGGCCCCCGCTCGCGGGTGCCGGCGCGAGGCTGTCGGCGCCCGAGCTGCGGTTGATCGTCGTCGATCAGAGCCGGAGAAATCCGCAAACCGTGATGCCGAGCTACTATCGCATCGATGGGCTCGCGCGCGTCGCGTCGCAGTGGCGCGACAAGCCGATCCTCACCGCCCGCCAGGTCGAAGACATCGTCGCCTATCTCGCCACGCTGAAATGACCTTCCGCGATCACGATCGCCCCGATTCGCTTCTGCGCCGCCGCATGCTGACGGCGGCCGCGGCGCTGGGTCTGGCGCGCGCGTTGCCCACCGACGCCGCGCCGTTCGGTCTGCCCGATATTCCCGAGCTGGTGGCGATGCTCGGTGGACGCACGCCGAAGAGCGATCGGCTGACGCTCGACATGCCGCGGATCGCCGACGATGGGTTCGCTGTACCCACGCGCATCGTGCTGGCCGGGCCGTTCGCCGCGGGCGTGCAAGCGCGCACGCTGGCGCTCTTCTCCGAGCGCAATCCGGTGCGCACGATGTTCGTCATCGACTATGCGGTCGCGCCGCCGCGCATCGAGCTCGAGACCCGCGTGCGCCTCAATGGCACGCAACGGATCGTCGCCGTGACGCTGATGTCCGACGACACGGCCTATACCGCCGTCGCCGACGTCATCGTCGCGGCCTCTGCCTGCATCGACGGAACCTGATGGCTTTCGCGCGCATCCAGCTGCCGCCGGAAGCGAAGCGCGGCGAAGTCTGCGAGGTGAGGATCTCGATCCGGCACCCGATGGAAACCGGCTATCGCGTCGACGATCTGGGCAAGCAGATTCCGCGCAACACGATCCGCGATCTGACCTGCAAGCTGAACGGCACGCTGATGCTGCGCGCCAATCTCGGCTCGGGCGTGTCGGCCAATCCCTATCTGCGGTTCTTCATCACTGCTGCCGAGTCCGGCGACCTCGTCTTCGAATGGGTGGACGACGCCGGCGAGCGCGGCGACGCCAAGGCGACGCTCCGGGTCGTCGGATGAATCGCCGGGCGGCGCGAGTCGCGGCTGCGCTCGTCGCCGCAACGTGCGCGGTCGGTTACGCACAACAGCGAGCGATCGCGCCGGAAGCATTGCGCTCGGGCGTTACGTTCGCAGGCCCGGCGGTTCGCGCGATGCAGGTCGACGACGCGGCCAACCCGGCGATGCTCTGGGTCGAGCGCGGCGAACGACTCTGGCGCGAGCCACCGGTCGCCAATGCAAAGAGCTGCGCCGCGTGTCACGGCGACGCAACGGCCTCGATGCGCGGCGTGGCGTCGCGTTTTCCGAAGGTCGCGGCGAACGGCGCGGTGGTCGACGTCGAGGCGCAGATCAACGCGTGCCGCGCCGAGCGCCAGAACGCGGCGCCACTCGCACGCGAATCCGAGGACCTGCTAGCGCTGACGTCGTTCGTGGCGATGCAATCGCGCGGCACGCCGACTTCGGTAACGATCGACGGGCCGGCGGCGGCGGCGTTCGAGCGCGGTCGCAAGTTCTACTACGAGCGCCATGGGCAGATGAACCTTTCCTGCGCGCAGTGTCACGAGCAGAATTGGGGAAAGCGCCTGCTCGCCGAGACGGTCAGCCAGGGTCATGGCAACGCGTTTCCCGCGTATCGGCTCGAATGGCAGGCGGTGGGGTCGCTCGATCGGCGATTGCGCGCCTGCCTGTTCGGGATACGCGCCGAAATGCCGGCACCCGGCGCGCCGGAATTGCTCGACGTCGCGCTGTTTCTTGGCTGGCGCGCGCAGGGCCTGCCGATCGAGACCCCGGGCGTGCGCCGGTAGCCTGGGTTGAGCGGGAGCGAAACCCGGGGCTATCAGCCGCCATGGCGGCGTCCCGGATTTCGCTGCGCTCTATCCGGGCTACACATGTAGGAATCGACGATGCATGCGGATCGGCGTCTCTTCCGGATGTTGCCGTTCCTGCGCTGGTGGCCGCAGGTCGATCGGCACACGGTGCGCGCCGACGTGCTCGCCGGTCTCACGGGGGCGATGCTCGGGTTGCCGCAGGGCGTCGCGTTCGCGATCCTTTGCGGCCTGCCGCCGCAATACGGCCTGTACGCCGCGATGGTGCCGCCCGCGTTGTCGGCGCTGTTCGGCTCGAGCTTCCATCTGGTCGCCGGTCCCACCAACGCAGTGGCGATCCTGATGCTCGCGAGCCTCGCGCCGCTGGCTGCGCCGGGCAGCGGCGAATACCTGAGCCTCATCCTTACGGTCGCATTCCTGACCGGCGTGTTCCAGCTTGCGATGGGCGTGGCGCGCCTCGGCACGCTCGTCAATTTCATCTCGCACACGGTGATCATCGGCTTTTCCGCCGGTGCCGCGCTCCTGATCTGCGCGAGCCAGATCAAGGCGTTCTTCGGCATTCCGATCCCGGCCGATGCGACGTTCGTCGAGACGTTCCACCAGCTCGTGATCAAGACCGGCAGCATCAATCCCTGCGTCACTGCCGTCGGCGTGTTCACGATCGTCGCGGGGATCGCCGCACGCAAGTACCTGCCGAAGGTGCCGTACATGATCACGGCCACGCTGGCCGGCAGCCTGTTCGCCTGGTGCCTGAACGCGTATTTCGGAGAGGCGGTGACGGCGATCAAGATGGTCGGCGCGATGCCCGCCGAGCTGCCTCCCCTGTCGATGCCCGATCTCTCGCTCGACAGCATCCGCAAGGCGGCGCCGGTGGCGCTCGCCAACACGATCCTCGCGCTCACGCTCGCTCTCAGCATCAGCCGATCGCTCGCGATGCGCTCGGGCCAGCGGATCGACAACAACCAGGAATTCATCGGGCAGGGCATTTCGAACATTGCGGGCAGCTTCTTCTCGTCGTTCCCGTCGGCAGGGTCGATCAACCGCAGCGGCGCGAACTACGAAGCGGGCGCGAAGACACCGCTCGCGACCGTGTTCTCGTCGGTATTCCTGGTCGCGATCGTGCTGCTGGTCGCACCGGTGTTCGCGTACCTTCCGCTCGCGGCGGTCGCCGGGATTCTCTACCTGATCGCCTATGGCTTGTTCGACGTGAAGCAGATGCGGAGGATCCTGCGCACCAGCCGCTCCGAATCGGCGGTGATGATCGTGACGCTCGTCGCGGCGACGCTGCTCGGGTTGCAGACCGCGATCTACGCGGGTGTGCTGCTGTCGCTGATGCTATTCCTGAACCAGGCGGCGCACCCCGGGATTCGCGACGTGAAGCCCGATCCGCAGACCCGCGGATTCAACTTCGACGCCGACACAGGGCTCCCGGATTGTCCGCAGCTCAAGATGCTGCGGCTCAACGGCTCGGTCTTCTTCGGCGCTGCCGACCACGTGAACCAGGCGCTGCAACACGTCGATCACCAGACGCCGACGCAGAAGCACCTGCTGATCGTCGCGAGCGGCATCAACTTCGTCGACGTTTCCGGCGCGGAAATGCTGGTGCGCGAGGCGCGGCGACGAAAGGCGATGGGCGGCGGCCTCTATTTCTACTTCCTGAAGGATGCGGTGCGCGCATTTCTCGGCCGCGGCGGATATTTGCGCGACATCGGTGAGGACCACCTGCTCTCGCCGAGGGACGACGTGATCGGCACGATCTACCGCAAGCTCGATCCGGAAATCTGCCGCCACTGCACCGCGCGGATCTTCCGCCAATGCCACGTCGCGCTGCCGAACGGCGAACGGCGCGGCGAGCAGGACGGGTCGAGCGCGCCCGCCTAGCGCGGATATTCGCGCTTCAGCCGCTCGATCGTCGCTTCGATCAGCCGGCGCGCGATCGACACGCGATTCGGCAGCGCCGGCAGCGCGTCGAGCGTGAACCACTTCGCGTCGGCGATCTCCGGATCGCAGGGGCGCATGTCGCCGCTCACGTACTCGGCGGTGAACGCGATCATCAGCGAATGCGGAAACGGCCACGATTGGCTCGCAAAGTAACGGATGTCGGCGACGTCGACGCCCACTTCCTCGCGCACTTCGCGGCGGATGCAATCCTCGATCGTCTCGCCGGCCTCGACGAAGCCGGCGAGCGCGCTGTACATCGCGCCGGGGAAGCGCTGCGCGCGGGCGAGCAGCAGGTCGGGTCCGCGCGTCACCAGTGCCATCATCGCCGGCGACACGCGCGGGTACGCGACCAGGCCGCAGGCGGGACACTCCTTCGCGCGCTCGCCCTCGCGATCGCGAGTGGCCGTCCCGCAGCGGCCGCAGAAGCGGTGCGTGCGCTCCCATTCGGCGATCTGCAGCGCGCGTCCGGCGAGCGCGAGCAGCGGCTCAGCGAGCGTCGGGAACACGGAGCGCAATCCGACCGCGGCAAGGCCGCGAGGGTCCGGCGCCCCGTCGGGCGCGATCACGGCGACGCATGGCGCGCCGGAGAGCTCGCCCAGGTAGTGGCGCGTGCCGCTTACACCGGCTGCCGCCAACTCGGCGAGCGTCGGTATCGCGGGCGCCTGATCGGCTTGTCCGGCGATCACGAGGCGGTTGTCGATGAACGCGAAAGCGAGCGCCGATTCGCCGATTTCAGCGCGCGACGCGTGTGCGGGATTGAAGTTGGCCGGGGTGTGCATGTTCGCCGCAGGTCGGGAGGCGCCGCACCGCAATTATCGCCGGATGCGCGGGGTCCGCGTGGCATCGTTGGAAATCATGGCGTTGCGGGGCAGCAACGGCGCCCGGGCGCTCAGGCGCGACTCGGAAGGTCGCGCTTGACTCGCCGGCAGCGAGACTCCCAGAATCCGATCGTCCACTTGCACCGGGAGAGACCGATGCCCCGTCTGCTGATCGGTTGTCTGCTTGCCGTCGCGTCGCTGCCCGCGCTCGGCGTGAACGACGTCTCATTCGCTTTGGTCGATGTGCCGGCGCTCGACGAAATCGGCCTTGCGGCGCTGGTCGCACTGGTGGCGGCGGTCGGCGGCTGGTTCGTCCGGCGGCGCAAGTAGCGGCAAGTCATCGCCGCGGCACGCCACTTCATCCAGCGTGCCCGAGTACCAGGATCTGCTGCTCCGCGTTGTTCGTGTCGGCTACCTCGGGCTGACCGTCGGCGCGTTTCTGTTCTTTTGCATCTGGGAAGGCGGAGCGGCGCGCATCGGTTTTCCTTCGCGTGGCCGGCACATCGCGCGCAACGTCGCGATGTTCGTTCTGGTCGTGCTGTTCGCCGACATCATGGTCGGCGGTTATCTGCTGCGACTTCCCGAGCGACTCACGGCCGCGCCGCACGGGCTGTTGTCGCCGCTCGATTGGCCGTTGCCGCTGTTGATCGTGATCGGCCTGCTCGCGGCCGATCTCGCGTGCTACCTCTACCATCGACTGTCGCATCGAGTGCGCTGGCTGTGGCTGCTGCATTCGGTGCATCACACCGATCCGCATCTCGACGCGTCGACCGCGCTGCGCTTTCACCCAATGGACATGGCGTTCTACGTTGCGGTGATCACCGGCACGCTGCTCGCACTTGGCATACCGCTGTGGGCGGCCGGCGTTCGCGCGCTCGTCCTCAATCCGCAGTTCATGATGCAGCACGCGAACGTGCGATTTCCGCTCTGGGTCGAGCGCGGTCCCGCCTGGCTTTTCGTCACGCCGGCGATCCATCGGATCCATCATTCGGCGGATCGGCCCGGCATCGACGCGAACTTCGGCCAGATGTTCTCGTTCTGGGATCGGCTGTTCGGCACTTACCGCGCGCCGGCCGGCGACGCCCCGCCGCGTATCGGCGTGACAGGGCACGACGACGACTCCTGGCAGAGCGTTTCCGGCATGCTCGCTACACCTTGGCGCGGCCGCCGGTCGCTCTAGAGGGAATCGCTAGGCCAGTTGTAGCGGAAGCACTCGCAGCCGCTGGCCGGTCGCCGCAGCGAGCGCGTTGGCAAGCGCCGGCGCGATCACCGGCGTTGCCGGTTCACCCACGCCGGTGGGCGCTTCCCTCGACGGCACGATGTGCACGTCGATCTTCGGCATCTGGTTGATGCGCAGCACCGGGTAGTCGTGGAAGTTCGATTGCTCGACGGCGCCGTCCTTGATCGTGATCCTGCCGTAGAGCGCAGCCGACAATCCGTAGCCGATGCCGCCTTCCATCTGTGCGCGCACGTTGTCCGGATTGACGGCGACGCCGCAGTCGACGGCGCAGACCACGCGATCGACGGTGAACTCCTTGCCCTTGACGGTGACCTCGACGACCTGCGCGACTTTCGTTTTGAACGACTCGTGGACGGCGATTCCGCGGCCGCGCTTCTCGCCCGCCTTGCCGGGGGCGAGCGGCTTGCCCCAGCCAGCTTCCTTCGCGGCAAGTTCGAGCACGGCAAGGGATCGCGGGTGCTTGGCGAGAAGCGCCCGCCTGTACTCGAACGGATCCTTGCCCACCGCGACCGCGATCTCGTCGATGAATGTTTCGGTCGAATAGGCGTTGTGCGTCGAACCGACGCTGCGCCACCACTGCACCGGCACGCCAACCTTGGGGGTGTGCAGGTCGATGTAGAGGTTGGGAATCGCATAGGGCAGCAAGGAGGCGCCCTCGGTCGACGTCGGGTCGATGTCGTCCTTCACCATCATCGCGAAGGGTGTCTCCGTCAGGATCGACTGGCCGACGATCCGATGCTCCAATGCGGCCAGCGTGCCGGCGCCGTCGAGGCCGGCCCGAAGCCTGTGGTAGTACGCGGGGCGGTAGTACCCGCCCTTCATGTCGTCTTCGCGCGTCCAGACGAGCTTGATCGGGACGTCATACCTCTCGCCGCTACGTGCGATCGCTTTCGCGATCGCTGCGGCTTCGATCAGGTAATCGGAAGCAGGATTGGCGCGACGGCCGAAGCTGCCGCCGGCGAACAGCATGTTGATCTTCACCTGCTCCGGCGGGAGCTCGAGCACGCGGGCGATCGCGGCTTGATCGGGCGTCTGGAACTGCTCTCCGTTCCAGACCTCGCAGCGATCGCGCGACAGCTTGATCACGCAGTCGAGCGGCTCCATCGCGGCGTGCGCGAGGAACGGAAACTCGTAGGCGGCCTCGAGCGTCTTCGCGCTTGCCGAGAGCGCCTTGGCGGCGTCGCCGTCGTTGCGCACGACCTTCCCTGGCTTCGCGGCGAGCGACTTGTACTCGGCGAGGATGTCCGCCGAAGATGCGTTGAACGCCGTCGATTCGTCCCATTCGATCTTGAGCGCATCGCGCGCCTTCTTCGCCGCCCAAAAGCCGGTGGCGAGCACCGCAACGCCGCTCGGAATCTCGACGACGTAGCGCACGCCCGGCATTGCGCTCACCGCGTCGGCGTCGAAGCGTTTCACCCTGGCGCCGAATTTCGGCGGATGCGCGACCAATGCCGTCAGCATGTCAGGGAATTGAACGTCGAGCGTGAATTGCGCCGTCCCGTTGGATTTCGCACGCGCATCCTTGCGCGGCGCTGCCTTGCCGATCAGCACGTACGCCGCGGGATCTTTCAAGCTCACCGCGGTCGGTACCGCTTCGCGCGCTGCGGAATCGGCCAGCTCGCCGAATGTCGCGCTCTTGCCGCCGCTGCTCACGACGCCGTTCCTGACGGTGATTGCGCTGGGGCTCACGTTCCACCGTTTCGCCGCGGCGGCGACCAGCATTGCGCGCGCGGCCGCGCCGGCGGTGCGCAACTGGGTCCACGAGTTGGCGATCGCCGAGGATCCGCCGGTGCCCTGCGCCTTGCCCCAGAACAGATTGTTGTAGAGCGTCACGTCGACGGGGGCACCCTCGACGCGGACCTGCGTCCACGCAGCATCGAGCTCTTCGGCCACGAGCGTGGCAAGTCCGGTATACGCGCCTTGGCCCATCTCGACGTGCTTGGCGATCACCGTAACCGTGTTGTCGCCGCCGATCCGCACAAAGGCCTTCGGATCGGGGTTTGGGCTTGCGGCGGGTGCTTGCGCGGCCGCTTCCGGAATCGAGACGCCGAGCGTCAGACCCGTTCCCGCGCAGAGCGTGACGACCGCGGCGGCTTTGAGGAGTTCGCGTCGACGCGGATCGTGACGAGCGATGACTTTCATGATGAATCCTTGCTGTTCTTGTCGATCGCGGTGTCAGCCGAGGCTGCGCGCCGCTTCCTTGATGGCGGCGCGAATGCGCACATACGTGGCGCAGCGGCAGATGTTGCCTTGCATCGCGTCGTCGATGTCGGCGTCGGTCGGCCTCTTCTTGGTGGCGAGCAATGCCGTGGCGGACATGATCTGCCCCGATTGGCAATAGCCGCACTGGGGCACGTCGAGCTTCTCCCATGCGGCCTGGACCGCGCGCGCCTCCTTGGACGTGAGCCCCTCGATCGTGGTGATCGTCGCGCCTTGCTTCAACGTCGAGAGCGGCGTCTGGCACGAGCGGATCGGCCGGCCTTCGAGATGAACGGTGCACGCGCCGCAGAGCGCCATCCCGCAGCCGTACTTGGTGCCGGTCAATTGCAATTGGTCGCGCAGGATCCACAGGAGCGGCGTGTCGCCCGGGAACGAGGCCGGGATGTCGACGCGCTGCGCATTGACGAACAGGATGGGCACTGGAATCTCCGGAAGACGCGTTTCACGTTGCGGCGGAGGCAAGCTGCGATGATACTCGGGCGACGGAAAGAGAGGACCGCTGCGGTATAATTCCGCTTCAGAATTTCTGCGCAGATTCCAAGCCATGGAAGCCGAACGCCTGAATCAGATTGCCGCCTCGCTGACCGGTCTGCGCGAACGCGCCGCAGACCTGCGGAGGTATCTTTGACTTCGATGTGAAGTCCTCGCGGCTCGCCGAAGTCGCGCGCGAGCTCGAAGATCCGAAGATCTGGGACAACCAGCAGCGGGCGCAGGATCTCGGCAAGGAAAAGAAGCAGCTCGAAGGTGTCGTCGTCACGCTGGCGTCGCTCGACACCAACCTGAAGGACAGTGCCGAACTCTACGAGCTCGCGCGCGCCGACAGCGATGATCCGACGCTCGAAGCGGTGGCGAGCGACGTCGCCGGCCTCGAATCGATCGTCGCCGGGCTCGAGTTCCGGCGGATGTTCAACCATCCGCTGGATGCAAATCCATGCTTCCTCGACATCCAGGCCGGCGCCGGCGGCACCGAGGCGCAGGACTGGGCGTCGATGCTGCTGCGGATGTACTTGCGCTACTGCGAGCGCCGGGGCTACACGACCGATCTGCTCGAGGAGACGCCGGGCGACATCGCCGGCATCAAGAGCGCGTCGATCAAGGTGACCGGCGAGTACGCGTTCGGCTACCTGCGCACCGAAACCGGCATCCACCGGCTGGTGCGCAAGAGCCCGTTCGATTCCAACGCGCGGCGGCACACGTCGTTTGCGAGCGTCTTCGTCTATCCTGAAGTCGACGATTCGATCGAGATCGAGATCAATCCGTCGGACCTGCGCGTCGACACGTTCCGCGCGTCCGGCGCGGGTGGCCAGCACATCAACAAGACCGACTCCGCGGTGCGGATCACGCACTTCCCCACGGGCATCGTCGTGCAATCGCAGACGGACCGCTCGCAGCATCGCAACCGCGCCGAAGCGATGGCGATGCTCAAGTCCAAGCTCTACGAGCACGAGCTGCGCAAGCGCCAGGCCGAGCAGCAGAAGCTCGAGGACGCGAAGACCGAC
>Ga0068860_100004686_pt1 | contig 13959 bp, 10 predicted proteins | sample KBSSwiS32_FD_66597 | JGI IMG/M metagenome (GOLD analysis project Ga0068860, IMG submission 66597) | Switchgrass rhizosphere microbial communities from Kellogg Biological Station, Michigan, USA - KBS Switchgrass S3-2 | ecosystem: Host-associated > Plants > Roots > Rhizosphere > Soil ... | reverse complement strand
TCTACTTTTGCTCCCCTTCCCTGGTCCTTCGAGACGACGATCGTCAAATGGAACCGAGGATCGGCCGCATATTTTTGCCACAAATTTTGGCCGGTTGGAGACGAAAGAAAGATGGCTTTCCACTGTCTATATCTTCCAAGATAGTGTTCGGGTACTTGTTCAATGAGATTGGGGGTCGGCTCATCCTTATGAAAGGCCGGCGGTTCTTCATCCGCTTCAGCTGTGGTTTGCGGATAGGCCAACGAGGTGGCCGAGCAAACGAGGTTTATCTCGAATAGAACGACAATAGCCAGCAATACATGTTTGGACCTGTGTACCATGGCTCACCGTGCGTAGGCAAGGGCCATAAATTTGCATCCCCTTCCTCTGTGACGAATTTCGTCTCAGACGTGATGGAGTTCAATCATAATCGCCTTCGAGAGCCCAGAGGCACTGTCAATTATTTCGGCTACCCACCTGTAAAAACTGACAGTACTTAGAATTTCTCCATGGTGCGACCATTTAGTTCGAGGTGATGTATGCCTCGATACAGATGTGTTCGCGCCGTGGAAGGAAGTGAGGTTTCAAGTTGTCTGACTTCCCAGCCCAACAACTACAAAAGGATCTTTTTAGCTTTCAACGAAATTTCGGAGGTCAGCGTTTATGAGAACCAATGTTCGTTTTGCAATGTTCGCAGCTGCGATGGGCCTGTTGATCGCGTTGTCAGCCGCAGGGTTCGCCCAGTCCGTTCGATACAATGCCGCACCCGGCACGAACTTCTCGCAATACAAGACCTATAAATGGGTCAGGGTCGAAGGCGCGCAATACCCGAACCAGCTGATCGACGAGCAGATAATGCGATCGATCGACGGTCAGATGGCCTCAAAAGGCCTGGCTAAGACCGACAGCAACCCGGATATTGTTCTTGCCTATCAAGTGGCAATCAATCAGGAAAGACAGTGGAATGCATACAGTACTGGAGGTGGAGCTTGGGGCTGGGGCGGCTGGGGCGGCTGGGGCGGAATGAACACGACGAGCGCCACCAGCTCGACTATCCACATTGGCACATTGAACCTCGACATGTACGACGTGGCCACCAAAAAACAGATCTGGCGCGGTGAAGCAACGAAGACTCTAGGTAATCCAAAGAGTCCGGAAAAGATTCAGAAAAACCTGGACAAAGCGACAAAGAAGCTGCTTAAAAACTACCCGCCGCCTGTTAAATAAAGGTATCTCTGATTTTTTGGTAAGACGGGAGGATCTGTTCCCGCGGGACTGCGGTTTCCGGAGTCTGGTTAGTCCTCGACAACTGCGCAGCTCGAGGAAATAAACTTCTTGCCTTCACTTGCGGCTATGATGGCCGCCTGCAGATCCGTCGCCATTTGCGATTTGACGACATATCCTGAGGCGCCTACACCTAGGGCGGCTTTTACAAAATCGGAATCATCGTGGACTGTAAGAAAAACGATCTTCGTTTTGTACGCTCTTTTGGTGATCTCGGCGGCCGCCTCGATGCCGCTCATGACCGGCATCGAAATATCAAGAACCACAACTTCAGGTTCAAGAACCATTACAAGTTCTAATGCTGCTTTGCCATCCGCGGCTGTCCCTACAACATCAAAATCAGCCTTCAAGAGCTGCACGATCTTATCACGCACCTGCCTGTTGTCATCCGCGGCTACAACACGAATGCCGTTGCTTTTTCCTAGCGGTCTCAACATTATCCGTGGCTCTTTTCGGCAGCGATCCTTTTCAAGGGGTCGAACTGGCTTTGGCCTTGATCCTGTTAACGGCGGATCAAAATATCCTATTCTGAAACTATCAAATAGCCGGTGTTTGTCCGGTTCCCGACACTATGGGAATGTTCAGTTAGAATGGAGATCCGGCGGCGAATTCCTCCAGACCTCAAGGATGAAGCGTTTTAGCGGTCAAAACTACTGGCAGAACTAACAGGTTGGCACCTACGATCAGGTATCAGGACACACCCAATCCCGATTTGATGGCGTATGAGATCAACTGTGCGCTTGAAGTGATCTCCAGGTGTTCCATTATTGCGTACTTGTGAAAAGCGACAGTCCGCGGTGCGATATTCAGGATGCTGGCCACTTGCTTCATTGAATGCCCTTCGGCCAACAGTTTTAGCACTTCCTTTTGGCGGTGCGTCAAATAACGCGAACTATCGCGACGCTTGAAGTTTTTTACGAACGAGCCGATCACACCATCAGTAAGACTAGGTGTTGCAAAATACCCGCCCCGCAATACTTCGCGAATCGCGGCTATCAGCTCGGATGCAGCGGAGGTCTTCAATACATATCCGGAGGCACCGTTTCGAAAAGCCTCGCTCACGCTCTCCGCATCGTGATCAACGGTCAATAGAATAACTTTGATCTTGGGGAGAAGCTTTTTGAGGTGATTGCAAGCACTCAAGCCATCCATCGTGGGCATCTGGACGTCAAGGACGGCAATGTCCGGCTTTAGAGAAACGGCCGTATCAAGAAGCGACGCACCGTTATTGAACATTCCGACAACGTCGTATTCCTGTTCCAACAGCTTTTTGATCGCCTCCATCAACAGTAAATGATCATCGACAAGTACAACACGCGTTCGCTTCATTGCAGGAACCTCCGTTTACGATGAATAAGAGCTATATACGCTTTTTTGTATTGTTTATCAAGGATAATCCGCATAGCTCGCAAAATGTGCCTTCAAATCTCTAAGTGGGAACAACCGCCTTGATCTGTGTTCCCTGAGTCATCTTTGAAATTATCTGAAGTTCACCGTTAACTAAGCGGAGACGTTCTCTCATACTGACGAATCCTAGTCCTTTGGTGAAATTCTCGCTATTCGCATCAAATCCTGACCCGTCGTCGGCGACTACCAAGGTGACCCGGTTGACCGATTTCCTTAACGTTACATCAATTACTGTCGCTCCACTGTATTTGACGGCGTTTTGGAGAGCCTCCTGCGCGACGCGAAAAAGGCAAAGCTCGATATTTTTGGCCAGTCCTGTCGGGACATCGGCCCGAAACCTGATCGCCTGTCCCCGGCTGTCCGACAACTCCTTACAAAAGCTTTTTAACGTAGCCGCCAATCCTAAATGGTCCAATTTCGAAGGATGCAGCTGATACGACATCCTATGAATATCGGCAGAGATCTCCTCGATCTTCTTTTGAATCCCTTTAACGCGTGTCGTTGCATTCGCATCCATTTCGAGGTCCTGGGCCACCTGTTCCAACTCTATCGAGATCAAAGCGACGCGCTGATTAAGGTCGTCGTGCAGTTCGCGGGCGATGTGCTTGAGTTCTTCTTCTCGGGCAGTAATGAACCGACCGCTCAGGAGGCGTGGAGTGTCCTCGGAGGGCTTTTGTTCGGCGACATCGATCATGAATCCCCTGACCATCGCCGGTTTATTGTTCCGCCGTTCTACGTTTACGATGTCATGCATCCACACGATCCGCTCATCCTTAGCGATCATACGATACTCGATCTGGAATTGCTCTGAGGTCCGCAAGAGCCGCGAGTAGTCCGTCAAAGCTCTCTGTCGGTCGTCAGAATGTATGTGTGAGACCCAAAAATCGGGCTCGAGCCATTTATCCAAAGAGTATCCCAATACATCCGTAGCGAGATGTCCTACATAAGTGAATGAGCGTCTTTCAGGCGTCGCCTCCCATGCAAAAACTTTTGAGGTTGTAAAGAATCGGCGCAGAAATTCTTCATTGTTGCGCAAGGCGTCGGACGATATCTTTGCCGGCGGAATACCGTATTGACTTACCAGGATCGCAGGTTGAGAATCGCGGCTCAGAGCGGGGAAGGCGGTCGCGTGGATCAGGAACCACGAGGCGTCACTAAAGACGTCGCACGGGAATGCCATCTGGAACTCCGCCTCGCTATTTGCAACAATTCTGCGCAGTCCCTCTATTCCGGTGACGACTGCCTCCGACGACAACACTTTGCCGCAGATGTCGGGATATTTCTGACCGATTCCGCCGTCTTCGCCTGAGAGTTCAAACTGGGCGGCGAATTGCCGCCATGCTTCGTTGGCCTGAATGATGGTTCGCGTGGCGTCAAGAATGACAATGTAGAAGCCGGAGGCATCAATTAACTGCTGAAGTGAAGAGCCAAGGTCAGACCCCTGGGTCGCTAAACGCCGCAACTCAAGAATGTCCCTGCTCCGTAAAGGAGCCTTTACACTTAACCCTTGCGGACCGTTTGAATTTGAGCCTCTCACTGCCCCCCCAGACTCTGATTCTGCAAATACCCCGACTAAAAGCGTCGCTCGGGCATTTGCGACCCCTGTTCAATTTTTGCAGTTTATGACTTTAATTATTCTACGCTTTTTCGGGAGTTTGAAGAAAAAATTTAGGCAGCGAGCCCATTTTGATAGTTCAACCTCCCGAAACTACAACTTCATGATCAAAACGATGTTTCTCACCTATGCAATCTACCATCGTGGCTTCAGCATTTTTTGTAGTTTTGCCGTTGCTTTTGGGTGTACATCTTATTTACTGATATTTTTTACCGAAAAACACTGTAAGAACTGACAGGTACAATCAGATCCGGGCGAGTTTATAGTTTCGATGTTTATCAAAGAAATCACTCCGATTGTATAAATTTCTGACGCGTAGCAGGAACAGCGCCAGTGGTTTCGCAAAGACAAACCATTTTAGCAGGAGGCATAAGAATGAGATTCACACGGAAATATTATTCATCGGGGGCGATGGTGATCCTTGTCGTGGTTTTGGCATACATGACCGACGCAAGGGCTCAGACCACATCAGTCCCGGTGGGACAGAAACTAGAAGTTAATGGAGTTATTACCTCACGCGGTGCCGATACTTTTACAGTTCGGACACTTGATAAGGCAAACACGTACAATGTGACGATAAGTCCTGAAACATCGGTAAAATCGAATACAAAAGGGATCTTTCGGGGCGGAAACAGGTATGACGCCGGCTATCTGCTTCGCGGACTGCGAGTTCAGGTAGTTGGAAACGGCAATGATGCAGGCGAACTGGTCGCCAACACCGTCCGGTTCAATGAACAGGACCTTAAGACCGCTCAGTCGCTGGAAGCTCGCATGGAGCCGTACGAAGAACAGACAAAATCCAACACAGAGGCAATCTCCGCTAACAAGCAGGCGATATCATCCAACACGGAGCGAATAACCGCAGGCGAGGAGAATGCCAAGCGGATGTCGGGTCAGATCGACGAGAACACGGCACTTGCGCAAAAAGCACAAGCCGAAGCAGACCGTGCCAATAATCGAATCAATGGATTGGGCGAATTTGATACCATCAAGACGATTGTCGTCCCATTTGCCGTGGGAAGTTCATCCATTGGACCGAAGGGAAAGGCAATAATCGACGAGGCCGCTGCCTGGGTTAAAACTCAGGACCGAAAAGGCTGGATGGTAGAGGTCGTGGGTTATGCAGATTCGACCGGAAATACGGCGAAGAACAAAACGCTAAGCGAGAGACGAGCAAACTCAGTGATCGGTTACCTGGTGTCGAAGTACAACCTGCCGCTGCATCGGCTAATTCAGCCGTTTGGCGCCGGAGTTGACAAACCGGCGGCAACAAACGAAACAGCGGAAGGCCGGGCTCAAAATCGCCGTGTCGAGATCAAACTGCTTAAGAACAAGGGTATTGCGGGCGAATAGGACTTGAGGATTGTTAACTCGGTCGAGAGCGAAAGCCATTTCTCGACAATGAAATGAATGTGCATCGGGCGTTTCGGCGCCCGATGCGTTTTCATATTTAATCTCGTACAAGCTTATTCGGACGCGGCGGAAGGATTTGGCAAGGAACGTATCTTAATGATTTTGGGGGCGCTTGCCCCCAAAATCATCGCATCATAACTATGAAGTCTGCTTAGTAGTTGGATCTAAAGATCAACAAGTTGGCGACGAATGCGAACCACAGGAATCCGATACAGGCGAATGCAAGTATCGTTGCTTGCAGCTTGCCCCAAATGCGATAGCGACTACTCAGCCATGCGTTAATTGCGTTATACAGGACGAGAAGCGTACCGATCGCACCGAGAATGCCGATCGCCTGGAAAAGCTGGAACCAGACCTTCTTGCCGTCGCTCAGCATTTCAATATGGTCCAGAGCATAGGTTATCAGGCTGGTGAGACCGATCAAACAAACCAGGTCAAGTATGAAGACTAGCCATGTTCCCCATCTCAGCCATCTTTCCTTTGGGGTGAGATCCAGCTTTTGGCCAAAGTGGCGTCGAGCCAGCCATGCGACCGGCGTCAGCAAAAGGGTCAACGCCATGATCAACAGTGACACGACCAATACGGGCATTATGACCTTTGAATTCTCAAAGAAGCCGATTCGTTTATAAACCATAAACGGATAGGGCAAAATGACCTGCATTGCTCCGTCGGCATCAGGTTTGAAGACCAACTTGTCCTGACCATTAACATCACGATAGATCGTGGGCGCGATCTCCTGCCATTTTTTCGGTTCACCGTTAGCTTCATTTAGTCCAGTCACAGAAACGGTGCCATCCTCATTAACCGAAACAGTCGCCTCCCCGAGAACTGACGCCGCCCTGATGAAGGACTTCTCGCTCCGGCGGCTGATCATATAATTTCCGGCTATGCTCTGAGCATCGGCCTTGGCGGTTTCCGGTGCAGTAGCCTGAGGGGGAGTGTAAGGATAGTAGTGATCCAGAAATGCCTCCCAAAGGACCGTGCGTGGTGAGACTTCTCCCTTGCCGGCACTGTTGTACGAAACAAAGAACCCGACACCGCTATCCAATATCAGATGAAGGTCGCTGTGGAAAGCGATAGTGTCGCCGGCATGGCCGATAATACGATGTCCGTTTCGCGATTCTTCATAAAAGCCATAGCACATCGCGTTTGCTGCATCATCGAGCGCGAATAAACGGCTGTGCATTAATTGCGCTGTTTCCGGCTTGAGGATCTGTGCGTCGCCGAGCTTGCCATTCTGCAGATGGGCCAGCATAAACTTGGACATGTCAACTGCCGAGCTACTGAGGCTTCCGGCTGGAAATGGTGCGACTACTTCAAACTCAACTGCCGGGCCGGACGCAACTCTATAGCCGTGCGACATTGAATCGACCAACTCGGCAGGAAGCGGTTGAGCGAAGCTCGAGTGGGTCATTCCGAGCGGCTTGAAGATGTGCTCATCGATATATTGTTCGAATGGCTGTCCTGATACGCGCTCAACAATATGGCCGGCGAGCGCCGTTGCGTAATTTGAGTACGCGGGCACCGTGCCAGGGGGAAATATCCGAGCCGGGATATGGGTTTTAAGATATTCCCCAAGATTCGGCGACTTGGTGTCGGCGGAGAACAGGTCCTTTACTTGCTCCTCAAAACCGGCGGTGTGCGTCATTATGTTCTTCAGTGTGATCGGCTTACCAAAAGCCTCGGGGATCTTGAAGTCAAGATACTCGTTCACGTCTTTATCGAGATCGAGTTTGCCCTGTTCATGAAGCTGCATGACCGCCGTCCAGGTGAACAACTTGGATATCGAGCCCGGACGAAATAAGGTCGTCTCAGGCGAGACAGGTGTTTTCTTTTCCCGGTCCGCGTATCCGTAGCCTTTCGCAAACAGGAGCTTACCGTCCTTGACCACGGCGACCGTGATCCCTGCAACGTTCTCGCGGTCAAGCTGAAGCGGAATAACGCCGTCAAGAAAGGTCCCAACATCCGCGGCCGTCATTTGTGGCGCAGCAATGGTTGTCGGCTCCGAAGCTGGTTTTGCTTCCACCTTCGTTTCACTCGGAACCTGCGACCACACGATTGCTGCGGCTATGGCGCTAAGAATCATCAAAATTGTAAATTTCTTCACTCTAATATCTCCTGTTTTATGGCTTACCAGTTCGCTAAAAGCTGCCCACGACTCAGAACATAAACGCCAACCTCATCATCTGAATGGCCTGCGCGGAAAAAATCTTCGACTGTAAATCCCGAATTCAAAGCATCGGTAAACGCCTGACGTGTTGTCTTGCGCCACTCGAACGCTAATCCAACATCGTTTCTCTCGATAGCGTTAATATCCGCCGGTATCTCGATCGAAAAGCGGTCATAAGACGACGCATCCTCAAAAGCATTCAGCTGCGGACGACCGCCGTCCGATTTGACCAATGTCGGCAACCCTGATCCGGCGGTTGCGGATGGAGTTTTCGTCAATCGTTCGACTACTCGAGGGCTTGTAAGCAGCCAGGACACCCATAGACGATCCGTCCCATTACGATGAAGAAAACTGGCGGCTTCATCGCCATAGAAATTGATCAAATATCTGTCCGAGATGGCACCAAGCTTTGCGATATTAAAATGTGCATTCAAGCTTTGCAGCGGATCAAAGGTCCACGTCATTACATTGATCCCTTGCTGCAATACGCGTTCACGCTGCGCCGCTTTGAGCCGAAATCCAAGATCATGTGCCCGATAGGCGGGCTTGACCGCGAGCATATGTGAATGATGCACGGTAGTGCCTCGTTCATAACCGACAAAACCATACGCGAAGCCGATAAGGTTTCCGCTGTCGAACGCCCCGAGCAGCACACCTCCGGAGGCCTTGGCCGCCACAAGCTGTGAAAGCGGTACCACTTCGATATCGGGAATTCCCCAAACTTCTCTTTGAAGTTCCTCGACCGCGTGTACTTCTGCGATCGAGTCGATATCGCGGATCGAAATCGCCTCTTCGGTCACTGAGATCATGATCGACGACCCGGCCCGTACAGTATCCTTCCGGGACGGGCGCCCGTGTGGTTGCCGTGGTCGATGACGAGTTGGCCATTGACTAAAACGTAATCGATGCCAGTCGGTGTGAGAAGCGGCTGCTCATACGTCGAACGATCCTGTATCTTGTCGTAGTCGAAGATCACCACATCGGCCCAGCAGCCCTCTCTGATCAATCCGCGTCCGGCGAGCCGGTATCTTGTCGCGGGCCACGAAGTCATTTTTTTGATCGCTTGCTCGAGTGTCAAGACATGCTGATCTCGGACATAACGGGCGATCAAACGCGGAAAGTTGCCGTATGCCCGCGGATGCGGCAGTCCGATCGCGTCTTGCTGGCCAAGCTTCAGAGCCGCACCAGAGTCGCTTCCGATACTGGTCCAGGAGAACTTGAGCGCAGTAACAACATCCTGTTCGCTCATCATGTGATAAATAGCGGTTACGCGGCCGCCGCCCTGTGCCACGAGGTCGAATGCTGCATCCGCGGGCTCTTTGTTCGCCTCCTTCGCAATTACCGCCAGGCTCTTTCCTTCATATTTAGCATTATCCTTGTTTTGGGCGTTAGCAAGAACGATATTATTCCAGCCACCCGATGCTTCGACTATATTCCACCAGCCGGGTGAACCGGTGACGATTTCCTTCTTGAGCCGCACACGGATCGCGGGATCCTTCAGTCTTTCCAAGAGCTTTGCATCGCCGCCTTCGAATGCCCAGGAGGGAATTACTGCTTCGAGGCCAGTTCCGCCTGCGGTATAGAGATACAGGTCCGCGGCAACATCAACGCCTCGTGCGCGAGCTTGTTCAATCTTTTCGCCCGCCGCGGGCATGAGCGTTCCCCAGCCGGGCTGATATGCCGCTTTAAGATGAAAGATCTCGACCGGAAGGCCTCCACGTTCGCCGATAGTGATCGCTTCCTCAATTGATTGAACGAGCTCTTTGCCCTCGCCTCGAATGTGACTGGCGTAGAAGCCACCGTACCTGCCGGCAACTTTGGCCATTTCTACAAGCTCGTCCGTAGTTGTGTAACTTGAAGGAGGGTAGATGAGCGCTGTGGTCATGCCCATGGCTCCGGCTTTCATCGCCGTTTCCATGATCGCTTTCATTCGGCCAAGCTCTTCCGGATTCGGAGCTCTCGAAGATTCGCCGAGAACGGCGACGCGCGCCTGGGTCTCACTGAAATACGTGCCGAAGTTTATGCTGATGCCTTTTCGCTCTAATTCGGCAAAATAGTCGTTGATCTTTTCTGCCGGAACGGGCGTACCGCCTTCGCCGCCGATCGCCGTCGTGACCCCCTGCATCAGCTTGGTTTGTGCAAGGCCGTTTTGCCTTAGGACGCTTCCGGATTGATCCATCACATCGATCCAACCGGGCGACACATACCGTCCTGTCGCATCTATCTCCTGCTTTCCTTTGCCTTCGACTCGTCCAATGCGAGCGAACTTTCCGTCCTTGATCGCGACGTCTGCGAGGATCCAAGGATTACCAGCCCCATCCAGCACTCGGCCATTTCGGATAACGATGTCGTACTCTGCGACCGGGGTTTGCGCTGCGGCAAACGACGGTCGTAGCGCCAGAAGCAGAAGACAGAGAAGCAATGCTGAAGTCCAGTATAGGAATCTGTTCATTGTGATCGATCGACCAATCTACTTGACCTTTGGCGCCGGTATTCCTTGTCCTCGGCCCTGGCGAAACAGGAGTTGCGTGACCTTGCCGCTCGCATCCTTTACAAACGTTATCTGAGCATCAACTATCTTAAGAAAGAAGTCCGTCTCGCTCTCGGGAAATAGCTGCATCTTGGGCTGGGCAGGTATGCTCAGCATTAGTTTGTCGCCTTCTTTCGTGATCGTAAGCGTGGTCGACGTTTGGACCAGATATTCGCCGACGTATTGATCAAGAACCGACGATGGTACATTTATCGCCTTGTGCTCGAAGGGCATATCATATTTTGCGCCAAAGACGATTGCCGCCAAACTGCCCGCTATTTTCCCAGTAGACGCTCCCTGAACATTGCTCAACACGACAACGGTAACGCGGTCATCGGGAAATCGCGCTATTTGAGACGAAAAGCCGTAGATAGCTCCGCCGTGCGATATTGACGTATGCTCGAACTGTTTTCCGATGCCCCAGCCATACGCATACCCGCTTTTAAATGGAGTAAACATCTCCTCTTTAGATTTCTGCGTCAGGAGTTTGTTGGTGTAGAGAGCCTGGTCCCAGGCCAACAGATCTTCGGTCGAAGAGTAGAGCGATCCCGCGGCGTACGGTATCAGCATGTCCAGGTACGCGGCATTTACAAATCCGTCTCCATCACGGATGTATCCGGCGGCACGCTGTTTTATTAGGCTCCGCGAGTTGTCATAGCCGGTATGTTTCAGGCCGAGCGGAGCAAAGATGTTCTCTTGCAGGAAATCTGCGTACGATTTGCCAGAAGCATTCTCGATAATCAGGCCAAGGAGGTGATAACCGGAATTGCTGTAGCTGAATTTCTCGCCGGGTGCAAAATCCAGCGGTTTGCTTTTATATTCCGCTAAGAGTTCCGCTGGCGTTATTGGAAGAGTTCCTTTTTTTTCCATCCAACCGGGAAAGGAAGTGTAATCGGGAATGCCGGACGTATGTGTAAGAAGATGCCTGATCGTCATCGATTCCCACGCTGTGGGACAGTCTGTGAAATACCGGCAAACCGGATCGTTGACACTCAGTCGGCCGCGTTCCTGCAAAAGCATAATGGCCGCGGCGGTAAATTGCTTGGTTACGGAACCGAGTCGAAATTCAGTCTGAGGGCTATTAGGAATGTCCCATTCGTAATTCGCCATACCGTAGCCTTTACTGACTATCGGTTTGCCGTCGCGGGCGACGAGAATGGACCCGCTAAAGCGGTCAATGCGCTGCGCGGCGTCCATGTACTCATTGACCTTTGAGACTATCTGCTCTGATGTCGGGGCGGTCGAGGTCTGAGCCCCGACGACGGACACCATCAAAAGTGAAAGAACGAAGAGGATCGCCCAGCGATAAATACCAGTATTTTTAATAAACATAGAAACTATCTTTTTTCTGCGGTAGAACGAAGGTGTCATGGTTTTGTGCCGGTTGCTACGGTCTTCGGTGCATCGGGCAGACGCTTAAACGGATATGGCGTAACACCGGGCATATTCAATACCACCGTGTCGGCTTTGCCTTGTATATTCAAGGGAAATGAGAGCAGGGCCTTTGATACCACCGCACCGTTAGCAAACTTCGCCTGAAAGGTATCGTAATTCCAATGCTCGAGGTCACCGGCGAAAGCGGGGCCGAACTGAACTTTTAGTTTGCCGTTCTCGTTGGTCACCTTAACATCGCCATAGAGATCGTTTCTATAGGTTCCCGCATAAGCGGCGATGTCGAGCGAGGGTTTTGTGCCTGTAACCCTGGCGGCTTCAGCCCTCTTTTCTGCCGCTTGGGCCTGATCAAGCATCGGCTTGTAACCTTTTAACAAGTCAGCACTCCAATCTTTTTGAGGTGCTCCTAAATAAGCATCAATTATCCGATACATAAGCGGCATCGAGACCACGGAGCCGTTCATATTCGTCAATATTACAATCCCAAGTTTTTCCTCTGGGACCATCGCGACCTCTGCCCGCATGCCGTCGATCGCACCACCATGCTCCACCAGCTTTCGTCCTTTGTAGTCGGAGAGAAACCAGCCCATGCCGTAACTGAAAAAATGTGCTTCCGGATACAGTAAGGGATAAGCTCCCTCGATACGGATCACTGTTTGCGACGTATGCATCTCCTTGGATACGGACGGACTAAAAAGCTTTTTGCCCTCGTATGTTCCTTGCCCCAGCTGCAGCCGGAGCCATTGAGCCATGTCGATGACATTTGAGTTGATCGAGCCGGCGGGGCCTATGTTGTCAATTTTCCGCCACGGTATTGGGGTTGCTTTGCCGTCGACGTCCGTATGAGGGGTCGAGAGATCATCTCCATATTTGAATGACCTGATCGTCGTATTGGTTGAGGACATTCCGAGCGGAGTAAAGATCCTCTGAGTGACAAAATCGTCCCAGCTCATCCCTGTTACCTTTGCGACGACCTGGCCGGCTGTCAGGAACATCAGGTTTTGATAACCGAAAGTGCTTCGCAGGCTCCACGAAGGTTTAATGAATCTTATCTGGTGCACGATCTCGTCACGGCTAAGGTCAGTCCCGTACCAAAGCAGATCGCCTCGCTCGAGGCCGCTTCGATGCGACAAAAGATCGCGTATCGTCAATTCGCGTGTAACATACGGATCGTAGGTTTCAAAATCGGGAAGGTATTTCGTTACCGGGTCGTCCCATTTTATCTTGCCTTCGTCCACGAGCATTGAGATTGCGGCAGCCGTGAATGCCTTTGAAGAGGAGCCAATCGCAAAAACTGTTCGCTCGTCGACCGGAGCCGTTTCGCCCAGCTTCTTCACGCCGAAGCCCTTGGCCCAAACGATCTTGTCGTCCTTAACAACAGCGATCGCCATTCCGGGGACATTCCAGTCTTGTCGTGCCTTTTCTGCGTATTCTTCAAAGCCGGTAAGGGGTGCGGGCTGCGCGGCTAGATGTGTTGTAAATGCGAATGAAAAGAAAAGAACGAAGAGAAAAGCGATATTTTTTTGTGATTTCATTTTAATTCCTGATCTATGAATAGTATTCGGGCAATGAGACGCGATACGCTGGTCACGTCCCGGCTCCCCCAATCAAAGATCCCTTAAGTTAGAGCGTCAAACGCTTTTATGATTTCTTTTCGGGCTCCGGTGCTTTTTCGACGGCCCAGATCTGTGGCAGCACGCGCTTAAAATTACCGCCGAGGATGCCTTCGATGTCTCGATCGGTGTATTTTCGCCGGATCAAGCCTTCGGTCAGATCGAACATCCGCTTTGGATGATTCAGGCCTTCGACATCGATCTTTTCACGAAAACCATAGCTGCCTTTGTACCCGGCACGCAGACGCTTGTTGTCTTCGGGCGGCATCGCGTCATAACCGTAAAGGTCGATGTCGCTGCCGACGCCTAGGTGCTCTGGCCCGATCAGGTCCCTCACGTGATCGAAATGATCCAAGACATTTTCGATCGTGGTCGGTTCGTCCGCCTTAACGAACATCCGAACTCCTGTAATTCCCATCACACTTCCGGCGACACCGACTTTCTTGATCGCTTCGTCGGTCTTGTCGCGCGGATGGCCCTTCGCCAGAACCCGGCAGTTCGAATGAGTGATCAAAACGGGTTTCTTCGAGATATCAAAGGCATCGAGCGTTGTTCG
>Ga0068860_100004683_pt1 | contig 13965 bp, 7 predicted proteins | sample KBSSwiS32_FD_66597 | JGI IMG/M metagenome (GOLD analysis project Ga0068860, IMG submission 66597) | Switchgrass rhizosphere microbial communities from Kellogg Biological Station, Michigan, USA - KBS Switchgrass S3-2 | ecosystem: Host-associated > Plants > Roots > Rhizosphere > Soil ... | reverse complement strand
CCGAATAATAATACAGTATTACTTTTTTAGACTAAACGATGATAGCATGAAACTTATAAAATTGATCAGGCGCATTTTTTTAAAACGTAAACGCCGACCATCACCTTTAGCAGAGGCAATATCAGAAGCATTTAACGAAACTTTTAAAGAAATGGGATATCCCTTTAATAAACGATAGCAAAAATTAAGGCGCGACCATAATGAGTACTGATGTTCTGCGACAAGTCATTGAACAACATGCCAAAAATTAAAACGAACAGTAAACAATTTCAAAAACAAAACAAGCAATTTCAAAAACAAAATTTCAAAGATGAAAAAATTTCTTTTTGCCTTACTGGCCGGATGCATCACCGCCCTCGTAGCAACAAATGGAGCTTATGCCCAAAACCTGGTCAATCCTGAGATACTGGAACCTCAAAAAAATAATAGTGCAATTGAAAAAGAAGTAAAACGGGCCAATGATAACATAGTCGGCATTGGTATCATCAGCCCCAAAGCAATGAAGGATTTTACCAAAACATATAAAAATGTAGTTAGTGAAAGCTGGGAGAAACTCAAGGATGGCTATGCAACCAGGTTTATTTTAAACGATGTGATGCACAGCGTTTACTATAACACTAAAGGAAGATGGACAGGCAGCGTGAAAGGTTACAGCGAGGATAAAATGCCAAATGATATAAGGAATATTGTAAAACAGGAGTACTATGACTATTCCATCATCTATGTGGAAGAAGTGGAAACAATTGGTTCAAATGGCATACCTACTTATGTTATCCATTTGGAAGATAAAAACAATATCAAATTAGTGAGAATCGGCAACAGGCAAATGGATGTAATGGAGGAATTTCAAAAGAGTTAGTTACTGCATGCAACGCAGGTGGATGGTGAATGAGCCCGGCAAAATTCAGTTAGCGAAATCCGAAAGACAATATATATATATAATAACTGTGGCTGGAAGCACGGCCGATTATGCAGATGGCGATGGTGTCTCGGGAAAATTCTATAATCCTTGCAGGGACGGGGTTGGATGCGCAGGCTAATATATATGTGGGTGATCTTCTAAACAACCGCATCCGCAAAATAAGTTTTGAATAAAGGAAAACCAATTCCAGCACAACAAAACTCCATGCATCTAATGTTATCTTTTCATTCAGTTCAACATTTTTTACCGTTAAGAGATTGACGCAGGATTTATACGGATAAACCAGTGTCTGTTGTACATTGGAATAATTGAAATAATAATGAATGGCTTTGCCATATTGGTTTACGCCATTTTTTACAATCAGTGGAAAAACCAATTGCTGATCCATTGTCCACAAACCCGCTTCTTTTACCACATCAGCCATCAGCTTTTGAAGTATTGCTTTTGAAGGAATGTTCCAAAATAGGTACCCATGCCCTTACCATAATTGTTTTGTGTAATGGCCCCCTATTTACCCCAATATGGATGATCATAATACGCCAAAACTTTGGCGGTTCCAGGGACCAGTAATTCTGCCCAATCGTGTACATAATTTTCAGCGTCTCTGTTTTAAAGGATCCCCTTTCAATTTCAACTTATCTATATTCATAAACTGCTGGTAAGAAAATCCGCAGGCTTCTTTTAATAAGCCGGGCATACGTACGCTGCGTACCTGCACGTTTTCATTGCAAAAGCCACTCTTAAATCCGTATACAATATGCCCGCCTTTTTTTACAAAGCTGTTTAACCTGTTCACAAACTATCGGTCGATATATATAATGGCGGAACAATAAGCAGTGAATAATTTTTTTTCTTCATTTCTTCACTATTTTAGCAGCTGGTAATTGATCAATGAATTTAACTTGTGAGGATCTGTCAATGTTGTATTACCAGCATTTTTAAAAGACGGATTTTTGTTCAACCCGGTTACTTTGCCGTCTTTTTGTTCTTTGCCTGTTTTTATGACCCATGTTTTAAAGTCTTTTGTACTGTCTATATTAAATCCAGTTGCAAGGCTCCACCAGGTATTACCGGAAAAAATATCGCCCGATACTTTTCCCTCTATGATTTCATCCTTAGCTACAAAAATGTTATTATAAAAATTGAATGCTTTACGCTTATTCTGTTTATCTGCATAATGAATAACAGCGCCTTTTGTATTATATACGATATTATTATAGAATGCCAGGTTCGCAAATTGCTCTTCGTATCCGCTGCTGTTCCAAACATACACGGCTGCATGAGCGGCAGAAACTGCTCCGTCGTTTTCACTGATGCTGTTACGGATAATATTATGGTGCCACGGGCTGGCGCCTGCATATTGAAATATGCCAAACCCACTTCCCTGGTTACCGTAAGAAAGGCAATGTTGAATAACCGAATATGAAACACCACCGTCCAGATCAAAGCCCCCGCCATCATCAGCGCCTTTAGCAGTTTTGTTGCTATAGGAAATACAGTATTGAATCGTTATGCTGTCAGCTTCATAACACCAAATACCCACGGGTCCATTGCCAATACGCGGCATGTCCCATCCATTGTTATTGGCTACACAGTACTCTATTGTTACTTTACTACTATGGCCCACCACAATTCCATTACCACTATGGTTATCTAAAGCAGACGGATCGCCAGGGTTATTTTCCGCCAGGCAATCAGCGACATAAATTTGCTTTGTATCCCTTTTGCCGTATTGTCCTTCAATTGAAATTCCCGCATAACCATTTTCATAAGCATGTACATGCGTAATATCAATTTGAGATGATGAATAAACAAGCAAACCTGCCTTCTGAAAACCCGTTATTTCAATGCTATCAACGGTAATATGGTTGCTCCCCATGACAACAAACCCTTCTTTCGTATTTCCATTTTTACGGCCCGATCCTATCAAAGTCAAATTTGAGATATAAATATATTTAGTTCGATAAATAGTAAGTGCGGTCAAATTTTCGGAATTAATAACCGCATTTCTATTACCGTAAGTTTGAATTACAATTGGCTGATTTCTAATTCCGGATTCAGAAGAATCAATTAAAATACTACCATAAAAAGTATCACCACCACGAAAATATACGGTATTGCCGGCTTGCAAATGAAGGCGATTTAATTTATTAATGGTTTTAAAGGGTTGGGTAATGGATCCATCATTATTATCATTTCCGGCAGCACTGAAGTAATAATTTTTAGTTGTTACAAGGGATGGTTTATTTAAAGAATTTGTATCTGGACAAAAATTCGTATTGGTTACCGCAATAGCAAAGAAAATTAATTTGAAAAATATATAATTTTTTAATAGCACATTTGCGGTATTAAATTTTCTCGCTGAAAGTTTTTAGCAGATAGCCTAATGCACTATGACATTGTCATTATGTTGTTGTAATGCATGCAGCACACCTTTATCCATCATCAACTGTAACCAATAAGAAACCTGTGTCTCAAAACCATTCAACACAGAAAGATCTGTTCCCCATAATTGTTCATTATTCAGGATTTTATTAACCAACGATTCCACAGGAAATTTTTTCCAGTAATCTGCATACAACTCCGCATTTTGATCATCAATCTGGTACCGATTCCCATTGAATTCACCATAAAATTTTCCGTCTGATGCAGGTGTCACTTTCATGAATAAAATATGCGCAGCCATCCCCATTGCCATGAGTGAAGGGGCCTGGTCAAACCGATAGATATAATTTACTATTACATCAATATTGCGAAGCCGCATTTTAGAAGAGTATTGCAGGCAAATGCTCAGCCAGTGGTGATCAATAAAATTATTTTTAAACCTGTCTATAACCTTAGCTGCAAAAATCTCCGCATCATCCCTCGTAATTGTATCACCTGTTATTGCAGGCGCAATTTCATCAAACGTTAGACGTTTGATATATCCCGCAAAATGTTCATCAGCCATTGCATCTTTTACGGTCTTAAAACCTGCCAGCCAGGCGAGGCCACAAGAGAATGTATGCGAACCATTCAGCAACCGCAATTTTAATTCACGAAATTTAGTGATGTCCGGTGCTATCACAACACCTTCCTCTTCCGACGCAAAAGATAATACATCTTTTACCTTTTCATTATTGGATTGTATTGCCCAAAGAGCATACGCTTCAGAGATGATCATCAGTTCATCTTTATAACCTAGACTATCTTCTATCTTTTCCTGTTCGGCCAAAGGGGGTTTACCCGGCACGATCCTGTCCACAAGTGAATTACAGAAATAATTTGCATTTTCAAGCCAATCAAAAAACGATGCTTCCAAATCATTTTGATATGCCAGTTCTTTTACAATGGCCAGTAATTTGTCTGCATTTCCAGTGATCAGTTCAGTTGGTATTACCACCATCCCTTTGGTTACATCACCATTAAAAAGTTTAAACCTCCTGTATAAAAATGACAGCAATTTCCCGGGAAAGGATTGTGGGGGTCTAGCGTGTATATTGTCTTTGACAAGCGTAATACCTACCTCGGTTGTATTTGAAATAATAACCTGCATCTGCGGATTGGCTGCGGTTTCCAGTACAGCATCCCATTCATTGGAAGCCGATAGTACCCTGCTTACAGATGAAATAATGTGATTTTCTTCCACGTTTTTTCCCTTATCAATACCTCTTATACAAACCGTATACAAGCCATCCTGTTTATAAAACATATCCATATCCCCGCTACCTGTAGATTTTACTATAACAATCCGGCCGCCGAAAAGATTTTTTTTATTTGCCTGGTCAATAATATAATCGGGAAGCCCGCGAAGCAGTACGCCAGTGCCAAATTGTAACACCTTGTCGGGAAATGAAAAAATATCTTCGGCAGGTACTTCCTGGCGGCCTAATGCGGCAATTTTTTGAAGATTGTTTTTTGTTAAGTACACTAAATGTTTATTTGAGATGATTTATTATCATAACCAATTATTTCTTAAAAATTGCATCCTACTGTCTAAAATATTCATCGATATTTTGTACCTGAGTTGTGTCCAAAAAAATCAAAGATAACTTAAGAGTTGATTAGCGGGTTCTTCGCGCCGGATGAGCCACTCTGCGCAATTGTGTTTGAAACCTGCGTGCCAACCTATCCAGGTCGGGAAATGCAGGGTCCCTTCGGTTAAATCCCTTTCCCTGGCGAACTGCTTCTATGATAGCTTCCTCAATGTCTGAAATGCTCTTATCAAAAGCCGCATTATTGCTCATAATATTTGTGGAAACATCGACCAGTTCATCAAAAGGCAGGTCATGCATTTCCTGTGATCCTGATAAAGTTTGTTCCAAAGTATGGTACTTATTTTTTATGTCGCTAAGCTTTTCTACGTAAGCCTTATACGTTAGCATAGTAGCCAGTGTTTGCTGGGATTTCTTCTGAAAGGCTGTAAACAAAACCGGGTAATCTGTCCAATCTTCAAATCTTACCGCCTCACCCCGGCCAATCTTTTCTAATATCGGCTGGAATGATGTACCTAAAGAAAAAAGTGAATCTTCGTACTGGCCGTCAAAGACAGTGTACAATTTACTTTCAGAAAAGGCCGTTCCCTTAAAGGCCATCAATCCTGCGAAAAAATTATCATTATGCAGGCCGATATAATCATGAAACATCTTATCAAGGAACGGGCGAATATGTCGTGCTTTGTCTTGTAGTGTATGAATGCCGGCTTCCAACTCATCATGATTGCTTATGGGTGTTGTACGAAGTGGGTTAGAAAGCAGTCTGAAAACTTTGCTAAGGATATAATGAAGAAAATTTTCTTCATCATAGTGCTCCCTGAAATCATCGCGTATTGCACCAAATGTGGTGTTAGCCTGTTCCCGGTATCTTATTGTTGCATCGGCAAAATTCCATTCCTGTCTTCCCTCGCTGCGCGGCCTTATTGAAATGTCTCTGACATATCCGGCAAAAGCTGCCGGATTCTGGAATGCCTGGTCAATTGTTTGAGTGGCATATGCAGCCTGGGACGGCCAAACAGGCGCACGCATTCCATCACTGTATTTCTTAAATAATATTGCAAGCAAAATACTTATGCGCCGATTTTCAGCTGGAACATTAAAATAAGGCCGTGTTATGTTAAGGCGATCACGTCTGCCTGATGAAAAAGGCAAAGTGTCTGTAAGCTGGGCAGAGTTTGGTTCGCAATGAAAATTAATAGAGCTCGGCACACTCAGATCCCTCAGCTTATCCGAAAACCGGTTCATGTCATCATGTGTTGAAGCTTTGAAATGGGTGGTAGCAGCATTATTTGAATTTTGTATGCTGAAATGAGTATGGGTTATTTCATTCTCTGCATTTTGGATCATTCTCATAGCAAAGGCTATTTCTCTTCTAAGGTTTTGTTCCTGCTGAGGGTCGCAACCTTCGATCGCATCCGTAACTGTTCTACCAGCCGCAAGTTCTCCTCCAACTATCAGGTCAGCCGCAAAAGTTGAATATGAATCAGCATTTGTGATCGCTCTGCCGGGTGGTAAGTATTCAAAAACACGTTCCCATATATAACCGGTATCGTGCACATCATCATTATAGAAATGCATCAGTTCATGAAATAACACCGCTGTTTGCTTATTATCATCGAAGCCGAAATATTTTTCACACATGATCATTGTAGTGCCCGAAACATATGCTGAGGCAGTACCACAGGTACGATCAAATGGGCTTCCACATTGAATGCGAGTTCCGTTGGCATTATCTTCCACGTTTTTTATTTTCGCTTTTATTTCCTCGGCAAATTTTACTTGCTGGCCCTCGGTAAGCACACCTGCCTTTGATTCATGAAAGAAATATTTTTCCAGCATTTGTCTAATCCTTTCAAAACCGGGCATTTTATAAATAAAATTTAAAATAGCGTCACCGCATTTCTTTGCCCATGATACAACCACGGGTAATTTACCCTGGGTTTTGTTAATCCGGTCTGTGTTGCATGAACCGACAAAAGTTGTATTACCGGGACCATGCTGAACTCTCACTGTTTGAATCTTCATCATTAATTCTTCAACCCATCCGATTTTCCTGTCATCACTCTCTTCCAGGTTACTATATAGCCTGTTAATGAGACCATCCTTTTCGAGATTGGCAACAGTATCTCGTAAATCTGCCGCCGAGAGATCTTTGAGATCCTTTAATACAGCACGCACATCGCCGTCTGTAACGGCCCAATCAAAAAGACCGTACGTTAAACGGCTTCTTATTCTTTTAATATGCGGGCTCACTCTGCGTTGCATCTTTTGATTTCCCCCACTTTCCTGTTGTATGGTGTGGGTTAATTCATGAGCAATTAAATTTTTACCCGAATCAGATTCCGGGTTATAGGTACCGCGGTTAAAATAAATATCATTTCCAACCGTAAATGCCTGCGCATTTAATTTTTCTGAGACATCGCTCGCATAATGGCCCGTATGAATGCGGACACCGGAAAAATCGGCATCAAAACGGCTTTCCATAAAACTTTTAGTCCTTTCTGGCAAAGGAGAGCCACCGCCTCTTGTCGATTGTATTTGATTAGAAATAATATCAGAGGCTACATTGTTGCTTTCAATATTGTTGCTTTCAATGCCTTTTTTTTGAATGAAAAAATGAAATGGCCTCCGTTGCACTTTTTCTTCTTCCTCACAATGCGCACATTTTTTTTGAATAAAAGCAAAGGGCTTACGCTGTATACTTTCTTCTTCTTCGCAATGCGAACATTTTTTTTGAATGAAAGTGTTTTCAGGCATTCGCATTACTCTATCGGCCATGGCATCGGCTTCTTCTTCCAGCGGGTCATCGACGGCACCAATAGATAACTTTCGTTGAATAGGAAGGTGACGAAGGCTATTAGTATAAATTCCATATTGCATAAGTTCCTTCACGGGCACCTCCTGTGAAGAAGGTGTGACAACAGTTTGTGTCAGACCTATGGTAGTTTGTTCCGGCATGAATTTTTCAAACAATTGTATGATACCATTCGTCAAAAATTTTATAGAGCGTTGCAATTGCCAACTCACTTGTTATTTCTAAGAATATTGATTCGGTTGCCTGATTATTTATCTTTCCAATTTCGCCTATACCGGGGTCATCAGTTCTGGTACCGGCAAGGTGGAAACTGTTTTTACAAAATCTGCATAAAGCGGCAGATCGGCTGGTGTTGCCCCGGTACGCGCAGCATATCCCGTTTGCCTGAGTTGGAAGAAATCCTGGACGATTTGTGCCTGTTGTTCCCGGTTAAACGAAGAAAATCCTTTACCGGCGCTCTGCCGGGCTAACAATCCTGATACGCCTCGGTAATCGTATTTTTCACCCCAGACCTGGGCATGTATTGCCTGTGGCATATAAATAGCACCTGCATGTTCGAACTGCCATACATGCGTCATTTCATGGATCATTACATCCGTTGATTCCGTGCCCCAGGAGTTTATGGTATGAAAGCTCGTATAAGCCCTACCGGAGAAAAGCGGACCAATCACTGCCCCCTCATCAACCCTTACAAAATCAAAATTAATACTGTTACCGAAGATGGATTTACCAGCCTTAATTTCTGAAGGAGATAGTACGCGTGTATTGAACTTGATAAAGTCCATAATAGTTTCATAAATTTCTCCAACGCCTCCGATCTCTGCAATTTCCACTACCCTTGAACCTACCCATTTCAAAAAATTTTTCCAGGTGTCTACTTCCGCAAGCGATTTCCACCAACTCAAGGTCCACGGCTTAAATGTTCTGAGGCCTTTAAAAAGTCCCGAGAGTAATCGGAAAATCCTTGCGGGTAACTGGGTCATCCAGTAAGCAAAACGTTGAAAGATACCGGCTATTTTATCGATCACCTGCCCACCTAGCCATTTTATTTTACTTCCAAGCCATTTTGCTCCGGTCGCAATCCCTCTACCTACTTTTTTAATACCACCCCATACAACGCCAGCGGCCTTTTTTATGAATGACCAGAAACTTCTTTGCGCGACCGGTGAATGTGTATTTGTATTACCCTGTTGAATTGTATGTGTTAACTCATGAGCAAGTAAATTTTTCCCTTCCGAAGTTTCAGGAGAATACTTTCCGGTATTAAAATAAATATCATTGCCAACAGTAAAGGCCCGTGCACTCAATTCTTTTGACATTTCTGCCGCATAATCCCCTGTATGAATTCGTACATTTGAAAAATCGGTGCCAAAGCGATTCTCCATAAAACTTTTTGTTGTCTGCGGCATAGCGCTGCCTCCGCCTTTGGTTGTTTGTATTTGTTGCGAAACCCTATCGCTTGCTGTAGTAACTTCGTGTTCGCTGTTTTTTTTCTGAATAAAGGACGTCAGCGGCCTGCGCTGTACTTCTTCGTCCTTTTCGCAGTCTGCACATTTTTTTTGAATGAGAAATTCCTGGGGTTCCTCAGTTACATTGTCGGATTCCCCGTTTTCTTCTTCTTCAACTTCTTCATTAAAATCATCAAGAGTATTATCTGCTGATGGACTGCGCTGAATAGGTAAGCGCTCAAAACCGTTCAAACCTGTTTTTTGTTTTTGAGTGATAGGGACTTCCCTGGCTGCAGAGGAAGCCGATTCAGGTAACAGGGAGGAACGTGCGTGCATAAAGCTTATTTATCAATGTTTACTAATAAGTTTTGCTTTGAATAAGTATTATCGAATCAGATGATGAAATTGCCTGAAATTGTTTTAAAACCGTACTCATAAAATAAAATCATTTTATTGAGAAAAGGAAGTCATTTCCTTTGGCCGGATAAATATCTGAATGCATATAATACGGGTAAGGCACTCTTCAAATTTCATTTGTTTTATTTTAACGGAAAAGTTAACTGACCGCCAACAAACCATGCCGGCTTATCATTTGTGCCGGACGTTATTGTTGAATTACTTAAATCTAATGGTGTAATCAACCCCGCACCAACCTGCAGAAAACCCTGGTTACCCCAGAGTTTTACAGGTATAGCGCCACCTAAAATTATTTTCATGTTGGAATCTTTGGACGCCTCAAGGTTTCTTAACGGGCTTAAAAAACATTGGTTTACTGTGGCAGGCGTCTCCATTTGCGCCTTATTAATCAACTGATCAATAACCCCGTTATCGTTATCTGAAAGTTTTATCCACCATGGATCATTTGCTGCATCAGGAAATTTTAAGTAACGATCTATTTTTGTAAACACAAGAGAAGCTAATAATTTTGTTCTGTGGGCCGCCGGTGATTTAACTATTTGCAAAAGGTCCCGGCTTAAATCCTGCACCACTAAGGCAGCCAGCCGTCTTGCCTGTAAATGGTTTCTATCACCGCGGTGATCTTTGGCAATATTTGCGTGTGATAAAATATCAGTGTTTTTCTTAGCCTCTTCGCCCTGTGCTTTGTAATAAGCGGCAGACTCTTTCGTACTGACATCTTCTGCCGTATGAAGAAGAGATACAGACGCCGTGCCCGGGACGCTTCCGGTGATAAGGTCATGCCCAAAACGAAAATCATTATTGATCAATTCTATAAAATTAGAATGTGCAAAGAAGTCTTCAACAGCATGAAAAGCATTCCCTAAATCTTCTAATCCGGCATCCGTAAGTCCTGCATGTACAAACGAGCTAAGTTTCGCTTTTATGTGTGCTATCGGATCGCTGCCTCTTACACTTGCATCAACTATGCCAGCCCGCTGATTAGCAGCAAGACTTCTGTCTCTCCACTCATTTTTGTTCTTATCCCAGATATAATTATCAAAATGATCATCCTGGGCATAGCCACCAAATTTGCCGGGATTGCATAATAAAATGGCATTGCCAATTCTGGGAAGCTGACTGTAATCACGCAATTTATTCCCTCTTTCTATTCCCTTTCGCTGCTCTTCGGTAAAACCACCGCCGGTCAAGCCCGCTTCATCAATAATATGATGCGCATCGTCTGTAAACCTTGCTACGTATGGATTTGTAGTAAACGAAAAACTTCCTGCCGAAGATTGCTGGCTTTTATTTTTGCCAGACTGCTGTATAACGTGTGTTAACTCGTGTGCCAGTAAGTGTTTGCCTCCCGAATCATTAGGAGAATATTTTCCGGCATTAAAATAAATATCATTACCTACAGTAAATGCCTGCGCATTCAAAGATCTGTTCATTTGCACAGCCTCTTCATTTTGATGGATTTTTACATTTGAAAAATCAGCGCCAAACCTCTTTTCCATAAAACTCCTGGTTAAAGAATCCATTGTATTACCACTTCCCCTGCTGGTGTTTATCTGATTGACCAATGGGTCAGAAGCAATGCCGGCCCCGACATTTTTTGTTTGAATAAATGGGATGACAGATGCAGCCGATGATTTGCCGTTTATTTTTTCTTCATGTTCGCAGTGACTGCATTTTTTTTGAATAAAATTTTCACTTGCAGACAAAACAGGATCCGGAATATTTTCCATTGATTTCTTTTGCAGAAAAGGTAAAAATTTCCAGTTTCTGAAATTGGAATCAAAACTGAATGCCGGTATTGAACCAGTGTAAGATGTTGTTCCTAAATCTTTATCCGTTATTTCCCACCATTTTGGATTTTGTGCTTTTAACTGTGAGTCAATCGCAAATGGTGCTGTTAAATTAGCAGCCTTCCCTGCTAAACTATCCGAAACACCTAAGTTTTTAAAAAACCTGTAATTGTAATGCCATACACCCAAAGCGGCATCCGGATCCCATAAATGAAGTATATTCCGTTCAAGAAAAGGCGTTTTCAATGTTAAATAATTGGGCTCTGCCGGCTGCCGCTGAAGCTCTGTCTTTTTCTTCTCCTCTTTTTTTTCAGTGTCATGTTCCTCCTGCCGCTGTATAAGTTCATTGCCTGTACTGTGTTTACGTTGCAGCAAATGATCTTCCGGCATTCGCATTACTTTATCAGCCATTGCATCGGCTTCATCTTCCAGCGGATCATTAAGCGCCCCAATGAACAATTTGCATCGAATGGATAATTGCCCGTTATTATCCCTGGCTGGAACATTAGGCTGCCGAAACGGGATGAATGCTCCATTCATAACAGCGGCCGCGGATCGGGTAGGAGCTATTATATTTTCAGAATGGCTGTGCATGAAACGTTCAATGAATGCAAATGAGTTTGTGTATATCGTTATTGAATTAAACTCATTTTGGTTTTGCTTTTGTACTGCAATTATCTATAAAAAGCTTGTCTTCTGTGGGCATAGGCGCATCTGAAAATAACTTGCGGTGTTCATCAGTGCATGGAATGATTTTAGTAACTGAACCAGCACTCAAATCAACCCTGGAAAGGTCCGGAGGAGGCGGCCGCAGGATAACCAATGCCTTTCTTAACCATGGGTACAATAATTGTAACCGTTGATCATTGCTCAATTTGCGCTTATCTCTTTTACCTGTTCTGAATGAACTGATATCCTGGCTGGCCATCTCCCGCAACTCTTCAGGAAGCGTCTGACCTATAATGCGTTCCTTTTCCAAAATATCTTCCTCTCCAGGATCAGGCGCTTTTAAATCCTTTGAAAGGTGTGAAAATAATTTTGATTCTGGTATATCAGTTGAAGTCTGATCAGCGCCGTGAACTTCATTTTCACCACTTGTTGTTATAGCCTTGCTATTTGCTGCATTAAGATTATCTCTTACCTTGCCTGCATCAAATAATAAAGTAATAACTTCTTTTCCCAACCTTGCTGTGATGGCCTTTTTTATATCCTCTCCTGCTTTGTTTGCCCTGGCAAGTGACAAACTTTTATTGCCTTCAAATCCTCCCTCTTTTCCTTCCAGCTTTCCTTCAGGTGAAGTATATCCTTCTATATGATCTATGATGTAACCATTTTCAATGTAGCCAATAATATTTTTAATCGTTTTTTCATATTCATCCGCAGGAAAATCCTTATCACTTCTGGGCGTGGTTAAAGAATAGTTGTAATACAAAGGAATGTACTGTGTTTCCAGTTTTGGTATGGCAGGCGGGGTCTTACGGCTTTCATCCGTACACTCAAATAAAATTTGAGGTTTTTCACAACCACAGTACACGCAATCCGGTGCGTTTTCCGTCGGAATTTTTTCGGGTAAAGTGAAAGTAAAATTGAATACTACCTTTTTCTCCCCATTTATGTCAGAATAGGTAAACCCGATACCATGATTTTTTGATATGTCCGAATCTCCGATTTTACCATCTATGGAGGTTCCTGTTGCATTGTGTTTGCCCTCTATCCTGATGATTATCGGACCGGCATCAGTATACAGGTGAAACGTTCCCTCACCATTTTGCTGCCCCTGCTCCCAAACCTCGCGAAACCCACCGCCCAGCTCAATATTAAATTTGCCGTTTGCATAGCGGATAAAACTATTTACACCTACATCTCCGTTTTTACTTGCACTCACTCCTCCTGTTCCCTGTACTTCTGCCCTGAAACTTCCAACCCTGAATACCAGGCGCAAACTGGCTTTTAATTTTTCGTCTTTAAAATCCTTATTCAGTTCATCAGTAAGTTTACCACCCACATTACCAGACAGGATATTTGATCCAATCGATTTAACAAATTTACCGGCACCATCAACAAATTCGCCAAAATCCAGATCGCCATATGCCTCACCCGTCACATTGTTTTTACATCCCTTCGCTTCAAATAGTAATTTATTGTTTTTGAAATCACCGGTTAATGACGATGAAGAGTTTTTTGTTATCTTACAATCGCCGGGTACTATAGTTCTTTTTACTTTTACATTTCCGGGTGCATCCTTTGTTTCAATTGTGTCCTTGTTGCCCTCCCCTTTACGGTGTATGGAATGGTTGCCGGAATCCACATGTCCCTGCTGTATCGTATGTGTTAATTCGTGCGCAAGCAAATGTTTACCGTTATTTGTATCCGGAGCGTATTTCCCTTGATTAAAATAGATGTTGTTTCCTACCGTAAAAGCCTGCGCATTCAATTCCCTTGATAACTGAATAGCATAATCTCCTGTATGTATTTTTACATCAGAAAATGAAGTTCCGAAACGCGTTTCCATAAAACTTCTTTGTGCATCGGGCAACCGGCTACCTCCTCCCTGCGAAGATTGAATTTTACTGGTCACAGCCTCACTTGCCGAAACCTG
>Ga0068860_100004681_pt1 | contig 13972 bp, 8 predicted proteins | sample KBSSwiS32_FD_66597 | JGI IMG/M metagenome (GOLD analysis project Ga0068860, IMG submission 66597) | Switchgrass rhizosphere microbial communities from Kellogg Biological Station, Michigan, USA - KBS Switchgrass S3-2 | ecosystem: Host-associated > Plants > Roots > Rhizosphere > Soil ... | reverse complement strand
AGTTCCCAACTTCTTTCCTGTATAACAGCAGCATCGAATGCAGCTTTGGTCATTGCAGTTGTTAGCAAAGGGTGTCCTGCGTTTGGTGTAAAACCATTAGCACGATTAATAACCTTGTTAATTGCATCCACGGCGGTTTGCGGAGCCGTACCACCGGCGCTGGCCATGTTTGCTGCTTCGGCATATATTAAAAGAACATCTGCAAAGCGGATGATCGGATAATTCACGATTGACGAATAGCCCATAAAATCATCTTCAGAAATGTAGTAGAAAAACTTTTTACAAAAGGGTGTTTCTTCAGGAAAGTCAGTGTAATGCAGGGGGTGTCCCTGATCATCGACCCAATCAGTAAATAAGTAAGCTTGTTTTCTTTTCTGGTCAGGCCATCTGTGTTCGAATGAAGTGTCAACTGCTGCGTCACCCCATGCTTCAAAATATTCCGCGCCAGTCCATATCTCAGGGTCAGTAGCTATATCATCGTAGGTTGAATTATAACTCCACATCATTTCAGGACCATATTTGTTAGCAAGGCTAAATACTTCACTTACTGAATCTACCAAATGATAAACATTTGAGTTAATTACTTCAAGCGCTACATCAGCTGCTTTTTGATAGTTAGAAGTTTCGTGCAGTGGATAGGTCGCCATTGTCAGATATACTTTAGCCAGTATACCTTTTGCAGCTCCGCTCGTAGGTTTGCCTGGTGCGCCAGGCCATGATACGGGAAGATGTGCCGCAGCAAAGGTTAAATCACTTACAATCAAAGCATATACATCAGCTACTGAAGCCCTGGCCATTGGATTCAGAATAGGATCCGGTGTATCTTCAGTTATTAAGGGCACACCTCCAAACATACGCACCAGCATAAAGTAATTATGTGCACGTAAGAATTTTCCCTGGGCTTCCAGGCCGTCAAGAGTTTCCTGTGTTTCTCCCTTGATGTTGCCCTTTTTTATTGACCCGAGTGCATTATTAATGTTCAGCAAGGCGCTATAATGCCTGTTCCAAAGATCATCGGCGTTATCATCAGGAATATTTAAATCGCCGTTGTTAAGCTGGTCATCATTAACAAAAGCGCCGTAGGCATAGCCATACCCTTCCCAATAATTCCATAAATAATTCACAGAACCTGCATAAGCGGCTTCAATTTGAAGTACTGAGTTACCAAAATTATCAGGTGTTACAGTACTTATAGGTTTCTCATCAAGCTTTTTGCATGCAAAGGAAAACACCATTAAAGCGAGGAGTGGGGAACAACGAAATAAAGAAATTATATTTTTCATTTTACAATTATTTAGAAGGTTACATTTATGCCAAAGGTGATTATTTTGGCCGTAGGATAATTACTCAAATCTACACCGATCTGGGCATCGTTACCATTGTAAGCGCTCACTTCAGGATCGTATCCGGTGTAGTTTGTAAGTGTTATCAAATTAGTGCCGCTCACATATGCTCTTATCTTTTTTGCACCAATTTTGTTTATAAGATATTGAGGAAGAGAATAGCCCAGTGTGATATCTTTTAATCTAACATAAGAGCCGTCCTCTACATACCTTTGCAGACGTCCTCCATCACTACCAAGACTCACTTTACTTGACAGGCCTGCATTTTGGCGTGTAACCTGGTCAGTAAATGCCGGGACATCGGTATCCTGGTTATCTGGTGTCCACCGATCCAGTAAACGGACACTTGTTCCTTCAAATGTATTTTCAAGACGTATTCTTGCCTCGTTAAAAATATCATTTCCCTTAGAACCCTGTACCAAGAAACTCAACTCAAAATTTTTGTAGGATACTCTGTTTGTCCAACCAAAAATAAAATCGGGAATTGCATTACCAATCGGCATTATGTCATTAGCATTGATCTTGCCGTCGCCATTAAAATCAACATACTTAGGATCACCAGGCAATTGTCCGAAAGCGGCAGCTGCCTCTGCTTCACTTGTCTTCCATGTGCCTTGGTATCCGAAGCCATACATCTGCCCAAATGGCTCACCAACACGAAGCTGCATAAATCCGTTTTTAAGGCTATACCCACCATAAGTTGTTCTAAACTCTAACTTGCTCACTTCTCCAAGATCCAGAACTTTATTCCTGTTCCATGAAATATTAAATCCTGAATTCCATTTTACTGCTCCGACAAAAGGATCTCCGCCAATTGAAATCTCCATTCCCTGGTTGCGAACCGACCCCACATTATCTATAATACTGGAAAAACCAGTAAAGCCGGGAAGTGTACGATTTAAAAGAAGGTCTTTGGTTGTTTTATGATAATAGTCAACCGTTGCGCTTAGTCTTCCGCTGAATACTGCAACATCCAATCCGATATTTTTTTGTGTAGTGCTTTCCCACTTAAGGTTTGGATTAGGTGGATTAAAAATGACAAATCCGAGGTCAGTGTTATCGTTTCCGTTATATGGATAATTGTATCCGGAGTTCATTGCAGAAATTGTTTGATAGGCAGTGATTGCCTGGTTACCAACAATACCATAGCTTCCACGAAGTTTTAACTCGGAAAAAATATTTAACCTCTCAATGAACGATTCATTGGCAAGTTTCCATGCTATTGAACCGGATGGGAAATATCCCCACTTATTATTAGCACCAAAAACTGAAGAACCATCTGCCCGATAGCTCAGCGTTAATAAATATTTATCTGCGTATGCATAGTTTATTCTGCCGAGGTAAGAATTCAAAACTCTTTTACTTACGTTTGAATATTTTGAATTTATTTGTTCTGCTCCGCCAAGGTCGTTGGCGCCAGTTTGGTCAACTGTAAATTTAGAAGCAATAAGCCCGGAACTTTCCGACTTTGAAAACTGCTGCTCAGCAACAGCCATCAAAGTAAAATGGTGTTTAGCTCCTATGTTTTTATCATAAGTGAGGATATTGGAATTTTGATAAAATGTATACAATGCATCATCAATGGTTGCGTATCCAACTTTACCGCCAATGGGTTTACCTTCCCACGTTTTACTATTGTAATAACTTTTGTTATTATTGTTTTCAATAGTAGCCCCGCCAGTAACTCTTAATTTCAATCCTTCAATAATTTTAAAATCGAGATAAGTATTGATATTATTCCTGATCGTGTTATTATTAATATCTGGTTCTTTGGCAGCAGCTAGCGGGTTCCATGTATCATTTGGCCCATACTCAGCAGGAGCTTTGCTGTAATTACCATCAGCATCGTATGGAGAAGCAGTAGGAGCCCAGCGGGGAGCAATATTTACGGCCTGACCAAGGAAACTAAGGGCCGTGCCACCACCATATGGAGGCGAATTACCCGCTTCTTTTGAACCTGCCCAGCTTAAACCAAAACTTACAACTTTATTTATATCAGTATTTACATTTGCACGAAGCGAAAATCTTTTATAGGCAGAGTTAATTAAAATACCTTGCTGATCAAGATACCCGGCAGAAACGAGGTATTTTGTATTGTCAGATCCCCCGCTGATTGAAAGCTGATGATTTGAAATTGGAGCTGTCCTGTAAATTACATCCTGCCAATCTGTTCCCCCGTTTTGTTGAAAGTCCTTTATTTGTTGATCGGTAAAAATTGGATCCGGAGCGCCTGAGCCATTTTGTGTAGCTCTATCAGCATTTCTTGTTATAGCATAATCAGCAGCATTCATTAAATCAAGCTTATCCCTAAGGGTTTGCGAACCAATACTAAAATTATAGTCAATAAGCGGCTTACCCTTTCTTCCGGTTCTTGTGGTGATCAGGATAACACCATTTGCTCCTCTGGATCCATAGATTGCCGTAGCCGATGCATCTTTCAATATCTCCATTGATTCAATATCATTTGGATTTAGAGAATTAAGATTTCCGCCCTGCAGCCCATCAACTACTACAAGAGCGTTGTTGCCGCCATTTATAGAATTCATACCTCTTACACGGATGGTAGTGTTGGCTCCCGGAGCGCCGGCGGTATTTAAAACATACACTCCAGCCGCACGTCCCTGTATGGCCTGGTCAACGCGTTGGGTGGAAAGCTGTGTAAGGTCGGAGCCTTTTATGGAACTTATGGCGCCTGTGAGATCGCTTTTCTTTTGGCTGCCATATCCTACGACAATTACTTCGCCCAACGACCCCTGATTTGCATCAAGCGGGATGGAAATATTGTTTTGGCTGGCATCTACAACAAGTTCCTTTTTTGCATATCCTACCGAACTAATCACAAGTGTAACTCGTGAAGAACTAACAGGGATAGAAAAACTTCCATCAGAAGACGCAGCAACAGAATTTGATGAGCCTTTAACAGATACTGTTGCGCCTGAAACAGGGCTATCATCTTTTGTTGAAGTAATTGTTCCTTTAAGTATTTTGTTTTGCGCCATCAAATTGATAGAGGCTAACAAAATGCATGAAATGAAAAGTAATTTTTTGAAATGGTTCATGAGCAAATAATTAATTTTTAAAAAAATTTAATAAGCAGGTTGGAATTAATCAGCCAATAAGTATTAGTTAGAGTGATCATTTGGGTATTTAATATTCGAGAGTATTTTAGTTACTTTTGAATTGTTAGCAAGCAAACGATGAGTCGAAACTAAATAATTATTTTATCAAAATAAGACATGTCATCCTACCCGGTTGCTGCTTTTATTTACACAAACGTTTGAAATGATAGGTCAAACGTTTGCGCTATTTTTAGTAAAAAGTAAAATCATTTTGTGTCAAATAAACTGCCCACGATAAAAGAAATTGCAAAGCGTCTTAATGTTTCTGTGTCCACAGTATCACGGGCTTTGCATGAGCATCCAAGTATAGGCTTACGCACTAAAATGAGAGTGCAGCAACTGGCCAAGGAATTAAACTATGAGCCAAATCAAACAGCTATTTTTTTTCAACAGGGTAAAACATTTACCATAGGGGTAATTCTTCCGGATTTATCAGAAGCTTTTTTTTCCTCTGCTATTAGTGGCATTGAAGATTTTGCTTCTAAGAATAATTATACCGTTCTTCTCGCTCAATCACACGATGACGAAGAAAAGGAAAAAAAGATTGTAGAAACGATGAAAAATCATAGGGTGGATGGTCTTCTTGTTTCTATTTCAAAAAACACTTCACGCTATGACCATTTCGAAATGCTGAAAAAATATAACATACCAGTTGTGTTTTTTGACAGGATACCAAAAATACCCAACATACATTATGTTGCCTGCGATATGAAAACAGGCACCAAAGAAGCAGTAGATTTTTTACTGAAGAAAGGACATAGGATTATTGGGATGATCAATGGCCCCGAAACGCTTTTGGCCTGCCATGAAAGACTTGAAGGTTATTTGCAGGCGATGAAAAAAAACCGGTTAAAATTTGATCCTTCGTTAATTGTTTCCTCCAACTTAACTACTCAAAACACATATGATGCCATCAAACAATTATTGTCTTTAAAAAGAAAGCCTACCGCGATTGTAACTTTTAATGATTACGTTGCCCTTGATGCTATTCAATATGCAAAACACCTGAAACTTAAAATCAACAAAGACATTTGTTTTGTTAGTTATGCAAATTTGCCCCTTATCCATTATATGGAGTCTTCTCCCCTGGCCTCGGTGGAACAGTATCCTTATTTACAAGGACAAAAAGCGAGCGAAACACTGCTCGAATTAATTACAGGCAATCAAATGCAGGAAGGAAATAATATTGCCTACTATAAAATTATATTAGAATCACAGCTTGTTATTCATGATAAAAAATAAACTCACTCTTCTCTCTACTTTTTAATAAGCATCATTTAACGCAAACACGGGTTTGCGATACATCCACTGTCCGCCTGTGAAATCAGGAAATTCCACGGTTTGATTTCCTAATTCAATTGACTGCTCACTTAAAGGAGAAATAGCGCTCCATGCTGCTGCATCATATACATCCATTGGTGTAGGCATTTTATTCTTAATAGATTCCACAAATGAATGAATCACAAAAAAGTCCATTCCTCCATGTCCTGCACCTTCAGTCTCTTTACTCCATCTTGCCCAAAGCGGATGATCATATTTATCTAACCAGCTTTTTTCATCATCCCACTCATGTGGCTTTGCAGATTTTTCCTGGATGTAAATACCTTTGTTTACGTCCATCCATAACCCTTCGGTTCCCTGTACGCGGAAACCTAAAGAGTAGGGTCGTGGCAAATCAGTATCATGTTGCAATAAAATAGTTTCGCCATTGGCACAATTAATAGAAGTAGTTACTACATCACCTAATTTAAAATTAACTTTTGCATTAGGATGATTTTCTCCTCCCCACTTTACAACATAATTATGTAAGCCCCTTGCCTTTGAAGAGAAAGAACACAATGAAAGAAAACGATTGCCATGGTTAATATTCAGAAATTGAGCAATTGGTCCAACACCATGTGTCGGATAAAGATCGCCATTACGATGAACAGAATGTTCCGTGCGCCAGTGCGCTTCGGAATAACCCTTCTCACCAAACTCTACACCATGCTCCTTTCCGTTACCTCCATCATTAAATTTTATATTACGAAGATCATGTTGGTAACCGCCTTGCAGATGAATGAGTTCACCAAACAATCCCTGACGCACCATGTTTAGCACAGCCATTACATCTCTGCGGTAGCAAACGTTTTCGAGCATCATCACATTGGCATTATATTTTTCAGCCGCCTTCACCACATCCCAATGATCCTGTAATGTGATGCCTAATATTACTTCCGTAGCAACATATTTGAGACCTGCTTCCAATGCACCAATTACCATCGGCTTATGCCATTCCCATGGGGTTACAACGAGCACACCATCTAAACCGCCTTTCACTTGAAGCATTTTTTTCCAGGCATAATTATCTCCTGTAAAAACCTGCGGCATTTTTCTACCGCTCTTTGTTATCATGTCTTTTGACACCTTCAACGCACGATCATCTATATCGCAAATTGCTACCAACTCAACATCATCTCTTCCTAATAAAAGCTCGAGATGATTTTGCCCACGGGCTCCAACGCCTATAATAGCGAGCTTCACTTTTTGATCGGTGGCACCCGCAAAAAGTTTGCCTGGGCCCATAATCATTGCTGCAGCAGCGAGGCTGCCTGTTTTTACAAAGTCTTTTCTATTCATATAATATTTTTTAAATTTTCTGAAGCAGTATACTTGCTTCTATTCTGAATTCCTACAGCACCAATCACAAAGAGAATACTCTAAACTACACGTTTACAATAATAACTCAACAGTCAACCGTTTGCATTAAAATGAAAATAAAAATGTTTAGGAGTGCGCATGGTTCTATAAAAAAAATTTTCACAGGCCCGTGGTAAGATTTTCTATGAGACGGTCTGTGCCACGGTTGTAGACAATTTTCCAACTCTAAAACCCTTTGTTGCATAGTAGAATATATAAACATAAGCAGGCAGCATGCAAACTAAAAAAGATAAAGAATTAGAAATATGCGCTTTGTCTCTTAAGCTTGTATAGATCAAAGGAATAACAGCGCCGCCGGCAATACCCATAATAAGTAAAGCGGCACCAGTTTTTGTAAATCTTCCTAATCCATCTATTGCCAAAGGAAAAATCGCAGGCCACATAAGAGCGTTTGCTAAACCAAGTAAAGCAATAAAAGTAATGGCGGTATAATCATTGGAAACAAAAACTCCAATACAAAAAATGATTCCCAATATCGCTGAAATGGCCAATGCCTTTTGTTGAGACACGATTTTTGGGATGGTGAAGATTCCAACGATATAACCTGCCAACATACCAAATAAAGTAAATGCCGTAAAATATTTTGTTTCATCCAACGGCATACCCATATGCTTTCCATAAGTGCCTATTGCATCGCCGGCCATAACCTCGGCACCTACGTATAAAAAGATACATAACACACCTAATAGTAAATGTGGGAACTGTAGTACACTTGTCTTTTGCAAAATTGGTGTATGTGTAATAGGCTCTTCTTTCTCGGATTTGATTTCTGGTAACGATGATTTTTTTATCATGATCGCCATTATTATCAAAATGACAGTAATGATGAGGTAAGGAGTGATAACTCTTTTTGTAAGCTCATTGAGCAATATTCCTTTTTGTGCGGTATCAGCGGCTGCAATAATTTTTTGTTCAATTGCTGTAGCATTTTTTAAGACCAAAGCCCCTACAATTAATGGGCTGATCATACCGGCAGCTTTATTACAAATGCCCATAATGCTGATACGTTTAGCTGCGCTTTCTATTGGGCCAAGAACGCTTATATATGGATTAGAAGCAGTTTGTAATAATGCCAGCCCGGTTCCTTGTATAAACAATCCTGTAAGAAATAATGCAAAGCTTCTTGTGTTAGCTGCAGGAATAAAAATAACAGATCCGATAGCCATAATAAATAATCCCAGCGCCATACCGTTTTTATAACCAGTTATTTTAAGTACATACGAAGAAGGAATAGCAAGAAAGAAGTAAGCCATGTAAAAACTGAAGGTCACAAAAAATGCCTGCGTATCAGTTTTTAACTGGCAGGCAAGTTTAAGAAAGGGAATCAATGTACCATTCAACCATGTAACAAAGCCAAAGACAAAAAATAAAATTCCAATAATGACAATTGCATAGGTATTGCTTTTCGCTTTTTGTTGCATAGTAGTTGTTGTTATTTGAAGCAGTAAAATAGCGAAAGCATTTTTTATAATCGCCATTAAAGCTGACTCAAACGTTTGCGTCATCTGCCGCATTTAATCAAACGTTTGCACGTAAAACTGCAACATTTATAGCATAAGTTTGACAGGATAAAAGCATGGATACTTTAATAACCCAAACAAAAAAAATTGATAAAGTATCGTCAACACTGGTTATCTTGTTTCCTTTCTGAATATGAAAAACCTTTCCGATATTAAGTGCACAATTTTCTATAAAATTTTATCGCTATTAATTTTTATTTCTGCATAAAAAAATAAGTCTGAAGTAGTAATGGAAAATAAAATAAAAATGGTGAACACAAAATCTGATATCGAAGAAGTAGAGATACAGTCATTTGTTGTTCAGAATAAGAATGGCACCCGGTTAGTTGTGTCTAATCATGGGGCGGCTGTTATGTCGCTGCTCGTGAAGGATAAAAACGGGCAGATGGCTGATGTGGTTTTGGGTTACGAAGATCCAATTGAGTATTTTTCTGATGAATTTTATTTTGGAGCGATAGTGGGACGCTATGCCAACCGTATCGCAGGGGATACAGTGATGATTGATGATATTCCATATAAGCTTTCTGTTACAGATGGCGGGTATCATCTACACGGCGGCCTTTCAGGATTTAATAAAAAAATTTTTAAGGCAACCGCATTTCATAATGAAAATAGCAGCGGCTATATTTTTAGATATCACAGTCCTCACCTCGAAGAAGGTTTCCCAGGCGAACTTCTTTTGGAAGTAACCTATACACTTGATGATGACGATAATTGGATAGTGGAATACAACGCTGTTGCAGACAGAACAACAATTATTAACTTAACGCAACACTCCTATTTTAATTTATCAGGTAACCCGGATATGCCGGTGGATGAACATGAGATTAAAATAAACAGCCGCTATTATTTGCCTGTAAATGAAATGCAGGTTCCGACAGGCCATCTGGAAAACGTAACTAATACACCATTTGATTTTACTACATTTAAAAAAATCAGCAAAGACATTCAACAAAAAAATACTCAATTGAAATTAAGCAATGGCTACGACCATAGCTGGGTACTTGAAAAGAAACATACACTTACATTGAAACAAGCAGCCACCGTGAGAGAACCGACAAGTGGAAGAAGATTGGATGTGTACACAACAGAACCAGCGATTCATTTTTACAGTGGTAACTTTCTTAATAATGTTCCAGGAAAAAATGGATTCATCTATAATCAACGGTCGGGGTTTTGTTTGGAAACACAACACTTTCCCGATGCACCAAATCACCCGGAGTTTCCCTCGACCATTTTAAAAGCCGGCGATCAGTTCTACAGCAAAACTGTGTTTAAATTTTCAGTTGATTAAATTACCAACAGCCTGTTTTAGATAATTCGTGATTTTATAATTAGTAAAAAAAACAATAAAATAATTCTCAAAATTGAAAGCATATCTTTAAACTCCCGCAACCGTTTGCACATTTTATTTGCTAATTAAATTTATATTTTCAACGGGTTAATTGCCCGTGGCACACCAAGTTTACGATGTTACAATCTATTTTACACGCTTATGGTTTACAACAAGACAAACTGAATGTAACAACGTTTGGTACTGGTTTAATTAATCATACATGGCGAATAAAAAATGGTCAAAAAGATTACATTTTACAGCGCATTAATAACAGTGTTTTTAAACATCCGGAAGATGTAGCCCATAACATAAAAATCATTTCGCAATATTTGCGACATCATCATCCTGAATATTTATTTATTGTTCCAGTTAAGACAACGGCAGGTGAAGAGATCATTTTTAACCAGGAGAACGGCTATTTTAGAATGTTTCCTTTTGTCTATGGATCACATACTGTTGATGTAGTTCAATCTCCGTCGCAGGCGTATGAAGCAGCAAAGCAATTTGGAAAGTTTACAAACTTACTTTCAGGTTTCGACACAAGCCAATTAAAAATAACCATTCCGGATTTTCATAACCTCTCTTTACGATACCAGCAATTTGAGCACTCTCTGAACCACGGCAACAAGGAACGAATAAAGGAAGCTGATGAGAGTATAAAAAATATTAAACAGCATTTTGATATTGTTCAGGAGTTTGAACATATCAAATCCAATTCCGCTTTTAAGCTCCGGGTCACACATCACGATACTAAGATCAGTAACGTTTTATTTGATGATAATAATAAGGGCTTATGTGTTATAGACCTTGACACGGTGATGCCTGGTTATTTTATTAGTGATGTTGGTGACATGCTGCGTACCTACCTTCCAAATGTTAGTGAAGAAGAAAAAGATCTTTCCACAATAGAAGTAAGAGAAGAAATTTTTAAGGGCATCGTAGACGGATATGGTTGGGAGATGAAAAATGAATTATCTGCGCCGGAAAAAGAACATTTTGTTTATGCCGGAAAATTTATGATATATATGCAAGCAATCCGTTTTCTTACAGATTATCTGAATAACGATATCTATTACGGAGCCAAATATCCTGATCATAATTCTGTGAGGGCTAATAACCAATTGGTTCTTTTAAAGCGATTGATTGCCAAAGAGAAATTATTCAACGGGATAAAATTTTAATGCCAGTATCATCGATCAGGAAAGATGGAATTGTTTTTTACTCTAAGTAGCGTCCAGTACAAAAAATTATAAAACACCATAACATGAAAAGTAGTCGCCGAAGATTTTTACAATATTCCGGTCTCACAGGATTTGGTTTGGCTCTTGAGAATATCATGAAAGGTTTTTCCGCAACCACACCTGACGATGCATTTAAACTTCAACCTGATAAAACGCACTTCAACATGTGTGGTTATGCAGCGCCCAAATTAGATATCGTACGCATTGGTTTCATTGGGCTTGGTAACAGGGGCCCTCAGGCAGTTGATAGAATGAATCATATTGAGGGAGTAGAAATTAAAGCGCTTTGCGACATCCGACCAGAAAAAGTTAACGCAGTAAAAAAATCGCTGGAAGGTTCAATACATAAGCCTGCAATTTATACGGACAAAGAAGATGAATGGAAAAAGTTATGTGAACAACCTGATATCGATCTTGTCTACATCGCTACGCCATGGAGCCTTCACACACCCATGGCTACTTACGCCATGAATCATGGCAAGCATGTATGTGTAGAAGTTCCTGCGGCAAAAACAATTGACGAATGCTGGCAATTAGTAGAAACATCAGAGCGTACGAAGAAGCATTGCATGATGCTCGAAAATTGTTGTTATGATTTTTTTGAGCTGCTTACTTTGAATATGGTGCGGCAGGGATTATTTGGTGAGATAATACATGGAGAAGGAGCCTATGATCATGATCTTTTAGCCGGAAATTTTTCCAAAGAAAAATATTATAACATGTGGCGGCTGAAAGAAAACTTTAGGAATGGAAATTTATATCCCACACATGGTTTAGGACCCGTTGCACAAACAATGAATATTAACCGTGGTGATAAAATGGATTATCTCGTTGCCATGCAAAGCAATGATTTTATGATGGCTCAAATGGCAAGCGATCTTGCAGCGAAAGATGATTTTTATAAGCCCTTCGCAAATAAAAAATACAGAGGCAACATGAATGTTACCAGCATTCGCACAAATAAAGGCCGCTCAATAATGTTGCAACATGACGTAACATCTCCAAATATCTATTCACGCATTTATAAGATAAGTGGCACCAAAGGCTCTGCTTTAAAATATCCTGAGCCCGGAAGAGTTGCTTTCGATGATAAGGATTGGTTAACCCAGGAAGAGTATAAAAAACTGGAAGAAAAATACCAGCCGGCTATTGTGAAAAAAATAGGAGAGGAGGCAAAGAAACTTGGTGGTCATGGTGGTATGGACTTCCTGATGGACTGGCGAACTATTGATTGTCTTCGTAACGGTTTGCCTCTTGATGAAGATGTGTATGATGCCGCATTGTGGAGTTCTATAGCGCCTTTGAGTGAATGGTCAGTAGCCAATAGATCTAATTCAATTACTGTTCCTGATTTCACTTCGGGTTCATGGAAAACAAACCAGCCAGTTGATATCACACTTGAAAAAGGAGGCACTACAAAAGTACTTGTATAATAATTCTACTGATTTCTAATTTCTTCATTCATAAATATTTTAAATGGATATCAACATAGCACATGACCCCACTGTTTTAGGCGAAGCCGCCGGGGCGGCGGCTGCACAATCAATTCGTAATGCAATTGCGGCAAACGGATATGCTAACATTATTCTTGCCACAGGAACCAGCCAGTTTGAAACATTAAATCAACTTATAAGAGAACAAAATATTGAATGGAGTAAAGTTGTTATGTTTCATTTGGATGAATACATTGGTTTACCTGTTACACATCCGGCGAGCTTTAGAAAATATTTGCAGGAAAGATTTTTATCAAAAGTGCCGCCATTAAAAGCAGCGTATTTGGTAAATGGTGAACGAGACGAAAAAGAAGAATGTGCTTATCTTGGAACCACAATAAAAAATCATCCGATTGATGTTGCGCTAATAGGCATTGGAGAAAATGGGCATCTCGCATTTAATGATCCTCCTGCCGATTTTGAAACAGAAGAGCCTTACATCATTGTTGAATTAAATGAGGCATGCAGGAGACAACAAATGGGTGAAGGCTGGTTTAATTCGATGGAAGAAGTGCCGCGTTATGCAATCAGTATGTCAGTAAAACAAATTTTAAAATCAAAACAAATTATTTGTTCAGTACCCGATAGCAGAAAAGCGCTTGCGGTAAAAAATACATTGGAGCAACCAGTCAGCAATCTGTACCCGGCAAGCATTTTACAACTACATTCTAATTGCACATGCTATCTTGATAAATCTTCCGCGTCAATGCTTTCAAATATTACCGTATAGCAAAAAGCATAACATATAAATGATAGCAGCGGCCACCATGGAAGTTAATTCTCTTACCCGGCGAAACTCTTTCATATCCATTCTTATTGTTGGGTTATTGTTTTTTATTATGGGTTTTGTTTCCTGGCTAAATGCTATTCTTATTCCCTATTTTAAAATTGCATGCGAGCTAACCAATTTTGAAGCCTACCTCGTGCCATTTGCATTTTATATTTCCTACTTTATCATGTCGGTGCCATCCGCTTTTCTCTTAAAAAAAACAGGATTTAAGAAAGGTATGATGATTGGATTTTGGATCATGGCCCTTGGTGCGTTTATTTTTGTGCCTGCTGCTTTATCAAGAACCTATGGAGTATTCTTGTCCGGGCTTTTCACATTTGGTGTCGGACTTGCAGTGCTTCAAACAGCAGCCAATCCATATATTACTATTTTGGGACCGATAGAAAGAGCTGCCCAGCGATTCAGTATCATGGGCATATTTAATAAGGGC